>Ga0182024_10024378_pt1 | contig 10758 bp, 9 predicted proteins | sample P32metaG_FD_120480 | JGI IMG/M metagenome (GOLD analysis project Ga0182024, IMG submission 120480) | Permafrost microbial communities from Stordalen Mire, Sweden - P3-2 metaG (Illumina Assembly) | ecosystem: Environmental > Terrestrial > Soil > Wetlands > Permafrost | place: Sweden: Stordalen...
CATCCGCAAAAAGTCACCTTCCAGGAACTCACTGACAAAAGCATCGACTACGCGCGAGCCGTCAAATCGGTGGCTCCCCAAACGCTGGTCTTCGGTCCCGCCGAATACGGATGGACGGGCTTCGTGACTCTGCAGCACGCCCCCGACGCGGCTGCTCACGGCAATTTCCTCGACTTCTATCTCAGCCGCATGTCGCAGGCCCAGACTCAGTACGGCCGCCGGCTTCTGGACGTGCTGGACGTGCATTGGTATCCCGAAGCGCGCGGCGGGAAAATCCGCATCACCGACCGCGACAACTCACCCGCTGTGACGGCCGCGCGCGTGCAGGCGCCGCGCTCGCTGTGGGATGCGAGTTATGTTGAGAACAGTTGGGTCAGCCGCTCCGTTGGCGCGATTGCGCTTCTGCCCCGCCTTCAAAGCGAGATCGACCGCAACTATCCCGGCACGCTTCTGTCGATCAGCGAGTACAACTACGGCGGCGGCGACGACATCTCCGGCGCGATTGCCGAGGCGGACGTGCTCGGGATCTTCGGCCGCGAAAACCTCTTCGCCGCGTGCGAGTGGCCGAATTCGCGGAGCGAACCGTTCGTCGCCGCCGCCTTCGCCCTCTATCGAAACTTCGACGGCCACGGCGCATCGTTCGGCGACCAGTCAATCCACGCCGACACGGACGACGCCGCCGGCACGAGCGTTTATGCCGGCGACGACAACGCCCGCATGGTGCTGATCGCCCTCAACAAGCAAAACCGCCCGGCGGATGCGAACGTCACGATCTCCCGCTGGCGGGCGTGGACCAGCGCACAGGTCTATCAACTCACCGCCGAATCGGCCGCTCCTCGGTTGCGGGGACGGATTGAGAACGCGAACGACACCAGGTTCACTTACGAGATGCCGCCGATGAGCGCCAGTGCGATTGTCCTCCGCTGAACTTCCGCTTTACTTCCCTCCGACGTGATTTAGAATTGTCGCTTACCATGCCAACCCACCCGCTCCGTGGTTTCGTGTCCATCGCCGTTTGTGTTGCCGCCATTTCCGCTGCCGCGGCCGCGCAGACTACACAGCCGGTCAATCGCACCGACGCCAACGGCAATCCCATTCGCGTCGCCGCGAGGACCGGGCACGTTTCCAATTATGATGAAGCGAAGGTGGGTAATTACGCGCTCCCCGATCCGCTGGTGCTGGCGGACGGCAAGCCGGTGAGCGACGCGGCCACGTGGTTCAATCTGCGGCGGCCGGAAATCCTCAACTACTACGAAAACGACATCTACGGCCGCGTTCCACTCACCGCGCCGGCGGCGACGTTTGAGCTTGTTTCCACCGATCCGTACTACCTCAACGGAAACGCCGTTCGAAAACAGATCGTCATGCACCTTGGCGGCCCCGGCGGCATGAAAGTCCCGTTCACTCTTGTGATTCCAACCGGCGTCGCCAAGCCGCCGCCGGTGATCCTGGCGATCAATTTCAATTTCGGCGCACTCTTCGGCGGGCGCGGAAGAGGCCTCCCCGGCGCGGCCGGCAGGGCGGGCGGCCCCGGCAGGGCGGGCGCGGCCGCGACGCAGCCGGCGCCTCCCGGCATCAATTCGCCGCAACTATTCCTGTCGCACGGCTACGCGTACGCCAACATTTATTACACCGACGTGCAGGCCGACCGCGCCAACGCATCGAACACCGGAGTGCAGAAACTGGCGATGCTGCCGGGACAGACTGCGCTCGCTCCCGACGACTGGAGCACGATCACCTGCTGGGCGTGGGGCATGAGCCGCGTCATGGACTATCTGGAGACCGACCCTGCCGTGGACGCCAAGCGCGTCGCCATCCAGGGCATGTCGCGCCTCGGCAAAACCGTTTTGGTGGCTGGGGCCATGGACCCGCGATTCTCGCTGATCTTTTCCTGCTGCGGCGGCGAGATGGGTTCGTCGCTGGGCCGCCGCGATTTCGGCGAGACCATCGACGACATCGCCCAGAATTATCCCTGGCAGTTCGCCGGTAATCTTCAGAAGTTTATCGGCCACTGGGACGACATGCCCGTCGACACCCACATGCTGATCTCGCTGTGCGCCCCGCGGCCCGTCCTGATCACCGGCGGCGTGCTCGACCAATGGAGCGATCCGCACGGCGAATTCCTCGCTGAGGTCGCCGCCGGACCCGTCTACCGCCTGCTGGGCGCAAAGGACATCGGCGCAACGGAGATGCCCAAGCCCGATTCGCCCGTCATCACCGGCGATCTGGCCTTCCATTATCACCACGAGGGGCACACCGTGACGCTCACCGACTGGAACGCGTTCTTCGCGTTCGCGGATCGCTACCTCAAGCCGGTTCCGCCGGCAGCGCCGCCAGGGTTGTGAAGCTCATCGAATCCAGGGCAAAGCGCGCCGCCCCGCCGGCTGCCGCAACGGAATCCATTTCCTTCATCCCGCGCTGGGCGTCCGTCACATAACATCGCAACCGCGTCAGTTGGTTCGGCAATCCCGTCACCACCGCTTCTCGCGCAGCGCCCATGTTCACCACGTGCACCGCCAATCGCTCCCCGTCGCCGAAGGCGCAGCACGTCACATCAGCCGGATCGGCCCGGATCGGCAACGCGCAGAGTCCTGCGGGCGTCAGCGCCAATTGCTTCAATTGCCAAAATCGCTGCGTTGGCGCGGGCAGGCCCTCGCCGTGAGCAATCACGGAATAATCGCTGGTCAATTGCCAGTGCAAAATGGACTGCGGCCCGCACAAGGCGCAGATGCGCACGTACAAATCGATTTCCTGCAGCGCATACGACGGCTCGCGGAAAACAGCCGGATGCCGCCATGCTTCGGGATCGGTTCCCCCCTCCGCGCAAAACAGCGGCAGGCCCAGGCGCGAAGCAACATCGCCCCACGCCGAAAACACCTCATCCCTGCCGCCGCGCCAGGAGTGAAACGAAATCGCTCCGACATATTTCATCGCCTCGGCATCCGCGGCCGCGGCACGAATGAAATCGATCGCCCGCGCGTCGGACGTGTCGCCCAGGAGCATTTTCGTGCGCAAACCCCGCGATGCGAACTCTGCTCCAAGGCGCTTGATCATCTCCGCATGTTCAGCCGCCGTCTGGCGGACGTCGATGCCGAGATTCGATTCGTTGAATGAGAAGTATTCCACCTCCGCGCCGAACTGGTCCCTCGCGTGGATCAGGTACGACGCGATGGATCGGCACAGCGGATCGGCCTTTTCCGCCAGCACCGGTCGCCCGCGCGGCGGTTTGCCGACCAGCGGCGGTGGTGCGCTTGGCCCCAGCGCCCAGTCCGGCGCGACCCAGACTCCGGCCATGACCGGAATCTTCCGCCTGCTCAGTTCGGCCGCCATCTCCATCGCCTCGCGCACGCTCCGGCTCAGCGGCCGGGCCGCGGGATCGTCCGATTCATTGGGGTGCCATTCATCCAGCGGCATCGCCACCCGCCCCCAGGCGACGCGAAGGTTGTCCAGGTTGTAGCGAATGACCGGCGGATCGGCCGTCGGATTCTGCAACCGGAAATTCCCCCCAACGCCGTCAAACCGCCGGCCGGGCTGAGATGCGTCAAGCGTCAGATGAATGGGCTGCGTGTTCACGTTGAGAGGCCGTGGTTTGAGTACGCCATGTAAGCCGCACGAACCGGCGATCGTACCAGAACACTCAGCCGCTTGCGGCGCTGGCGTGAAATCGCACGGTTTTCTGAATACAATGACGAACATGGCCCAGGCCGAGATCATCATTGCCGACGACAAGCTCCTGCCCCGAACGGTGGAGCTTTACAACGCCATCTTTCGTCCCAAGCGCGAAGTGGATTATTTCAAGCGACGCTTCATGGGCCGCTACAACCCGCTGACGCTGATGGCCAAGATGGACGACAAGCCCGTCGGATTCTGGATCGGCTTTGAACTGAAGCCCGGAATGTTCTACCACTGGCTCGGCGCCGTGCTGCCCGACATTCGCCGCCACGGCGTCGGTCGGCAGTTGCAGGACGCGCAGCAGTCCTGGGCCAAGGACCACGGCTATGAGTATCTCCGCTGCGAGTGCATGAATCATCAGCGCGAATTCATCCACTTCGCCATGACGGTCGGTTACGACATCGTCGGCATCCGCTGGGATTCCACCCATGCCGATAACCTGATTGTCTTTGAGAAGAATCTTTCGGAGTGACGCCGGACTACTCCGCCGGGCGCGTTGTCGGGGTCTCGTCGGCGACGGCGTTGGAAACCAAAGGCTGCGACCAGGCCGTGCGGGCGCGCAGCTCCAATTGGTTGGCCCACGCGGTGGTCCAGAGAACCGCGCCCATCAGAACCAGAAGCAGCCCATAGACCAATTGTCTGAGCAAATCAGCCGCCATGACTGGCGCATCGGCCAAAAGGAGCAGCGACTTGGTTGCCGCGGACCTGGAAACCTGGCTGGACGACGCGCAACGGAGGCCGCTGGTGATGGGCGTGCTGAATGTGACGCCTGACAGCTTCAGCGACGGCGGTCTTTTTACCGCACCGCAATCGGCCGTCGAGCACGCCCTGGCGATGGCCGCGGCCGGAGCCGACATCATCGACGTCGGCGGCGAATCCACGCGCCCCGGCGCCCTGCCCGTGTCTGCCGAGGAACAAATCCGCCGCATCGAGCCGGTGATTCGCGCTATTCGGCGGCAATCAGCGGTGGTCATCTCCGTGGACACCACTCAATGGCCCGTCGCCGAGGCCGCGCTGGCGGCGGGCGCGAACATGGTCAACGACATATCCGCCGCCCGCCACGACGCCGCGATGCTTCCGCGCGTGGCCGCGGCCGCCGTGCCGATTATTCTGATGCACATGCAGGGTACGCCGCAAACGATGCAGCGCGATCCCGCTTATTCGGACGTGACGACCGAAGTGACCGACTTTCTGCGGCAGCGCCTCGCCGCGGCCGAGGCGTCCGGCGTGGCGCGGCGGCGGATCCTGCTTGATCCGGGAATCGGATTTGGCAAATCAGCCGATCACAGCCTGACGCTGCTGCGCGATCTCTCGAAAATCGCGCAGATCGGCCGCCCCCTCGTGGTCGGCACCAGCCGCAAATCTTTCATCGGCCGTGTGCTGAACCAGCCCGACCCGCGCCAGCGCGCCTTCGGCGACGCCGCCGCCGTTTCCTGGGCCGTGACAAACCGCGCGGCCGTTTTGCGTGTCCATGATGTTGGAGCCATGGCTCAGGTTGTCAAAATGACTCGCGCGATCATGGCCGCGGGCAAGGATTGAGCGCCGAAACGCGGTCCTCGATTATTTGCGATTTTGTTGAGGAATCACGACCGCTGTGCCGGTTTAGTTGATATAGTTGATCTCTGATGGAGAGTGAACTTCTCAACTTCTTCAACCGCGTCCACCAGAGCTACGCATGGTGGCAGATCGCCATCCAACTGCTGCTGATTGGGGCGGTCATATTCTGGGTCGTGCGTTTCCTGCAGGGCACGCGCGGCGCCCGAATGCTCAAGGGGATCGGCATCGTTCTGGTCACGGGCTATCTGGTCGTGCATCTGGTCGCCCAAAAATTCGGGCTTGGGCAGATCGAGTATCTGTACGGCAACTTTTTGGTGTTCGCCGGCTTCGCGTCGATCGTTGTGTTTCAGCCGGAACTGCGGCGGGGGTTGATGCGGCTGGGCGAAGCCCGGATTTTCGGCGGTTGGTCGCGGCAGGTCGGCGACGAAATTGAGCAACTTGTGGAATCCGCCACGTTTCTGTCGCGCCGCAAGATCGGCGCCCTCGTCGCCATCGAGCGCGAAACCGGCCTTGCCGCCCTCTCGGAAAACGGAACCCGGCTCGACGCTGAGTTATCGGCCGATCTGCTCAACACGATCTTCTGGCCCAACTCGCCGTTGCACGACCTGGGCGTGGTGGTCACGCAGGGCCGCATCGCCTTCGCCGCCGTGCAGTTCCCCCTGGCCGAGAGCGGCGAACTGGAACGCGAACTGGGCAGCCGCCATCGCGCCGCCGTCGGGCTGAGCCAGGAGAGCGACGCCGTCGTGCTCGTCGTCTCCGAGGAGACCGGCGACATCAGCATCGCCGAGAGCGGACGCCTCATCCGAAAACTGACCCCCGACAGCCTCCGCGGACTGCTCAACGAGCTGCTCGGCCGCGGCGACGATGAAGACGTCAAACGCGCGGCCGCATGAAAAGGGCGGCCGCATGAAAAGCTGGAGAGATCGGTTGAACGAACGATGGACCATCCAATCCGCCAAAACTCGCTGGACGGAGCGATTCAGTTCCTTCATGCGCGGTCTGCGCCGAGCTTTCACGCGGGATAATCTGATCGCCGATCTCAAGACGCTCCTCACGGTCGCGCCGCTGACCATCCTGGTCTGGGTCTACGCCGAGCAGCAGCAGTTGGTCACCGACAGAGAAACGCTCTGCATCTCCCTTCGGAGCGTCGATCCGGTGCATCAGGCCGTGACGCTGCTCAGCCCGGCCGACGGAACCATCCAGGTGACCCTGCAGGGGTCGCAGGTCGGCATCGACCGCATCAAAGTCGATCTTCGCAAAACCATCATGTCCGAGCCTCTGGATATACAGGTGCCCGCCGGCCTGCCGACCGGACGCCAGGAGTTGATCACGCTCGACAAGATCGCCGGCAACAGCCTGTTCTATAATCAGGGCGTCACCGTCCTGGCCTGCTCGCCGGAAGCGCTGACAGTACAAGTGGACGACCTGGTCGATCGCCCGGTTCCCGTGCAGGCGCCGCCGGACGTGCCGGGCCTGGAGAACGCCGTCTTCGATCCGCCGACCGTCACCATGCGCGGTCCCGCGCAGTTGCTCGACAGTCTGGCCCGCCGCGGGCAACTCGTCGCCCTCGCCAACCTTTCGGAAGAACCCGCCATCAAGCAACCCGGCGAACATGGCAAGCTGACGGTCGATCTCATGCCCCAGCCCGGCATCACGTTCATCCCCAACACCGTCGTCGCCGACCTGCGCGTCGGTGAAGCCAATTCCTCCCTGGCCGTCAGCCCCGTGCTGGTGAAGGTGGAAGCCTCCAAGTGGCTGATGGACAACTATAAATTCACCTACAAGGAATGGCTCACCGACCCCGTCACCCTTATCGGCCCGCGGCAGCAGCTTGCCCTGATCAACCCCGCCAACGCCAGGGTCACGGCCGTGGTCAGCCTCGACAACACCGACGCCGATTTTCACGGCCAGAAGCCCATCACCTTCGAGAACGCCGGCCTCCCCGATGGCGTGACCGTCAAGCCCCAAACGTCGCCTCCCACGATCCAGATCGGCATCGATGCGCGCTGACGCGATCGTCGAGAGCGCTGCGATTCGCATCTGGAAGGCCGGCGTGAAATCATCACCCCGCTTTGCGCCGAAGGATGGCAAGAAGTCCGCAAGCGATGATCTGTGAGCGGCTGACGCCCTGTTGCCGGGCCATCCGATCTGCGTCCTTCAGCAATCCTCGCTCGATCGTAATATTGATCTTTTCCGCGCCCTTCCCGATCCGCGGACGGCCTGGCCTTCGCGCCTTGCTCTCCACGGCCCTCATCGCCGGAGTCAAAGGCTTGATCTGGCTGTCCGGAATCTCGTGATCGAATCGCGCGGTTTCGCGCTCCAACTCCTCGGCCGTCATCGCATTGTACGGCGCAGGTAGTTTCGGATTCACTGGCTTGCGGTGACCGTTATGGGCTTTCATTCGCGCTTCCTTCGCTTCAGCCCCGATTTCTCACGCTCCGTCAGATCGCGGGCATGAATGACAAAGAATGTTCCGTCTTCATCAATCAGATAAATCACTTGCAAATACCGGCCCGCCGATGACTGCCCTCGGACCATTCTCTTATCATCCCCGGGTCGGGCCGGATAACCTCGTGCGGGGTGCCCAACGACGTACTCCGCTTCCGACTGGTTGACGCCATGCTTGCCAATGTGCCCAAGGTTCCATGCGATTCACCGGAACTTCACGCATTATATTATACCTACTTAATTCCGCGCGTCCAGCCATGACTTGATCCCATAACTTGATCCCGCCGTTGGTGTACAATCCCGACCATGGATCAGATCGAGTCATCCGTCGCCACCATCGGCCGAGACGCCCTGCGCGCCTCGCGCCAGATGGCAACCCTCAACGGCAAAACCCGGACTGCCGCATTGCGTCGCCTCGCCGACGCCATCCGCGCCGGCCGCGAAGCGCTCCTCGCCGCCAACGCGCTGGACGTCTGTGCCGCCGAACAAGCGGGCCTGGCGCGGCCGCTGATCGAACGCCTCAAACTGAACGACAAACGCATCGCCGCCATGGCCGACGGCGTCGAGCAGATCGCCGCTCAGGTCGATCCGGTCGGACAAATCATCGAAGGTTACGTTCGCCCCAATGGTCTGCGCATCGAAAAAGTCCGCGTCCCCATCGGCGTCGTGCTTTTCTTCTATGAGAGCCGCCCCAACGTCACCAGCGACGCCGCGGCGCTGTGCCTCAAGAGCGGAAACGCCGTCATCCTTCGCGGCGGCAAGGAATCCCTCAACTCCAATAAAGCCATCGGCCGCCTCATCGCCGCCAGTCTCGCCGGCAGCGGCGTCGATCCGGCCGCCGTCCAGATGATCGAATCCGCCGACCGCGCCATCGTGCCGGCGCTGCTCAAGCTCAACCAATTTATCGACCTCGTCATCCCCCGCGGCGGCGAGAGTCTGATCCGCGCCGTCACCGAACAGACAACCATCCCCGTCCTCAAACATTTCACCGGCAACTGTCACATCTACATCGACGCCGCGACGGAAAAGATGGAAGACCAGGTGCGGGCCGTCTGCCTCAACGCCAAGACCAGCTACCCTGGCGGCGCCGTTTGCAACGCCGTTGAAAAACTCCTGTTCCACCAGGACGCCGCCCCGCGCCTGCTGGCCAAGGTCTGCGGGGATCTGGCCGCCAAGGGCGTCGAAATCCGCGGCGACAGCCGCACGCGCCGCTTCTATCCGCTGGCCAAACCCACCGAAGATTCCGATTGGCCGCTGGAGTACCTGGCCCTGATTATCGCGGTGAAAGTCGTCGATTCGCTCGACGAGGCGATTGCGCACATCAACGAACACGGCAGCCATCACACCGACGCGATCCTGAGCGATTCGACGGCGGCGATCGACCACTTCACCCGCGCCGTGGACAGCGCCAGTGTGATGGTCAACGCCAGCACGCGCCTCGCCGACGGCGGCGAATTCGGCCTCGGCGCCGAGATCGGCATCAGCACTGACAAGCTCCACGCCCGCGGCCCCATGGGCGCCGCCGATCTGACGACCTACAAATGGATCGCCACCGGCAACGGCCACCTGCGCGAGTGATGGGATTTCCGTATCAAAGCCGACGGGCAGCTACCCGTCGGCTTTTCCCTGCCGCTGGTGCAACCGCCGATACTGCTCCTCCAGCGGCAACTCCGCCGGCGCAATCTCCAATTCAAACTCCGAATGATCCACCGCGCTCTCCGCGGCGGCCGTTTCGCGCATCAGCGCCACGCACCTCCTTCGCCGCTGGGGCCCGATCGCGCCCTGGCCATATTCCACCGTGAACAAATACCCGCGCCGCCCGCCGTCGGTGCGATACATCAGATTCCACACCCGCACGTCCGCCGCACCGATCACCGGCAGCCGCCCGCTGACGCGCTGCGCCACGCGAAACCGGTCATCCGGAACAAACTGCATCCCCCACTGCGCCGCCAGATGCCGCAGCGCCCGCTCGCGGCGAGATCGCACCATCACCTGCCCCGCCGCCGCCGCCGCCGTGACGCCCAACGTGAGCCACAAAAACATCAACGGATTCATGCAACTCACTTCCGCGTGGCTGGTTCTGTCGCCGGCTGCGCCGTTGGCTGCGTTGCCGGCGGGTAATGAATGTCCGGGTAACTGCCCCCTTCGGGTTTGAGCAGGACACTGATCCAGCGGATCATCTCCGCGCAGCGCGGATCATCGCGATTCGGAAAACTCGCATGAAACCCCGGCGCCTTCGGATGCGGCGGCGCCGCCAGCGGCATAGGCAGCCCATATTGCACCAGCAGCGACAACTCCGGATATGTCCGGTCGATCAGCAGCCGCACCGGCTCGCCCGCCGCCGGAGATTTCCGGTAACGCTGCAAAAGATAAAAATTGGTATATGCCGCCTGCACAGACGCATCGAGGGTGAAGAGCTTAAACCCACCCGCCGCGCTGACCGCATTATGACATCCCGCCGTCGCGCACCCGGCCAGGACCATCGGCTGGATCACCTGGCGATACTCCAACATCGACGCAGGATCGGTCTGAATAATCACGTCCTTCGCCAGCCCCGCGTCCCCCGTCTCCAGAATTCGCCGAGCCTGATCCGCCGTGCTTAGCGCGTCGAAGCTGACCGAATCAATCTCCCCGCGCTCCAGATACCGCTTGCGCACGCCTCCCTGAAACGTGACTCCGAAATCATCGTCCGGCTTCAGTTCCAACTGCCGAATCCGATTGACCTGCGCCATCGTCAGATATGGGCGCCCCGGCATCGGCTCCAACTGCTGCGGGGAAGGCGACGGTGCGGAGGTCGGCAGCGTCACCAATCCCGGGCCGCCCGGCCGCGTGGCCGGAGGAAGGGTCTTATTCTCCACCGGCTTTTGCCCGCCGGCCCGTTGCAGCGCCGCCCTGTAGCCGATGGTCTGGAGCAGTTCCTTGGCCTCCGGATTGGACGGATCAATGGCCAGCGCCTCCGCCGCCGCCCGGCGGGCCAGATCGTAGCGCTGCAGATCGTCCGCCCAATGCGCCAGCGCCAGCCTTCCGGCCACATCGCGCGGCGGCAGGGCGATCAGCCGATTCTCAAATTCCTGATCGAGA
>Ga0182024_10024379_pt1 | contig 10758 bp, 7 predicted proteins | sample P32metaG_FD_120480 | JGI IMG/M metagenome (GOLD analysis project Ga0182024, IMG submission 120480) | Permafrost microbial communities from Stordalen Mire, Sweden - P3-2 metaG (Illumina Assembly) | ecosystem: Environmental > Terrestrial > Soil > Wetlands > Permafrost | place: Sweden: Stordalen...
AGCCCGTGTGATTAAGGGGAGTTCGTAATGATCTGCGATGTGCATGCGCACTACACGCCGAAGAATTTCAGCGAGTTCATGGGCGACCGCTTTGCTTCGCCGACGCATCTGGCGGTAAAGCGCGGGCTGGCGCGGCACCCGTTCTCGGATACGCAGGAGGACATCGAGGCCCGTTTCCGGCTGATGGAAGACGCCGGCGTCGGGCGGCAGGTACTGTCACCGAACCACCCGCCGTATCTACCGGATGAGGCGGAGTGCGTCACCGCGGTCAAGATGCTGAACGACGCATATGCCGAGTTCGCGCGTCGCTACCCCGACCGGATCAGCTCCTACGTGATGCTGCCGTTGCCGCATATCGACGCCTCGTTGAAGGAGATGGAGCGCGGCTTTGACGAACTCGGCTGCGTCGGCGTTAACATGAACATCGTGTGCCTCGGCCGCTCGATCGCCGAGACCGAGTTCGAGCCGCTCTACGCCGAGATGAACCGCCGCGGCGCCGTCCTGTTCGTGCACCCGGCCGGTAGCGCGATCTGCTCGCCCTTCATTATCGATTACAACTATGGCGGGTCGGTTGGCACCTCGCTCGAGGACGCGACTTTCGTGCTGCATATGATCGCCAAGAAGATCCCCTACCGTTACCCGCGGATCAAATTCATCGTGCCGCATCTCGGCGGCCCGATCCCGATGTTGATGAACCGTCTCGATAAACAGGGTCAGGGCCCAAGAGGCCATCCTGACCTCGCCGAAGCGCCGAGTGTGACCGCCCGGAGGTTCTACTACGACACCGTGTGCTACGGCTCGAAGCCGGCGTTTCTATGCGCCCTCGAAGCGTTCGGCGCCGATCACATCGTGACCGGCAGCGACTATCCGGTGTTGCAGGATTGGGAGGTCTACCGGGAGACCTTTGCTTATATCGAGCGGCTCGGCCTACCGAAGGAAGTCACTGACAAGATCCTGCACCACAACGCGCAGAAGCTGTTCGGCTTCGATTACTGACAGCCGTCGCATGCGGATCGTCAACCCGCCCAGGTGCTCCTCCCTGGGGACGGATATCCGTCGCTCGGTGATGAAGTCTGCGTTTTGGCGAAAGTCGGCAGCGACGAGAGAGCGGAGTTCATCCCTCGCATTTTGGCGGAACCCGCGCGGGAGCCCAGGGGAATGACTGATTGGCGGTGCAGAAAAAGAGGCCGTTTGCTATTGCAAGCTGCCCCACGGTGCACCCGTCTTCCGCTTAGCCCCGTCGGGATGGCGTTTCTTCGTCTCGCAGCGGAGACTGGTCCGTGAATGCCATCCCGGGAGTATGCAATGAGCGTTCAAGCAATCGGTGAGGCAATTCGGCGCGAGGAAGACCCGCGCTTGCTGAAGGGCAAAGGCCGTTATGTCGATGACGTGCGGTTGCCCAACGAGGCGCGTGGCTATGTAGTGCGCTCGCCGCACGCGCATGCGCGGATCGTAGCGATCGACACCGCGGTGGCGTGTGCCGCGCCCGGAGTGCTGGCGGTGCTGACGGGCGATGATCTCGCAAGGCGCGGGCTCGGTACTCTGCGCCCGCTGGTGCCGCGCAAGCGCCGCGACGGATCGCGTGCGTTCGTATGTCCGCAGCCGATTCTCGCGCAGGGCGAGGTGCGCTTTGTCGGCGACCCGGTTGCATTCGTCGTTGCTGAGACGCTCAACCACGCCAAGGATGCTGCCGAGCTGATAGCAGTCGAGTACGAGGAGCTGCCACCGGTCATCGGTGCTGAGGCGGCACTGACGCGGGGTGCGCCTGCGGTCTGGGCCGAAAACCCCGACAACGAGGCCTTCACTCACGAGGCCGGCAACCGGCAGGCGGTCGAGGCCGCCTTTGCCCGTGCCGCCCATGTCGTGCGCCACCGCACGGTCATCAACCGCATCACCGCCAACAGCATGGAGCCGCGTGGCTGTCTCGCGCAGTACGACTCGGATGACGAGCGTTACACGATCCGCTGCACGATCCAGTCAACCTTCAACACCCGCACCGCACTCGCCGACCAGATCTTCCAGGTGCCGCACAGCCGCGTCCGGGTGATTTGCGACAACATGGGCGGCGGCTTCGGGATGAAGGGCGGGTGCTATCCGGAATATGCGCTGTCGCTGTGGGCGGCCGAGATCACGGGACGCCCGGTCCGTTGGATCAGCGAACGCGCGGAAGGGCTGCTCAGCGACGAGCAGAGCCGCGGCAGCATCATCGATAGCGAACTGGCGCTCGACGCGGACCTCAAATTCCTTGGGCTACGGGCGAAATGGCTGGCGTCGATCGGTGCCTACTACTCGACCGACCGGCCGACCATCCCGCTCACCGTGGCGCTGGGCTGTCTGGTCAATACCTACGCGATCCCCGCGATCCATGTCGAGGTGACGGCGGTGCTGACCAACACGATGGCGATCGCCCCCTATCGCGGCGGCGGCAGACCGGAGCCGATCTATGTGACCGAGTCGACGATCGAGGCCGCGGCGCGGCAGGTCGGGATCGCACCGGCCGAGCTGCGGCGCCGCAATACGATCCCGGCCAGCGCGATGCCCTACAAGACATCGATGCAGCAGGAATACGACAGCGGCGATTTCGCGAAGAACCTCGCCGACTGTCTTGCACTTGGCGACTTCGCCGACACTGATCAACGCGCGGCTGATGCAAAGACGCGCGGCAAATTATTCGGAGCGGGCGTCGCTACGGCGGTCGCCGCCACCGGCGGCCGCGACTACGAGCACGCCGAAATCCGCTTCGACGCCGGCGGTGGCGTGGTGCTACTGACCGGCAGCATGGATCACGGCCAGGGCCACGGCACGACCTTCAAGCAGGTACTGTCGGAAAAACTCGGCATCGACGCCGACTTGATCCGCTACCGCTATGGCGACAGCGATCTCGTGACGATGGGGATCGGCACCTTCGGCTCGCGCTCGGCACAGCTTGCCGGATCAGCAATTGTCCAGGCGGCCGATAAGCTCATCGACAAGGGCCGCAAGCTCGCGGCACACATGATGGAGGCCGCATCGGACGATGTCGTGTTCGAGTCCGGCCGGTTCACTATCGCCGGCACCGACCGCGCGGTGGGTATCGCCGACGTGGCGAGACGCTCTTTCCATTCGGCGCTGCTACCCAATGATATCGAGACGGGTTTCACCGATCGGGCGAATTTTGGTCCGCCGAACTCCGCGACGTTTCCCAGCGGGGCGCATCTTTGCGAAGTTGAAATCGATGCCGAAACCGGTCAAATCGCACTGACGCGCTACACGGCAGTCGATGATTGCGGGACGATCCTCAACCCGCTGCTCTGCGAGGGCCAGATCCATGGCGGGATCGTCCAGGGGATCGGCCAGGTGGTCATGGAGAACATCGTCTATGACCCCGATAGCGGCCAACTTTTGAGCGGCTCGTTCCAGGATTACTGCATGCCGCGGGCCGACGATTTCTGTGCTTTCGACCTCGGCAAGAACGAGAGCCCGAGCCCCAACAACCCGCTTGGCGTGAAGGGCGTGGGCGAAGCGGGGACGCTGGGCGCGATCCCGGCGGTGATGAACGCGGTCAACGACGCGCTCGCGCGGATCGGCGCCCCACCTGTCGAGATGCCGGCAACGGCCGAAAAGGTGTGGCGGGCCATCCGAATGGTGGCGAACGAGTAATATTATGCAGGTTTGAGCAATGCGATCGGAAGTGGCTAGAAATTCGCGGAAGCCTCTCCCGGGCCTGGGTTCGAATGCTTCGGCTTCGCCGGCACACCCGCGTCCCCGCGGCTTGACTGAGGAATAGCACCCGATGAGCGACGATCTTTGGCGAATGTCCGCGGTCGAAGCGGTGACCCGGCTGAAGAAGCGTGAGGTCTCGCCGCTGGATCTCGTCGAAGCCTCCGCTCGCCGCATCGCTGAGGTCGAGCCGGCGGTAAACGCGCTGCCGACCTTGTGCCTTGATCGCGCGCGGGAGCACGCCAAACGCCTCATGCAAGGCGGCGCGGCGTGTGAAGCGGCCGGCGAGACCGGTTGGCTGGCCGGCCTTCCAATTTCGATAAAGGACCTCACCGATGTCGCCGGCGTCCGCACCACTTATGGCTCGCCGCTCTTCGCCGATCACGTGCCGGTGAAATCCCATCCGCTGGTCGAGCGTATCGAGCGCAAGGGCGGCATCGTCATGGGCAAGTCGAACACGCCGGAATTCGGCGCAGGCGGCAGCACCTTCAACGAGGTCTTTGGCCGGACGCGCAACCCGTGGAATACGGCGCTGACCTCGGGCGGCTCGACCGGCGGCGGTGCGGTGTCGTTGGCGACCGGCGAGGTCTGGCTGGCACAGGGTACCGACCATGGCGGCTCGCTGCGTGGCCCCGGCAGCCACTGCTCGGTGGTCGGCTTGCGGCCATCGCCCGGGCGCGTGACGCGCGGCACCGTCGGCAATCTCTGGAGCCAGCTCTCAGTGCAGGGGCCGATGGCGCGCAGCGTCGCCGACCTGGCGTTATTTCTCGACGCGATGGCCGGTTTTTGTCCGCTCGACCCCCTGACCTTCGATGCGCCGGCGATCTCGTTCAGTGAAGCCCTTACCCGGCCCGCAGCGCCCAAACGCGTTGCGTTTACCGCCGACTACAACGGTCGCATGCCGATCGATCAGGAGGTACGCGAAATCTGCACGAAGGCCGCGCGGCGCTTCGAGGAGCTAGGATGTGTCGTCGAGGAAGCCTCACCCGACATCGGCGCGGTTGACGAGGCTTTCCATATCCTGCGCGGTCAGCATTTCGTCGTCGACCGCGAGCTGCAGCTCCGCAGTCACCGCGACAAGCTGAAATCCGACATAATCTGGAACACCGAGCGCGGGCTTGCGCAGACGCCCTCGGATATCGCCCGCGCGGAGCGCGAACGCGCCGCGTTCTACCGGCGTATGGTCGAGTTCTTCGGCACCTACGATCTACTGGTGACCCCAGGCGCGCTGACACCGGCCTTTGACGTCAATCTGCGTAACGCGCCGACAATCGGCGGAAAGAAGCTCGACAATTACATGGGCGGTTCGACCGTGACGGCGGTGATCACGCTCTCGGCCTGCCCCGCGATGACCGTGCCGTGCGGTTTTGACCAATACGGCCGTCCAGTCGGCTTGCAGCTTGTTGGCAAACCGCGGGGGGAAGCAGCGCTATTGCAAGCTGCCGCCCTCTTCGAGCAGGTGACCGGTCTTAACCGGCTCCTTCCGATCGACCCCAAACCGGGCGCGGTTCCGCCGACAAGCTAAACTCTGACTACGCCTGCTGCGACAGGTAGTGCTGGACGATCTCCCAACCTGTCGCGCGCCAAACCCCTGAGTGCGAGCAGATGTATTCAAGCGCGGTGTCGAGCGCGCCGATACGGTGCGGCTGACCGGTGACGAAGGGGTGCACTGCGATCGCCATGACGCGCGGCACCGTTTCGCCTTCGCGGTACAGCGTGTCGAACTGCCGCTTCAGCATCGCCTCGAATTCGGGAACCGACACCTTCATCTCGAAATAGGCCGGGACGTCGTTGGTCTGCACCGAATAGGGCAATGACACCAATGGCGGCGTGCCGAGCTCGAAACGGTAGGGCTGGTCGTCGTTGACCCAGTCGCAGACATAGCGGATGCCGGCTTCCGCGAGATAGTCGAGGGTGTTCCAGGTTTCGGCGAGGCCGGCGCCGAGCCAGCCGACCGGGCGGGTTCCGGAAGCCGCCTCGATGCGGTCGATCGTGGCCCGGACCGCGGCGCGCTCTTCCGCCGGATCCATTTCAGTGAGTCGCAGCGCATTGGTCTGGTTGTGGCCGAGCCAGTGGCGCTGTCAGGCCAGCGTAAGTGAGGGTCCGCTTAGGGTCGCCCGAGGCTATTTCTGCGTAGATGCTACCGAAACGCTACCGAAATATTGGCGCAATCTAGAGCCCTGTCTTAAGTGATTGAAAACATGGTGAGCCCGTCGGGATTCGAACCCGAGACCTACTGATTAAAAGACAGACGATCTTGTGTAGGCGCCTCGGCCTCCATTTCTAGATTGGACATGATCGATCCTCCCCGCGCGGTCCGGGTTTGGCACTCTTTGATCCCGCAGACCGCCCCAATGCAGCGCATCATCTTTGACGAACCCGGCGGCGGGCCCAGCCTGAGCATCCCAGGTGTTGGGATCCTCGCGCAGTGGGCCTATGGGCAGGCGCGTCAGTGCCGACAGGCCGCTGAACGGAACAATCGGCAGAGCGATGTCTGCGGCTGTTACGTCAGAGTTCATCCTGCGGGTGCTGCCAACCATTCGTTCAACTTCGACCATCGCCGTCGTCCCGAGACGTTGCGGACGGCAATGGCGACCGCCTTCTTTTGGCCAACCAGCACAACCAGCCGCTTCCCTCGGGTCACGCCGGTGTAGAGCAGGTTCCGCTGCAGCATCGCGTAGTGCTGGGTTAGGACGGGGATTACGACGGCCGGGTATTCGGAGCCCTGGCTCTTGTGAATCGTCGCGGCATAGGCCGGCACCAGCGTGTCGAGCTCACCGAAGCCGTAGGTGACGGCACGACCGTCGAAACTGGCGGTGAGTTCGCCGGCGTCGGGATCAACATCGTCGATGTAGCCGATATCGCCGTTGTAGACGTCCTTATCGTAGTCGTTCTCGATCTGCATGATCTTGTCGCCAGGGGCGAAGGTCCAACCAAACCGCTCGACCTTGCGCTTGCCGGCGGGGTTCAGCGCTGCCTGTAGTTCGATATTCAGCGAGCGGGCTCCGACGCCACCGCGGTTCATCGGCACAGCACCTGAATGTCACGGACGGGATCGAGGCCAAAGCGCTGAGGGATGCGCGTCTTCACCAACTCGACGATCAGCGGCACGGCGGTTTCGGGATCGTCTGCCTGCACAAAATAAAAGTCGCTGTCGCCCTCGGGCCTGGAGAGGTCTGGAATGGAGCCCCGATTGATCTGGTGCGCGGTGGTGATGATCCGGCTGTCGGCGGCCTGGCGAAAGACCTCGGTCAATCGCACGACCGGCACCGCGCCTGAAGCGATGACGTCGGCCAGGACCCGACCTGGGCCTACCGAGGGAAGCTGGTCGATGTCGCCGACGATCAGCAGCGCGGCATGGTCGGGGACGGCCCGCATCAGCGCCTGCATCAGCATGACGTCGACCATGGAGGTCTCGTCGACGACCAGCAAATCGCATTCGAGCGGGTTGTCGCTGTTCCGTTTGAAGCCGCCGCCTTTCGGGTCCACCTCGAGCAGCCGGTGGATGGTCTTCGCCTCGAACCCGGTGGCTTCGGTCATGCGTTTGGCGGCTCGCCCTGTCGGGGCGCACAGCGACAGGCTCACGCCCTTGGCAGCCAGGATGCGCAAAATCGAGTTGACGATAGTCGTCTTGCCTACTCCGGGCCCGCCGGTGATGACGAGCACCTTCGACAGGAGGGCCAGCCGGATCGCGGTGACCTGGCTTTCGGCCAGCGACAAGCCGGTCTTCTGCTCGATCCACGGCAGCGCCTTCTCCGAGTCGATGGAGGGCCAGGGCAGCGTTCCATTGGCAAGGCGCAGGATCCGCTCGGCGATGACCTGCTCGGCCCGGTAGAGGCCGGCGAGGAAGATGCAGGGCGTCTCGCCAACCGTGTCCGCGATCACTGTTCTATCGGCAAGTTCGAGATCCAACGCGGTCTGGATCAACTCTCCTGGGACCTCGAGCAACTCGACGGCCAGTGGTGTGAGTTCCTCGACGGGCAGTCCGCAGTGACCCTCGTCCATCGCCTCGGTGAGTGCGTAGGAAATCCCCGCGCGCGCACGGATCATCGCCGTCTTCTCGATGCCGAGCTTCATGGCGATATCGTCCGCGGTCTTGAAGCCGATGCCGCGGATATCGCGCGCGAGGCGGTAGGGGTTCTCGGTCATGACCTGGACGGCATCGGCGCCGTAGGTCTTGAAGATACGGACCGCGCGTGCCGTCCCCACGCCGTGGCTGTGCAGGAAGACCATGATCTCCCGCACGATCTTCTGCTCGGCCCAGGCGCCGGTGATGCGTTTGGCGCGCACGGGGCCGATGCCGGTTACCTCGCGCAGGCGATCGGGCTCGGCCTCGATCACGTCGAACACTTTTTCGCCGAACGCCCTGACCATCTTCCGGGCGTAGACCGGGCCAATCCCGCGGATCATCCCGGAACCGAGGTATTTCTCGATGCCCTCGATGGATGTCGGCGCCGAGGTGCGCATGAAGCGCGACTTGAACTGCTGGCCATAGGTTCGGTCGTTGACCCATTCGCCCGACGCCGTGACCCACTCCCCGGCGGCGATCACCGCGGCGTGGCCGACGACGGTGATCAATTCGCGGTGGCCGCGCGCCTTGATGCGCAGAACGCAGAAACCGCTCTCCTCGTTGTGGAAGGTGACACGCTCGACAAGGCCGGCCAGGACCTCCCGTGTCGATGAGTCCAGTTGGGGCTGTGGCGGGCTGCTCACGAGATGCCGCGCTCCGCTAGGCCCACATGCCGCGCAGCCGCGCCCCGATATCAACACTGACCATTGGCTTTGGCGCCGGTGTGTCAGCAGGAGCTTCGGGAGTTGTTGCGGCGCGCCGAGCGAACAGCGTCAGGATGTCGTCGGGCAGGAACCGCGAACGTGGGGCGATCGTGTGGCCGCTGCCGAAGCGAGGCTGGTGGCTCCGGAAGAACCGCAGCGGCTGGACCAGGTGGAGATGCTGCTTGGCACGGGTCATCGCGACATAAAGGAGGCGGCGCTCTTCGTCGATCTGGGCCGGGTTGCCGGTGGCCATGTCGGAGGGGATGCAGCCATCAACGAGGTTCAGTACATAGACCGCATCCCACTCCTGCCCTTTGGCGGAATGGATCGTCGACAGGATCAGATAATCCTCGTCGAGTTCCGGGCGGCCGGCTTCGGCGCCGCTCGCATCGGGCGGGTCGAGCGTCACTTCCGAGAGGAAGCGTTCGCGGTTTGGATAGCTCACGGCGATCTGTTCGAGCTGGTCGAGGTCTCCGGCGCGTGACGGTGCGTAATCGTAGAGCCGTTCAAGATGCGGCTGATACCACGCCCGTACCAGGCCAATCTGACCGGCCCAAGCGGTTTTGCTGTCGCGTAGACGACCCATCATGCGGGAGAAACCCGGCCAGGAGAGTGCCGCCGCATCCGGGGGTGCGAAGCCGGCAAGCTCGCACAGGTCGAAACCGTGCTCGCCGAGATGCGCCATTGCCTTCCTTGCACTGGCCGGTCCGATCCCCGGCAGCAGTTGCAGAACGCGTAAACCGGCGAGAGCATCTCGCGGGTTTTCCGCCCAGCGCAGGATCGCCAGCAGGTCCTTGACGTGCGCCGCCTCGATAAACTTGAGCCCGCCATATTTGATGAAGGGGATGTTGCGGCCCGCCAGCTCGATCTCCAGCCGCCCGCTATGGTGCGAGGTACGGAACAAGACGGCCTGGTGGCGCAAATCAATTCCGGCCTCGCGGTGTTCCAAGACCTGGTCGGCGACATAGGCCGCCTGCGCCATCTCGTCCTCAACGGTCACCAGATAAGGCAGCTCGGCAGACGGTTTGGACGAGGTCAGCGTCTTGGAGAAACCTTCCCGGGCCTGGGCAATGACCGCGTTGGCAGCATCGAGGATTGGTTGGGTCGAACGATAGTTGTGTTCGAGCGAAATGACCGCCGCCCGCGGTGAGAACTGATCGGGAAAATCGAGGATGTTCCTCACTGTCGCGGCACGAAAGGCATCGATCGATTGGGCGTCGTCGCCGACTACGGTGAGCCCCGCACCATCGGGTGCCAGCGCGAGCAGGATCGCGGCTTGCAGCCGGTTCGTGTCCTGATACTCGTCGACCAGGATGTGGTCGAAATCCGCCCGCATGTGCGCTGCGATGCCGGGCATTTCGACGGCCTCGCGCCAATACAGCAGCAGATCGTCGTAATCGAGCACGCTGTCGCGCTGCTTGGCGGCGACATAGGCGGCAAAGAGGCGTTTCAGTTCGGCTTCCCACTCGTCGCACCACGGATAGGATTGGGCCAGCGTCTCCTCTAGCGGACAGCCTGCATTCACCGTGTAGGAATAGATCGCCAGACAGGTGCCCTTCTTTGGAAACCGCGAGCGGGTGCGGGCGAGGCCGAGATCGCCGCGGACCAAATCCATCAGAGCGGCGCTGTCGGCGCGATCGAGCACGGTGAAGGCGGGGTCCAGCGAGAGGGCGACGGCGTGCCGGCGCAAGAGCCGGTTGCCGATCGAATGAAATGTACCCGACCAGGGCAACAGTCCAGCTGCGGCACTGCCGGTCGCTCGACCGCGCCGGCTCGCAGCCAGGATCTGCTGCGCCCGGCGGGTCATTTCGAGTGCGGCGCGGCGGGTGAAGGTCAACAGCAGCACACGACACGGGTCGGCGCCTTCGAGGATCAGCCGTGCCACTCGGTGGGCCAGGGTCTTGGTTTTGCCGGTACCGGCTCCCGCAGCGATCAACAGCGGTGGGACCGGGCCGCCCTCCGCACCGATGCCAAACGCAACAGCGCTGCGCTGCGCCGGGTTCAGCCCCTCGAGCAGCGCGTCTATAGCGGGCGCAGCGCCGGCGGCGGCGTTCCGTTTTTGTTCCACTGAAATCGGATACCATCGCTGGTTCGACCGCGCAATCCCACCGGGTCTCGAAGGGCAAATGCGTCCGTGTCCGTTTTCATCGACCATAGGTAAGGCCGGCCGTCGACGCGAATCGTTGGATGCACCAAGCGATCCGCGGGATCCGTAGCTTGCAGTATGTCGAGGGCGCTATGATGAACTTCAGTCGATGAGGGAGGCGAGAGATGGAGCTTTACACC
>Ga0182024_10024380_pt1 | contig 10758 bp, 4 predicted proteins | sample P32metaG_FD_120480 | JGI IMG/M metagenome (GOLD analysis project Ga0182024, IMG submission 120480) | Permafrost microbial communities from Stordalen Mire, Sweden - P3-2 metaG (Illumina Assembly) | ecosystem: Environmental > Terrestrial > Soil > Wetlands > Permafrost | place: Sweden: Stordalen...
CGGCGGCGTGGAGCCACAATTTTCGCAGGTGAAAGTGGATCGTTCGGCAGCAAGTTCGATCATTTTCCACAGGTCGGGTCTATCCTGATCGATGTAAACCCAAAGGTAGCCCATCTTCTGTTTTACTTGGGCAAGCCGTCCATCCCAGCCCGCTATGGACATTCGAACCAAAAGATCCTTCAACATCGGCCACCATCCCGGCCGAATACATGCGCAGATCTTTTCGATTGGTACAATCGCTCCCGTGTCAGAATCAACGAGGTCGCAGCAAATCGCTGCCGGCTGCGCGCGCGCAGGGAGCAACGCGAGCGTCGCTGCGCCGACTTCCGCTTCAACCGAATACGGCGATCCTCCGGCTTCAAATCTCGTCTGGTGCGCGTATGCCATCGCTTCCAGCGGAGAATCCTTATATCCATGCTCGGCGAGGCCGGCAGCGTACAACAACAGGAAATCCTCCGGCCCGAGTACGAACCACTGGACCGAGCGCGCGCGGTGGGGTTTCAATCCATGCGAACTCCGAGAGTCCCCAAGCGGATAATGGCGGAACCGGTGGGGAATCCGTGATCACGACGTAGGTCCCGTACAGAGAGTTGGGGCAGAAATATTCGGGAAGTCTTTGGAAGCCGAAGGATTCGACGGTACGCTTCTGAGGCTCGTAAGCATCCAGAGTCTCCCGAATCCATGTCAGGATTGGCGGGAGGAAATGGGCATATGGGGAGTCGGGCACTATCCGTCCTTTGTTGCTTGATTCATCGGTGCAGACTTTGGCGCGCCACCTACTCCGGATTTGTCTGAACCGGGGCCAGAACCTTTTCTAAGAGTTTCCTGATATAAGTGTCCGCATCGTCCTTCTGGAACAGGACATTGGACGCCTCGAACTCCTCCTTCGTCATGCCGTCGGACCACCATTTAACCTGGACGTGGGGGGTGTTCGCTACGATAAACGATGCAAGCGTCACCAAGGGGTCGCCCAGACGGATCTCCAGTTCTTTGATCGTTTTATGAAACTCGATCTTCGGGTCACTGCGCCCCTCCAGGTTGCGTATTCCCTTAGGGTCCACAAACGTGATGTATTGGCGCTTACCTACGAGTAGCCAAAGGATAAAGTCCGGGTGGAAATTGTCTGCCTCAAAAAAGCCCACGCCGCGGCCGCGACTGAGATTTCGGAGCAGGTATAGCTCCCGTTCGGCGAAAAAGGGCTTATTGGCATCGTAGAAGCTACGCAAATCCTTGACGAAGTCCTTCTCTCCCTCATTCAGTTCCACCGGGCTGATTTCAATCGCGCTATTGGCGCAGTGCAAAAGCGGGTAGTAAAGATGCTGTGCAAACCCGATCGCCTGCAGTTTCGAGACATTCCAGTCTTGGATCGTCTTGGATTCAATCAGAGCCTTGAGTTCTCCCAATCGGTCCGCGATTTCCGCCGCCGACTCCTCGATCAACAGCCGGTATTCGGCGATGAAGTTTGGATCGTCCTCCGCAAGTTCGCGCAGTTCCATGAAGTCCTTCTCGTAGGCGCTTTTCTCGTACTGGTAGTAACGGCGTACATATTGTTTCAGCAACGCCGTGGCGATCTCCTGCCACTCGCGAACCTGGCTGAAGCTTCGGAATTCCAATTCTTCCGTGGGGATGTAGAGGGCATACCAATCGTGGCGTCCGAGCAGGTCCGAAATGCTCTCTTTGGCGAGATTCAGATTGAACCAGGATTTCTCGGCCTTGAAACGCTGCAGCTCAAAATAGATCTCGTCCAGGTTGAGAAACGCTGTGTGAAAACCGGGTTTCAGAAAGCCCTCCTCACGAACAGCCACCTCATTCCTTTGGTCGTCAGAAATGCGCGCCATCGATTGCAGGCGAGGGTACCAATCCACTACTACCCTCGCCCTAAGAAGCTTCTCGGGAGGCGCTCCAAGCGTAGGCTTAGGCCCGGTGCGCTTGAAATCAATGCCCTCCCTCAGCTTCACAGTCTTGAGCTGCTTACCGTCTAGATTCCGCACGACAGGAAGTATGAACGTCGTGCGCTGCTCGTTGGCTGGGAGCCCTTCCTCCTCCAGGTATTCCTTGAACTGCTTCATGTAATCGGCGTGCACACCAATGACGTTCAGCGTCTCCAGAATACCCACATGCTCCGGCGCCTTCACGTCGCGCAGCCCGGTGCTCCGCTTGAGGCAGAACTCGTATCCCTTGAGGCGAACTCCACGTCCAAAAAGCTGGATGATCTGGGAACCCTCGCTCTTGCCGATATTCATCAGGCCCATCGTGCTCACGCGCCAGCTGCTCCACCCCTCGCTGAATTTGCGTGAACCGATCAAGAGATTAACCCGGCTATCGGCACTATTGAGGTCGGCGAAAAGTGACTGCGAGACATCTCTGTCTTGGGTCGGCAGCCCTAGCTCTTGGCAGAGTTTCAATAGCCTCGTTTCATCGCCTACGTTGATCACCCCGAAGTAGTCATGCTCGCCTAACCGAATACCCAATTCACCGTCGGCACCTTTCAGGTTGTCGACGTGGAGTGCCGCCTCGCTATCGGAGTTGAACAGCGTCTGAAGAATTCCTTCGTAGTGCGCTTCCGACGTAGCGTGATGTTTGATCAGGTAGACGAACGCGCCTGCGAAAATTGGCCGACCACGTTCATCGTTTAGGCCCGGATCTCCGTTGAGCACGCGGTCGATTGAGGCTATACTCTCCTGGCGTTCGCGGACGAAGCGATCGAAGAACAGCAGCACGTCCAAAACGTCGGAGATGGAACGTTTATTCTCGGTGCGAACCGCGTTCACGCTTCCGCCGACGAAAATCCACAGAGGTTTCTCGATCAGAAAAGGCGCAAAGCTCATCCTCCGATCAGAGTAGACCCGCTGCTGCTGATAAAACGTTAATAAGCCGGCTGTCAAATAGAGTCGCCGCTGCTCCTCGTTTTTCTCCTCGGACAGGTTGCGGATATGGTAGTCCTTCCCGTACCCATCTTCGTAAAAATACTTGTACGAATAGTCGACCAGGATGCACTTGGCGTACTCCTGGGTCAGGGCCGGCTTGTTCGCCGCCTTCATCGCCTGGCCGAAGGTAGCTGAGTACTCGAACGAAAAACCGCTTTCACTGAGGCGGTTCCGCATCCCCATCCATTCCTCGCCGCCGGCGCCCCGGTGCCCTTCATCAACAAGAACCAAATTATCGCCCTCGAAGGCGTCGATGGCCACTGTCTTGGCGCCCATCTCCTCCTTTAGTTTTGTGACCTCAATGATCTCGATGTTGTGGCCTGCAAAGAGTCCCCGACCCTCTTTGTCGAAGATTTCCGCCGGCATACCTGAAGCCTCGAACTCCTGGAGGTGCTGGCGGCTGAGTCCTTCGTTGGGGGTCAAGAGGATCGTTCGATTGAGTTCGCCGGCGCGCCCGTGGTGGTCCAGATAGTGCCGGTACTGGAGAATGTTGACGTGCATGAGAAGGGTCTTACCCGAGCCTGTCGCGCTCCAAAACGCAAGCTTTCGCAGATCCTCAGCCACGTATGGATCGACACGGTCGCCTTGCGGCTTATCCTCGTTGAACGCCTCAACGTTGGCATTGAGGTCTGCCAGCAGCTTGTCCGGATCGCGGAACCAGCGATCCAGATAAATCTCCGTGAAGAGGAGAGTGAGGTACTGGAAATACTTAAGCTTGAGAAGTCTTTTTTCCTGGGCGTTTCGTCGCTCCGTGATCTGTCTCCAGTGTCGGACGATATTCTGGTCGTAAGCGAGGAGAAGATCATGCGGCAGCTCCCTCCTCTCAAACAACCGCAACCTGAGCGCATGATGGAAATTGGAAACGTTGTTCTCGTCCAGTCCTTCCAGGTGAGCGCCCTTGGGGTCCCCGGCCAGTTCCTTAAGGGTCACAACACCGAAGAGCCCCAGCATCCATTGGTTTAGGACCAGTCGCTGATGAAACTTCAGTGGTTTCGATGCCGCGGCAGTGGCACGGCGGCGCGTAGGCGTTTTGGTCTTTACTCTGGGCATGCAATCTCTAAACGTCCTGCACGTCGAACATCAGTCGCCCGAACTCTTCCTCGATAAGGCGGACTTTCCAGGTGTCCTCGTCCTTCTTGAGGTTTTCCAGGTTGTTATCCCCATTCACATAGATGAGGTCGAACTCCAGGTCCTTCGTGTTGTAGCCCTGTTTCTGGAAGAATTCGTCAAGCTTGGCGTTTGGGTTCTCCTCGACGTTGCGCCAAATCACCAGGACCTTTTCGCCGTCCTGATTGGTGCCGTGGACGATGCGGAAGCCGCGAATGGTGTCGAGGTGCTTCACCCGTAAGCCCAATAGCCAGTTAAAGGTTTCTACCAGGTCAACATTCGTCCGCTTCGTCTCCCCGACCGTGTTCGTCGCGATATTGAGGGTGTACTTGAATGGGTCTGCAAAAGCCTGAATATTCAGCAGCGACTGGCTGTCCTTGCTCTCCACGTCAAGCATGTAGCGGAGGGTGTAGTCTTCGCGGACGTCGTGATTCGCATCCAATAGTGACTGCTGCAGTTCCGAGCGGATCAGGTCCAGGTTGTTCAATGCGTCCTCGTAGGATTCCAGACGAAGTATCTTGATGATCCGGGGGCTGCGGTCAGCCTCTTCCTGATTCGACGGTCTTACTGGCTTGCCATCACTCCATTCGGGCGTAAACACCACTTTCTTGATTCGGGGCACAATCACCGTCTCAAAATGCTCGCCGCCCTCGATCAGAATGAACTTCCGATGACCTGCGTCTTCTCGGTTCAGATTAATGACGGCATGACTTGTCGTACCTGAACCAGCAAAATAGTCCAAGATCAAAGACTCAACGTCGGCGTTGGCAGCTCTTAAACAGTCTGCGACCAGAGTCACTGCTTTTGGAAAATCAAACGGCTTGGCTCCAAACAGGCCCTTCAGTTCCGCCGCCCCATAATTGGCCGATGCGTACTCGTTGTTGTCCCACCAGGTGACGGGCGTGGAGTCCTCATCCATTCGCGTTTTGAAGTCTATGTTGATCTTTCCTCCGGCATCCCTCCTCACTCTGTATTCGTCTTGCTCAGACGAAATCCTGTTGTGCCCCCTATGCCAATTCTTTTCTATCACGCCCCCATTCGATTCGACGTTGGGAAAGACCATGACTTCGTTGGGTTTGGTGGCCTCCTGCAGAACGTACTCTCCATGCTCGCCGATCTCCTTCGACCATGTCATCTTCGGAACCCGCAGTTTGTCATCTTCAGCGACGAAGATCGGATAGTAGAGCTTAGGTCGATCCGATCTCTTATCGTTAGTTCCGGTACGAATGAGGTTCATCCAGGCAAAGCGCCCGTTTTCATCTTGTTTCGGATACCGTGCAATTCTCTTCTCGGTAAGCTCCAGACTTCCCGGCGTGGCGTCCGTCGTCTTGCCGTAGAACAACGCATATTCATGTACTGGAGAGAACTTTCCCTTTGCTTTTCGGCTCTGCGGGTTCGATCGAACGACGGCTACCCCAATCTCTTTCCGAAAGAACTGTCCCAGCACCTCACGGGCCTTCGAGACTTCTTCGTCATCAATAGCGACGCACATTACTCCCGCATCAGTCATCAGCCGCAAGGCCTCAGTGAGCCTGTTTTCGATAAGGCTCAGCCAAGTAGAGTGTTTGTAGTCATTCTTGTAAAGGATCGCCGACGCATCCGTGTTGTACGGTGGATCAATGTACACGACGTCGATCTGGGAACGATAACGCGATTGAAGATGGCGAAGCCCTTGAAAGTTCTCGCTGTGGACGAGCAGGCCGTCGACGTCTTCAGTCAGGTTCGCGAATCTTTCCAGGAGACGCGCGGTAAACTCCGGCGAGAAATGACGCGTGTCGAGAACCAACGTGGGATGCGCGCCTAGAAAGACGGCTGACAGCGGGGCGCTATAGCCGGGCTGGGTCAAGTCAGCCTTGATCTGATCAATTGCATAAAGCGCGATCCACTCCGCTCGCTGGGCATCGTTCGCAGCGATATCGGCGTAAAAGTCCTGCGGTATCACGCCGAGTGTGATGCAATATCGCGTTTCAACCACGAATTTCTTTTTCAGCCAGAGCTTCTTCTGAAAATTCTCTAACTGAGCCACAAAGTCGATGATCTTGTGTGCAATGCGGCGAAGCACCTTGATCCCTGAGAGGTACTGCTCAACCCGCGGCACCGATGCGCTTTCAATGTCGTCGAGATGCATGACCTCGTTCTTAATGAAGAAGTCGAGCTCCCGGCGAAGGAAGGGGCCCACATCTTTATGGATGAAGTAGTCGAAGGTATTTCGGGCAGTGTAATCCTTCAGGTGCTTTGCAAGAACTGTGCGGTTTGGATCTGCCTCGGAGGGATTGAGAGCGGCTAAAGCAAACAGCCACGCCGCAGCTGCGGGCGCTTCGACAATGGTCGTTGTCGCTTGTGCGTTGAGGGCATCCTGCCGACGCTTCTCCGCATCCGGTCGGAGTTCGAACCGGACCACCAACTCGCCATTCTCCTCGGCGGTGGCGTCTTCGCCAGCGAGGATGAAACGCCGGTCCTTACCATTGGCGGCCTTGTTGTTGTCCTTGTCGATGTCGGCGGCAGCCAGCCTAAAATGCACTCGTCTTCCATCCGACACTCTGAACGCGTAGTCACGCAGGTACTCACTGGTCTTGATGTAGTACTGATCGTGGTTTGCCCAGTAGAGCTTGACTTCTTCCCCTTCGTACGGAATTGCATAAACGCCTTCCTTGTATCGCCGAAGAGATAGAAAATCCCCCTCGTTGTAGTACCGGCGGAAGAAGTTGAACAGATCAGAGAAGACCTGATTCTCCAGTGCGGAAATATCTATGGCGGTCAATAGCTTCTCGCGAAACTCCTTTACCTTTGGCGACAACTCGGGATCGACGCCCGCGTCCTTCAACTGCTGGATCACCTTATCAAGGTCCGCTTTGACCTGGGCCGAGTCGCTCGACTCATACTGTAGAAACGCCTCTTTGATTTGCGGGAGTAGATCGTTGTCCAGGAAGCGTTCGATCTCTGAGCGCTTCGAATTCATAATCCGGTAGATGCCGAAGTCGAGATCGGCACTGTCAAGCTGGAACAGCTCCCGGAGTAGGTTCTTTAGTTTCGTCTGGCTATCGGCCATGTTTGCTTTCCCAAGTGAGGCTACTCCACCTTCCAACGGATGGTGAAAATCGTCTCACGCTGCGTTTTCTGCGTCATGCGCTCTTCCAGCTTCGTGATCAACCGGTCGCGCTTATCCTTTACGTCATCCTCGAGGTCGAAAATCCGCTGGCGTTGCCGCCGCTGTTCCTTCTCTGCCTCCCGGATTTCATTTTGAATCTTGAGTTGTTCCTCTGTAGTGGTTGTCAGACGGGCCGCGCGGTTTAGGGCTTTGATTCTAGCTTTCGTGTCAGCGAGTTCGCGCTCGGCCGCGATGATCTGGTCGTCCGCCCACTTCTCCAGGCGCTCACGCTCCTCCTGGAAGTGCTTGTTATTCGTCTCCAGGGACCGACTGATCGTCGCGGCAGCGTGACGCTCCGTTTCCCGTTTCAGCGCTGGCAGCACATCCGCGTCTACTCCGCCTGGGGCGACAACTGCGTCACAGTGGAAGAGCTTTTCGCAGGTCTCCTGGTCGAGCGACTTGCCGTCGTCGGTTGATCCGCTGAATAGGAGGTACTCTTCGCGGTCGAAAGAATCGATGACCAGTCGATTGAGCACGAGAATGCCGGACTTGCCCTTGAGGTTCTCCACGACCCGTATGCGTACGGGATTGCTCGTGATCTGGAACTTCAGAGTGGCCTCTGGCGTGGGGCACGTCTTTGCCGCATTGATGGCGTGCTCGCCCAAGGGGTGCGAAATCCGGTACAGGAACTCTCCGTCGATGTTCTGGTGCGTCTTGGAAATCAAGTGGTAACGGCCTGGCTTGACGTCAGGTCGGGGTGCGTGGCGCAAATCGAAAGCCAGGGTCGTGTCGTCGAAGGTGGCAAGGTCCACAAGGGTGAATTTCGTCAGTTGCCAGAACATGCGGCCAACCCAATCGAGGCGCTGGCGGGTTTCGTCAAGTTGGACACGCAGTCGCTCATGCACGTCCTCATCAAAGTTCTCCAGCAGCGTTCGTCTTGTGTCAATCAGCCGGTTCCGGATCGCTTCCTCCATCTCCGTCTGCAACAGCACGAACGCTGCCTCTATTTGCTCCGGTGTCCGGCAGGTCTGGTAGATTGCAAAGACCCGCTTCTCAAAATCGACCCCAGATTCGATTGTTCCGAGGATGTCGTCGCTGGCGCCGAACACGCCGGAGAAGAGATGGAACTTCTCGTTGAGAAGTTGAAACACGCGTTTGTCGGCTTCATTCCTCTCGTTGAGAAAATTGATGACAACCACATCGTGCTTCTGGCCGTATCGATGGCAGCGCCCAATGCGTTGCTCGATTCGCTGAGGGTTCCATGGCAGGTCATAGTTGATCACAAGCGAGCAGAACTGAAGATTGATACCTTCCGCGGCAGATTCGGTGGCGATAAGGATCTCTGCATGGTCCCGGAAGTGCTCAATCAGAGCTAGCCGCTTGTCGGCCAATTTGGAGCCACTGAGCCTGCCCAGCGGCGAATTCAAACGCTCCCATTTCTGATAGATGCGATCCACGTCGGGGCCCGTGTTGGTGCCATTGAACAGTACGATCTTCCCGCTATAGCCGTTGGCTTCCAGAAAGTTCCGAAGGTACTCCTGGGTGCGGCGGGACTCGGTGAAGATGACCGCTTTGCGCGGCGCACCAATTTTCTCCATTTCGTGGAAGCCGATCTGCAGTGCGATGAGGAGGGCGCGCGTCTTCGCGTCAATTTGGATCGAGCGGGCCCATTGCACGAAGCGGTCCAGTTCAACGATTTCGGCGTCCACCTTTTTCAGATCGACAGGCGTGGGCGACATGGAATGCTCGACTACCTGAGTTTCGGAGCCATCACCGGGCTCGTCCAACAACTCAGCGCTGAGCTCTTCTTCTTCAATTAGCATTTCGGCCAGGCCTTTGGCTTCGGGCACGCCCACAACGGTTTGGGAGCGCGCTTTGAGATCCAATAGGCGTTGCCGGATGATTTCGAGCGTGCCTGCTACGGCCTGTGAGCTTGAGGATAAAAGCTTGCGCAAAATCATCGTCGTCAGCTCTCGCTGACGGTGTGGGATGGAGTAAGTGTCGTCCCTGCGCAGAAAAGCGGAGACGGCTTCGTAGAGTTGTTGTTCGGAATCAGCAGGGGTAAAGGGCTGCGTAATCGGCCGGCGTTCTGTGTATTTTACGTACTCCAGAACCTCGCTTCGCAGCGTGCGATAGCAGAAAGAACGAAGACGGTCCTTCAAGCCGTCCAGGTCGCCGTCCTTCGAACAGTATTGCGTCCGGAAGCTGGCCAGATCACCGAATAGATGCTCGTCAATCAGGGTAGAGAGGCCATAGAGTTCGAGCAGTGAATTCTGGAGGGGAGTCGCCGTCAGAAGCAATTTCCTGCGGTCCGCGATGGCCATGCGAATAGCTTGGCCCATCTTGTTGCTGCTACGGTAAGCGCCCCGAAGCTTATGGGCCTCGTCAATTACGACGAGGTCCCACGGCACGAGTTGCATCTCGCTTGCCATGCGGCTAGCAAAGTTCATGGAGACGATGACAACTACGTGTGCGGCAAAGGGCGATGTACTCCCCTCACGGATTGACTCCCGGTACGAGGCTGAATCGAGGATGACGCTCGGAAGATGGAATTTCTCGAAGAGTTCCATACTCCACTGCTTGCGCAGCGATGCGGGACAGATAACCAGCAGTTTTCGTCGGCGCTCAGCCCAACACTGGCACAACACCAAGCCCGCCTCAATAGTCTTTCCCAAGCCAACCTCATCGGCCAAAAGCACGCCTTTGGATAGAGGCGAACGGAAAGCGAAGAGCGCCGCCTCGATTTGGTAAGGATTCAGATCGACTGCGGCATCGAACAGCGACATTGATAATTTCTCGACGCCGACCGTGCCTGAGCGGCGGGTCAATTCGTTCGCGAAATATTTGGCATGGTAGCTGGTCGACACTGTTCCTTCAGCGGCGGATCAATATAAAAAAACTGATTGGGAGTCACCTATCGTTATCATTATCCGTCATCAGCGATCGCCCGTGGGCCAGTAGTTTCCTGAAAATCTCAGGGCGCCACTTTGGCAACGCTCTAAATGGCGAGGGAGAACTAACAAGAACCACGAGTTCGTGCCGGATGCCAATTGGATTAACGGGAGAATGGTACAGTTTCGATTCACTATTCTATCGACGCTATAAATCCCAGTAACTCACTGACACTCGGCATCGAGCCTTTCCCTGGTGTTGTGGTTTAAACTCCCCATCCACTGGGCCGAATAGGGTGTGGACCATGGCTCCTTTTTGCCGTGCGGGTCTTCCATGAACGAGGTTCTTAACATCGCGGTCGCGCGCGCGTGTGCTTATCAGTTCGTTCAGACTAGCCGTGTTGGACGGCGACGATGGGACACTTGGGGAGAACAAACACATGCTGCTTGGACTTTGGGACGAAGAGAATGGTCAGTTAAATATCAGGCGCTCGAATGGTCAGGAATACCACGTGCGCAATTCTGCGATCATGGCAGGAAGTCAGAAGGTTTTCGGCGTCGAAACAGTCGGAAATGAAGTGCATGTCCTGACCGGGCCCCGCGGTAACCGGCAGCCCAACCATCGCGTGCGCTTTAACGATTCGGGAGCATATAAAGGCTCTACAGCGCTGGCGCTTTGAGATTCGGGCGGAATTCCTCAAGGCGAAAAAACAGCTGAACGCGGAGGCGGTCGAACGCGCCAAAG
>Ga0182024_10024381_pt1 | contig 10757 bp, 11 predicted proteins | sample P32metaG_FD_120480 | JGI IMG/M metagenome (GOLD analysis project Ga0182024, IMG submission 120480) | Permafrost microbial communities from Stordalen Mire, Sweden - P3-2 metaG (Illumina Assembly) | ecosystem: Environmental > Terrestrial > Soil > Wetlands > Permafrost | place: Sweden: Stordalen...
AACTTCTCATGGTCGATTACCCATTGCCCAAAGTCATCACGACCTGCTCGTCGGTAGACAAGGTCAATAAACATCTGTGAGCGCAGCGAACGCCAGGCCCGGTACAGCCGCTCGTGGTGAGCGGCCCGAAAGACGGCATCGTGAAAGGCAACGTCCAGCACGGCCACTCTCGAGGGCGATGGGGTTTCGGGCTGGTCGCCGACCTGCTGGAGCACTGCCGCTATTCGCGTGAAGTCACCTTCGGTAGCGTTGCGGCACAGCCATTCGACAGCCAACCGTTCGAGCGACATCCGCAGGCTCGAGGTCTCGCGGACATCGTCGACGCTGAGCTGGGCTACCGTCGTCCCCCGATGGTGCTCGGTGTTCACGAGCCCTTCTTGGGACAGAAGGACGAGCGCCCGCCGCACTGGCCCACGGCTGACGTTCAGATTAGACGCCAGTTCTTCCTCGACCAGACGTTGGCCTAGGTCGATCCTGCCGTCAAAGATGGCGTCTCTTATCGCGTCCGCCACTTCGTCGGAAAGGACCCGTCGCCGGGCCGGCCCGATCATCGGCAAGCGACCAACGGCCCCGGTCACGGCAACGTTGAAGCCTCCGGGGTTGCGGTGCGACGCACCGGTCTCCTCCTCGACGTCCACCGAGGGCTTCCTGGTCCCGAGACGGCCAGAGCGAACAGGATCGAACCCCCGTAAATGAGATCTACCACGCCGGCGGAGACATTTAATGCCGACATGAACTGGTTCAAGGTCACGATAAACAAGACACCGACAAGCGTGCCGGCGAAGCTTCCCTCGCCCCCCGTGAACGCCAAGCCGCCGATCACGGCGCCCGCGACGGCCTCGAACAGGAATGGGTCGCCCATCCCGTAGTAGGGAATCTGGACGAACCCAGAATACAGGATCCCAGCCAGGGCACAAAGGACGGAGCAGCCGCAGTAGGCGCCAACGGTGATCGCTCGCGTCGGGACACCTGAGAGAACAGCCGCAATACGGTTCCCACCGGTTGCCAGGTGCCTGAACCCGGGCGTCGAGCGTCGCAGGAGGACGGCCAAAATAATCGACGCCACTATCCACAGAATGCCGGCCGAGCTCAGGCCCCAGACCTTCGTGTAGACCCAATGGGTGATCGGCTCCGGGACGTTCAGCGGCGACATGCCGCGCTCATAGGCAAGCAGCCCACCTTCGACGAGGCCGTTCGTCGCGAGCGTGACGATTACAGGCGACAGCCCGAGCCACGCGACAATTATCCCGTTGACGGCCCCTATGACGGCTGCGACACCTAGAGCACCCAGTATTGCGACCACAGTCGGGACATGTTGTGCGGTGGCCCAACCTGCTACGAGTATCCCCCCCGTGGTCATGACCCAAGGAGCCGACAGGTCGACGCCGCCAATCAGGATCACAAGCGTCTCGCCCGCAGCGACAAACCCGACGAACGCCCCGAACAGGGTGAGCTCCGATATGTCTGAATAGCTGTCGAAGGAAGGGAACAGGAACAGAGCCGCTAAGAAGAGCCCCGCTGTGCCCGCTATGGCCAAGGCCGACGGGAACCGGCGGCTGCGCAACATATCGACGCCGGTGCCCAGGACGTCGCGGAACTGAGTCATGACTCAACTCCTTGGATGATGACTCCTTGCGAACCGAGGCCCGTCGTGAGCACTGCGACGGCCAATATGCCGCCGACGATGGCCGGCTCTAAATATGGGTTGAGGCCAAGCGCGAACACCACGTCGTTGACCACCGTCAGGACCATTGCGCCACCCACCACTCCGGCGAAGCTCCCGCTCCCGCCGAACAGGCTGACGCCGCCAATGACGGCTGTCGCCAGGCCGTTCAGGATATAACTTGTGCCGATGTTCGGGTCACCGCTCTGAGTTATGCCCGCCAGGACTAACCCTGCGCATGCCGCCGCAAAGCCCGAAAAGGCGAACGCCATAAGCGTGGTCCGACGCTCGGCGACCCCCGCCCAGTGTGCTTTCTCTGCCGAGGACCCGACGGCCCTCAGTCGCATGAACCCCGCCGTAGTGCGGACCCACGCCCACAGCAGGAGAGACACGACCAAGGCAATGGCCCCGAAGCTCACAGGTGAGACGGTGTTGATCACAGAAGCAAAGCCGTTGGGCACAGAGCCCCCAGCAGATGGCAAGACCAAGAGCGCGAGACCATCGATGATGCTCCAGGTAGCGATCGTCACGATAAACGCGCTCATACCGCGGTAAGCAACGAAGAAGCCGTTCACGGCCCCAAGTGCGGCTCCGATCAAGACGATCACCAGGATCGTGCCGATGACGTCGACACCCGAAGATCCCATCTGCGTAGCTGCAATTGCGGTGCTCAGGCTCATAACGCTGCCCACGCTGAGGTCGATCTGAGCGGCGGTAACCACCGCCATCTGGCCAGCGGCCACCCAGGCAAGCGGGAGGGCGTTCTCCGTGAGGAGGTTGAGGCTCCCGAAGTTTATTGAGCTGGGCGATAGCACGAAGTAAAATATCAATAGCCCAACAGCGAGGACCCAAACACGGATCGTGGGTTGGGTAAGAAAATAGGACGGCTGGTACCGGGATGCCACGGAGCGCACCTTCGGGGGCGTGGGAGCTCGAAAGACGTCGGTCACGTGGATGCCGTTTCGGGCGTAGGCTCCAGGCCCAGTTGGTTCTCCACGTCTGAGTAGCCGACCATGGCCTCCACGATGGCGTCACGCGAGATACCATCGCCAGTGAACTCAGCCACGATCCTGCCCTTTCCCAAGACGAGTACTCGGTCGCACACGAGGCTGAGCTCGTCTTCGTCCGAAGAATAGATCAGCACGCCAAGGCCCCGAGCTGCAAGGTCGGAGAGCTGCGCGTAGATGTCGGCTTTGACCCCGACGTCGACACCCTGGGTCGGCTCGAACAGTACGACGAGGCGCCCCTCCTTGCTGAGCGAACGAGCCAGGAGGACCTTCTGCTGGTTCCCGCCCGACAGCTCGTTCATCCGAGAACGCGGGCTCGCCATCTTTATCGAGAAACGCTGGCTTTCATCCACGACGAACTTGCGTTCGCGGGTGCGGCTGCGCCAGCCGGGCGCCGATCTCAGCGTCCCGATCGAGGCCACCATCATGTTGTCCGCTACGGTCATCGGAGCGATGACCCCTTGACGAGCGCGGTCATCTGGGAGGAACATGATGCCCGTCTGGATCGCAGCCCGCCGGCTGCGCAACCTCACTTGCCGACCTTGGAGCTCAACTAACCCCTGGTACCGCCGTGTCCCAGCCAGCGAATAGAAAAGGTCGCGCTGGCCTTGTCCTTCCACACCCGCGACGCCAACTATCTCACCCTTGTCCACTTTGAGGCTGATATCCCGAGCGGTCCCACACGTAAAACCAGTCAGCTTGAGTACAGGTGTGCCGTCGCTCGTCACGCCACGGCGCCCCTTTTGTTGTTGCGAGGCGGCATCAACCCTGGCGGCAATTTCCTTTCCAGCAATGTGGCCGACCATGTCCGCGGGCGAGATCTCGTCGCAGGCCCCGTCCCACACGACTTTCCCGTCTCGCAGGATCGTGACCCGGTCGGTGCCCCGTTGGACCTCTCTGAGCCTATGGGAAACGAATATTATCCCGAGCGACCGCTCGCGAGCCGCTTCGTGCATGGCCCCGATCAACCAGTCAGTCATGCGCGGGTCCAGGCTCGCCGACGGTTCGTCCAGCAGCACAAAGCGCGCACCGGAGGAGAACGCCCGGACGATTTCGAGGATTTTGCGATCGGCGGGCGGGAGCCGTGAGCAAAGCGCCGATGGGTCGGGGACTGGTAGGCCTAGTGCCTCGTAGGCTTCGCCGACCCGCCTGCGCAGAGCCTTCCGGCTGACCCTGGCGGGAGCGGGACGATCGTCGCCGAGGACTAGGTTTTCACCGATCGTGAGGGCGGGCAGGACGGAGCCTTCCTGGTGCACAACAGCGACCAAAGTCTCGAGATGTTTCTCGACGTGCCCGGGAGACACGAGGACACGGTCAGCGAACCGCACCTCGCCTTCGTTTGGCTTGAGACGCCCCGCAAATATGTTGACGACTGTGCTCTTCCCAGCGCCGTTCTGGCCGATGAGGCCATGCACCTCGCCCGGTTGCACCACCAAGTCGACTCCGTTGACGGCCAACTGGCCGCCGAAGTGCTTGGAGATCCCCTTCATTTCAAGGGCATCGGACCGTACGGGGTCTACCATGTTTCGCTGGGGTCCTCCTGGCATAACGCCGCCTTCGCTCAGCCCACAGTGAGCCCCGCATTGGCGGGGCTCACTGTAGCCAAAAGTGCTGAGTCAGTGTCTTACATTGAGCCCGTGCGTTAACCGGCCTGGTACACCTTCTGCCAGGGGATGTTCATGAAGGTGGGCGTCCACGGGATGTTGAGGGACGGAGGGAGGTTCGAGGGCAGAGTTTTGCCAAGGACGATGGGCGTCAGCACGACCTTGGGGTAGCCCGGGATCGCGACATTGTCGGTGGTGTAGATGATCTCGTTCGTGGCAAAGAACCGCGCTGCCCCGCCCACGTCGTGTTGCAGGACGTTGACGGCCACCTGCATAGCCAGGACGCTGAGATCGGGGCCGTTGGTGCCGATTATGCACTTGATCAACGGGTGCTTGGCGTGCTGTTGCGCGCATGTCGTGAGCGCCTCCGCTGGTCCCCATGAGATAACGCTGGCGTCGGTCTTTCCGGCCGCCAGGAAGGCGGGTAAGGCTCCCCAGCCGTCGCCTGTCGCCCCGACAAGGTTCGGATGGCTGGCCAGGATGGCGGCGACGCCCTCCTGCTCTGGTCCACCGGCATAGTCGCCGTTGAACTCGCCAACGATATCAATGCCCGGGAACTTCTTGTAGACGGCGGACTCGGTCGAGAGCATCTGGTCAGCGATCGGGGTGCCGGGCAGGCCCCGGTCGACGGCGATCTGTCCCTTGTCGTGGAGCACCGTTACTAGCCACGTGGCCAGCTCAGCTTCTATCGACCCGAAATCGGTCCCGATCTTCCACGCGCATGGAGCTGTGACCTGCTGGTCGAAAGAAACGACCACGATTTTGGCGGCACACGCCTTAGCGATCACTCCATTGAGACCCGTGGCCGACCCGGAATCGATAATGATCGCGTCCGGCTTTTGAGCGACCATGTTCTCTAGGTCCTGCAGCTGCGCCTGGACGGTGTTTTGCGAAACCACGACATGAACCGATACGACACCTTTGAACGGCGCCATGCTCGAGGCGACCTTGGCTTCAGCCTCCATCTGCAGCCGGAAGGTGTTGCCGATGTAGTTGTTGGACAGGTCGATCGTATAAGGATGAGCCGGCTTCGTGAAACTGGTAAGCAGGTCAGCGGCCGAACTTGAAGTGACCAGGGCGTGTGAGACCGTAAGCATCGGTCGCGACGTTGGCACTTGTGCGTTTGCTGGGACCTGACCCCCAATCGCCACGCTGGCGGTAGCAAGCAACCCGATAAGTGTTCTGGAACTTAACTTACGCAATCCCGCGCGTGTGTTCATGGCAGCACCCCTCCCTTAACTTTGGTCGGGCACACCCCGACCGGTGGCAGAGCCAGGCCCAACTATAACCATCCCGCTATCAGTTGTCTACAGTTACCAATCGGGCTGTTACCAGTTGACGAGCTCACCCAGAAGGTCACTCCTACCGCGCACCCGAAGCTCCTTCCTCACCGCCGAGACCCAGGCGCCTGGCCCGGCCTTTGTCGGCCGCCCTACCGCGGTGGCGGCAAAGTGGCCCGAGGTAGTACCCGCAGCCCAAACGCTTCTTTGGTCGTAGCGACGACCTCGGCAGGGATGGGGCTGTCGTCGGCTAGAACCATCGTTTGGGGCTGTAGGCCGGGGTCAGCGAACAAAGCGACCGAGGCCGGTTGGATCTCGCCCCGGGGATCGTGGCGAGGCTCGTAGTAGATACCCGCAAAGCCGGCGAGACGAAGCGAGTGCGCCCAGCGCTGACAAACGGAGTAGTCGTCGCCAGTCGAGATGCGCCGGTCGAGCTTCCAGCGCCCGACGATAAGCGGCGAGGTCATGTCGGCCAGTTTGTGGGGTTGCGCGAGATGGACAACGGCCAGGGCGCGGGCATCAACCATCTGTTGCGTCACCACCGGAAGGTCGCCGAAGGCCTCCATCATGGCCGTCACCGGGTCGACAGCCAGATAGCAGGTGCCGAACTGGGCGGCGGCTCCGACGGGCGGGTCGAAGCGGCCGTCGCCCGTAGCCGCGAACCACTGCGGGTCGTGGTCCAGGCGGTGAACCCGGAACAACACCTCCGGGAGCCGTTCCTCGTCCAGTAAAGGGAACTCGACCAGCACAGTGTGGTCTTCAGGCGGCCCCGGGAGCGGGGCCGGGTTCATGCCGCCAAGCCCCGAGCGGCGCGAACAGCGGCCAGGACAACGCGTTCATCCTCGACGGCTCTACCGACAACTTCGGCTGGGGTGGCCCCGCCAAGGTGCCGGTTCTTTGCAGTGGCCCAAGAAGCGATGACCAGAGGGTCGACCTCGGGGTCAGCACGCCGGAACGTGGCGATGATCGAGGCCACCACGTGCCGGACGACTCGGCCGTCCGGGTCAAACTGCCAGACCGGGAACCAAGTCGTCCCCTCCCCTTGGAGGCCCAGGAGGGAGCCGGTTCGGACTCGCTTGTAGATGGCTTGACGGGAGATGTCCAGGAACTCGGTGACTCGGCGGACATCCCAGCGTTCGCTCACTTCCGCGCTCCAGAGCAACGGCGCTACCGCTGCCTGGGCGGCCCGGCGCCCCAGCTCTCGTAGCTCTTCCTCGCCCATCGCAGGCGGGTACCTCTCAACATCTATCTGGCTGAAGAGCTCACGGCTAAAGCCATCATGGATTAGATCAAGGGCGCTTGCCACAGCTCCAGTGTAAACTTGTCAATGTTGAGTGTCAACTCGTAAACCACCCGTCTCGATGGGAAGGCCGGCAGCTGGGAGCGTGCCCGTCTCCCAGTGCCGGTCCTCGATAGCCTTCCGCGCCCGCTACACGGGGGGTCACCGCTTGTCAGGGCGGGGAACCGGATGCAGCTCAAGCCCCACGATGCCCTCGAAGTCCGAGGGATTGACTGTATAAACGGGTAAATCGTTGGCAATGGCGGTTGCGGCAATCATGGCGTCAAATGCCCGGGCTTGTACTTTGCGCCCTGAGCGTCGGAGCGATGCCGCTACGCCACCGAAGGAACGCGCTGCTTGGGTATCGAACGGTAATGGCTCGAAGTCTGCTTCGGCCTGCTGCAGGAGTGCCTGCCTGGCAGCGCGTTCCTGTTCGTCGTTGGCTACAAGGGGACCTACCGATAGTTCTGCGAGTGTTACAGCCGTGATTACCGGCTCGTACGGAAGGTCAGCGACAACCAGTAGGCCCAAGAGGACGACAGTGGACGTGTCGAGAAACCCCTCGTACTGACGGGTCCGTCATAGCCGAGGATCGATAATTTCGTCGATGTCGGCGCGCAGTCCTTCGACGTCGATTCTCGGGAGTCTCTCGACCAGCGCTCCACCAATACGCCGGCTGCGGCGGCGGGACGCCCTAAGGGCCGCAGTTCCGCAACGGCGTGGCCGTCCCGAGTCACCAAAAGGCGCTCACCCCGGGCCACTCGCTCCATTACCTCCCCGCCCCGATTACGGAGTTCTCTGATCGACACCTCGCTCATCTACCTCTAAAGATTGAAGGTCTCCTGCGGTGTGCAGGCGGCGCTGGAAGGGTCATCGGTTATCTAGCCCGACAAAGCGGCATTTCTGGTTGCGCAATAAGCCAGCCTCTCCAAGGAAAGCCCGTCGCCGCACACTCCATGCCCCGCCACTGACACCGGACGGGATCCCTACCTGCGTACTTGCCTCGCCGGGTCTCCACTGGGCGGTACCGCGCTATTGCCACTGTGCGTAGAGAGTCGTGCTGGCTTGGAAGAGGTAGGCCTGGCCGTCGGTATAAGTCTGGCCAGAACCGTCGGGCTCAGTGTTCCAGCTGGCGAAGGTGTCACCATTAGGAGGATTGAAGGCCTCGAGGGTGAGGGGCTCTGGGACGCTGTTCGTCTCAGGGGACATCGAGCCACCGCCACCGTTCGCGTCGAAAACGACGGTGTAGGCCGGGGTGGACGGACAGACAAACGGATCAGGACCGCCCGCGTCGGGGTTGTAGTACCTGAAAGCCGGCGTGAAGATGTCCTGGTCCAGGGGGGCCGCCCCAGAGCCACCGACCCACATGTTGTCGAGCAAAGGCCCAAGAAGTCCCGTAGGAGAGCGGCCCTTCGCCCTGGCGCAGACGACAAAGGATGACGGAGTGTTCGCGAGGGTGGGATTCTGCGAAAACGCACAGGTCGGTTGGTTTGAGTCGTCGAGGACCACCTGGCCGCTGCTGTTCAGGCAAACGATAGCGAGCTGAAGTGTGGACAAATCGATCCCAGTGGGGTTACCGATGTTGTCGCTCACCTCGCAAAGGGTCGCGGCGGTGTCCGCGTCCGCACCTTGTCCCTCGAGCTTTGCGACGCACGGATCGTTGGGCGACGAGGTATCTCCATCTGCAATAAAAGCCGAGGCCTCTTGCACCCCGAGGCGGAACGTGCCAGTCCCGTTGACAAACAAGGCGACGTCGATGCCACCGAACACGAGCAACAGGAAGACCGGCAGAATCAGCACGAACTCGACGAGTACGGCCCCGTGCTCGTTGCCACCCGGTCCCAGCTGGCGGCGTTGCAATCGGAACACCGGTGACAAGCGTAGAACCCTTTAAACCGGACTTGTAGGCCCCCCGTGTTGTCCAAACGGGCTCCCGTTGCAGGAACGAGCTGCCCAGCACTGGCTGCCGCAACGTTATAGATCCCGATGGAGAGGCCGGCAGCTGAGAGATGGGCACGTTCCGATAGGCGTGCCCATGTCAAACTGCCGGTCGCTTCATCGCTTATCGCCGCAAGAGCGCTTGAACTCTTGCACCCGCTGGAGGACGGCAATGGCCGCGGTATTGCGGTGGAATATGATGTAGCATTACATCATGCAGCGGACTCAGATTTCACTCACGAGCGAGGAACGGCGAGCCCTTGACGCGGTGGCCGCGCGCACTGGCAGATCTATTTCGGCCCTTATCCGAGACGCGGTAGAGACCGTGTACGGCGGGGAGCGATCCAGTGACGATGACCTCGCCGCCATGCGCCGGGCATTCGGCTCATGGAAGGACCGCGACGTGGACGGGGCAGCCTGGGTGGACCAGCTTCGCTCTGGGTCGCGCCTAAAGCAGGGCGGCTCGTGACAGCACTGGTCGACACGTCGGTGCTGATTGATTACTTGCGAGGCCGTCAAGACGCCGCCGAGCTCCTCGAGAGGGAACGAGCGGCCGCGCCTTTACACGGCAGTGAGATCACCCGCTTGGAGGTCCTCGCCGGTATGCAACCAGCCGAAGAGGACGGGACTCGGTTGCTCTTGTCAATCCTCGTTTGGCACCCGGTCGACACAGAGGTGGCCGAGGAAGCCGGTGCCCTGGGTCGTGAGTGGCTTCCCAGTCATCACACCATCGACAGCGCTGACCTAGCTATTGCCGCCACCGCCATCCGGACCGGCTCGCGCTTACTGACGCTCAACGTCCGGCACTTCCCCATGTTCACAGGCCTCCAGGCACCGTACTGACTCTTAATGGAGAGGCCGGCAGCTGGGAGATGGGCACGTTCCGATAGGCGTGGCCATCTCACAGCGCCGGTCTTCCGTCGCCTGTCGTACCAAGGGCGCCGGCTGCCTCGGTCCGCGTGACCCTGGAGCACGAATCGAAGCCCTTCGCGGCGGTCGAAGGGGGCTTCAGAACTGGTCCTTGGCCTGATCGATGAGTGCCGGGCGACAGGTACAAACGAGAGCGTGTGCCTACGCAAGACGGCCCTTGAGGCAGCGGGGGCGGTGGACATTACTCCGCCGGAGGATGGCGTACTGCGAGCGGCCTCGGACAGCATAAGCGTGAGACCCGCCTCGGGCGGGCAGGCTCGGCATGCCGGCCCGCCCGCCCAACGAGAAGAGGACGCCCGCCTCTAGCGCTCCTTTGACACCACCGTCGCCAGCTGGGCCGGAGACACCGTGCCACGCGTTATGTTGTTCAGCTTCGAGTCGAAGCCAACCATCTGAAAGCCACTGAAGACATTGTGGTATTGGTTGAAGTCGTCAGTACCAGCGGCACCCTGGTAATTGATTTTCTTCCCTGCCTTCAGCAGCGCCAGGCACGACGTGTAGGTGCCGCACTGGGTGCCCGGAGGGTTCGACACCTTGAGGATGTCCTTTACCCACACTTTTGGATCGGTCGAGTTCGCGAGGGTCATGGCCAGCGACGAGATGACGATCGAGTCGTACTCGTTGAAGGAAGTCGGCAAGATCGCCGCCTTGTGCCAGACCTGCGCATAGTCGGCCAGGAAGTGGTTGTACGACGCGCCCGACGGGGAGGCCGGCAGCGCGGCCGTCAGGTCATGCGCCGCCGTTGGGCCGAAGGCCTTGGCGTAGGCGCCCTGAGGAGCCGACTGGAGGTCGTCACCGATCCAGGGCACGTTCATGTAGCCGAGCTGCTGACCGTCGGAGAACAGGGTCGCTGCCGTCTGGGTGTCCATCGAGTCGAAAATGACCTGTGGCTTGTTGGAAAACGCCTGCGTCAGTTCCGTGCTGTACGAGGACTGGCCAGGGGTCAAGGTGATATTCGCGTCGATCTTCCCACCGAGCGCCTTGAACGCCTTGATGATGGGCGGCACGAAGCCCTGCGAGTTCGCCGAGTTGTCGAAGATCAGCGAGGCCGTCTTC
>Ga0182024_10024382_pt1 | contig 10757 bp, 4 predicted proteins | sample P32metaG_FD_120480 | JGI IMG/M metagenome (GOLD analysis project Ga0182024, IMG submission 120480) | Permafrost microbial communities from Stordalen Mire, Sweden - P3-2 metaG (Illumina Assembly) | ecosystem: Environmental > Terrestrial > Soil > Wetlands > Permafrost | place: Sweden: Stordalen...
GCGCGCGGGCCGGAGGCGAGCCAGCGGATGTCGTTGGCGATCTTCATCAGCGATGCGGCGAGCGTCTTGAGCGCACCCGAGGCAAAAACGACCTCGTCGTGCGAGGCGAGCGCGGCGAACTTGTTCGGATGGCTGCGGAAGGGGAGGCCGGTCAGCTCGGCGATCTTCTTCGCGGCTCGTTCGGCGAACTCGGGATGGGCGTTGAGGCCGGTGCCGACCGCCGTGCCGCCGATCGCCAGATCGTAGAGCTCGTCGAGCGCTTCCCGGCAACGTTTGAGGTCGCGGTCGAGCTGGCTGACGTAGCCGGAGAACTCCTGGCCGAGCATCAGCGGCGTCGCATCTTGCAGGTGCGTGCGGCCGACCTTGACGATATTGGCCCACCCTTTCGCCTTGACGTCGAGCGCGTCGCGCAGCTTCTCGACCGCCGGGAGCATCGCGCCCATCGCCTCGGCGGCCGCCATGTGCATCGCGGTCGGGAACGTGTCGTTCGAGGACTGCGACATGTTGACGTGATCGTTCGGGTGAATCGGCTTCTTCGAACCCATCTGGCCGCCGGCGATCTCGATCGCCCGGTTCGAGATCACCTCGTTGACGTTCATGTTCGTCTGCGTGCCGGAGCCCGTCTGCCACACGCGCAGTGGGAAGTGCTCCTGCAGCTTCCCGGCGATCACCTCATCGGCCGCTTGCGCGATCAGCCGCGTCTGCTCGTCGTCGAGCTTGCCGAGGTCGTGGTTGACGAGCGCGGCGGCCTTCTTGAGCACCGCCATCGCGCGGATGATCTCGCGCGGCATCACGTCGCGCGGCGTCGAGTCGTCGCCGATGTCGAAGTGGATGAGCGAGCGCGCCGATTGCGCGGCGTAGTACTTATCGGAGGGGACGTCGATCTTCCCCATCGAGTCGGTCTCGACGCGCGTCTGCCCGACCGAACCGTTCGTCTGCGTGGTAGCCATAGCGGTGCTAGGTTTCGGCGGGCGCGCCGCCGGGCACTCCGCGAGAAAGGTCGCATTGGAGCCGCGGCGCATGGCAGTCCCGTGGCAGAAACGGCCCTGGATGTCGCGCCCGGCAAGCCGTATACTGGTGTCAGCCCCTCAAGGAGCGTCGCCATGCGTCCATTGGGTCTTCTCGTTTTGGCCATCGTCCTGGCCGGATCGCTCACCGCGCCGGTCTTTGCCGTCACGCCCGGCCCGAGCCCGGCGCCGGCGGCGGCGTCCGGCGACCAGGCGGAGCCCGACCCAGCGGCCGTCCTCGACCTCGCCCGGGGCAGGGTCGCCGCCGGCGACACCAAGGGCGCGATCGACGGCCTAGCCCCCTACGTCCTGAAGCACCCCCAAGACGCGGCCGCGGGCCGGCTGCTCGGCGACCTCTACTTCCGGGTCCCGGACTTCGCCAAGGCCGAGAAGGTCTGGAAGGCGATTCTCGTCCTGGAGCCCGAGGACCGTGAGACGCACAGCCGGTTGGGATCGCTATACGCAGCGACCGACCGGGTCGGCGAAGCGATCGAGGAGTTCCAGAAGAGCTTGCCGATGCGCAGCGGGTACGCCGGGCTGGTCATGGCCCACAAGCGCTCCGGTGATCTCCCGCAGTATGTGGCCCAGCTCGAGTACGAGACGCGCAAAACGCCGTTCGACGCGGGCCGCTGGTCCGAGCTCGGTCAGGTGCGCCGCTCGCTGCGGCAGTACGACGCCGCCCTTGACGCGTTCAGCCGGGTCGTCGGGATCCGGCCCGGTTCGTGCGCCGCCCGGCTCGATCTCGCCAACGTGATGGTCGACCTGCGCCGGCTCGACCCGGCGATCGCGCAGCTCAAGGCCTGCCTGCAGAGCGACGCCTCCTACTATCCGGCGGTCGTCAACTTGGGCGAGGCGTATCTCGAGAAGGGCGACCTCGCAACGGCGCGCCCGTATCTCGATCGAGCGCTCGTGCTGCGCCCCGAGGGGACCGAGGCGCTGGTTGATGTCGGCTACGTGTGCGACATGCAAGGCGACTGGAAGGCCGCGGTGGCGTACTACAATCGCGCCATTCACTCCGACCCGATGCGTCCCGAAGCGTATATCGATCTGGGCTTCGACTACAACGAGCATCGCTTCTTCCCGCTCGCCGAGGCCGCGTTTCTCAAGGGGATCAGCGTCGCGGCGGACGACGGGCGGCTGCACTACCTGCTCGCCGTGACCTACAACGTGCAGGGGAAGATCGCGCTGGCGCGCACCGAATTCCAGCACGCGGTCGCGTCGGAAGAGCCCGATGTCGCGCGTGCGGCGCAAGCGGAACTGGCACTGCTGCCGCCGTCCTGAGGGCCTCGCGCAGCGCGAGAAACGTATTCCCGGTGTAAACGGCGTGTAAACACGCCGTTTTTTTTGCGTCGGAATTCCGCAGGGTACCTATCCCGATGTCGCTCCCATTGGGTACAGTGGTCGATGGCCGCTGCGCGTCTTTGCTTACAGCGGCGTTCCGCAACGAGGTATGTAAAGGATGCGAATTCTAGCGGCGTCGACTGTCGTTCTTCTGGCGCTCGCCCTCCCCGGGTTCGCGTCGGCTCAGACCCGGCCGAACGTCCAGCTCAAACTCACCGGTTCGATCGTCACCAAATCGCCCGACGGCAAGACGGCGTTGACGCCGGTCGAAAAGGAAGCACCGAAGTCCGGTGATGACGTAGAGTACGACATCGCCGCGACGAATGCGGGCACCGCGCCCGCGCTCAAACTGATGCCGAAGGCGAAGATTCCCAGCGGCACGGCCTACGTCGACGGATCGGCCAAGGCTCCCCGTGCCAAAGTCGAGTTCTCGCTCGACCAGGGCAAGACGTGGTCGGCCCATCCGACCGTCACCGTCGCCGGTCCGAACGGAACGCCCGTGGTCAAGCCGGCGGATCCTTCCCTCTATACGATGATCCGCTTCATCACCGACGGCGCGCTCGCACCGCACGGAACGCTGCTCTACACCTATGAGGTGCACGTCAAGTGAGCGGCCTGATCCATTCACTCGGGCGGATGGTGGTGCGCTTCGGCGCTGCTGCCGTCGCACCGCTCGCACTCGGCATCGTGATCGCCTCCGGCTCTCCCGCTGCGCAAGCGGCGACCGCCGCCGGCACCGCGATCACCAACACCGCGACCGCGACGTACTCAGACGGTACGAACACCTACAACTCGCAGTCGAACACCGTCACGACGACGGTGCAGAACGCCCCGTCGATGACGATCGCCCCGCCGGTCGGAACGCCGGGCGCCAACACCGTCAGCCCCGGCGGCACCCTGACCGACACCTACACCCTGACCAACACCGGGAACGGCGCGGGCTACTTCGCGCTCACCGGAACGCTGGGGACGAACGACGGCGTTACCGCCGGCCAAGGCACCTTCGTGCAGTTCGTCGTCAACGCGGGCGCAGGCAACCAGAACTTCGCCACGGTCGCGGCGGTGAACAACTACCTGCTCACCGGCAACGCCGGCGGCCCGTTCCTGACCGCAGTCGCGGGCACGATCACGATCGGCGTCAACTACACCGCGAACGTCGGTGCCAGCGGCACGATCACCACGAACCTGACCGCGAACATCACGCAGCCGGCGGGTTCAGGCACGTTGCTGGAAACCTCGACGCCCAACGTCGTCGGCCAGTACAACGACCCGGTCGTGGCCGATGCCCGCATGGATCAGCAGAAGACCGCCGTCGTCGGCGGCACGGTCGTCGCGCCGACGGTACAGTACACCGTTCGCGCCAACAACGGCGGATCGCGGAACATGATCGCCGTTAACCGCAACGGGCTCCCGGCGGGCGCCGGGATCACCGGCGCCGGCGTCATCGTCACCGATAAGATCCCGTCGTACAACGCCACCCAGCTGACGCTCAACGGTACGCCGGCGTTCGTCACCCAACCCATCGGCGCGACGTTCATCTACTCGACCGACGGCGTGACCTGGACGACGACCGTTGCGGGCGCTGTGTACGTCGGCGTCTTCATCCCGGCGTCGGCGATCACCGGCTCCTTCGGCGCCACCAACCCGGGTTCGTCGCAGGGCAGCGTGACGGCGGGGCAAGCCCAGCTTGCCTTCACCTTCACGATCAACGGCTCGACCGCGAACGGCGCTGCGAACGCCAGCGCGATCACCAACGTGGTGAACTCGATCTACGCCGATCAGTCGGGCTTCATCGAAGGCCCGGGGATCACGTACCAGACCGTCGCCAACGTCGGCACCGCAACGGCGGCGCAGACCGCGCCGGCGATCGCGAACGTCAACGGCGCGCTGACGGGTGCGGCTGCGGTCATCTCGGCGGCATCGCCGGTTGCCAACTCGGTCCTCAACGGTCCGAGCGGCTTCCCGGGTGCAACCGGTCCGGACACCACGACCGCCAGCGACTATACGGCCCTCTCGTACACCAACGGGGCAACGCTGCTGGCGGCGGTGACCGGCGGTACCGTCTCGGTGCCGGCCAGCGCCGCGGCGTTGACCTTCACCAACTCGGTGCAGAACACCGGTAACAAGTTCGACACCTACACCTTCTCGTCGGCGACCGGTGTCGGCCTCACCGCGCTGCCGGCCGGGTGGACGGTGGCGTTCAAGAGCGTCGGTACCGGAGCGACCGCGAACTGCGGTGCGGTCGGCGCCGGCACCGTCATCACGACGATCTGCGTCGAGTCGGGCTCGACGTTGAACTACCAGACGATCTACACCCCGCCCGCGAGCGTGACGGCGTTCAACGCCTTCGCGCCGTACGGCGACGCCGTCACCGCGACCTCGGGCAACGACGTCACCAAGTCCAACATCACCAACGACGAGTTCTTCGTCGGCGGGTTCGTCAAGATGACCAAGTCGCTCTCGGTTGCACTCGGTCAGCCGTGCGCAACGGCGTCGGTCTACACCCCCGCCTCCGCGAACGCGAGTCCGGGTGACTGCGTCCAGTACACGGTCGCCTATGTGAACGTGGCGCCGTCGGGCGGCACCAACAACGCCACCATCAACGCCACGACGTTCGTGATCACCGAAGACGGAGCGGCGGCGGGCAGCACCAACGGAACCGCCTACACCAACGACTGGGCGGTCAACTCGAACGGCCTGTTCGCAGCTCCGGTCGATTCGAACGGCGGCACGCTCGGCGCCTACAACCCGGGTCCAGGTGCGGCCGGCTCGAGCAAGTTCACCGATACGATCGCGTCCCTTGTCGCCGGTGCTTCGGGCAACGTGACGTTCAAGGTCCAGATCAAGTAGCCCCTCGATGACCCCCGCGGAAGTCTTCGTGCGCCTCGGGCGCACGATCGGCATCGTCGCCGTCGTGGTCGCAGCCGCGACCGGCGCCGCCGATGCCGCTTCCACGGCGGGAACGATCATCAGCAACACGGTGACGGCGACGTACGGCGGCCCTTCAGGGACGACGTACGGCACGCAGTCCAACACCATCAACGTGACGGTGAGCAAAGTCGGCGCGATCGTCGTCTCTCCCAAGGAGACGGCGGTCGATCCGGCCAGCGAAGGATATCCGGTGGGGACGCAGATCGTGCGCACCTTTACCATCACCAACGCCGGCAATTACGCCGACGCCTATACGATCACCCAAGCCCAGTCCGGCGCCGGAACGATCGCGTCGATCGCGTTCCTCACCGCCGGCGGCCCGGTGCCGGTGACGATCGGGTCGACCACGACGCCGACGCTGCAGCCCGCCGAGAGCATCAAGGTTCAGCTCCTCATCACCACCACCGGCGTCGCGGTCGGCGCGACCTTCGCCCTCACGCTCACGGCACGCTCGACGGACACGCAAACCGCGAATGGCCTGGTGAGCGACGGCGGCCGCGAGTTCGCCCTCGCCCAACCCGCCGCTTCGATCGGCGGCATGGCCGGCCCCAACACCGTCGTCACCAAGCTGGTGGACAACGTGCGCACGCATAGCGGTCAGCCCGGCGAGACGGTCACCTACCAGATCGCCTTCAAGAATTACGGCGGTTCGCCAGCGACCAACGTCGTCGTCGTCGACAACGTGCCGCCGGGATTGACCCCGCTGCCGCAGACCGTCGCGCTCAACGGGCAGAACGTCGCATCGTCGGCAAGCCTGGCCGGTCAGGCACTGACGGTGAAGATCGGCACGCTCGCGGTCGGCGCCTCCGACACGCTGACGTTCGATGCGATCGTCGCGGCGGGCAACATCGCGGGCGCGACGTTCGTCAACATCGCGAACCTCCAGGCGGACGGCATCACGCAGGTCGCGACCTCGCCGGCCAGCGTCCTGATCGGCCTCGCGAACATCGTCTACGACGGCTACGCAGGCAGCGGTTCGCCGGTCGCCGGCGCGGTCATCACGCTGCGCGACTGGTCGACGAAGCAGATCGTCACGCTGCCGAAGACCGGCAGCGCCTCCTCGTCCTCGTCGTTCCGTGCCCCCGCCGAGCTGCTGATCGGCGTGCCGGCAAGCGGCTTGCCGCCGAACAACGCGAACGCCAACCCGTTCACGACCGGTACCGACGGCGCCTACAGCTTCGCGTTCGAGCAGGCGCAGCTCGGCACGATCGCCGCGCCGGCAACCTACGAGCTCGACATTGCCGCGAACGGCTATCGAGCTCGCCGCATCCAGGTGACGATCAGTCCCGATGCGAGCGGTTTGCTCTATAGTGCGACGCTCAAGGAACTCGACGATCAGCAGCTCGCGGTCCCCGGCGGCTTCGCGCTGACCGCGAACGCCGTCTCGCTCTCCGAAGTGTTCGGGTTGCTCGGGAATTTTCCGTTGTTCGCCCCGCATCCGGTTGCGGTCACCAAGACGGTTGACCGCGACGTGGCTTCGGGCGGCGATCGTCTGCTCTACACGCTGGGCGTCTCCGCCACCGGCGGCGCGTTCGGCACGACCAAGGTCGTCGACATCCTGCCGGCGGGCGTCGCCTATGCGCCCGGAACGGCGCGGGTCGACAACGTGCCGGCCGAGCCGGTCCGCCTAGGCCGCACGCTGACCTGGACGTTGGGCGATCTGAAGAACGCGCACGCGATCACCTACGCCTGCGTCGTGATGCCGTCCGCCGCCGAAGGCTCGACGCTGGTGAACGTCGTCGACGTCGACGCGCTCTCGGCGTCCGGCACCCACGCGACCGGTTCGGCGACGGCGGATACGCGCGTCGTGGCCGGCGCGCTCGGCAACCGCATCGTGCTGACCGGCCGCGTGTTCGCCGACGTCAAGCGCACCGGCCGATTCCGCGAAGGCGATACGGGCGTCGCCAACGTGCGCATCTACCTCGAGAACGGGGAGTCGGTGACGACCGACCGCTACGGCCGCTATACGTTTCCCTCGGTCCATCCCGGACAGCACGTGCTGCGTGTCGACGCGATGACGCTGCCGAGCACGGTGCGTCCCTACGACGATCGGCGCTACGACTCGACCCGCAGCCTGCAGCGCCTGGTGCACGGTCTGTTCGATGCCGGGCTGATGCAGGACGTCAACTTCGCGCTGGAGCCGGCGTCATGATCGGCTCGAATCGCCTGCGCCGAATCGGCGTCGCGTTCGCGATCGCGGGCATCTTCCTTTCGAGCGTCGACGTGAATCCCGCCGGCGAGATCCGGGGCGCCTTCGCCGAAGACGCCGTCGCGGTCGACTCCGCCGCCCCGGCAGCCGCGCCGGACGTCGCGGTGTCGCCGGCCGCCGCGGCGGAACCCGGCGTCTCCGCGGAGCCGGCCGCTGCGGCGCAGCCGGACCCCTCCGCATCGCCCGAGCCGAAGGGCCCACAGGGCGGCGATCTCACCAACCTGACCTTTACCGCCGTCGACGGCCTCACGGCGGCGCTCGTCGACCCGGCCGACGGCGGCGTCGCCGATTCGATCGCGCCCAAGTTCACCGTCAGCACGGTGCGCGGCGCGGGCGTCGAGCTCAAAGTCGGCGATGCGATCGTGCCGTTCTCGCGGATCGGGAAGCGCACCGTCGACAACAAGACGGGTTTGACCACGTACACGTACTACGGCGTGCCGTTGCAGGCCGGGGCGAACACGGTGGCGCTGACGCCGCTGGGCGCGAACGGGCTGCGCGGCGCAACGACCCTGCATCGCGTCTTCGGTCCAGGCCGCGTCGCGACGCTCAAGATCTCCGCCAGCGGGCCGCTGCGTGCCGATGGTACGAGCGCAGACCAAGTCCAGGTGAGCGGTCGCGACGCGTTCGGAAATCACGCCGCTGCGGGCTCGGTCGTGCGGCTGGTCGTCATCAGCGGCGACGCGCGGCTCGATCGCGTCGCGGAGGCGCCGGGGACCGGCGCGGCCGCAGCGCAGCAGGCGTCGGCCGCCTCGCCGCAGCCGTTACCGTCGTCGTCGCCCGACGCGCGCCTGCCGGCGTCAGTTCGCCAGACGCTCGAACTCCGGCTCGGTCCCGACGGCACCGCGACCGCGGTGCTGCAGCCGGGGCTGACGCCGGGCGAGGTCGTGCTGCGCGGCGAGAGCGGGGACGCGCTGGCGGACGCCCACATCTTCCTGAGCCCGAACCTGCGCAAGCCCTTCGTCAACGGCCTGATCACCGGCGGGGCGGGCGCGGTCCCCGGTATCCCCAATCAGGCCGACGGCGACCCGGACGGAACGAACTCGCGCCGCGGACGGATCGCGATCTTCGGCACCGGCACGATCGGAAAGTCGCTTGCGACGTTCGCGTACGACACCGCAAACACGCTGCAGCGCACGGCCGCCTATGGCGACGCCTACGACGCCGATCCCGACGATAAGCCCTACGCGATCAGCGGGGACGCGTCGGTCGTGCGCGACGACGCGCTCTCGCGCGATCACCTCTACGCGCGGCTGGACAGCGGCCGCGCCACCGCGCAGTGGGGTGAGTTCCGCGCGCGCACGAGCGGGTCCGACGGCACGATCGGCGCTTTCGATCAGCTGGTCGACGGTGCGCGGCTCGACCTCAACGGGGACACGCGGCGGCTGACCCTGTTCGCCGCGCGCAACGACGTCGGATACGATCGGCGGACGTTCGCGCCGAGCGGGCTCGCCAACGGCATTACGCTGCGCAGCGACATCGTCGTCGGCTCGGAGGTCGTGATCCTCGCGACGGTCGACGCGCGGACCGGCGCGGTCATCAGCCAGCTGCCGCTCACCCGCGGCGTCGACTACAACCTCGAGTACGCAACCGGACAGCTGAACTTCATCGAAGTGCCGCTGCCCTTCGACGAGGCGTTCAACCCGCATCAGGTCGTGATCACGTACGAGTTCGCGGCGCCCGGCAACGCGGCGCGCACCGTCGGCGGCCGCGCGGAGACGACCTTCGGCGCCACCAAGGCGGTGAAGCTCGGCATCGGCTACGTCAACGACACCTCGGGCGCCGGCAACATCACGCTCGTGACGGAAGATCTGAGCGGCACGATGCGCGGCGGCGCGTGGTCGATCGTGCACGCCCAGAGCCGCGGCCAGCTGCTGGCGGGCGCGGACGACACGCTGCCGATCGGCGACGGCGGCGGCGCCCTGCGCGGCTCGTACAATCGTACGATGGGCGACAACCGGCTCTCGCTGCTGTACGAGCGCACGGACCTCGGCTACAACGATCCGTTCGGCGGTCTTTCGACGCCCGGCTTGCTCAACGAGCGGCTCACCTTCGCGCATAAGTACGGCAGCCGCGGAGAGCTGACGTTTGACGCCGGCTATCAGGCGAACAGCGGCATCGCGGGCGGCGGCAGCAACGCGCAACTCGACGCGTCGCTGCGCTTTCGCCGCGCCTTGGGCCCCCGGCTGACGCTGAACGCGGGCCTCGAGCGCCGGGTCGCGACGGAGTCGGGCGGCGGCCCGTCGGTGACCCCCGCCGTTCCGCTCGCCGGCGCAACTCCGGGCCCGTTCGTGCTGCCCTATCAGCCGCTGCCGTCAGAAACCTCGACCCAGGCGTCGCTCGGCCTCGACTGGCGTGCCTCGTCGAAGATCGACGTCAGCGCGGAACGTCTCCAGACGATCGGCGGGACGAACGAAGCGCAGCCGACCCAGACCGACGCGCAGATCAACTACGATCTGGGCAAGAGCGGCCACGCGTATCTGCGCGAGCGCTGGAGCGCGTCGCCGGCCGAGAGCTTCGCAACCGCCACCCAAGGGTTGACCAGCCTGACCGGCGGCACCCACGCGACCGAGTTCGGTTTCTCGCGGAATCTCAGCGCGTCGACGAGCGTCGACACGGCGTACGAGATCGATCACGGCGCGAACGGCGGGGACGTCTTCGCGACGATGGGAGTGCGCGAACGCTACAAGATCGGCCGCGTCGGCGGCGACGCGTTCTTCCAGCACGGAATCGCCGCCGGCAGCACGTCGAACGGCGCGGGCTTCAACCTCTACGGTCTCTCGTTCAGCTACGCGGATGCCGCCAATCGCTTTCGGGCGTCGGGCTCGACCCAGATCCGCACCGGTGCGGGCGGCGGCGTCTCGCTGACGCTCGGGGCGATCGGGGCGATCTCGCCCGACATCTCGCTCTTCTCGTCGATCAACGACGCGCGCGCGGTGGGCTCGGACTCCTCGGATGAGCGGGTCGGTCTGGCCTGGCGCCCGTCGCACAACGACAACGGCGTGACGCTGCTGCAGTACGAACGACAAGACGGCACCTCGACGGTTGACAACACGAAGAGCGGCGTGCTCTCGATCGAGCAGGTGCTGCGGGTCGGCGACCGGACGGAATTCGTCGCCAGATATGCCTACAAGCTCGACGGCGATTCGTACTATGCGGCGCACAGCTCGCTGACCGGTTTTCGTGCCGATCAGCGGGTCGGATCGCGGTTCGACGTCGGCGCCGAAGTGCGGCAATCGAGCATTCGCGGCATCGCGGGGACGAACTCGACC
>Ga0182024_10024383_pt1 | contig 10756 bp, 10 predicted proteins | sample P32metaG_FD_120480 | JGI IMG/M metagenome (GOLD analysis project Ga0182024, IMG submission 120480) | Permafrost microbial communities from Stordalen Mire, Sweden - P3-2 metaG (Illumina Assembly) | ecosystem: Environmental > Terrestrial > Soil > Wetlands > Permafrost | place: Sweden: Stordalen...
CGGGTACCAAAAAAAAACCGGCCGAAGCGGAAATCTCGCCGCAAGACTTGACGCACTGCGGCAAAGCGGCTAGTCTGTTCTGCGGCGCCCTCAAATCAGGAGCGAAATTGACGCCGCCCCAACCATGGCGCTTCCCCCAAAGAATGTTATGACCAGGAGCATCGATGCCTCGCTTTGAGCAAGACTCTGCAACTGAAGGAGTTCCTCAGCCAGTTGAATACAAACCAGTCCCCAAAGCTGCTAAGCCAATTGAATTCTCACCCACGGACACGAGCGGCGTCCGCGAAAAACGGCAACCAGCCAGAGAGAGCGGGCTGCGGGGAAAAGTTATCGTAATCACCGGAGCCGTGGCGGGAATCGGACGGGCAACCGCGCTGCGCTTCGCCGAGGAGGGCGCGCGAATTGCCGCCTGGGATGTTTCGGCCCAGACTGCTCCACAACTCGAATTGGAGATCAAGGAAGGAGGGGGCGAATCTCATTTTCAAGCGGTTGACGTTAGCCACGCCGGCGCGGTCGAGACCGCCGCCGCCGCGGTTGTCGAGCAGTGGGGCCGCATTGACGTTCTCATCAACAACGCCGGCATCGTTCGCGACGCGCAACTGGTGAAGTGGAACGGCGGCAGCCCCGAATCAATCATGAGCGAGGATGTGTGGGATGCGGTGATCGGGGTCAATTTGAAAGGGGTTTTCCTGGTGACGCGCGCGGTGGTACCCCACATGATCAAGGGTGGGGGAGGAGTCATTCTGTCTGCGGCCTCGGTCGTGGGACTTCTAGGGAACTTCGGGCAGACGAATTACGTCGCTTCCAAGGCCGGTGTCATTGGAATGACGCGGACCTGGGCCCGAGAGTTGGGCAAGTACAAGATTCGCGTCAATGCCGTGGCTCCGGGATTTATTGCGACAGAAATGGTGAAGGCGATGCCCGCGAAAGTCCTCGAAGCCATGGTTGCACGCACACCGCTGGGACGGCCAGGAACACCGGAAGACGTGGCCAATACATACTTTTGGCTGGCCTCGGACCAGGCAAGCTTCATTCACGGAGCTGTGATTTCCGTCGACGGCGGCGTCGTAATCGGAACTTGACAGAGCTGGGCCAGGGATCGCTAGCCAATCTGGGACAATTCATACGTTGGCAGTGCTGCTGCCATAGTGCAAGGACGCACAGCGGCAATCACGCGCAAACTAAAACAGCATTGACATAAACAGAGAGGAATCTTGACTTAACAAGTTTGATTGTTAAATATAGGGGGTAAGGGGGTTTCCTGCATTCGCAAACCACGCTGGAGAGCGGCACGGCGGCGCGAGATGAAGGCGCGTGGCATAACACCCCCAAATCGGCACGAAGTGTGGAGCGTCAAGATTTCTGAGTTACTGGATATGCCGGATTGGGTTTCTCGTTTCGCTATTCGGGGCCTCGGAACGCTACCGCGGCAAGTGTGGTTGCGACCATCGCACCGAGTTACAGAACGCTGAGCAGCGAGCTGCATAAGTCACGTCTGGGAACGCAATGCTGACGTTCGCCGACTCAACCACCCCGTGCTTTTGATCTCCAGCGTCCCGGTGACAGCATTGCGGGACGACGGCCATTTCATGGCGCATAGCATCGGCGGTGGTTTCGATGTGAACCTGTTCTCCCAAGAACGGCGTCTGAATCGGGGATGGTCGGCACGAGGCAAGATTTATCGCCAGATGGAAAAATATTGCCACCATCACGAGGGCGCGTTTTGTTTTTCACGTCCCATCTACACCGACGCCTCCAGCGTTCCACGCTGGCTAGAATTCGGCGTACTGAAGACCGATGACACTCTCTGGGTTGAGGTATTCGAGAACTAAGGTGTTCTCACACGCTAAAGCACATCCGTCCCAGATTTGGAAAATCAGGATCACCGCCGCGCTCTTTTTCAAAAATCGAGGGCGGGAGGAAAAACAGTCGTCCCTTTGCCCGAGCGCTACGCGAGGGGGCCCATGTCAGTTTCAGACAACACTTCAGTGATAGCGCTGTGATGGCATCAGCTTTTGTTTGGTCAACAGGGGGTCTCCTCGAAAGCGGCCCGTGGGTCAATGTAAAGAACCGCTACCTCGGACTAAAGTGGCTGGGGCAATGGGCAAGGGCAAAGTGGCCTCATTGGTCAGCTGATTTGGGGGAGGTACGAACTCCTGGAAGGCAATGACAAGCGTCCTTTCGTAAGATCTGGTTTCAGCGGCGCGCCAGTAAGGTCTGAAAGCTCGGTCAGGACAGGAGTAGTCGGCATAGTTGGACTGGTAGTCGCAGCCCGAGCAGAAGAGCAAGAGAAAACTGCCTACATGATACCGTCACAACAACTGCGCGAGTTCCTGTCTGGCCTCGTGGAAGTTGATATACGCAACGGGGTGGTTGACGATTTTCCTCACATTGCTCTTGTCGAGGAGCACATTTCGCGAGAAGTTTATGACAAGAGAACTGCACCACAGTTCGAGCTTCGGCTTAAGAAAGCGGAAAGTGCCGATGAGATTGCCCAGCTTTTTCGAGAAGACCCCAAGGCAGACTACGACAGTTCGGCAGCAACGCCCGAGCGTGTTCTAAATAATGCTGACCTGTCAAGGCTGTTGATACAGTCGCCTGGAGGAGCTGGGAAATCGAACTTCTTGGCTGGTCTGGTTCAGCAAGCCGTAGAGCGGGGGATGGTTCCATTCCTGCTCGATGCCGCTTGGCCAAAGTCAACAGCGTCCAGCGACCCGTCGGGATGGAATCTCGAGAATCTACTATCCACGTTTACAGTCGGTGGAGGAATAACCCAATTTCGCGAAGCTGGATCCGCACACGAGATAGTGCTATTTGCTGATCGCCTCAACGAGAATCCGCTGCAAGCGACCGAAATCTTACAGGCTCTCATCAGAGCTGTACAGAACGAGGTCCCGGAAGTCCGCTTGATTATCGCCGATCGATTGCGGGAGCGGCTGCAAAATATACAACCACTACATCGAGCAACAATATTGCCCTTGACCGTGAGCGAAATCCATAAGCATCTCGGGTACTCGCCAGATGGAGCAAGCGCCAAGCTGCTCGCCATGCCCTTCTTCTTAGAGATGGAGCTCCGGTTTGGCAAAAAAAGCGAAGGCGAACCGCGATTGATGCGATCCGAAATGTTTAGCAGGTTTTTCGCGGTCCACGTGTTTGACAAATACTTCAGCAAGCATCCAGATTCGACCGGCCAAGCGAGGGCGTCGTCGTTCGCCGCACTCGCAGCGGCAGCATTCCGAGCATACGAACAGTGTAAGAAGACGGTAATACCAATCAAGGAATGGACGGTATTTTTAGGTGAAGCAAAGAATCTGCAAACAGATATCGTCGAGGGTGCGATGCTTGAGAATGTCAGAGAGGGAGTCGTTGAGTTCAGGCATCAGTTGTTGCACGACTTTCTTGCCGGGACTCACTTGGCAAACAAGGGGAAAGATTTCTGGCACGCGCAAAATTTCGATGTAGCTACGCTCACTGCGCAGTCCTACGACGCAATTGAGTTTGCTGCGGAGATTCTGGGACCCTCAAACGCGACCAATTTCTTGGTTCAAGCGTACAACTGGAGCTGGTTTGGAGTTTTGGAATCGGTGCGAAATTTGGACGCGGGTCGTCATGGTGGGCATTCTCCGGTGTCTGTAGAATTCAGGGATGCCGTGTACTTCCTGAATGCGATGCGCCTTTTCGACTGTTTCGAGGCTTCACGCGAGAGAACCAGATCCATTCTCGCAGACGTCCGAACGCCGTCAGGTCGTGAGTTAAAATCTATCCGGGATGTCTTGGAACTCCGCGAAGTAGTCCGTAACGAGTACAAACCGACGGAGGCGTATTTTGAGAATTGGAAAAGTCTTTTTCTGCGCGCTGATGCACTGCAGGTCTCTGTTCAGGATCTGGCCGTTCTCTGGAGTGATCCCTTCAAATCTTGGACCGCCACAAGCATATTCCGATATATGAAGATTGATCGTAGTATTTTCGATTCCATACTGATGGCCTACGACTTGGCACGAACGCTCGCCGATAAGCCCGATGACGCGATGGCCGCGAGGTGGAGATTTGTTCACGTCTTGGGAGTAGCGAAGGATCGCGCTATCAGCAAATTCCTGTGGTCAGTTGTCAAGGATCCAACTGAGCACTATTGGGTGCGCTTCGGCGCTGCTCGAAGCTACATTGAGAATGCGACCTTTGTGGGCCCGGACGATCGGCGGGACATGCTGAAAGAGGTTGTACATTGGATTGAGCAACATCCAGACATCCCGAAGCCAGTAATGGCAGAATTACGAGCTACTGCGCAGCTGGCGGATGACGGGGCGAATCCGGGCTGGCATGCAGATTACATCGAAATACTCGAAGCCGGTATTCGCTACGCAGAATGGAGTAAAGATACGACAGAACAACGGGCGTGGGAGCAGAGAAAAGATCAGATCGTCGCTCTCGTCCAGAAAAACAACCGCTAGGAGGTTCAGGTGGCTGAATGGGATGGCAGATTTATGGGTTTGGCGCTTTATGTAGGCGAGTGGAGCAAGGATCGCAGCAAGAAAGTTGGCTGTGTGATAGTTGGACCGGCGAATGAAGTTCGTTCAATCGGGTACAACGGCTTTCCCCGGGATATCAATGATGATGAACCTTCCCGCCACGAGAGGCCGGCGAAGTATTCTTGGACCGAACACGCAGAACGAAATGCCATCTACAATGCTGCGAGAATCGGGGTCCCACTTGAGGGATGTCGGATGTATGTACCTTGGTTCCCATGCATGGACTGCGCGAGAGCAATTGTCCAGTCAGGTCTCAGGGAACTGATTGCGTTCGAGCCGGATGTGGAAGACCCGAAGTGGGGGGAGGACTTCAAGCTGGCTATCCTCTTATTCAAAGAGGCTGGTGTCCACGTTCGATTCATGCAGAATGCTCTTGCCCTGCAAGCACTAAAAGCTTAAACCGGTCTGATCTCATGAGATTCAGCATTACGTAAAAGTATGCTGTGCATGTGACATTTCCGTTGAGTGCATTACTTCAGGCCTGAAATAGTAGGAGCACGTACTTGCGGCGCATCATTATCATCTCCGACCTCCACATCGGCGGAAAATGCAAGCCAATGCTTGGCCACCCTGAACTTTTGATCTCGTTTCTCAACCAAGTAACCGAATACCGAGCTGGCGCTGACGAAACGGTGGAACTCGTAATTAACGGCGATTTCATTGACTTTCTCGCAATCAAACCGTTTTCCGCCTGGACCCCCGACGAAGCAGCATGCATCTCCAAACTGAATGAAGCATTCGATCAGTTCAGGCAGGTATTCGACGCTCTGAAACGCTGTCTTTCGAAAGTGGACCATTTCACACTATTATTGGGTAATCACGACATCGAGTCCGCCCTCCCTCGTGTTCACCAAGAAATGCTCGCGCGATTAGGCACGAGTCCGCATCGCCGTTTATTCTTCAGCGATAACCAAGCCTATCGTTTTGGAGACCTGCTGGTAGAACACGGCAATCGATACGATCCTTGGAACGCTATCGATTATGGTGCCCTGCGGAAGATCCTTAGCCAGTCCTCCCGTCTGGAAGCTTTATCCGAGTTAACCGTTTGCCCTGGCTCTCAAATGGTTGAAGGACTGATAAACCCCTTAAAAGAAGACTATCCATTCGTAGAGCTGCTCAAACCTGAAACCAAAATTGTTCCTCTTCTGCTAACGGCACTTGAACCGTCACTGAAGTCAGACGTGAAGCGCCTCTATCGAGTATTTAGTCTTTGGTCTGATCAGTGGCTGCGCACGCGGAGTTGGGTTCCAAAGATCACTTCCGGTGGTGAAGAATTGGCTGCGGCTCCCTCCTTGACGGCTGGTCTCCCCGTAGACGTTCGATCGGCATTTGCAGATGAACTAGGGGGACGTGCAGGCGAAGAAGAACTCGTCAGTATTGGTCAACGATTGAAGAGCACGTGGAAGAGGCTCAGACCCGACGGGATTGCTGAAATCGTGCGCAGCCATAAGGAAATCCCGGATTTTCAGATTCGACGCGTCCAATTATCGCTAGCAAAAGCGTTGGAAAAGGATCGGACGTTCGACGATGACGGCCCTGATGGCCCCTACCTTGAGGCGGCGCGAAGATTGTGCCGTGTGCAGACCGATGGCGTGGCACGACCTAAGATCGCAGTAATGGGCCATACCCACTTAGTCCGGCAGGTAGATCTCGGCGATGGCCGTTGGTATCTCAATACTGGCACTTGGGTAGATCTCATTAAAGTTCCGAAAGAATGTCTGCAGCAAACGGATGCTGTCTGTAAAGAACTCGATCAATGGTTGCGGCAGATCGTTCTCGATTCAGACAGTTTGAGATTTGCAGATCCGGCCTATGCTGATGTGTGCTTGGATGAAAGTGGCAATTTGTGCCAACCTGGAAGTCGTCCGTTCCTTCGACGCTTCAGCGAGGGGCCGTTTGCGGCATGATGGCCGCTTGATAGACTTATAGCGTAGAGAGCGTCAGGCGCCGACGTGCCCGCGCGGTCCCGGCGGAGTGGCAGATAAGAAGAGGAAAAGAATAAGACAAGGGCGCACGCTACCGGGTTCTCTTGGGCTGCGAGTGCGACGGGTGGTAGAATCTCGTACGGTACTCTTGGGATTTAACCGAGGGGCATCTTGACCTGAGAAGAGCCGCAAAGCACTTCACGGGAAAGGGGCAAGAGCTGTGGAAATCATCAATAACTTGCACACTTTGTTGCACAGTTTCACATTTGTCGGCTTGGGCGCGAAAGTTAGTTACTAAATAACTGCATCATAATAAAGCACTTCCACAAAGTGCCGGGATGGCGGAACTGGCAGACGCAGCGGACTCAAAATCCGCCGGGCTTCGGCCCTTGGGGGTTCGACTCCCCCTCCCGGCACCAAGGTTTTCTGTTTGTTTTAATGTACCTGCGTGGTTTTGTCCGTCTTCCCGCCGGACTGATTCTCCTCTTCAAAACTCCCACTGTAGTAAAACTGTAGTAATTTGTTGACAAGTTTGTTATCGGTGAGCCTAACCGGCGGGTTCGCCGTCCCGATACCGAGAATGCGAGAATGGTTCGCTAATCCCCAACCAATTCTTGAGCGATCTCAGTCTTGCCGTCCTTACACGCAGCATCGAGCTCGGCGCCGAGCTGAGACTTTATGCCGCGCGTCGCTTTCTCCAGTTCCGCTTTAGCCCGGGCCACGTGTCCCAGCATCGCGTGCAGCCGCTTCGGTCCCAATACCACGAGTCCGAGCAACAGAATGAATAGTATTTCCGTCCCAAACCCCACGGTCACTCCTCGGTTAAGTTCTTACTCGTTAGCAATAGTCTTCCCTGTGGTGACCGGCTTCTCATCCTCAGCTTTCATGGCTGATTTGAAGCCGCGGATGCCCTCTCCAATTCCTTTGCCTAGCTCGGGAAGTTTCTTGGGCCCGAAAACGAGCAAGGCAATTCCGAAAATCACCAGTAGATGCATCGGTTGAAACAATCCTTCAAACATGAGCTCTCCTTTGGTTCAGACCAATGAAACGTGATTCTTAAAATACGGACGCCGTACCGACAATTTTGGACAGCGTCCGCCTGTGAAGAAACAAATTACAACTCCTACAATTAGCCACGCGTTGCCGCGTCCGCCTCGTGCGCCAAGTTGAGCACGAGTTCGGAAAACTCGGGCGTTTGGCCGATGAACAGTCCGTCGCTGATGAATCCGTTAATAGCGCCCACGGCGTCGATCTGCCCAGGAGAAGTCGGCCGAATTACCGCGCAATGGGGTAAGTTGGGGCTTATGAACTCGCACGGTACAGGAAAGATGAGGTTGGTCTGAATCAACGGGTTTTTCTTGGCATCGAAATTGGGGAAGTGCAACCCATTAGTCGGATCGGTAAAGGGAGCAATCGGCGGTTGCACACCATTGCCCGCAAAATCCACCCACTCCAGGAAGTGACAAATCTCGTCTCCCCCGATACTGAGCGTGATCTTCAACACTTCCGCGCTCGATACCTTCTGACTCAGAGTCGCATACAGGCTCGAACCAGCTTGCTCGATGAACCCAAAGTGGAATGCCGCGGTATTGGCGATTGCCTGGACGTGGTTCTTGGGACCGAAATCGGCATTGGTTCTGGGAATTCCAGGAAATTCGCCCTTAGCCAGCGCCGCCAGTGCTTCAGCGAAGGTAGCGCCAAAATCAGGGTTGGTCGCGCTGCGATACCGAACATACCAGCTGGTATCCACACTGAGCTGCATGACGTTCGTGAGCCGTCCGATCTGCTGGGCTCCCTTGGCCTGGCTGCTCGGCAGAGTGCGGAAGCGATCGAGATCCACCGGTTCCTCGCCCTTGGAAACCAGGTAAGCGTTCAGGAAAGCGGCGTGGCTCTGCTCATCGAGATTATTGCTGGAGATGTACTGCGAACCATCGCTATCCAGATTTTGCAGAGCAAGCTGGTAGGGATTCTGAGTTCCCTGCGTGACTCCGCCCAGCTCTGCATACTGCTGCCAGAGATCGGCTTCGATCAATTCAGCCGCAGCCAAGAGTTTCAGAATTGCGACGTCACCCTTGCTGAGCTGCCCGCCCGAGCTAAATGTTGCCGCTGAGGCCTTGGTAGTTACCAGAGCGCCAGTGGATAACGCTACTCCGGCAAGCCCGAGGCCCTGCAGAAAGGATCTCCGCCTGACCAATCCCCGCGAGTCGCGTTGAATAGATTTTCCCGTCGAGGGAGCTATGGTTTCCGATGATTCAGTTTCAGTCATCGAAGATGGAAGTATTGTTTCTTTCACGTCTATGCTCCAATTCTTTTGTTTATGATTTGGTTCCAGCAACAACTGTGCAGTTAGACGCTGCGATCATTTACACGATTCGGAGCGGATGTCATTTGATTGTCAACTCCTTGTAACGGTACGGTCACGACAGTCACGAAAGAAAATTGTGAGAACGAGATTAGGCGTACGATGATCCCTTTCTTGCTCGTGATTGCTTTATAGGCTTATAACTCGGCCAGTGCGTCTTTGTTCCACCTTCCGCAGAACTTTATTCTGACGGACAAGGCTCAGCCGGGCTAAATACTGCCCGCTTGACGCTTACGAGCCGAATGGACTGCCCAAGCCACGCCGATACTTACGGCATAGAGGGCGACCATTGGAGCGGCGAAAAGACACATGTTGAGGATGTCGGCGGTAGGCGTGATGACGGCGGCGACAACAAAAATACCAAGTATGGAATAACGACAATTCCGCCACATCCAGCGAGCCGTAATCACTCGCATTAGAGCCAGAAAGAACACGAGAATTGGCATTTCGAAAATCAGGCCAAAGCCGAGAATGACAGTTACGAACAGCTTGGTATATTCCGCAATCGTAATCATCGGCTGAAAGCGCTGTCCGTACCCGATCAAGAAATCCAGGGATGCCGGATAGACCATTTTGTACCCAAACAACCCTCCTGCAGCAAACAGACTCACCGTGCTGAGTAAGAAGGGCAGAGCGTAACGCTTTTCGTTCCGATACAGTCCCGGAGCGATAAACAGCCACAATTGATAGAACACGAACGGAGAGGCGGCAAATAATCCGGCGACTAACCCGACCTCCAAATAAAGATTGAAGGGCTCAGTGGGGTTTAGATATACCAAACCGCCATTGATTCCGTGATGACGCAGGGCTTGTATAAGAGGCTGCTGCACTAAACCGAAAATACGGTCAGCGAAAGACCAGCATGATATGAAACCTACGAGAATCGCAAGAATAGAGAAGATGATTCGCTTCCTCAACTCCTCCAAGTGGGCCAGGAGCGGCATCGAGTGCGCAGGGCGTATTTTTATTAAGACAGCTGCGTCAGACATGCACTCCGCCCCTCTAGGCAATTTGTTTTTAGTTGATGGTGACGGTCACAGGTGCCATGGCTGGGCTTATCGCCAAACGTGACCGTCACCATCAAAGTGACATGAGATGTTCGAGTTAGTTACTGCCGGACGAAGACATGGTACTGTTGTCCTTCACCTGGGCTACTTTGGTCATCGGGCGTGGCGTGCCGACCGTATAAACGCCTTCCAGTGTCTCAATCTTGCTAAGGAAGTACGAGTCCCCCACGTGCTCGAAAGCGAGACCGGCGTGATCAGAGGTAACTTCGTCGAAAACCATCGGGAGTACGAACGCGCTTTTGTCATTGCCTCGGATAACCAACCCGCTCTGTAGGCCAATAATGCGGCTTACGGTGTATGTTCCTGCCGGCATTGCCTTGCCGCCTGCCACAAAATCAAACGGAACTTTAGTAAGAACCTGCTCATCTTGAGCTCGAGCACTTACGCCTAGCCCGAACACGCAAACTAACGTGAGTATTGCAATTGAATATGACTTCTTCATGATTTCTCCTTTGTTGTTGAATGTCATTATTGATAACTACATTTGTAAGGACTTTATTCCACAAGCCGCTACAGAGCTTCAGTTATCAATTGTTTATCTTCATGTTGATTAGACGCGGCAGCTATACGACCGGATGGAGGCGGGATGTCATTTGATTGTCATTTAAACGTCGAGTTTCGTAAACGCGGCAGATAGTAACGATCGTAATGTTGCCTTGAGCTCGTGAGTAAAGCTATGTAGTTAGTAACTGGCGAATCGTAAGGCAGGCGGACAGGTCGTCAACTTAATCACACTTGATGACGTCCTGTCCGTGCTAGGGAGACTCTGAATAAGGTCTCCCTTTCCACAGGAATATAGAGTAGGTTGCGCCAGATGAGACCGACGAACAAACAACAGAGGAGTCTGGCGACGATGAATGGTTTTGAGCGGTACAC
>Ga0182024_10024384_pt1 | contig 10755 bp, 10 predicted proteins | sample P32metaG_FD_120480 | JGI IMG/M metagenome (GOLD analysis project Ga0182024, IMG submission 120480) | Permafrost microbial communities from Stordalen Mire, Sweden - P3-2 metaG (Illumina Assembly) | ecosystem: Environmental > Terrestrial > Soil > Wetlands > Permafrost | place: Sweden: Stordalen...
AAAGGGAAGCGTGCGATGCGCCGCGGTGAGCTGCTCCATGTCGTAAATTTCTCCGGACGCCGTGCGCCGTCCGTGATAGGGAACGCCGTACCAACTGGCGACTCCAGATTCGGTCGCGCCGATTTTCGCGGGCACGGGAGTTTTCGCCACCACGCGATGCGAGCAGCCGGATGCGACGACGGTGAATCCGGCGATGATCGCGAAACCCGCATGAACAGGGCGTTCCAGCACTAAAACAATTCTAGCTGATCACGTTTCGGGATGTTTTGAGCCTCAAGAGCGGCGTCCGCGGCGGATGCGACGAAACCGGCGATGCATTTTTTTCTTGACTTTCAACGCAAAGAACCTTATAAAGGGGACACAACCGCGTTCGCTTGATGTGCGACGCGAATCTTGATGTAAAGGGAGAATCAATCGATGAAGAACGCAACTAAGAAGAAAGCGCCTGCTAAGAAAAAGGCCGCTGCGAAGAAAAAGAAGTAGTAACCAAGTAAGTTCGAGTTCAATCCCGGCCCCGAGAAATCGGGGCCGTTTTTATTTTACGAAACGATTTAGTCGCGCCACGCTGAAGCCATTCGCGAACTTCGTCAGGGTCTTCCTCCGGATTCACCCAGCCGATCTCTCCGACCCAAGCGACCTCGTCCGATAGCTTTCTGAAGAGGCTCCGCGCAGTGGTGTCGAACGAAATAACGATCCGGTCCGCCGCCTGAGCAGCCTCGATCAGATGTGCATCCTTGATCGCCTCCGCGACCTGGCGCGGCCCGAGACCAAGCGAACCCAGCTTGAGACGCATCTTCGGATTAGTTGGCCGGCCCAAATCCACGACCTTGCTCCTGCTGGTCATGGCTCTTCGCCATCTCCTGAAGAAGCGCGTTTCGTGGCGATCCCATTCGTCCGTGATCGCGGAGGTGACGACGGAACGATGGCAGATGGAGAAAACGGACTCCAACAATCCTGCCGCCAATGCAGAGCGTGGCGAGTCCGATGGGCCCGTTGCCGCACCGATACTCGCATCGATGACCAATCGCTAGGATTGTTTCGCCTTCACCGCGGCGAACTCCGATGTCCAACGGCATCGAGATAGCGGCGGTCTGATTCAAGCTCGACTTGATCGAAATCTTCGGGCCATTCACCGAAGGCGCCCTTGTTGTCGAGATCGGCTGACGTGATGCTAGTCGCGCCGCGTTTGTCGCGCTGAAACCAATGGAGCTTCACCAGATCGGGCTTCAGATCGCCATTCGCGACCAAAGTCTGAACTCCGAGCAGGAGAAGCGAGCTGTGCGTTTCCGCGATCACGCGAACGCCGCGTTTTGCCGCCTCTGAGAGAACGCTTGCCAGGCGGACCTGCGCATTGGGGTGGAGGTGGAGTTCTGGTTGTTCGATGTAAACGGTATCTCCCGGTTTTGCGGCCCAGAGCGCAACGATCACTGGCAACGCTTGCGACACACCAAATCCAACATCCGCCATGTTCACCATGTCGTTCGCACGTCGACTCGCGGCGTGAGGCAGTCGTCCGACGCGGATAGAAAGCTCGGTGTCGCTTACTTCCTCGACGTCAACCTTCCACGTGAGCCCTAACATTTCCAGGTCTCGCCCCACGCACGCAAGTTCTTCTCCCTTGGAGCGGCTCCAGTGATTCAAAACAGTCGCGAAGTAGTCATCGAAAGTTCCGGGGAACGCCTTAATGATTCCAGCCCTAGGGAAGCGGCGCTCGCCACTCCGGGGTCTGAGCCCAGGAAGATGAATGAGATTCAAGAGAAACTCTTGAAAGGTGTACGCAACGCCTAAGGAATTCGGCGGGGAGCTCCGGAGGTCGACGACGCTCAGGAAGCAACGGTCCCGCACCACCGACAGCTCAGCCTTAGGATTGTCGAGCTGTTGACGAACCACACGAGTGTCGCGCGCCGTCATCGGAGATCTAACGGTATATCGTATTCCGCTGTGGGACACCTCTTGCTTCTCAATCTCGACGCCCCCTTCGGTCCTCTGGAAGGTGCTCGTGACGCGGGCATCGTTCGGCGACTCGAAACCAACCTCGATCGATCGTCCCCGTTCGATCCCAGTGTTCCAGAAAAGCTGATCAAACCCCGCTAGCTTAACGTTAGGCCCGTCGATCCGCAGCGGTCCAGGGTCGTAGGGGCTTTCGAGCGTCTGCTTCATCAGCAGGGCTGGCTGCATCATGCTGGACTTACCGGAACTGTTAGCGCCCGCAAGGATCGTAAACGGACGGATCTCCATGCGCTGCCGTTCGGCAATCGATTTAAATCCCTTGACGTTAATTGCGTCAACGAGGGGCCAGCTATACTTCGCTGCTCCGTTATCGCTCCGCTGCCGGGCCATCGCCTCTATCCAACCACTCGCTCGATCGCCGCGCGCAATTCCTCATACGTCATGGTCCCCGGATGATACACGCGCACGATCCCCGTACGATCCACCAGCACCAGCGTCGGAGTCGTACTGGCGCCGTAGTTGCGGAAATTTTCCTCATTCACTGGAGCCGGCGTGGTGATGATGGGAGCGTAGAACTTCTGCCGAACCTGCTCGATGTGGCGCAGCTCGGCAGCCGGCGGAGCGGTTTCGCCGCTCTCGACGAATCCATACTTCTGCGTTGGCGCGACGATGACCAGCCCCTTCGACTCGAACTCGCTCTTGAGCCTCGCCAGAATCGGCGCTTCCTCTTTGCAGTCGGGGCACCAGTGCGCCCAGAAAAACAGCAGCACCGGTTTTCCTTTCGGCAGGACCACGCCTTCCAGGCGCGGCGCGGGCTTACCCTCCAGCGTCAGCAGGTTGAGGTCTTTCTGAAGGCGCGTCCGGATCGAGGTCGCGTAGTACAGCTTCAATTGATCGTGAAGATAGGTGACCGCCTGGGTGCGCTCCCCGCGCGCCGCGAACACGTTGGCTTTCACTTCGATCGCCGCGCCCAAGGCGATCGGCAGGAACGAATCCTGATCCAGCGGGCGCTTCTTCAACTCCTCACGCGAAAGCTGATAGGTTTCGTCGGCGTACTTCTCGGCGGCGTCCAGATTCTTCGCCGCGAGTTCGCCGCGGGCGATCCAGCTCACCGCCTGGATCATCGACGGCAGGACACCGCGCGCCGCGCGGTCGTCACGAACTAACTTGTCGGCCGCCGCGAAATCATTTTTGGCGATCGCCGCGCGAACAGTCTCGATGATGCCGGGCGGGACGGCTAACGCTGACGCGGAAAAGACCGCCGCGAGGGCCAGAGTCCGAAGCGCGCTATTTGTCACAACGACCCGTTTCACAAAATCATGTTTCACAAAAAGGAACCTCTACATCGACGATAGCAAGGATCACATTGACGAAAGCAGGTAGCCGCCGTCGACGACGAGCGTCTGGCCGGTCATATACGACGACCGGTCGCTCGCCAGCATCAGCGCGATTTCACCGATCTCGATGGGCTGGCCCATGTGCTTGATCGGCTGCGCGCCCAGTTGCTTGTCGCGCCGCTCGGGGTTCTTCCAGAAGTACTCGCTGAGCACGGTCTGGATCAGCCCGGGCGCGATGGCGTTCACGCGCACGCCGCTCGGCCCCAGTTCCGCCGCGTAGGACGCCGTCATCATGATCAGCGCGGACTTGGTCATGCTATAGAGCATGCTGTGATATTGCGGCCGCAACCCCGCGATGGACGCGATGTTGATCACCGAGCCCGATCCGCGCGCGCACATGCCCGGCGCCACCAGCTTCATCAGCCGGAACGCGCTCTTCAGGTTGATCTCCACCATTTTGTCGAACTGCGCCTCGTCGAATTCGAGTGCGGGTCCCTGCGCGATGTTGGTGGCGGCGTTGTTGACCAGAATGTCGATACGCCCGAATTCCTTTGTGGTTAGGTCGACCAGGTTCTGAATCTGATCCAAGCGGCCAACGTGGCACGCGACCGGTTTCGCGTGCGGTCCGATCTCGCTTGCGACCTGGTCGAGCGTCTCCTGTTTGCGGCCGACGATGACCACCTTCGCGCCTTCGCGCACGAACACTTCAGCGATGGATCGCCCAATGCCTCGGCTGGCGCCTGTGACGATCGCGATTTTGTCTTTGAGAATCATGCCGAGCAGCATAACAAAACACGTACGTTTTGCGTGCGATACACGTCAAGGGACGCCGGCTGAAAAGCCGGCGGCAGGCAGAATTGCCTGCCCCACGATACTTTATCTTCTCGCCACCAGCACCCGCGACGGATATCCGCTCTGGCGCACCGGCTGCATATTCACGATCCGCAAACCCGATTCTTCAATCAGCTTGAGCGACGCCCGCTCCACCTGCCTGCCCCAGAACGCCAGCGCGAGGCCGCCGGCGAAGTTGTACAGCCGGTTGAAAAACTTTCCGTTCTCGCCGATCACCACCAGCGAAAAGGTTCCGCCCGCACGCAAGACGCGGCAAATCTCGCCGAGCGTCAGACGAATATCGTCGTGCGAAAGCAGCTCGAAAAGATAACAGCACACCACCGCATCGAAGCTCGCGCTTCGAAACGGCAGGTTGCGAACGTCCACGGCGCCGCAATGCGATTGCGCATCGGGAAACTCGCTCCTGGCGCGGCGCTGCGTGCGCGCCGCCATATTCGGCGAAAGATCTAGGCCGAAAGTCCTGCCCTCCGGATTCGCGTGGACCAGCCTCCGGAACATCTCGCCCGAGCCGGTGGCCAATTCGAGCACGCACATCCCATTGCGAATCTCCGCGTGCTTCAAGGCGCAGGCGTGCGCCCGCGAATGAAAAAAGAAAGTGCTGACGGGATAAATTTTCGCGACGTGATCGTAAATGCGCCGCGTGCGCGCCGCGATGGTATCGGGCAATCGGTCCGCGCCCGGGAGATCAATAAACGGCGGTGCCGCGTGATTGGTCGAATTAACGGAACGGGCTGAACTGGACAGCGCCGCCGAGCCGCGCTGGTCACGTTTCTTAATTAGCAGCGAATAGTTAAGGTCGCTCAAAGCCGGCTACCCGTTAATGCTTCTTCGACTACCGTACCACTGGTCTGCTCCGGAATTTCGATTCCGGTGCTGGTGCCTTCGCCCAGGCGGCTGTCGATCCACATCTTGTAATCATCGCCGAACAGCACCTTCAGGCGCTCATTCACGTTGCTCACGCCGATACCCTGCTCGAACAACGTCGCCAGCTTCGGCTCGGGAATCCCGACGCCGTCATCTTCCACCAGAATTTGCAGACGCCCGCCCGCCATCCGGCTGCGGATGCGCACCATCCCGCCGTCGACTTTATTCGAAAGCCCATGGCGGATGCTGTTTTCGACCAGCGGCTGGAGCAGCATGCTGGGCACCAGTAAATCCAGCGTCGCCGGATCGATGTCCTTCACGAATCGCAGTTTGTCGCCGAAGCGAACCATCTCGATGGCGAGATAATCCTCGACGAAGGAAAGCTCTTCGCCGAGCGAAGTGAGGCTATCCTGCTGGCGGAGCAAACGCCGTAGGATTTTGGACAACTTGTAGACCACCTCGCGCGCCTGGCTGGGATCGGTGCGAATCAGCGACGCGACCGAGTTCAGCGTGTTGAACAGAAAATGCGGATTGATCTGGCGGCTGAGGGCCGCCAGGCGGGCTTCGTTCAGGTGCAACTGTTGTTGCTCGAGCTTTTTTTCCTGCCGGTTGCTGTTCCAGATTTTGATGGGCACGGCGGTGGAAAACAAAGTGGTCGCGTAGACCGCGACGATCATCCAGGGCCCGTCGCTCCAATTTTTTTGCAACGCGAAGACGCCGAAATGTTCACTATTCGCCAGCACGCCGCGGAGGGTCTCGGCAAGAGCGATGGCGAGCACGCACATCAGGCTGAAGGCGGGCAGGCGCAAATCGCGGCGAGTGGGCAGACGCCGCACGAATCGCCACAGGCTCAGATCCGGGAACGGCGAGAATTTCCAGATCGCCTCTTTGTCGGGCGCAAGGTCGCGCAGCAATCCGCCGAAGACGCCCACGGCGGCGAACAGAGTCATGGTCATCAGTTCGTGATGGAACATCGCAGGGAGGGAAATCAGCACGCCGGCGAGCAATCCGGTGACGTAGCCGCCCAGCATCCCGATGGCGAGGCTGCCTTCCAAGCCGAGGTCGAGCGCTTGATAATCGGGGCTGAGCACGCGCGCCAGCACGCCGGTTCCGAAAATCGCGGCGCAGACCAGCGCCATCTGGACGCGTTGCGCGAGGGTCCGTTCTTCGCGCATCAGCATGCGTTGAAAACGGCCGCTCCGGGTGAGAATGCTCGCGAGCGACGCCGCCACGGCGAGCTTGACGAGCAGAATCACCAGGTGCTGCTGAACCATAAAGAGGCCGCACGGCGCCGCGGAGCGCACCCCACGGGGGTGTTGGTCGCGCTTGTCCGCCGCTGGGGATCATTATAATGCCCACGCGATCTGATGATGACCGCGATCTCAAAATGCTAGGGGTCCTATAATCCGGGGCCTTATAATGAAGTTACGCCCCTGCCCATGACCCCCACATCCGAGCTACGCCAGGTTGCCGAAGCTGATTTTCCCAGCCGCTTCGGGCATTTCCGCATTTGCGGATTTACCGACGGCGTGGAAGAGGCCGCGGTCCTGAAGATGGGCGATCTGGCGGGCGACCCGCCGCTGGTGCGCGTCCATTCGCAATGCCTCACCGGCGACGTGTTTCACAGCTTGCGGTGCGATTGCCGGGCGCAGCTCGAATTGGCGCTCGAATCGATCGCGCGCGAAGGCCGGGGCGTTTTGATTTACGAGCAGCAGGAAGGCCGCGGAATCGGGCTGCTCAACAAGCTGCGCGCCTACGAACTTCAGGATCACGGCGCCGATACAGTGGAAGCCAATGAACAACTGGGATTTGAAGCGGATCTGCGCGGGTATGAGCTGGCGGGCGCGATTTTGAGATTCATGGAATTGCGCGCGGTACGGCTGATGTCGAACAATCCTGAAAAAATCGAGGCGCTGGAGCGGGCCGGCGTGCGCGTAACGGAGCGGGTGCCGTGCATCGCCGCACCCATGCAATCGACAGACGATTATCTGCGGACGAAGAAGGAAAAGCTGGGCCATCTGCTGGACCCGGTGTAGCTGGCGCGCTTTACGTGCGAAACAGCACGCTTTCCCGATCGAACATACGCGTCGCGATGAAGAACGCGATCCCGGCGTACACCAGGTTCGCGGCCAGCGTCACCGCGAAGTTCACCATCGACACATCGCCGAGCAGCACCGCGCGGATCATCATGCTTGCATTGAAAATCGGAATCAGGCACATGACCGGCGTCAAATGCAGGCCTGGCATCCCGCCCATAAACGCGGGAACGATCACAACAAAGGCAAGCGGCGTGAGGTAACTCTGGCCTTCCTTGAAGCTGCGCGCGAACAGTGCGATGGTGAACATCACCGACGCCGCGAAGATGGCCATGGGCAGAATGATCGCCGCGATCAGCGTCACGGTGTGAGGATCCAGCGGGATGGAGTTCATGGCGCTGGTCACTTCCCGGGCTTCGTCCGACCTGCCCGACATGATCTTGTTTTTCGAAATGGAGTACACCATGCTCCCGAGCGTCAGAGCGGCGGTGACCAGGATCGCGGTCATCGCCGCCATGATTTTGCCCATCACGATCTCCTGCCTGGACGCGGGCGAGGCGAGGAAGGCTTCGAGCGTTTTTCGCTCCTTCTCGCCGGCGGTCATATCGATGACGGGGTACATGCCGGTGGTGAACATGATCAGCAGAAGCAGATACGGAATGATCATGCCCCACAATCCGCCGGACATCTGGCGCTGGCTGGCGATGTTGGTGCGCTTGACGATGAAGGGAGTCAGCACGGAGGCCGGTATGCCGGAATTGCGCAGACTGCCACGAATGCTCTGATCCTTCAAATCGTTCAGCGCCATGCGAATTTTATCGGCCGCGGCGGTGGAAGTAGGATTGGAGCTGTCGACGTAGATCACGATCTGGGGAGGCGTTGCGGGAATCTCCTCCACCGCGGCTGCGGAGGTCTTATTTTCCACCGCGGCTTTGAGGTCGTCTTTTTCCGACAACTGGAGTCCGGTTTTCTCCAGAGCTTCGCGAATGGAGGGCGTCGAGACGCGCGCCGCGATGCCCATGGTCTTGGCTTCCTGTTCCGCATTCTGTTCCATGCGGCTGGCGACGCGCGTGGTCAGGTTGAAGATCAGCGGCAGCACCACCACGGGAACCACCACCATGCTGATCAGCGTGCGGCGGTCGCGGACCAGGTCGAGCAGCTCTTTCTGATAAATGGCTTTGATCAAAGATAATCGCATGATGGTTCCTCTCAGTTGTCCGCGGGCAGACCGAGCAAGTCCAGGAATATTTCGCGCAGCCGCTGCTTGCCGGTAGCCACGCGCAGCTCGTCCATGGTGCCGATCATCTTCATTCGTCCGTCGCTGATCACGCCAATGCGGTCGCACAGATACTCGGCCTCTTCCATCACGTGAGTCGAATATACGATGCATTTCCCGGCGCGCTTCGCGTCCATGATGGCCTTTTCGATGGTGCGCGCGGTGGGGACATCCAGACCGGAACTGGGCTCGTCAAGGATCAGCACGGGAGGATCGTGCAGCATGGTCCGCGCAATCGCGGTTTTCTGTTTCATGCCGGTGGAGAGCTTGTCGGTGCGCACATCCGCGAAGCTTTCCATCTCAAACAGCGAAAGCATCTCGCCTATGCGTTTCGCGCGGCGCTGGTTATCCATCCCGTTCAGCTTGCCGAAAAAATCGAGAATCTCACGCGGTGTCAGGCGTGCGTAAAGGCCCATGTCGCCGGACAAGAAGCCGATCTGTTCGCGAACCTTTCCCGGCTCGCGATTGACATCGAATCCATTGACGATAGCCGTTCCGCTGGTGGGTTTGAGCAGTGTGCCGATCAGCCGCAGCGTGGTGGTTTTACCCGCGCCGTTCGGTCCCAGCAGGCCAAAGACTTCGCCGGCTTGAACTTCGAAGCTGACACGATCGGCGGCGTTGCGCGTTCCGCGCTTGGGGTCGGTAAACGTTTTCGACAATTCCTGAACTTGAATCATAGGTTTCCGCTCACTTAAGCTCTTCGCCTCGCATTGCCGGCCGGCTTGTTCCGTGTCATTACTCAAACAGTGTATGGCAAATCAAACGGGACGTCAATCATTCGTTTGAGTTCTCCAAGAATTCCTGCTCTCTGTGTACAGGATGGCGGTCCCTGGAAGCGCGCATGATGTCCGCCATGGCCCTCTGACATTGTAAGCGCTGTCACAGGATATTGACAGCGCGCGCGGCGAGCAGCGCAATGGTGGCCAGCGAAATCATGGATTGCACCATCATCAGCAGCTTGGCCCATCGCGAAAGCACCGGCACATCGGTGGGCGAAAACGCGGTGCTGGTGTTGAACGCGAGAAATAGATAGTCCACGAAACCGGGGCTCCACTGGTCCTCTCCCATTTCAATGCGAAGCTCGGGATCCAGCAGCATTTGCGGGAATAGAAACGCGCCATCGGTGTGGGAACGGCGCAGATCGCGCTGATGCGGGCCGCCGGCGTCCAATCGCCAATACCAGCAGGCGAAGACCAGCAGGTTGGACACCCACAACGCGGCGGCTGCGATCAACAACTCAGCGGGAGTTTCCTTTTTCGCGGGCAATCGCGAAACCAGCAGCACCAGCGAAGCGATCAGCGCCAGCGTGACTACGCCGGACGCCGCGTAACCCAACACCTGAGACACGCGCCAGTAGCCGGTGCGCTGCGTGACCATGGCTGGCGCGACCAGCAACACCACCAGCACCAGCACCAGCCAGTCCGGCCCCACGCTGAGCGCGGACGGCATGGCGTAATACAGCGCGCCGATCGCGATCATCGCGATTAAAGCCGGCCACCTCGGCTCGTGCCTCCGGACGGCGCCTGGTCGAGCGGGTTTTGAGGGCATTCTCTATTGTGTACACTAGATAGGCTCATGAGTCCCGCGGATCAGTGGTATTACCTGGACGGGGCCGAGACGCGAGGTCCGGTCCCCGCTTCGCAGATCGTGCAGATGATCAAGACCGGTGCGCTCGCTCCGGCAACGCAAGTGGCGCAGGCCGGATGGCCGCAGTGGAGTCCCGCATCGGCCGCGTTGTCGCATCTTCTCAACGTCCAGCCGGCGGGCGCGGCAGCTCCGCCGGAAACGCCTATTTACGCCATCAAAGTGCAATGCGTGAACGGGCCGGACGCCGGGAAGGCGTATATGATCGGCGCCGCCGAAGTGTCGCTCGGGCGCGTCTCCGGAATCGGGCAGGGCGACAGCCTGGTGGCGGAGAATCACGTAGTGCTTTCGTGGCAGAACAACGTTCTCCACTTCCGCACGTTCCCCGGATCGAAACTGCGCGTCGCGGGCGCCGACGTCACACAGGGGACGCTTTCGAACGGTCAGCAGTTCGTGCTGGGCTCATCGACCTGGCAGGTGGGCGCGGCGCCAGTGGAGTTGTCCAATCTGCTGGGATCGCTCGCGTCGCGGCTGAGCCGGCTGACCAACATGGAAAAGCTGGAAGGGTTCAGCCTTCAGCAAATGTTTTCGGAGGTTTTCAAGGGCCGCAAACCCGGAGAAATCGAAGATTATTTCGTGGTGGGAACTTCCAAAACCACGCCCGCGCTCGACGACGTGCAGACTGGCTGGCCCAAGCCCTGGTTCTTCATGCGCGTGCTGATCTTCATGCTCGCGGTGTACTTCCTTTTTTCGAAGACCATTGACGTGTTCGGCAATCCGCACCTGGTGCCCGGATTAATGGTGATGGGATCGCTGGCGGTGCCGCTGGCGACGGCAATTCTATTCTGGGAGCTGA
>Ga0182024_10024385_pt1 | contig 10755 bp, 14 predicted proteins | sample P32metaG_FD_120480 | JGI IMG/M metagenome (GOLD analysis project Ga0182024, IMG submission 120480) | Permafrost microbial communities from Stordalen Mire, Sweden - P3-2 metaG (Illumina Assembly) | ecosystem: Environmental > Terrestrial > Soil > Wetlands > Permafrost | place: Sweden: Stordalen...
AGGCAAGCGGAAGAGGCCAAACGGCTCCATCCGCACAGGGCGTTGGTCAAAAACTACAAGGAATTCAAAGCATGAGGGTTTGCGGAACAGCGGTCAGACCCAAGACCAGGGAACAGACCATCCCAGAGCAATTCATGATCCTTGTCGAGTGCGAATCGGAGAAAGACCAACTGGCCCTTCTCAGACGCTTCAAGAAGGAGGGGCTGAAAGTCACGGCCAAAACATCATGATGGACTTTCCCCCCAAAACCGAAAAAGCTGTCTACCAATTCATGAGGGCCTGGGTTCTCGGCGAAATGCCCCGTTGCCCAACGGAAATCCGAGAGCGCATTTTGAGGATCGTGCGCGTCGCCATTGAGGAAGCCCATGAAAATCAGAGTGCAGACGACGGTAAATGAAACGCCGCGACTCCTGCAGGTTCGCGGAATGTTCGACCTCCCCGAGCAGAAAGCCTCGGCGATCGAATGGGACGTCAACATGCCGCTGTCCGAACGCAAATGGAACATCGGCTTGATTGTTGGCCCTTCCGGTTGCGGCAAATCCACCATCGCCAAACGACTCTGGCCACACATGACAGCCGCTCCCCATTCCTGGCCTCTTGACGCATCGCTCCTGGACGGCTTCCCCGAAGACATGCCCGTCAAGGACCTTGTCGAAATCCTCTCATCGGTCGGCTTCTCGTCGCCGCCGGCGTGGCTGCGCCCGTTCCACGTTCTATCCACGGGCCAGCAATTCCGCGTCACGCTCGCCCGGATCATCGTCGAGGCCAACACGAATCATGGCGACCAGAGCCGACCGCCGTCAGGCGATCGCGAGGCGAAAGCCCCTGGCCGCCCCATTATTTTCGACGAATACACGTCGGTGGTAGACCGCACCGTCGCCCAGATCGCCTCCGCCGCCCTTTCCAAAGTCATCCGCAAGAAGGCGCTTCAGTTCATCGCCGTCACCTGTCACGAGGACGTAGAGCCTTGGTTGGACCCTGATTGGGTCTACCGGCCCGCCGAGCAAACCTTTGCATGGAGGTCGCTTCGGCGACGCCCAGAAATCACGCTCCGAATCTTTCGCTGCCACAGCAAAGCGTGGAAGTTATTCGCACCGCATCACTATTTGAGCGACACCATCAATGGATCAGCAACAGCTTTTCTCGCAACTTGGCAAGAGAGGCCGGTTGCGTTTAGCGCTTGGCTCCCTTTCTTTGGTGCTGGACCTCCTACCCGAAGAGAGCATCGGACCGTCACTCTGTCAGATTATCAGGGAGTGGGAATCGGAAACGCTCTCTCCGCCACCATCGCCTCAATGTGGGCCGGACTCGGGTACCAGGCCACCAGCACAACTACCCACCCCGCCATGATGCGGGCTCGCTGCCGCTCCAAGGACTGGACCATGACGCGCAAGCCATCCATGGCTTCGGGCGCCGACGTCATCAAGCACGCATCGACCCGCCTCACCGCGGGTTTCAAATACATCGGCAAGCCAATGAACAAGCTCCTGGCCAAGGCACTCCTATCATGAAGCTTACACCAGAGATTCAGGCAAAGATCGTCGCATCCATCCGGGCCGGCGGCTACCCAAGGATTGCCGCCGAAGCCTGGGGCGTCCCCGCCGCCGAGTTCGACCGCTGGCTTGAAATGGGCCGGAAGAGGCGGGCCGTGGAGCCGTACAAGTCCTTCACGCTGGCCGTCGATCAGGCTCAGGCCCAGGCCCGACTCAAAGCCGAAATGGCGGCCTACGACAACGACCCCAGGTTTTGGCTCAAGAACGGCCCTGGCAAAGAGGTTCCGGGCAAACCCGGTTGGTCCACTATGATGAAGCCCATCATCACTCAGGACCACCGCACGCTCAATCTTTTCACAAGCCCTGACTTCCTTCAGTTCATAGCCCTGATGCGCACAGTCCTGGCCCCATACCCAGAAGCTCTCGCGGCCCTCACAGCTGCTATGGAAAAGCCCACCGAACCGCTCAAGCTTCCCGCACCAGATTCAAAGTGATTCCTTTTTTGGGTAAGTGGTTCAATTGGCAACGTGTGGCATTGATAATACTCTACACAAGCCCACACACAAAATGTTACACTCCAACTATGAAAAGGAGGGAGCGATGTGTGCAAGTTGTCATGTCGTTACTGTGAAAACCGAACTCAACAACCTCCAGGCAATCAAGAACGCTTGTCTCAAAATGGGATGGCAGTTCTGCCAGGGCCAAACGACTTACAAGTGGGTCGGCACCTGGGTTGATGACAGCCCAGTACCGCGTCTGTTGTTTGAAGATGAAGCCGAGTACAACCGTGTGGTGCAAATGACCAGGGAAGAACGCAGGCGCTATATGCCGGGCGTTCTCGGCAAATGCACACATGCCATCAAGATTCCCGGCGCCGAGGGCGAAATCGGCATCATCCAGCGGGGTAACCTCTACATCCCGATCTGGGACTATTTTGCCCACGGCCTGATCAAACTCCGAGACGCCAACGGCATGGCCGGCTTCATGCAGGCCTATGGCGTCGAACGCACACTCCTGGAAGCCCAACGGCACGGCCACACATGCTTTCAGCACAAACTGGACGACGGCTCTGTTCAACTCAGAATCCAATTGGGGGACATCTAATGACGAAGTTGCTCGAAATGACCGTTACCGTTGAAATCGAAGACGGTTTCCAACAAGATCAGCAGTTTCAGGCCCTGGACGAATTCGACCAACGGGAGATTCCCGACAAGATCGAAAGCGCCATCATGGCCAGCCTGCGCCGTGCAAAGTCCATCGCCCTTCAACAAGCAATCGTCCATGTGGAGGAATAAGCCATGTCCGAAGTCGTTGTCACCATCAAGCCGGACGGCACCAGCACGGTTGACGCTGAGGGCATCGTCGGCTCCGTCTGCACGCTGCAAACCAAACCCTACACCGACGCCCTGGGCAAGGTCACGAAGTCCACCCCGAAGGCCGAGATGTTTCAGGAACAAACTCTTGCTCAGGAGGTCCGCTCATGACGTTCCGCCAGCAACTAACCGATTACATCAACGCGTGTTTCACGGGCCTGTGGGTTCATACCTTCGAGCCCGATGAAGCCCAAACCGCGATCCTCAACGTCGCGACCGAGAAAGAATGGCACTGCCTCTTGTGGGACATCGCCCGAGGCCACGGCACACCCACCGACAGAAGCAACCCCGGTGACCCGCTCGCTCCGTTCGCGGCGGCAGCAGAAGCCGCCATGCACAACGACAAGGACGACACCACGATCATCGTCTTGCACAATTACCACAAGTATCTTTCCAATCCGATGGTCGCCCAACGGCTGTTCAACGAGATCATCGAAGGCAAGGCGAGGCGTCTTTTCTTCGTCGTGCTCTCGCCGACCACGCAAATCCCCCAGGAACTCGAAAAGGTTTTCGTGATCCTGGAACATACGCTCCCCGACCGGCAGCAGATCGAGCAGATCGCCAAGGAGCTGCTTGCCGACGACAAAAACCAAGTCACCGTATCGCCCAACGTGATCGAAGCCGCCGCCGGCCTAACCCACTACGAGGCCGAGGGAGCCTTTTCACTCTCCATCGCACGCCACGGCGACATCCTGGAACAGGAAATTTGGGAACTCAAGATGAGCGCTCTCAAGAAATCAGGACTTCTTGAGATGTACCGAGGCAAGGAGACGTTTGCCGACCTTGGGGGCATGGAAGCCCTCAAGGGGTTTTGCAAAAGGGCCCTCAATCCTTCGAAGGTCAAGCCAAAGGGCATTCTCCTCTTGGGCGTGCCGGGTACTGGCAAATCTGCTTTCGCCAAGGCGCTTGGCAACGAAACCGGCAGGCCGACGCTCACGCTCGACATCGGCTCCCTCTTTGGAAGCCTTGTGGGTCAGACCGAGCAGCAAGTCCGCCAGGCCCTGAAGATCGCGGACGCCATGGCGCCGTGCATTCTGTTCGTTGACGAGATCGAAAAAGCCCTGTCAGGCCAGGGTACCAACAACGACGGCGGAGCCGCCACAAGGATGTTCGGTACCCTCCTGACCTGGCTCAACGATCACACGACCGACGTGTTCTTCATCGCTACCTGCAACGATCTTTCGCAGCTGCCGAAGGAGTTTTCGCGGGCAGAGCGCTTCGACGCCATCTTCTTCCTGGACATGCCCACGGAAGACGAACGGGCGCAAATCTGGCAGATGTACGAAGAACAGTTCCAGGTCTTCCGCGTCGGCCAACAGTTCCCGCCCGACCAGCAATGGACCGGGGCCGAAATCAAGGCCTGCTGCCGGCTCGCCGCCTTGTTGCAAACCACTCTCGCCGAGGCCGCCAAGAACATCGTCCCGGTCGCCAAGACAGCCGCCGACAAGGTTTCCGGCCTTCGGGAATGGGCCAGCGGCAAATGCCTGAGCGCGTCCACCGGCGGCATCTACAGCAACAAGCAGCCTACCGCCATCAACGGCAAGCGGCGACAGATCGCCATCAAGGATTGACATGGTGTGCAAATGGTGCGAGTTCTGGCCGTCCATCACCAGCTCTGGGCTCTGTATCCAGTGCTACCAGACGCCGCGCATACGCCGTTTGTACGAGGACATCAAACCGAAGCTCCGACCGCCAGGTTGGCAGCAGCACCTAGATCGGCTCGCCGCCCGAGCCAAACAACAATTACCTCTTTTCGGAGACGAACATGACACCGGCTCAGGTTCTGAAACAGAACTACATCGCCACGATGATCGAATTCAAGTGGTGGAACAAGAACCGCACCATCGACAAGACCAACAAGAACAAGATGGCCGAATCCGTCCAGGCTCAAGCCAAGTCGATTCGGGCATCGAAGGACATCTACAACACGGACATCCCTTGCATCGCCAAGATCAATGCCTTCAAGACGGCGGTCATCGACTGGTGGAAGAGCCGGACCCATGCCTACGGCAGTGACGGCGTCCGACTCTTGCGAAAGGTCGATCTTGAAGCCTTCCAGCAACAAATGGCCCAGGCCCAGAAAGACCTCGACCCACTGGCCCAAGACATCGACAACCACAGGTTCGACATCATCGACGACGCCCGCTCCCGCCTGGGCGACACGCTCTCAATCGGCGATTACCCCCTCGACCTCAGCACGTGCTACGGCATCACCGTCAGTTACCCGAACCTCACGCCCAGCCAGGAGCTGCCGCCCGAAGTCTACCAGCAGCAAAAGGCCTACCTGGAAGCCAAGATCAACGAAGCCGCCGAGGCCGCCCAGCAAGCCTTCACCCAGGATTTCTTCGACATGGTCAGCCACCTGGCCGAACGGCTCACGCCCGACCAGGAAGGCAAGCCCAAGGCCTTCTCCAAGACCGCCGTCGAGAAGTTGCAAGACTTTATCGCCGCCTTCCAGAACATGAAGCTCAAGGACGGCGACGACTTCGACAACCTCGTCAACAAGACCAAGGAGCTGATCGCCGGCGTCACGGCCAAGGACATCCGCAACGCCCCGGCTCTCAAGAAAGAACTCAAGACCGCCCTCGACGAAATCGAAAAGCAACTCTCCGCCATGGTCACCAACGCCCCGAGACGCAAGATCATCAGGCCATCAACCCAGAAGGAGGCTTCCGTTGAAACCATCCAAGCAGCCCCGGCAGCCTGACATCAAGCCCGAGCACGGCCAGCTCACCATCCCAAGGTGTCCCAAATGTGGGGGCAGGATGTACGTCAGGTACGCCAAACCGAACCCGAAATTCGAATGCCTCTGCAATGAAAGGAAAACAGCATGTCCACAGCAACCAACGGCGCGCCGGCCTTCTCAGTCCGCAGCGTTGCCAACAAAGCCCCGAAGCTCCCCAACCGCATCATCCTCCACGGTGTGAGCGGCTGGGGCAAGACATCCTTCGCGGCCCAGATCCCCGGCGCCGTGTTCCTCTTGGTCGGCCAGGAGACCGGCCTTTGGACCCTCATGGAATCCGGCGAAGTCAACCCGGCCATCCCGCACTTCCCGGCCGCAGCCCAGAGCATGGGCCATCTCTTCCAGGCCCTGCAAAGCCTTCTGGAAGAGCAGCATGAACACAAGGTGTTGGTCATCGATGCGATTACCAGCATCGACGCCATGCTTCAGCAAAACGTGTGCAACACCAACTTCCACGGCAACTGGACCGAGTTCCACGCCTTCGGCGGCGACCAGGCATCGAAGCTCACCGCCATCGAATGGGAACCGGTCGTCCGCAAGCTGGAGGAAATTCGCAACCGGGGCATCGGCATCATGCTCATCTCGCACAGCCGCGTGGTCAACTTCAAGAATCCGGAAGGCCCCGATTACGAACGCTGGGAGAGCCTGACCAAGCACCCCTGGCTGCGGCTGACCATGTGGGCCGACATGGTTCTGTTCGGAGCCTACGAGCAAGCCGTGGTGAAGAAAGACAAGAAGAAAAGTGATGCCGAGAGCAAGGGCAAGGCCGTGGGGGAACACAGACGCGTTCTCTATACGGAGCGTCATGGAGCCTACGACGCCAAGCACCGTCACGGCCTGCCCCCCGAAATCGATTGTGGCCACTCGCCCGCCGAGGCGTGGGCCAACTTCCGGGCGGCTCAAGTTGCCGCCCAGAAGCGCAACACGCAACCTCCAACCAACTAACCCAAGGAGAAAACGATGTACGACAATGGCACGTACAAGGTCAAGATCGTCGATCAGTCCATCGGCGAGAACAACAACGGCAACCCCGAGCTTCGGTTGACGATCCAGCCGCTCGGCATCTATTTCGACGACATGGAGCCGGACGGCACCAAGAAGAAGTCCCTGTGCGACCAGGACTACCCGTTCACGCGGACGGTCTTCCTGGCCCTCACGGACGGCACGATGGGCACGCCTGACCAGCCCGGCTGGGTCGCCCACACGCTCAAGTTCCTGGGCTTCACAGGCGAAAGCCTGTCGCAGCTCGACAAGGACCATCCCCAGCACATTTCGCTGATCGGGATCGAGGCTGATGCGACCAACCAGATCGAAAACTACAAGGGCAAGGATCGCGAGAAATGGAACTTTCTTCGCGGCACCGGCCAACAGCAACAGAGGGCTCTCGCCAAGGACGCCCTGCGGCAGCTGGACGCCAAGTTCGGCAAGGTCCTGAAGGCTGTCCAGACGGCCAAGACCAACCCGAGGCCGCCGCTCGCTTCGCCGGTGCCGGCTTTCGCCGGCGCGTCGCGAGCCGGGGAAGACATCCCGTTCTGAAGCAATTCACTCATTCGTGGGTGCGAACCTCGCTGGTCGCACCCATTTTTTTTGGAGATGGCAACCCATGTCGATGCCAGCCGCCCACTACATTCGCATGTCCACTGACAAAGAGGAGCAAGAGGCCAGCCCCGCCCGGCAACGAAGCACTGTCAAGCCACTCTGTGAGCGAGAGGGATACCACGTCGTCGAAGAGTATTTTGACGACGGCATCTCTGGCACCACGGCCACGGAACGTCCGCAGTTTCAGCGAATGATGGCCGACGCGGTCACCGGCAAGTTCAAGGTCATCGTCGCGGACAGCAACAGCCGCATATCACGTATGGACGAATGGGACTTTTTCGAAACCATCGCTCCCCAGCTTCGCAAAGCTGGAGTCATTATCAACACGGTCGCGGACGGCCTTTTGGACTGGGATGACCCTTTCGCATTCTTGAAGGCCGCTCTCAAAACGAGGCAGGATAACGAATTTGCCAAGGCCGTGTCCCATAATGTCACGTCGGGGAGCATTGCCAAGGCCAAGGACGGCAGGAACATGGGAGCTATCCCGTATGGCTACGAAAGCATCAAAGATAATCCCAAGGAAGAAAAGGGCCGTCGTCACCTGGAAATCAGCGACGATACCAGAGAGAAGGCCGAAATCGTCCGCTGGATATTCCAGGCCTACGACGCCAAGGAACGTCCACTTCGTGGCATTTGCAAGACCCTCAACGACAAGGGAATCCCGTCGCCCGATGGCAAACGTTGGCAGCCGGTCACCATTCGCCGCATCCTGACCAACGAACGCTACACCGGCACGCAGTTCTACGGTAAGACCGCCTGCGGCAAGTTCAATCGCATCATCAACGGCAAGCAAGAGAAATGCAAACAGGGCTTGAAGCCGCAGAAAAACTCGACGTATACCAAGGTTCCCAATGCTCACGAGGCCATAGTTAGTCAAGAAGTATTCGACCGCATCCAGGCCAAGATCGCCGAGAACCAGGACGCAAGCAACAGACGGCGCAAAAGAGCCGGCTCAGGCGGACATGTTTTCAGCGGCATGGTGGTATGCGGCGGTTGCGGCAAGAACATGGTTCCCAAGCTGCGAAGAGGCCGCGTCTATTGGGCGTGTGACAATCGCACGGGTACTTGTGCAACCCCGTCGTTCGCCGAAGATCGAATCAACCTCAGGATCAACGAAATGCTTCAAACGGGCGTGTTCAAGGATGAAATCTACAGCCGCCACGTCGCCTTGCTCACGGAAAAGGTCAACCAAGCGAAGCTGCAAATTGACCCAAAGCGGATCGAGAAGCTCCAAGCCGAGATCAAAGCTGCGAAGAAGAATCACTTGTTCTTGCCCGACGACTGGAAGCCGGACGCGATGGAAGGCATCCGGGAACGCGAGGCCGAACTCAAGAAGCTTGAATCGCAGCTCCAGAGCGTCGTAGACGTGGAGGACCTCTTCAAGCGAACCAGGGACGCCCTCGAAGAAGGCATACGAAGGTTTCGCATTATGGGCCGCGAGCCCGAGCTACGCGACATCGAACAAACCGCTGGCAAAGCCCGCCACCGGGCCGCATTGCGTTCTTGGCTTAAGAAGATTACGATTTTCTGGAAGCGTGTACCGCCCAGAAAATACGAACTGCTTGCCGTCGAATGCGAAACGCAATGGGAAGGCGTTCAACGCTGGCCACCGGAAATTGCTATCTTGTATCGTCAGGTACTCGCGAAGGCCCGGCAAGCCTGCAATCGCCGAATGCCTTCACCAGATTTTTGAGGTTGTTGCTGGCGGCAGAATGAGGTTTCCTGCCACATTATCCCTTGGGCTTTCGATTGAACGCCTAGTTGCCGGCAGTTCGCCGGGCCTTCGCGAGTACGCTCAGACCCGGCCACGGCTATGTGGGGCGGTGTGCGACAGTTATTGCCATAGGATGATCTCATGTCACGGCAGGCAAAAGCGTGACATGAGATTGTTTTCGAAGGCGTCGCGTCTGAACTCATTCGACTCTAGCGACTTGTGTCATGTCATAACAGAAAAGCAAACATGTCGTTTCACGGTCGAGCGACTTTGCTACGACTGGACCGTATGATACGAATGGCGGCGGGATGATACGAAAAGGCCAACGGTAGAGAAAAACATGGGCCGGTCAATGATGCCGGAGTGTGAATCCGGCAATCGCGCAACCGGCCCAGAAGTGACGAGAGCGGTTCCCGTCAGGGCTTACCAGTCCTCAGCCTGGCCATGCTGTCACCAGCATGACTGTTACCGCCTCGCCCGCCATGCAGGGCTAGTCCGGGATTGTCCGCGACCTGCAAGGTTCGCTGGGTGTCGCAACGGGACTCCCAAGCTATCAGGGGCAGTTGATTAGCTGCCGTGGGGATCAGTCCTTCACATATGAACTGTTCCCCCACATGGCGTTTTCCAGTCAGAAAAAGACCCTTCAGCATCACTCTGAAGGGTCTTTTTCATTACCGTGATTGTACCATAAATCACAATGGCGAACCATCGCGCCTGTATTTATGTCTACTTCTTTGCATCGCGCTTGGGCTGATCCCAATTCGCGCTCTTGCACTTCGGGCAAACCCTTACCTTCTCAGTCGCTTCGCGAGGCAGCCATTCATGACCGCATCGGCAACGACAACCCAGCAGTTGCACCATGCCAATTGGCTTCTCTTCCGATTTCTGCTTGTTCATAAGAACTCCTAAAAAGAACTACTAGAAATCTATCCCAAAAGACTTGACTTGTCAACCCCTTTGACTATACTATTAGTAGTGACCTAACGTAACTCTCAAAGGGGCGACGACAATGAACGCACGAGAAGAACGCGGCCTGATTATCGCGGCAATCTGCAAGCTGAATCGCACCAGCGACGGCGCATGGCTCGTGCCCAGCCAGAGCAACGAAAAAATCTATCGCGTGGACCTAGACGCGAAGAAGTGCAATTGTTTGGACTGCACCGAGGGCGGGTACGTTTGCAAGCACTACTTAGCTGCCATGTTCGTCTTTCAGCGGGAAACTATGCCTGACGGCACCGTGATCGAAACGAAGAGCCTCACGCTCACCGAAAAGAAGGTCTACAAGCAAGATTGGCGGGCTTACAACCTCGCGCAGTCCGTGGAGAAGCACCGTTTCCTGGAACTGGCCTACGACCTCACCCGTGGCGTTCCAGAGCTTCCCGTCAAGACCATGGGCCGCAAGCCGCGCAGCACGAAGGACTGCGTTTTCGCCATGCTCTTGAAGGTCTACGGCACGCTCAGCAGTCGCCGGATGAATTGCGACCTGGCCGACGCCCACGCAAAGGGCTATCTCGAAAACCCGGTTCCTGGGATGAAGGTCGTGCAGTTCTTCGAGAACACGGCTCTGACGCCGATCCTGAAAGAACTGATCGGCTACAGCGCCCGGCCCTTGAAGGCGGTTGAAACGTGCTTCGCCATCGATAGCAGCGGTTTCTCGACTTGCCGTTTCGACCGGTGGTACGACGAGAAGTACGGCGTGACTCGGCAGAAACACGCATGGGTCAAGGTCCACATCGCTTGCGGGGTCAAGACGAACATTGTCACGGCGGCGCGGATCTTGGATCAGAACGCTGGGGACGCACCGCAGTTCATCCCGCTCGTCAAGGACACGCG
>Ga0182024_10024386_pt1 | contig 10754 bp, 6 predicted proteins | sample P32metaG_FD_120480 | JGI IMG/M metagenome (GOLD analysis project Ga0182024, IMG submission 120480) | Permafrost microbial communities from Stordalen Mire, Sweden - P3-2 metaG (Illumina Assembly) | ecosystem: Environmental > Terrestrial > Soil > Wetlands > Permafrost | place: Sweden: Stordalen...
CACGGGCGGCGTGGGGCGGCCCGGCTTCTGCTGGGCGGCGTCGCCGACAAGGCGCCGCGGGGCGCCTCCACGCCCATTATGATCTATAAACCATCCAATAAGTAGTAAATGCGGAAGGCGGAAGGCGGACTCCAATCCCCGTCCGGATTCCGAACCCATACATGGCCGCGCTCCGGCCCCGAAAGGATCGGGTGGTAATAGCCACCGCAACCGATCTCGCAAATAGGTAGCGCGCCGGGGGCCGGGTCGTCGATGGCTTGCATCTCCTCGCCGATGAAGCGCGACGCATCGTTATGCCGGCGGGCGCGCGGCCACGCCTCGCCGGGCCGGCGTGCGGCGATGTGGTTGACATCGTATCTGATCCGTGGGAGAAGTGCGAGGGTGCCGCGAGGAAACGAGGGGCCGCGGCCGTAAGGCTCCTGAAGATGGGCGGAACGACCGGCGGTAGTCCGTTCACCGGGCCGGCTCAGTTCCTCGCCCCGCCAGCAACGAGGAGTCGTAATGGGGCAGCAGGTCGGCCGGGTCTGCATAAACCGCCGCGGCCGCGGCTAGGTCCTTGTCCCGCCAGCCATGGCCGCGCCCTCTCCTTTGCCGTCCGAACGTCCGGCCAAATCGGAATTCACGCCCTGGCGGCGGGTGCAACTGCCGTCCTCGATCGGGGCGAGGCCCGGACGCGCCAACCGCACATCAGCGTCCCTTGATGCGATACAGGCTCGTCTCCGTGCGGATCAGCAGGTCGCCGTCGAGGACGCCGTAGGAGGCCAGCGTCTTCTCGTTCAGGGGGTTTTTGGCCACCAACCGGAATTTGTCCTTGTCCGCCTGGACGACCACGCCCAGACCCTCTTCGCTCAGAAAGTAGAGCTTGCCGTCGGCGGCGATCGGCGAGGCGGAGTATTGGCCGCCGATGCGCTCGTGCCAGTGTTCCGTGCCCGTTTTGGCGTCGAGGCAGGTGAGTATCCCGGCGTCGGACACCGTGTATAGCTCGTCGCCGAGCAGCAGCGGCGACGGCGAGTTGGGGGCGTTCTTGTTCGAGGTCCATGCGACGTGGGTGTCGGTCACGTCGCCGGCGCCGTCCGGCCGGATCGCCAGCAGCTTCGGCGAGTCGAAGCCGGTGCTGAGGAAGACCAGGCCGTCGCCGTACACCGGCCGCGGCACCACCGAATAGCCGTCATAACGGACCCGCCAAATCTCATCGCCGGTCTTCGGATCGTAGGCGGCGACGACGTTGCTTCCGGTGCTGACGACCTGTTTACGGCCGGCGACCTCGATGACGAGCGGCGTCCCGAAGGAAAAGCCGTTTTGGGGATGTTCGGTGCGATCTTTTTTCCAGAGGACGTGGCCGTCGCGGCAGTCGAGGGCGACGACGAACCGCTTGTCGGACCCGTCGCAGCTGAAAATGAGGGCGTCGTCCACGAGGACCGGCGTGCCGCCGTTGCCGTGGCGGGGGGCGTAATGGAGGTCGTTGTTGCGCCACAGGACATTGCCGTCGAGGTCGAGGCAGGCCGTACCCATGTGGCCGAAGTGGACGTAGAGGCGGCCGCCGCGGACCAGCGGCGTCGGGCTGGCGTGGCTGTTCTTGGAATGCGGCTTCGGCGCGGACGGCCCCTCGCGGAAGACTTCCTTCGCCCAGCGGAGAGTGCCTTTGTCGCCGTTCAGGCACAAGGCCTGCAACGACAGTTCGTCGGGCTTGCCGCCCTCGACGGGGACGGCGGCGGTCAGGTAAATGCGGCCGTCCGCCGTGACCGGCGACGACCAGCCCTTGCCGGGCAACGCCTGTTTCCAGGCGACGTTCTTCGTTTCGCCCCACTCGGTCGGCAGGGGGCCGTCCGCGTAGACGCCCTGGGCTGTTGGGCCGCGAAACTCGGGCCAGTCGGCTGCGGCGGCCAGGGGGATGAGGGACAGAAAGGCCGCGGCGGCCAGGGCGAAGAACAGTCGTTTCATGGGTGGATTCTCTTGTGTGGGACATCAGGCGGGATGCCGCGCCGCCTTCCGGGAGGCCTGGCGGGATTCATTGTATGGGACGGCAGCGGCGGCCGCCGTATTCGCGCGATAGGAACCGCCCGAGATCGCAGGGGGGGCTTGAAAGCGGGCGGCAAGATCGGGAGGATTCTCGGGGCGATTGTCACAGGAGTCGCTAGAATCGTGTAGAAAGGGGTGCGTGCCGCACAAGCACTACGGACTTTCGTTGCTACGATGGGAGCGGTGTGCCAATGAGCAAAGGAGCCCGCTTTACACTTGCAGCTGCTACCCTGTTTTTCGGAGCCTGCTTCTTGCTGTTCGCCCTTACCTCGGCCCATGACACGCCGGCCGGGCCTATGCCGTTCTACGGCTTGGCGGCCTTCTGCTTTGTGGTTGCAACCGCATGCCTATCCAGCCGCAGCCGTGTTGTGACCGTGCCGATAATTGCGTCAGTACTCGTCGCCATCGTATGGCTGGAGAACCCAAACGCCCTTGTCAGCGGCCTCGGCATTTTGGCGGCCTTGCTGGCTGTACCCGTCGGGTTGTACTGCTATTGGCGCTGGAGGGACCGTGTTTGGCTCCGGGCGGTGAGGTTGTCGCGCGCGGGGAACCACGAGGGTGCCGTCGCCTTGCTGCAAGAGCAGCTTCAGCGGGACGGCCCATCCGCCAGGAGCTACAACCAGTTCGCCGTGTTGTTCGGCGTGCAGCAGAACTGGGCGGAGGCGCTTCGGATGGCCGAGGAGGCGGAACGCCTGGGCGGACCGCTGGCCAACGTCTTGGGGACCAAGGGCATGGTACTTTGGAAATTAGGCCGTGGCACGGAATCCCTGAACTGCTTAAGGGAGGCGGTTCGCCGGCAGCCCGACGATTTGATTTTGGCGTGCAATTACGGCAGCGTACTGGCGGAGTCGGGTCGCGCGGTCGAGGCATCGGAGATGTTGGCGCGGGCCGAGCGCCTCTTTGCTAAGCAGATCGTTTTGGCGGGCGCGGCGGATCGGCAGGTACGCAAGCAAGCCGTCGAAGACTTGCGCCGGAAAATTTCCGCTATGGATGATATGAATTGAGTGAAAAACCTGCGACGGGTCTGGCGGTGCGAGGACATGAGCATCTTCCTCCTCTACTTGGTGGAGGACGGACTGCTGTGCGGCACGGGCCAGCTGAGGGCCGGTCATACGTCAACCAGTAGCAAACGACTTGAGGCGAAGGACATGAACGAGGACGGCGTGATCCATAACGGCGTCGAGACGGCCGACGGATGGCCGCAGCACGTCGATGAGGCCCAGCGACAGGCCACATACCGGATCGGCGGCCAAGGCTATGGGCGGGTTCGCTACGGCCATGAAGCGGATGATTGGGGCGCGAACGCCCGGCCCTGTCATGACTGTGCGGTAAGCAAGGGACGGTTCCACGTTCCCGGCTGCGATGTGGAGCGCTGCCCGCGCTGCGGCGGACAGGCCATCTCCTGCGGGTGCCCTTATGACGAGGAACCGGGTCCGGAGGAGAACGGCGTCGCTTCGGCGATCCCGCCTCCTGGTGAGGACTCCGAAAAGGGGAGCTGAGGGGAGACGCCTTCACTGGCGTCCTTTCTCTCGCGGCTTCCTTCCAGAACATCATTCAACGCCCTCACCCCCGCATATGGAGCCGCTCCATGCCGCCGCGTCTTGCCCTGCCCTCGCTCGCCCTGTCGATCCTCCTCGTCACCGTCGCCGGCGCGGATGACGCCACCCCCAAGGCGAAATCCGTCGAGCAGATCGCCGAAATCGCTCATCCGGCCATCGCCGTCCTCACGGTCGGCGGCCGCGACGGCAAGGGCGAAAGTCTCGGCACCGGGTTCGTCGTCTCGGCCGACGGCCTGATCGCCACCAACTTCCACGTCATCGACGTGGGCCGCGGCGTCACGGTGGAGCTGGCCGACGGCAAGCGCTACGAGGCGACGGCCGTCCACGCCGCCGACCGCGAGCGCGACCTGGCGGTGATCCGCATCGACGCCAAAGGGCTGACGCCGTTGCAGCTGGGCGATTCCAAGGCCATGAAAGACGGCCAGGCGGTCGTGGCGGTCGGCAACCCGCAAGGCCTGAAACGCAGCGTCGTGGCCGGCGTGCTGTCGGGCCGGCGCGAAATGGAGGGAAAGCCGATGCTGCAACTCGCCATCCCCGTCGAGCCGGGCAACAGCGGCGGCCCCGTCCTCGACATGGCCGGCCGCGTCGTCGGCGTCGTCAGCAGCAAATCGCTGGTGACGCCCAACCTCGGCTTCGCCGTGGCCGTCGAATCGCTCAAGCCGCTGCTGGAAAAACCGCATCCCGTGCCGATGTCGGCGTGGCTCACCATCGGCGCGCTCGACCCGGAGGACTGGCAGACCGTCCAGGGCGCCCGCTGGCGGCAGCGGGCCGGGCACGTCCACGTCGAGGGGGCGGGCACGGGCTTCGGCGGCCGGTCGTTGTGCCTGTGGCAACACGACGCCCCCGCCCTGCCTTACGAAGTTTCCGTGGCGGTGCGGCTGGACGACGAATCCGGCGCGGCCGGCTTGGTGTTCCGGGCGCAGGACGACAAGCACTACGGCTTTTACCCTTCCGACGGCAAGCTGCGTCTGACGCGCTTCGACGGGCCGGACGTGTTCTCGTGGAAGGTGCTCCGCGAGGAGGCCTGCCCCGGCTACCGGCCGGGCGACTGGAATGTGCTCAAAGTACATCTCGAAAAGGACAAGATCCGTTGCTTCGTCAACGACAAGCTGATCGTCGAGTCGGACGACGCGGCGTGGACTACCGGGAAAGTCGGCTTGGCCAAGTTCCGCGACACCACGGCCGAGTTCAAACAGTTCCGCGTCGGCAAAGACTTGCCGCCGACCGCCCCGCCGGCGGACGCCGTGACGCGGGTGCTCAAGGCCGTGGAGAAATTGCCCCCGGACGAATCGCCGAAGCCGGAGTTGCTCGACAAGCTGGCGCCGGAGAACGCCGCCCCGACCGTGCTGATCGAACACGCCCGGACGTTGGAGCGGCAGGCCGCCCAGATGCGCAAGCTGGCCGCGGCCGTGCAGGAGCGGGCGGTGCTGGCGGAACTGGCCAAGGCGGTCGCCGGCAAGGAAGACGAAATCGACCTGTTATATGCGGCGCTGCTGATCGCCCGACTCGACAACGATGAAGTGGACGTGGCGGCCTATCGGGCGGAGGTGGAGCGCATGGCCCGGAAAATTCGGGCGTCGCTGCCGGACAAAGCGGACGAGACGGCGAAGCGGGAGGCGCTGAACAAGTACCTGTTCACGGAGCGCGGCTTTCACGGCAGCCGCGGCGATTACTACGACCGGGCCAACAGCCATCTGTCGGAGGTCCTCGACGACCGCGAGGGGCTGCCGATCACGCTTTCGGTGCTATACATCGAGCTGGGCCGGCGGCTCGGCCTGAAAATCGAGGGCGTCGGAATGCCGGGCCATTTCGTGGTGCGGCACGTCCCCGCCAAGGGCGAACCTCAGCTCATCGACGTTTACGAGGGCGGCAAGCCGATGAGCAAGGACGAGGCGGCGAAGAAGGTCGAGGAGATCACGGGTGAGCCGTTCAAGGACGAGTTCCTGGCGGCGACGCCCAAGCGGGCGATCCTGTCGCGGATGCTGCACAACCTGTTGAACTTGGCGCGCAAGGACGGCGACACGGCCGGCGGCATGCGCTACCTCGACGCCCTGTTGACGGTGACGCCCGAGGCGGTGGACGAGCGGCTGATGCGTGCCGGCGGCCGTTGGCAGACCGGCGACCGCGACGGCGCCTTGGTGGACATCGACTGGCTCCTCAATCGCAAACCGGCCGGCGTCGATCTGGATCGGGTCCGCGAATTGCGGCGGCTCATCACCGGGGACGACAAATAAGAGCTTCGGGGGGACACCAACCCGAAGCGCGAGCGAGGGGGAAGGTTCCTGGGCAGCGTTTCGGGTCAGGAACCTTCCCCCTCGCTCGCGCTTCGGGTTGGTATGACTTTTGTCCGCCGGCCCAAGACCTTGGCTTGCCGCTTGACTTCCGCTGGGACCCCCGATATTAATTCCATTGTCGTGCTGATTGGGCGACAGCACGGCAGGGCCGGCCTCCTCGTGAGGCCGGCCTGTTTTTTGCGCCTCCCTCTCCCCTCCCGCCCAAACAATCTGGCCCCCCACCCGGTGCCTTTCTCCGCGTCCGTGACATGCCTAAGATCAATCATGCCGGCCCTTCACCAAGGAGACACGCATGCGCTTTTGGGCAACTCTCGCAATCATCGTCGCGTTGGCCGGCGCCGTCGCAGCTGCCGAACCCAACGGCGCGGACGAGGCGCGACTGCTGCGCTTCCCCGCCATTCACGGCGACCAAATCGTCTTCACCTACGCCGGCGACCTGTACACCGTCGCCGCGGCCGGCGGCACGGCCCGCCGCCTGACCAGCCACGACGGCTTCGAGATGTTCGCCCGCTTTTCGCCCGACGGCAAACAGATCGCTTTCACCGGCCAGTACGACGGCAACACCGAGGTCTACGTCATGCCGGCCGAGGGCGGAACGCCGCGCCGCCTCACCTACACCGCCACGCTGCCGCGCGACGACGTGTCCGACCGCATGGGGCCGAACAACATCGTCATGGGCTGGACGCCCGACGGCAAAAAGATCGTTTTCCGCTCCCGTATGAGGTCGTTCAACGACTTCATCGGCCAGCTTTATACCGTGTCCCTCGACGGCGGCCTGCCGGAAGCGCTGCCCCTGCCGCGCGGCGGCTTCTGCTCCTACTCGCCCGACGGCAAGAAGCTGGCCTACAACCGCGTCTTCCGCGAGTTCCGCACCTGGAAGCGCTACCGCGGCGGCATGGCCGACGACGTCTGGATCTACGATTTCGAGACGAAAAAGACCGACGATTTCACGGCCGGCTCCCGCGACGTGTCCGACCCCGACGAGCCGCCGGACGTCCACCCGCAGAACATCATTCCGATGTGGAGCGGAGACAAGATTTACTTCCTGTCCGACCGCGACGCCCACAAGCGGATGAACCTCTACGTCCAGGCCGTCGGCGAGAAGAAGGCGAAGCCGTTGACGGCCTTCGTCGATTTCGACGTGAAGTTCCCGTCGCTGGGGGACAAGGCGATCGTCTTCGAGAACGGCGGCTGGATCTACCGCCTCGACCTGGACACGGAAAAAATGACGAAAGTGCCGATTCGCATTTCGGAAGACCACCCCGGCGCGCGTACCGAACTGGTGAATGTGAGCGGCCGGATCAACGAGTTCAATATTTCGCCGGACGGCAAGCGCGCCCTGATCGGGGCGCGCGGCGAGGTCTTCAGCGTGCCGGCCCAGACCGGCCCGACGCGCGACATCACCAACACCTCCGGCGCCCACGAGCGCAACGCCGTCTGGTCGCCCGACGGTAAATGGATCGCCTACGTCTCCGACGCCGACGGCGAGGACGAAATTTACGTCGCCCCGCAGGACGGCAAAGAGGCGGCCCGTAAGATAACCGATAAAGGCGATACCTATAAATATGAAATCCACTGGTCGTCGGACTCGAAGAAAATCCTTTGGTCGGACAAGAAGCTGCGCCTCCAGTACGTGGACGTGGACACGAAGGCGGTGCAACTCGTGACGCAGGCGCGCGTGTGGGAGGTCCGCGACGAGGTGTGGTCGCCGGACGGCAAATGGGTCGCCTACTCGCAACAGGAGTCGGACGAACTGAGCCGCGTCTACCTGTTTTCGCTCGAACAGAACAAGAACTTCGCCGCCAGCGACCCCTGGTACGGCTCGCAGGGGCCGGCCTTCAGCGGCGACGGCAAATACCTGTTCTTCGTCTCCGACCGCGCTTTCAACCCGACCTACGGCGACCTGGAATTTAATTACACCTACAAGGACATGGCACGGATCTATCTCGTCCTGCTGGCCCGCGACACGCCGTCGCCGTTCAAGCCCAAGAGCGACGAGGTCGAGGAGAAAAAGGCGGCCGAACCCAAGGGCGAAGCGAAGAAGGATGAGCCGAAGAAGGACGCCGGGGCCAAGGTCGATACCGATGGACTGCCGGGCCGCGTCGTGGAAGTGCCCGTGGCGCCGGCGAACTACCGGAACCTCGAATCGGTCGGCTCGACGGTCTACTACGTCCGCACCGGCGGCAAGGACGCCAAGCCGGCATTGCAGATGTACGACCTCGGCCAGCGCAAGGAGACGGCGTTGGGTTCCGTGGACGGCTTCGAGATTTCGGCGGACGGCAAGAAGATGATCGTGGAGCAGGACAAGAAGTACGGGATCGTCGATTTGCCGAAAGGTCCGGTGACGGTGGGCGAACCGCTCGACCTGTCCGGGATGGAAATGAAGTTGGACCGGCATCAGGAGTGGGAACAGATCTTCAACGAGTGTTGGCGGCAGGAGCGCGATTTCTTTTACGACCCCGACATGCACGGCGTCGATTGGAAGGCCGTCCAGGAGAAGTACGCGCCTCTGGTGAAGCACGTCAACCACCGGGCCGATTTGACCTACGTGATCGGCGAGATGATCGCCGAGCTGGACTGCGGCCACCTTTACGTCGGCGGCGGCGACTACCCGCACCCGGCCCGCGTCGCCACCGGTCTGCTCGGCGCCGAGCTGCGCCGCGACCCGCAAACGGAGTTTTACGAGATCGTCAAAATCCTCAAGGGGGAAGGCGGCGACCCGAAGCTGCGTTCGCCGTTGACCGACGACGGCGTGGACGCAAAGGAGGGCGATTTCATCCGCGCGGTGGATGGCAGGCCGACGAGCGACATGGCCAACATTTACGAGGCGTTGGTCGGCAAGGCCGGCAAGCAGGTGACGCTCACCATCGGCGCGGCGAAGGAAAAGACGCGCGACGTGGTTGTCGTGCCGATCGCCAACGAAGCGGAGCTGTATTATTACGATTGGGTGGAGGGCAACATCAAGAAGGTGAGCGACGCCACGGACGGCAAGGTCGGCTACCTGCACGTTCCGGACATGCTGACGACGGGCCTGGACGAGTTCGCCAAGCACTTCTACCCGCAGGTGCGCAAGAAGGCGCTGATTATCGACGTGCGCGGCAACGGCGGCGGCAACGTGTCGCCGATGCTGATCGAGCGGCTGACGCGGCAGGCCGACATGATCACGATTTCACGCAACAGCATCCCCGAGACCAGCCCGCCGGCGATGATCTACGGGCCGAAACTGTGCCTGATGAACGAGTTCTCGGCGTCGGACGGCGACCTATTCCCGTACCGCTTCCGGGCGCACCACGTCGGCAAGCTGGTCGGCAAGCGGAGCTGGGGCGGCGTGGTCGGCATCCGCGAATCGCTGCCGATCGTGGACGGCGGCACGCTGACGCGGCCGGAGTTCTCGCGCTACGACCTGGACGGTAAGAAGTGGATCATCGAGGGCCACGGCGTCGATCCCGATGTCGTCGTGGACAACGACCCGGCGAAGGAGTGGGCCGGCGACGACGAGCAACTCGACAAGGCGATCTCTATTATCCAGGAAGAACTGAAGACGCAGGAGAAGGACGTGCCGCCGCTGCCGCCGTATCCGAAGAAGTAGTGGTCCGTGGTCAGTAAGACGGGATGAGAACGGCCAGGGGAATTGTCCCCTCGCCGTTCTCACCGGATCTCCCCGCCCCTCGCCGCCCCTCGTTCCCGAACTCCTGTTCGGGAACGCTGTTTTGCGAAACTCGGTATCGTTGCGGCCCGGTCCCGGCGGGGCGGGCGGGATGCGAAACGGGAGTTTCGCGGACGGGCGTTCCCAAACAGGAGTTTGGGAACGAGCGGCACGAGCGGAACAAGGGTAGAAATGTCCTGCGGCATCGTAGCGACGAGGACCGTGACCGAGGCAATGGAAGGTGAGCGATGAAGCTGAATGTAGGACGAGTGAAGCGGGTGGCGGTGTGGCTGGCCGTAGCCTGTCTGGGACTGGCGGCGGTGTGGCTGAGCTTGGCCTGGCTGGGACTGGCGCCTTGGTGGCCGCTGTCCACAAGTCCCAGACCGCGGGCCACCCTCCAGGGATACACAAGCATGGTGTTTTCCGTGGCTTTCAGTCCGGACGGCAAGACGCTGGCCTCGGGGAGCGCGGACGGGACGGTCATGCTGTGGGACGTGGCGACGGGCATGGAGCAGGCCACCCTCAAGGGACCCGTGGGCCAGGTGTTGTCCGTGGCGTTCAGTCCGGACGGCAAGACGCTGGCCTCGGGCAACTTTGGTGGGCCGATCATGCTGTGGGACGTGGCGACGGGCAAGAAACAGGCCACCCTCTACCAGGTGCACGTAATAGATGTGGCGTTTTCCGTGGCGTTCAGTCCGGACGGCAAGACGCTGGCCTCGGGGAACCTGAACGGGACGATCAAGCTGTGGGATGTGGCGACGGGCAAGAAACAGGCCACGCTCCAGGGGCACACCATACAGCAGGTGATGTCTGTGGCTTTCAGCCCGGACGGCAAGACGCTGGCCTCGGCGAGCGATGACAAGACGATCCAGCTGTGGGACGTGGCGACGGGCAAGGAACTGGCCACCTTCAAGGGACACACGACCTGGGTGTTGTCCGTGGCGTACAGCCCGGACGGCAAGACGCTGGCCTCGGGGAGCGATGACAAGACGGTCAAGCTGTGGGACGTGGCGACGGGCAAGGAACAGGCCACCCTCACGGCACTCACGCCTGGTGATGGCGCCTCGGGGTGATCTCCGACGGGGGAAAGTGGACGACGGACGAGGTGATCTTCCCCTCGTTCCCAAACTCCTGTTTGGGAACGCACTCCGCGAAACTCCTGTTTCGCGTCCGGCCGCCGCGCGGGACGCGAAACGGAGTTTCGCCATCGCCCGTGCCCAAACAGGAGTTTGGGCA
>Ga0182024_10024387_pt1 | contig 10754 bp, 10 predicted proteins | sample P32metaG_FD_120480 | JGI IMG/M metagenome (GOLD analysis project Ga0182024, IMG submission 120480) | Permafrost microbial communities from Stordalen Mire, Sweden - P3-2 metaG (Illumina Assembly) | ecosystem: Environmental > Terrestrial > Soil > Wetlands > Permafrost | place: Sweden: Stordalen...
AATGGAGAAGGGAGGAACCGATGGCCCGCATCAAGCATATCGCGCTGGTGACCGACGACCCGGCGAAGACCGCCGAGTTCTACAAAGAGCATTTCGGCCTGACTGAGCTTTACCGCCGGCCCAGCAATACCGGCGAGCGCGGCGTATGGCTCAGCGACGGCTACATCTATTTCGCCATCCTGAAATACGGCGACGCCGAAGCGCCGAAACTGGGGCCGGGCCAGACCTCCGACCTGCGCGGCATCCACCATATCGGCTTCCAGGTCGACGATCTGCAGGCGACCGCACAGGCCCTGAAGCAGGCACATGTCGCGCCGGTGCCGCGCGACAAGCTCGACATGAGCGACCCGACCCCGATGGCCGCGATCAGCGAAGGCGCCGCCAACCTCAAATATCTCGGCCCCGACGAGGTGCAGTTCGACGTGCGCCAGAAAGGCTGGGACGAGGCGATCGGGCTCGGCATGGAGCGCTACGAGCTGACCCCGGCGAAGGAAGCGGCGGAATAGGGCTAGAGGATCGAGGTGCTTCTTCAACTCGTCATTCCCGCGAAAGCTGGATCCAGGGCAACCCTTCCGTCGCTCGCCCCTGGCCCCCCGCCTGCGCGGGGGTGACGAGAAGGGCGATGCTGCTTGAAGGGCCAGCGCCCGAGGCGCACGCTGCCGATCAGAATTTCAACGGGAGGAACCGGCGATGAGCGAAAACACCCAGGACCTCAATTTCCTGCAGGGCATCAAGGTCGTCGATTTCACCCAGTTCGAGGCGGGCACGACCTGTACCGAGGTGCTCGCCTGGTTCGGCGCCGAGGTGGTCAAGATCGAGAACCCGGGGCGCGGCGATCCCGGCCGCCGGCTGCGCCCCGGCAAGCCCGACGACGACCCTTGGTACTTCTATCAGTTCAACGTCAACAAGAAGTCGCTGACCCTCAACCTGAAGTCGCCCAAGGGCCTCGACATCGTCAAGGAACTGATCAAGAAGGCCGACATCGTCGCCGAGAACATGGCGCCCGGCACGATCGAGCGCCTCGGGCTCGACTACGAGTCGGTCAAGGCGATCAACCCGCGCATCATCTATTGCCAGATCAAGGGCTTCGGTACTGGCAGCCCGCACGAAGCCGGCCTCGCCTTCGACATGATCGCGCAGGCCGCCGGCGGACCGATCAGCGTCACCGGCGAGCCCGATCGGCCGCCCGTCAAGCCCGGCCTCTCCTTCGGCGACACCGGCACCGGCATGCTGATGGCGGCAACGATCCTCGGCGCGCTCCACGAGCGCAATCGCACCGGCCACGGCCGCCGGCTCCAGCTGGCGATGCAGGACGCGATGATCCACTACATGCGCACCTGCTTTGCGACGATGGCGCGCACCGGTAAGCCGGCGCCGCGTAATGGGGCCAAGTCGGGCGGCGGCAACAACGCGCCGTCGGGGCTCTATCCGTCAAAAGGCGACGGCTCCAACGACTATGTCTATCTGACCACCAGCCGGGCCAATCCCGAGCATTGGTCGCGGTTGTGCAAGCTGATCGGCCGCGAGGAGCTGATCGAGGATCCGCGCTTCGCCACCGGCAACGACCGCGTCGCCCACAGCAAGGAACTCGACGCGATCATTGGCGAATGGACCAAGCAGCACAGCAAACGCGGCGCGATGGAGATGTTGATCGCGGTCGGCGTGCCGGCCGGGGCGGTGTTCGATACGATGGAACTGCAAAACGAGCCGACCTTCGAGGAGCGCGGCCTGATGCAGACGGTCAAGCACCACAACGGCGACTACAAGATGGCGACCTGGCCGGTGCGGGTCGACGGCAAGACCGTGCGGCTGAAGGGCTCGCCGGCACTGGGCGGCGACAGCGTCGAGGTGCTGCAAAGCTGGCTCGGCATCGGCGGCGGCGAACTGGCCGCGCTCAAAAGCGAGGGCGCGCTGTAGGGCGGAAAAGCGCAGCGTCTTCCGCCGGAGCGGGGTGGCGGCGGGTGGCGCTCCGCTTACCCGCCCTACCCGGTTCGGGCGGCGCGCCGGTTCTCGTAGACCTGAAGGTTGGCGTAGGCGGCGCGCAGCAGCGGGGTGGCGACGCCAAGTTCCATCGCGCGCCGGCGCATGTCGCCGACGATCCAATCGGCCTCGGTGCGCGAGCCGTGCGCCAAGTCATGGTGCATCGAGGCGTTGTTGACGCTGCCCTTTTCGGTCAGCATCCGGCCGATCTGCTCGCGATAGGCCTGCCGCACCGGATGGCCGGCGGCTTCGGCCACCGCCTGGTTCTCGGCGAACAGCTCGAGCATGAGGGCCGCACCGTCCGCGGTCGCCGCGATCTCGCCGATGGTGCCGCGCATCAGGCAGTTCATTCCGGCCATCGTCGTGATCATCACGAACTTTTCCCACATATCGAGCGTGACGTTCTCGCTGCCCGGGGCGTCGACCTTGCTGCCTTCGAATTCCGCCGCGATCGCCCGCGACCGCGCGCTGATGCCGCCGCTTCGCTCGCCGAAGGCGATGCCCGACAGCCGGTTGTGGTGGCGGATGCTGCCATCGGGCAGCAGGGCGGCGCCGACATAGGCGACCCCGCCGAGCACCGCGTTCGCTCCGAATTCGGCGGCGAGCCGGTCGATGTGGACAAGCCCGTTCAACAGCGGCAGGAAAGACGTATCGGGGCCGGCCGCCGGACGAATCGCCTCGATCGCCTGGTCGAGATCGTAGTGCTTGGCGGTCAGCAGGATGAGGTCATAGGGGCCTTCGAGCCGCTCGGCGGTGGCAAGCTTCGGCCGCACCGTGAAATCGCCCAGCGGGCTCGTCACCTTGAGGCCGTGCTCCGCCAGCACGGCGGCCCGCGCCGGTCGCAAGAGGAAGGTGACATCGCGCCCGGCCTCGGCAAGGCGGCCGCCGAAATAGCCGCCGACCGCGCCGGCTCCCAATACCAGGATGCGCATTACTGATTGTTGCGGGCGCTGACCAGCGCCAGGCCGCGCAGCACGTCCAGCGCCTGGGTCAGCTGCTCGTCATCGGGAGTGCCAAGATCGGCGCTGGCGACCGAATTGCCCGTTTCGTGCCCGGGCGGCGTATTCATCGTCCCGGCAGGCGGCGCCGGCGGCGCGGGGGGCGTCGTTCCAGGGGGCGTCGCCGGCGCGGGCGGGGCTGCGGTCGGGTCGGTGTTCTTGAGGGCGCCGCGCAGATCGGCCTCATGCCGGTTGAGCCCTTGCGCGAGCCGCTCCAGCTTCATCGGCACCACCTTGAGATCCGGGTCCAGCCCCTTGCCCTGGATCGGATGGCCGGACGGTGTCTCGTAACGGGCGGTGGTCAACCGGATCGCGCCGTTGCCGTTGAGCGGGATCAGGCTCTCGATCGAGCTTTCGCCGAACGTCTTCGTCCCGATCAGGACGGCGCGATGGTTGTCCTGCAATGCGCCGGCGACGAGCTCGGCCTCGCGCCCGGTGCCGCCATTGACCAGCACGACGATCGGCAGGCCGTTGGTGAGGTCGCCGGGGGTGGCGGCGATGCGCTTGGTGGTATCGCCCTTACGGCCCTTGATGACGACGATGTCGCCCTTGTCGATGAAATCGTCCGCCGTGGTGACCGCGACGTCGAAATCGCCGCCGGGATTGTTGCGCAGGTCGACGACAAAGCCGATCAACTTCTTGCCGCCCTGCTGTTGAAGCGCCTGGATCGCCGCGGTCAGCGCCGCCTGCGTCCCGTCATCGAACCCGGCGATGCGGATGTAGCCGACATCGCCGCCGTCGATATGCGAGGCGATTGTCGGCAGCTTGGCGTCGGCGCGCTTGATCGTGACGTCGGCCGGCTTGCCGTCGGTGTGGCGGATGGTCAGCGTCACCTCGCTGTCGACGGGTCCACGCAGCTTCTGCTCGACCTCGGAAAGCGTCAGGTCGTAGACCGGCTCCTTGTCGATCGAGAAAATCACCTCGCCGGGCTTGATGCCGGCAATGGCGGCGGGCGAGCCGTCGCGCGGCGACACCACCTTGACCTGCCCGCCATCGAGGGTGACGACGAGCCCGGTGGAGCCGATCCCGGCCGCCGGCGGCGCCTGCAATGCCTTGTATTCGGTTTCGCTCAGATACGTCGAATGCGGATCGAGCCCCGCCAGCATCCCGGCGATCGCGGTCTCGATGAGCTTGCGGTCGGCGACCGGCTCGACGGCGTCCTGGCGGATGCGCTCGAACGCTTCGCCGAACAGGTTGAGCTGCTCGTAGACCCCGCTCTTGTTGGGCTTCGTTTGCGGGTAGGCCGCGGCAGGCGCGAGCAGCACCAGCAGCACCAGGGTCGGCACCCATTTGCGCATACGCATCTCTTCTCCACGAAAGCGCACGCACACTATCCAAGAATCCGAGCATTGCAATGGGCTCGGAATGTTGCGCGGGCGGGGGAGGATGCTTGCTAAACCAGCGGTAAGGGCGGCGCGGGCGCCCCGGCACCGCAGGTGGAATGGTGGTCGCAATGTTGCGACGCCCCGCCGTCCGGCGCAATCGACCGAAGCGGCAAAGCGTCGTATATGGACGGCATGAGCGTCGTCGGCCGCATTCTCCTGGGCGCCCGCCATCTGTCGTTTGGCGGGCCGCTGGGCAGCCTGCTCGCGCGGGTCAGCGAGCATCTGCCGCATTGGCACGTTGCGGTCGGCGATGACGGCCGCCCGGCGGATAACGGGCATGGCGATCCGCGCCGCCGCGTCACCTTCACGATTGCGGTCATCGCGCTGGGCGCCAAGATGGCGCGGGCCGACGGCGAGGTGACGCGCGACGAGGTCGCCGCGTTCAACGAGGTTTTCCAGGTGCCGCCGGGCGAGGAGGCGCACATGCGCGCGATCTTCGACCTGGCGCGGCGCAGCGCTCACGGGTTCGACAGCTACGCGCGGCAGGTCAGGCGGCTCTTCGCCGACGACCGGGCGGTGCTCGAGGATCTGCTGGGCGGGCTCTTTCACATCGCCCTCGCCGACGGCGAGCTGTGCGCCGCCGAGGATGCCTATCTGCGCGAGGTCGCCCGCATCTTCGGCTTCGACGCGGCGGACTATGCGCGAATCCGCGCGACGCATGCCGGCCCGGCGCCCGAGGAAGACCCGCACGTCATCCTCGGCGTCACCGCCGGCGCCTCGGCCGACGAAATCCGCGTCGCCTACCACCGGCTGGTGCGCGAGCACCATCCCGATGTGCTGGTCTCGCAGGGCCTGCCGCCGGAAATCCTGGACCGCGCCACCGCCCGCATCGCGCGGATCAACGCGGCGCACGACCGGCTGGTCAAGGAAGCCGCGCCCCGGGCATGAGCGGGCTCGGCATCCGCGAGCGCCCGTCGCCAAACCACGACAGCCGCAACGAGGCGGCCGACGTCCTGGGCGGCGGACCGCCGCGCATCGACATGCTGGTGCTGCATTACACCGGGATGCAGAGCGCCGAAGCGGCACTCGACCTACTCTGCGATCCGGCGGCGCGGGTCAGCTCGCATTATCTGATCGAGGAGGACGGCACGATCTGGCGCCTCGTCCCCGAGGAGCGCCGTGCCTGGCATGCCGGGGTGTCGTTCTGGCAGGGCGAGACGACGCTCAACACGCCGTCGATCGGCATCGAGATCGTCAATCCCGGCCACGAATGGGGCTATCGCTCGTTTCCCGAGGCGCAGATGCAGACGGTCGAGGAGTTGTGCCGCGACATCGTCGGGCGCTGGCGCATTCCGGCCCACCGCATCGTCGGCCATTCCGACATCGCCCCGACACGCAAGAGCGACCCGGGCGAATTGTTCGATTGGCCGCGCCTCGCCCGCGCCAGGATCGGGCTATGGCCAGAGCCGGCGCCCGATCTGGCGCGCCGCCGCGGCCGCGGAATCGGCATCGTCGAACGGGCGCGCGCGCTCGCCGATCTCGCCCGCATCGGCTACCAGGTCGAGCCCGGCGCCGAGACCGCCCCGTTGGCCGCCTTCCAGCGGCGCTTCCGCCCGGGGCGCTGGGACGGCAGGCTCGACGGCGAGACCTCGGGCCGCCTCGCCGAGGTCTCGCAGCTTTACGACGCCTCGTCGGCCGCCCGCGAAGCCGCCAGGCGCGACCGATTCCGCAACTATCGCCGGGTCAACTGAACCGCGATGCCGGTCTTTGTCGGCCTTTTGCGTGCCGTGAATGTCGGCGGCACCGGCAAGCTGCCGATGGCCGAGCTGCGCGCCTTGTGCGAGGCGGCCGGTTTTGCCAACCCTCGCACCTACATTGCCAGCGGCAATGTGCTCTTCGAGGCTCAGGCCCCCGAGGCGGCGGTGAAGGTCGCGCTCGAGCGCGCTTTGGAGGCGTATGCCGGGAAGCCGGTCGGCGTGATGGTCCGAACCGGATCGGAGATGAAGGGTATCGTCGCGGCGAACCCCTTTCCCGCCGCCCCGGCAAACCGCGTCGTCGCGATCTTCCTCGACGACTCCCCGCCGGCGAACGCGTTGGCAGGCGTCACCGGCCGGCAGGAGGAGGAGATCGCGCTGGGGGCTCGCGAGATCTACGTGCACTACGGCAGCGGGATGGCGCAGTCGAAGCTGAAGATCCCGGCGGCGCGGCGGGGGACTGCCCGCAACATGAATACCGTGGCGAAGCTCGCCGCGTGTGCAACCTAGCCGGGTCGGCCGCGGCTCAGTCTTTCCGCCGGCTTGAGCACGATCTGTTTAAGCTGAAGCATCGGAAATCGCCTCCCCCGGCTTGACCAGAATTATATACTTGACTGCACAACGTCGAGCCTCTAGGATGGTCGGCATAGGAGAGAGCTATGACCGACCTTCAGAACCCGATCTTCCACGATGCAGAGGCCGCCGCGAAGCATTTTGAGGCGATCCGCTGGCCCGATGGCCCCTATTGCCCGCTGTGCGGCAGCTTTGATCGGGTTAAGCCGACCACGACGCCTAACAAGGCGCACGGCTCTTGGTATCACTGTGGCGCGTGCCGTCGCCGGTTTAGCTCGACGATGGGAACGGTTTGCGAGCGGTCGCATATCCCTCTGACCAAATGGCTGTTGGCGATGCACCTGATGGCCGCGAGCAAAAAGGGCATGTCGGCGCACCAGCTGCACCGGATGCTCGGCGTCACCTATAAGAGCGCGTGGTTTATGGCGATGCGTATCCGCGAGGCGATGCGGCAGCTTGATCCCAACATATTCACGCCGATGGGTGGCGAGGGCAAAACGGCAGAAGCCGACGAAACCTACATCGGCGGCAAGGAGCGCAATCGGCATCGCAAGGATCGCGGGCGCGTCGTTGGCGGCCCGTATGGCAAGGAAACCGTGTTCTCCATCGTGGAGCGGCAGGGCGCGGTGAGGTCGATGCACCTGACCAGCGTGACCGCCGCGACCCTGCGCCCGATCTTAGTCGCGCATCTGGACGAAAAGACGTTCCTCGTTACCGATGACGCGGGCCAGTACCGGCACATGCACCGCGATTTCCGCCACGAAATCATCAATCACAGCGCCGAGGAATATGTTCGCGGCGAGGCGCACACGAATACGGTCGAGGGGTACTTTTCGATCCTCAAGCGCGGGATTACCGGCACCTATCACCATGTCAGCCAGCAGCACTTGAAGCGGTATCTGTGCGAGTTCGATTTCCGCTACAACGAGCGGTCAGCGCTAGGCGTCGAGGATGCAGAGCGCACCGCGAAAGCCGTGCGCGGCACGGTCGGCAAGCGGGTGTCTTATCAAAGCACTGACGGCGCCAGTGCCTAGGCAGCCTACAAGGGCTTTTGCGGGCGGCCGGAAGCCTTCCGAGGCCGACCCGCGCCAGTTGGCTTTCGCTTTCCTGACTGAGCCGGACGACTGCTGGTGCGCGGCTGTGGCGGCGTGTTGACCATCACACGCAGGATTGCATCGCGGCGTTCAGCCGTCTGCTCTGCCGAATATTCTTCGTCACTTCCACGCTTTGAGGGCATCGAATACCTCGCGAGCATACGTGACTTTCCGCCAACCTTTTCCATCGTTCGCCGTGAACATGAACTCTATCTTCGGCATATCACCCTTATGTTTTGCTCCGGCCGTCAGTAATGTTATGCGTAGTTCTTCCGCTACTTGTCTCATCGTTGCTAGCTCTCGGTCACCGCAAACATTTATTTGTCCGCCAGTGAACATGTACAGCGGCTTCAACAGAGCGGTGTAGTTCGGGTTGCGCAACTCAGGGTCGAAGTGACTGCCTCCATCCTAATTTCGCAAAGCCGTTACCAACTGTTTCCTCGTAATTCGTGTCAACCATCCTTGGGCAGCCGGCTCTGGTTGCGGGGTAATTTTGCCGATGAGCTTAGCCGCCACCATTGGCGGGATGCCCCTTGGCAACAGCGGTAACGGGGCCTTTCGCTATAGCGGCGCACGGGTATCAATTAGAGCTACTGGGCGATCTGCCTCGGATTCAAAAGAAATAATATCTTTTTCCCACCACTCATCAAAGGACATAAACCGCAGCGAAAGCGGGATATCGTGTCGATCCTGGTAAGTGCAAAGCGGAACAAATTTCGCACCGCCATTTTTTGTGCGATCTAGCTCAATTAGACACGATGAGCCCATCGCGTTATTCATCATTTCGATTGTTACTTGGTGACCCGTGGCAGCCCAAGACATTTTATTTTTATCTACTCCGCCCTGCGACAGGATCGAGTGATTTTGGCCGCCATCGTGTACCATACATAAAGACAGCCGTAGCGAGACGCCGTGCTTCCCACTTCTCGCCGCGGTCATAGGAATTGCATGAGGCTGCTATCGCCTTGCGCTGCTCGTCATATGCACGAACTATGTCATCTGCCGTCCTTTTCATGGGCGGCGGTCAGTGCTCGGAAAACGTCCGTAGCAAGTCCTTCTGCAACGTATCCGCTGCAAACTCCGTAGACCTCTGCAATCACGTGTACCCCCGCTGCTATCATGGCGGGGGTAACGCTTATATCATCGCCGGCCTGTCGGGCCGAATCATAGCTTGCCGGGCCATGTGCAGTCATCTGTACAATCCCCGGCTTGACCCGGGGGCCCACGTCTTCAGTGGCGAACGCCCGCGCCAGAAGACGTGGATGGCCGGGTCAAGCCCGGCCAAGGGCGATAAATGAGGCGATTCAACCCGACGATGCTCTAATTCAGCCGCGACGGCGGCTGCGCGCGGCCGGCAGAACGCCGGGCGACCAGCTGCCCCGCTTGATGATGCGCGATGCGCCAGACGCCGTCCTCGCGCACGAACCAGTTGCTGGCGATCAGCGTGCCGCCATCCAATTCCTCCTCGCAGACGACGAGCGCGGTGTCGCCGTAAAGGAAGACGCGCTCGTCGTAGCAGGCGATGCGCGGCGAATCCGGATTGGCGAGAATGCCCCACCAGCTTTCCATCACCGCATCGCGGTCGGCCAGCGCCGGCCAGCCGGGATGGACGCAGGCGACCGGCGCGCGCCGCGCCCACAGCCCGTCCATCGCCTCGGCATCGCGCATCGTGAAGGCGCGGTAGAATTCGAGATTGGCGGCGAGAACGGCGTCGCTGTCGTCCATTTTCTGCCTCCGCTACGGTACTGTAAGCATAGCGCGGCAACCGCCCCGGCGCTGCGATTTGCTGAGTCGCCCATGAATTCGCCAACCGATTGCCCATGAATTAGGCATGGCTAAGAAATGTGCAAACGCGCGTTGCCGACCGCGTCGCCGGCGGCGCTTTGGCCTCGATCTTGCTCGGTCACATTTCCGCGAGCGGCCCCCAAACGCCGCAATATCGCAGAACGCGAGGGAGAGATGAGGTTCATGCAGGGGACATACCGTGCGGCCCTGGTCGCGCTTGGGCTGGTGGGCGCGATTTCGGTCGCGCACGCCCAGTCGCAGGAGACGATCAAGATCGGCGTCTTGCATTCGCTGTCGGGGACGATGGCGATCAGCGAGACGACGCTCAAGGACACCGTGTTGATGATGGTCGACGACCTGAACAAGAAGGGGGGTCTTCTCGGCAGGAAGGTCGAGGCCGTCGTCGTCGATCCGGCGTCCAACTGGCCGCTCTTCGCCGAAAAGGCGCGCGAATTGTTGACCAAGGACAAGGTCGCCGTGGTGTTTGGCTGCTGGACCTCGGTGTCGCGCAAATCGGTGCTGCCGGTGTTCGAGGAGTTGAACGGCCTGTTGTTCTACCCGGTCCAGTACGAAGGCGAGGAAAGCTCGAACAATGTCTTCTACACTGGCGCGGCGCCGAACCAGCAAGCGATCCCCGCCGTCGAGTATTTGATGAGCCCCGATGGCGGCAACGTGAAGCGCTGGGTGCTCGAGGGCACCGACTACGTCTACCCGCGCACCACCAACAAGATCCTCGAGGCATTCCTCAAGTCGAAGGGCGTGGCGCCGGAGGACATCAAGATCAACTACACCCCGTTCGGCTTCTCCGACTGGCAGACCGAGGTCGCGGCGATCAAGAAATTCGCCGCGGAAGGCAAGAAAACCGCGGTGGTGTCGACGATCAACGGCGACGCCAACGTGCCGTTCTACAAGGAACTGGCCAACGCCGGCATCAAGGCGTCGGACATCCCGGTCGTCGCCTTCTCGGTCGGCGAGGAGGAGCTTGCCGGCATCGACACCAAGAACCTCGTCGGCCACCTCGCCGCCTGGAACTACTTCGAGTCGGTCAAGAACCCGACCAACGATGCGTTCATCAAGCAGTGGCACGAGTTCATCAACAACCCGAAGCGCACCACCAACGACCCGATGGAAGCGACCTATATCGGCTTCAAGATGTGGACCCATGCGGTCGAGCAGGCCGGAACCACCGATGTCAACGCGGTGCGCCAGGCGATGTACGGCCAGAAGGTGCAGGCGCCCTCGGGC
>Ga0182024_10024388_pt1 | contig 10753 bp, 8 predicted proteins | sample P32metaG_FD_120480 | JGI IMG/M metagenome (GOLD analysis project Ga0182024, IMG submission 120480) | Permafrost microbial communities from Stordalen Mire, Sweden - P3-2 metaG (Illumina Assembly) | ecosystem: Environmental > Terrestrial > Soil > Wetlands > Permafrost | place: Sweden: Stordalen...
AGCGCCCGGATATTCCGGGTAGACCGACGGATCCTCCCCGCCTTCTCCCGTATTGGAGCGACCGCCGAGCTGGTTCATGGCTTCGGTGATGGTCTGGTGCGCTTCCGGGCTCAGAGAGCCCAGTGACATGGCAGAAGCGATGAAGCGGCTCACGATGGTGGGGGCGGATTCCACCTGGTCAAGGGCCAGCGGGGCTGCGGCGGGGCGGATCTCCAAAAGGTCACGCAGCACGGTGGGCTTGTTCTCAACCGCCAGGGCGCCGAAGGCGTTCCAGGCCTGGATGGGTGAAAGACCGGCGCCCGCCGAACCGCGGGCGGTTCCGGTGACCACCTGCAGAGCCTTGACGGTCTGCGGCTGCCAGCCGTGGGGTTCCGCGCGATCGTCTTTGCGGAAGCGAACCCAGCCATAGTCGGGAAGGGTCTTGGCTACTGGCTGCATTACCGGCTGCTGCGCGGTGGCAGTGGGCGGCTGCGACTCCTGGTGAGCGGCATTCACTAGAGCAGGTTGGGTGTCCTCTTCCTGAGCGGCTGACCACAGGTCTCGCAATGCGACTTCTAGCTCGGCAAAGCCAATGCCGGAGATAGGCGATGGCGTTCCCGCGAAACATTGCTCCACCACCTCCTGGTCGAGGCCAAGGATGTCGAAGAGATGGGCGCTGCGATAGCTATCGAGCACGGAGATACCCATCTTCGACATGATCTTCGCCAAGCCGAGGTCGAAGGCATGTAGCATGTTGGCTTCGCCCTTTTCCGGATCGAGATTGCGAGCAGTTTCGAGCGCAAGCCAGGGGCAAACAGCGCCCGCTCCGTAGCCGAATAGCACAGCCACGTGGTGCAGATCGCGACAGTCGCCGGCTTCGACCGCGAGGCCGGCACAGGTACGCACCCCGGCATTCACCAGGGCGTGATGCACTGCTCCGGTGGCCAGAGCCATAGGGATGGGGAGCAGCTCGTTGCGGGTTCCCGGTTGGGCCATGGCGCGATCGCTGAGCAGCAATATGGCCGCCCCGCCACGCACCAACTCGATAGCGCGCGCGCAAAGATCGTCAATCGCACGTTTGAGATTGCAGGAGGGCGCAAAGACACAATCCAGGACTGCCAGCGGCATTTCGTCGGCCAACGGGTGCTCTCGATTGCGCAGCGCATGCATCTGGCCCAGGGAGAGGAATGGCGATTCCAGCGAAAGCCCGGGAATGCGTGCCTTGGTGTTGAGGAGGTGCGGCCACGGTCCGAGACGGGTGTGCAGCTCAATCACGATCGACTCGCGCACCGGATCGATGGCCGGATTGGTGACCTGAGCAAAGCGCTGGCGGAAGAAGGCGTAGACCGGCCGGGGCGCGTGGGCCAATGGGGCCAAAGGGGTATCGTCGCCCATGGACCAGACCGCGTCCTTGCCATCGCTGGCCATGGGAGCCAGAACCATACGGACATCTTCCCGGGTATAGCCGAACACCTGCTGCAGCTGAGTCAAATCCTCTACGGGAGGGGCAAAAGAAGCCGGCTCCAGCGGGGTATCCGCGACCAGATTGCCGTAGGTGGTGAAGCGGTCGAATTCCTTTAACAGCTGGTCGTCTTCGAGCAACTGGTGCGCATCCAGATCGGCGACCAGCATCTCTCCAGGCCCGAGGCGGCCGCTATGGATGATTCTCTCGGGATCGAGGTCCACCAGCCCTGCTTCTGATCCGGCAACCACCAGCGCGTCTTCGGTGAGGAAGAAGCGGCAGGGGCGTAAGCCGTTGCGATCCAGGGCCACTCCGACCAGGTGCCCGTCGGCAAAGGCCAGGGCCGCGGGCCCGTCCCAGGGTTCGACGCAATCGGCGTGGTAGCGGAGAAACGCGGATTCGCGCTGGCGGCCGGCAGGTGGCAGTAACATTCTGACCGCTTCTGCGACACTGCGGCCGTTGCGCGCCAACAACTCGACCACCTCGTCCAGGCTGGTGGAATCCGAACCGTCTTTGGACAGGATGGGGTGACATTCCGCGGGGATAGTCGCGGCCCGGGCGTCCATGCGGCCCCGGTTACCCCAAACGGTATTGATCTCTCCGTTGTGCGCCAGGGTGCGCAGAGGTTGAGCGCGGTCCCATGAGGGCAGCACATTGGTGGCGTAGCGTTGGTGGAAGATGGCGAAGGCCGTGGTATACGCCGGGTCCGCCAGGTCGGGATAGAAATCAGCCAGCAGACGCCCGGCGCACATGGCCTTGTAGACCACGGAACAGGAAGAGAGCGAGCAGACGTAGCCGGACGTGGCGGCTTCGCGCTCGAACTGCTTTCTGGCCAAGTACAGGCGACGCTCAAAATGCTCGGAATTTGTAGCCGTGACCAGTACTTGGCGGATCACGGGGATGCTGGACAGGGCGATCTCGCCCAGAACCTCTTCCCGGGTGGGGACGACTCGCCACGCGAGCACGTCGAGGTTTTGCGCGGCCAGCGCCTGCTCCAGGGCCTGCTGGCCGGGACCGGATTCGCTGGGGAAAAACACCACGCCGACCGCCATGGGCTTGCCGGCTTCGAGCGAAAGGCCGGCGGAGGCCAGTAGAAACTCCCGCGGGATCGCGGTCATAATGCCGACGCCATCGCTGCTCTTGCCGTCAGCGGCAATGGCTCCGCGATGCGCCAGACGGGCCAGCGCGGTGAGGGCCTGGGTCAGGATTTCATGGGTGGGCTGGTTGCGCAGGGTGGCCACGAAACCGACACCACAGGAGTCGTGGTCAAAACGAGGATCGAGCAGATTGGGGGTAAGGCTGCGCTCCGGCAAATTTGAGGCAAAGGAACCCATACGTAACTATAATCCCCGTTTCGTTGACAAGTAACAGACAATGAAAATTTCTTTTGCACCAGAGTGGGCAACGGCTAGGTCGTGACTTTTATTTAAAAAAAGGCATCCATTCGTTGACAATCAGCCTCTGTATATTTATACATGTTAATGTATTTTTATGCACACCCTGAGCGCGGCCTTGAGCCGCGCTCAGGCTTTGGTGCAAAAGACGTGAGAAATGGTCGTGAGGACATTATGAAGCAAGATCGGCATACGGCAATCCGGGAACTCGTCGCAGGCGCGCCGATCGGCAGCCAGGATGAGTTGCGCCGCCGGCTGGTCAAGCGCGGTTTCGAGGTGACCCAGGCCACGCTCTCGCGAGACATCCATGAGCTGCATCTCTATAAAGGTCCGAATGGCTACGCTGCACCCAATGGCGTAGCGCTTGATGAAGAAGACGATCTGCCCCAGACCGCCGAAATGCTGAGCAGCTTCGGACTGCGCGTGAAACAGGCGATGAACCAGCTGGTGTTGATCACCACCAGCGGAAGCGCACAGCCGGTCGCGCTGGCGATCGATGGCGAAGACTGGCCGGAGGTGGTGGGTACCATTGCCGGCGACGATACTGTCCTGATTATTTGTCCGGACCCAAAGCGGGCGACCCAATTGCGGGATCGTCTGGAAGCGATGATTGGCTAATGCGCAAGGATGGAATACAAACCGCGGTTGCCGGGGTCAGCGGTTACGCCGGCATGGAGTTGGCGCGCTTGCTACTGCATCACCCCGCCCTGCAGGGCCGGCCGCCAGTTTTCGTCGGCCGGGATGCGGGAGCGGTTCGTCTGACGGACATGCATCCTCAGCTGGCCGATAACAATGGCAGCTCCGGACTTCTGGTGGAACCTTTCTCCTGGGAGTTGCTGAAGAAGCGTGGTGTAGAGCTGCTTTTCCTGGCCACACCGCATGAGCAATCGCGCAGCTGGGCACCGGAGGCGCTGGCCCACGGATTGCGGGTGGTGGACCTGAGTGGGGCTTGGCGGTTGCGGGTACACGAACATCGCGCGATCTACGGCTTTCATGATGAGGATGCTGCGGTGGCCGAGCGAGTGCAGACGGGGAGCGTTTATGGATTGCCGGAACTGCATCGCAAGTGCATCCGTACTGCACAACTGGTGGCCAACCCGGGATGCTATGCCACTTCGATTATTTTGGCGTTGAAGCCTCTGTTAGCGGCTAGCTGGGTGGATCTGGACCGGGGCATCATTTGCGATTCGAAATCGGGAGTGTCGGGAGCGGGCAAGGCACCGACCGCCACCACACACTTTATGTATGCCGCGGACAACCTGTCCGCCTATGCGGTCTTTGGCCACAGGCACATGGGGGAGATGTTGGAGCAACTGAACCTGAAGGAGTCGCAGATGATATTTACCCCGCACCTGCTGCCGATTCCGCGGGGCATTCTCTCCACGACCTATGTGACCTTTCGGGAAAAGAAGGACACTGCCGAGGTGGACGAACTTTTTCGTGAGTTTTACGCGTCGAGCCCGCTGGTGCGCATATTCGGCCATTTGCCACAAATACAGCACTCAGTGCGTACCAACTACTGTGACATTGGCTTCAAGCTGGCGAAAGATGGACGGCGCTGTATCGTGGTCTCCTGTTTAGACAACCTGCTGAAGGGTGCGGCCGGGCAGGCGGTTGAGAATATGAACCTGATGTGCGGATGGGACGAAGCGGAGGGGCTGGCATGAAATTCGTGGTCAAACTTGGTGGTGCCGCGCTGGAAGATCACGCCTTGCTTCACGGCTGTGCGCGGGCAATTGCCGTGCTCGCACGGGACGGCAACCAGGTCGCCGTAGTGCATGGCGGCGGCGCTGCCCTGACCCGAACCCTGAAGCAAATGGGCAAGCAGAGTGAGTTTATTGCCGGTCTGCGCATTACCGACGCGGAGACCCGCGATGCCGCACTTATGGTTCTGGGCGGCCGCGTGAACAAGGAGCTGGTAGCAGCCCTGGGCGGCCACGGCCAGGCGGGCGTTGGGCTTTCTGGTGGAGATGGGTTGATTTTTCGGGCGCGCAAGAAGCGGACCACGCCGGACCTCGGCTTTGTGGGCGAAATTGTTTCTTCAGATACGCGTTGGCTCGATGCCATCTGGAAGATGGGAGCAGTGCCGGTGATCTCCAGCCTGGCACTGGGCTTTGACGGTGAATATTACAACATCAACGCGGATGAGATGGCAGCCGCCTGCGCGGTTGCCTGCAAGGCCGATGCCTTGGTGTTTCTCACCGACGTGCCGGGTGTGAGGGGATCGAACGGCGAGGTGATGCGCTGGCTCAGTGTGGACCAGATTGCCGGGCTGACGCAGGATGCGGTCATCAGCGGAGGTATGCTGCCCAAACTGAGCGCCTGCCGCGAGGCGCTGCTGGCTGGGGTAAAGCGAGTGCGCATTCTACCGGCGGATGCGGCTGCGGTACTACCCGACTTGTGTTCGACGCGGGTACTTCAAGGGACTGAGGTGATGGTGGCATGAAGCTCGAAGCGATCCAGGCGGCAGAGGCAAAACTGCTGCTCCCTACTTATGAGCGCAATCCGATTCTGTTTGTCGACGGTGCGGGAATGTACCTGATCGACGATGGCGGAGCGCGATATCTCGACCTGCTGAGCGGAATCGGCGTCAACGCGTTGGGTTATGGACACCCAGCGGTGGTGGAAACGATTAGTCGCCAGAGCCGCAAGCTGGTGCACATCTCTAACCTGTACTTCCATGAAGGCCAGGCGGAGCTGGCCATGCGGCTGACCGAGCGAGCCGGACTGGATCGCGCATTTTTCTGCAATAGCGGGACCGAGGCCTGGGAAGCGGCGATGAAGGTAGCGCGGGCATACTCGGCGCTGAAGCGGAGCGAAGGCCACGCCATGGGGACCAAGTTTCTGGCGCTGGAAAACAGCTTCCACGGGCGCACCATGGGTTCGGTCTCGACCACCCATAAGGATAAGTACCGCGAACCGTTCCAGCCGCTGGTGCCAGGTGTGGAGTTCGTGCGCTTCGATGATGTGGATCATCTGCGGGCAAGCTTCTCGAACGAGGTTTGTGCGATTTTGATTGAGCCGGTCCAGGGTGAGGGTGGCATCCGACCGGTGTCGCAGGAGTTTTTTGCGGCCGCGCGTGAGCTCACGCAATCGACGGGCGCCCTGCTGATCGCGGATGAAATTCAATCCGGCCTGGGGCGTACCGGCAAATGGTTTGCTTACCAGCAATTTGGGATTCGGCCGGATATCACCACATTGGCCAAGCCTCTGGCGGGCGGATTGCCGCTGGGCGCCATGCTCTGCACCGAGGAGGCATCACGCGCCATTCACCCAGGGCTACATGGCACCACATTCGGCGGCGGACCGCTGGCCTGCGCGGTGGCGATCGCGGTCATTGATGCGATGGAGCAGGAAGGTTTGCTGGCCAAGATTCAGGAGACGGGCGCGTACTTCAAACGCCAGCTGCATGACTTGGCGGCGAAGCACGAGAGCGTGGTGGACGTGCGGGGCATGGGCCTGATGTTGGCCATGGATATGAACTCCGCCGACCTGGCCAAGAAGATCGTGGCCAAGATGCTCGAGCGGCGGATTCTTATCAACCGCACCAGCGAGACCGTCCTGCGTTTTCTTCCGCCCTACATCATGGGCAAGGAGCACGTGGATCTGGCTGTCTCTGCATTGAACGAAATTTTGAGTGAGGAAGCCTCCGGCGCGCAAAGTTTCGCCGCTGCGCATCAGAACACAGGGGGGTCACGCAATGGCTAGCAAAACTTTTTTGGTTGATGAGAAAGCAGTACATCAGGAGGGCAATACGATTGCTCTAGCCACCGCGAGCCTCGCCGGCCGCGACCTCTGCTCCATTGCCGATCTCTCCCGGTTAGAGATCGCTGCCATCATGGAACTTGCGCACGCCATCAAGGCTTCGCCGGCCGATTATCGGTTTTCTCTCGACGCTCGGCAGATGGTGATGTTCTTCGAGAAGGCTTCGCTGCGTACGCGGCTGACCTTTGAAGCGGGCATGAATACGCTTGGCGGCTCGGCCATGTTTGTCGACCAGACGCAATCGCCGCTGGGCGAGCGCGAGTCGCTGGCCGATATGGCGCGCAACGTGGAGCGTTGGGTGAGCCTGATTGTGCTGCGCACCTATGCCCACGAGACCATCACCGAGATGGCGGATTACGCCCGCTGCCCGGTGATCAATGCGCTCAGCGATCTGGAGCATCCCTGCCAGGCTTTGGCCGACTTCATGACCATCGAAGAGCGCTTCGGTACGGCGCGCGGGCTCAAGTTTACGTATGTGGGCGACGGTAACAATGTCTGTCACTCATTGATGCTGACCGCTGCCCTGCTGGGCGCGCATTGCACGGTGGCGTCTCCTAAGGGCTACTACCCCAAACAGGAGATCGTTGCTAAGGCGCAGGAAATCGGAACCGAGTCCGGGGCCACGCTCGCCCTTACCCATGATGTAGTGGGCGCGGTACGGGGGGCGGATGCTGTGTATACCGACGTTTGCACCAGCATGGGGTTTGAGCATGAGGTGACCAAGCGGGCGCCCATCTTCAAGCCTTACCAGGTTAACGAGGCATTGATGGCCCATGCCGCGCCCCACGCTGTATTCATGCATTGCCTGCCCGCGCATCGCAATGCCGAGGTAACGGACGCGGTGCTAGATGGGCCTCAGTCCGTTGTGTTTGACCAGGCGGAGAACCGCCTGCACGCCCAGAAAGCACTGATGGTTCTGCTGCTGGGCGGCGGTCTGGGTGGATCGCGGGATACCGCGACAAATTAATCAACAGCTCACATTTGAGCCAGCGAGCCTGGTCTCTCATATTTGGTAAGGAGTTTTGCATGTCGAAAAAAGTTGTTCTTGCCTACTCGGGTGGTCTCGACACCTCGATCATTATTCCCTGGCTTAACGAGAATTACGGTATGGATGTAATCGCCATGATTGCAGATGTCGGGCAAGGCGAGGACCTGGACGCGGTGGTGGCGAAAGCCTATGCCACCGGCGCTAAGAAGGCGGTGGTGCTCGATCTGCGGGATGAGTTCGTCCGCGACTATGTCTATCCGACGGTGCGGGCCGGCGCGATCTATGAACACAAGTATCTGCTGGGTACCTCGATTGCCCGGCCGGTAATCGCCAAGCACCAGGTGGAAGTGGCGCTTAAGGAAGGCGCCGAAGCCGTGGCTCATGGCTGCACCGGCAAAGGCAACGACCAGGTCCGTTTCGAGCACGCGTACCAGGCGTTGGCGCCAGATTTGAAGGTGATCGCTCCGTGGCGTGAGTGGACGCTAAAGTCCCGTGAAGACTGCCTGGATTACGCCGAGGCGCATGGCATCCCCGTGGCGGCAAGCCGGGAGAAGATTCACTCCCGCGATCGCAACCTGTGGCACATCAGCCACGAGGGTGGCGAACTGGAGAACGCGGGGAATGCCCCCTTACACACCACGTGGGTGATGACCCGCTCGCCCCAGGAAGCGCCCGACCGCGAAGAGGTGGTCGAGATTGGGTTCGTCGAAGGCCGCCCTGTTTCGGTGGACGGCATGCCGCTGGAGCCGGTGCAGATCGTGGAACTCCTGAATGAGATCGGCGCGCGCAATGCCATCGGCCGCATCGACCTGGTGGAGAACCGCTTCGTGGGCATCAAGAGCCGCGGGCTCTATGAGACTCCGGGGGGCACCCTGATCACTACGGCGCATCGCGAGCTCGAGGCTCTGACGCTGGACCGCGAGGTAATGCACTACAAGCAGCAGGTGGCTCTGAAGTATGCCGAGCTGGTGTATTTTGGCCTGTGGTTCACGCCGCTGCGCGAAGCCCTGGACGCCTTTGTCGATAACACGCAGAAGCTGGTCACTGGGACGGTCAAGCTTTCTCTGTACAAGGGCAACATCGGCGTGGCTGGACGGCAGTCGCCGTACTCGCTCTACTCCGACGACTTGTCTTCGTTCACCATGGGCGATAGCTACGACCAGAAAGATGCCAAGGGCTTCATCCAGATTCTGGGACTGCCTGCCCGCACCCGTGCTCGTTTGCTACAGAAGAAAGAGGCTCACCAGTGAAGATGTGGTCTGGCCGCTTTCGCGAGCCACTAGACCAGGACTTCGAACAATGGCAACGATCTCTGGTATTTGACTGGCAGCTTCTTCCCCAGGAGGTAGCTGCCAGCAAGGCCCACGCACGGACGATCGCCGCGGCGGGCATCCTTACCGAGACGGAACTGGAAAAGATCGTGGGCGCGCTGGACGCAATTCGCGATGAGTATGCGCAGCGACCGCCCAGCGACATTTTCGGCTGCACGCAGGCGGAGGATATTCACCACTTCGTAGAGCTGGAACTGGTGGCAAGGATCGCCGACCTGGGCTTCAAGCTGCACACTGGCCGCAGCCGAAATGAGCAGATCGCGACCGACCTTCGCCTGTTCGTGCGGGAAAAGTGCAGCTCAATTGCCGGGCGACTTGCGGATTGGGTCCGAGCGCTGACCGCCCAGGCACACGCTGCGGGCGATGCGGTCATGCCGGCGTACACACATCTACAGCGCGCGGAACCAGTGCTGGTAGCGCACTGGCTGCAGGCGTATGGCGAGATGCTGCTGCGGGATATCACCCGGCTGGGGGATTTGAGCCGTCGCTTGAATTATTGTCCACTGGGTTCGGGAGCGGTGGCCGGTGCGACCTTGAAGTTGGACCGGACGATTGCCGCGCGGGAGCTCGAGTTTCGCGCGCCCACTGCCAACAGCATGGATGCGACTAGCGACCGCGACTTCGCCCTTGAGTTTTTGCAGGCACTTACCCTGGTTGCTTTGCATGCCAGCCGGTTCGCGGAAGAAATCACGCTCTATGCCACGGCGGAGTTCGGGTTTGTCGAGCTGCCCGAGGCATTTTCAACTGGATCGAGCGCGATGCCGCAGAAGAAGAACCCTGATTTGACCGAGCTGGTGCGGGCTAAGGTGGCCCGCATGAATGGCGCGGCGCAGACGGTCACGATGTTGCTGAAGGGACTGCCGCTGGCTTATAACAAGGATCTGCAGGAGAGCCAGGAACCACTCTTTTCCGCGTCCGAGGCTGCGGAGCGGATGGTTGCTTTGTTGGCCAGGTTTACTGCTGCGCTTCGCTTCAACACGGTTCGCATGCGCAGTGCCTGTGAGAGCGGCTATCTCAATGCGATGGCGGCCGCGACGTACCTCGTGCACAAGGGAGTTCCCTTTCGCAAAGCGCACGAGAAAATTGGATTGGCTGTGCGCTATGGTTTGGAAAAGGGTTGCGAACTTGATAGCCTTACGCTCGCGGAACTGAAGCAGTTTGGGCCCGAGTTCGAAGCAGATTTTTTTTCGAGCATCACCCTCGATGCGACCGTCAACTGCCACGACGTGATGGGTGGCACCGCGGTGGTTCGAGTGCATGAAGCTTTAGCAGCGCAGGAGGCGAGACTTTCTGCTGCGATGGGACAGATGGATGGAAATACGTAAGGCCAGATTGCAGGATGCGTCGAACATATATGAGCTGGTGAATAGCCTGTCCTCGGATGGCACCCTGCTGCGGCGCGTCTTCGCGGAGATTTGCGAGAACGTACGCGACTTTACGGTCGCGGAGTCGGCCCAGGGTATCTTTCAGGGCTGTGGGGCGCTGCACCTCTACGGTCCGCACCTGGCGGAGGTGCGGTCGATCGTGGTGCGCCCCGAGGCCAAGAGCAAAGGCACTGGCGGCATGCTGCTACAGTCGCTGCTGGATGAAGCCGAGGATCACGGCGTAGGGTGTGTCTGTCTATTTACCCGCATTCCCGACTTCTTCTTCAAGCATGGGTTTCGGGTGGTGGAGGATCGAACGGCGCTGCCCGATAAGATTTACAAAGATTGCCAGAATTGCCCGCGGCTCTATCGCTGCGATGAAGTGGCGATGGCGCGGGGACAGATTCCCAAGGTTTCGATTTTGGGGACGAGGATCGAAGCTGAGCAGTTGGTGCGTCTGACCGGTTGAT
>Ga0182024_10024389_pt1 | contig 10753 bp, 12 predicted proteins | sample P32metaG_FD_120480 | JGI IMG/M metagenome (GOLD analysis project Ga0182024, IMG submission 120480) | Permafrost microbial communities from Stordalen Mire, Sweden - P3-2 metaG (Illumina Assembly) | ecosystem: Environmental > Terrestrial > Soil > Wetlands > Permafrost | place: Sweden: Stordalen...
AGCCGCAGGCAGCCATAGCAGGCAAAAAACACCAATCAATCCAAAGGCTCGATACTCCCATCCTCAAAATCACCGCTCAAATCCACAGACCGTTCAAACGTCAACTTATTCAGAGGTTCCCTAAATCAATGCGGGCTTGTCATTTCCATTTCAGCTTTTTTTTCATTCAAGATTTATGCGAGCGAAATTTCAGCGCTGCAGTTAGGTTAGCGGCTCATGGTTATTGACATGAACCCTTCTGCAAATGCCACTTTTGCAGGCGCGGCCCGCGCCGCGAGCGGCGAATGCGAGCTCACAACAATCAACTGCCCGGTCGTCGGTTTACGTGATGCTCTCGCCCGAGAACAGGTCCTGCTTCGTCAAAAGGATGAGTTGATTCAGCAATTGGAGCTTCTGAGCAAGGAGGCGGATCATAGGCTGCTGAACAACATGCAAATGGTTGTGAGCCTGCTTTCGCTGCAGACCCGGGCGTGCACAAACGCCGAAGCCGTTTCGCAATTGGTAGTCGCCGCCAATCGCGTTGCCACGGTTGAACGCGTCCACAAGCGTCTTCATAGTCTCGACGGTGTGCAAACTGTCGCGTTCAAGCAATACCTCACGGAATTTTGCCGTGATTTCTCCCTGATGTTGTTCTCGGAAGATGGATCTGACCGGAACATCGTCGTCGTGGGCACCGAAATCGAACTGCCGGCTGCTATCAGTATTCCGCTCGCCTTTGTCGCCAATGAACTCATCACGAATGCGGCCGATTACGGTAAGGGCCGGATTTTGGTCGCGTTGAACCCGAATCCCGCAAAAGGCTACGCGCTGTCGGTTTTCAATGATGGTCCGGCATTGCCGGATGGGTTTGGCGTGGCCGCCAGTAAGGGACTGGGAATGAAGATTATTACATCCTTTGTCCGAAGAATCGGCGGCGAATTGCAGTTTGGTCCAGGCGACGGGAATCAAGGCGTGCAATTTGCGGTTTTGTTCTCGTGATTGCGCATAAATTGGGCTGAAGAGGAGATATCAGTCGGCGCCATGATTTGTTATCATTCTCACCATTGTGACAGTTCTCAGATTCGGCCGCCGTTTTGGTACCAATTACCCGACTGGCCGGACCTTTTCTTGATTCAGGTCAAATAGGATGCTTCCCGATAGAATTACATTTTATGGCTGCACATTTGGAGATGCCAATGGATACCAAAAACCTCGATCATTGCCGCCTTCCACAACGCTCTGACAGTATCGTTGGTGTGGAGCTGGTGGTAGGGCTTACGCCAATTTGTGCGGTTCCTGATAGGGGTCGCGAGCAAGCAGTCATCGATGCTCCCGCGGACGAAATTCGCGCCAGCAGGCGGCTGAAAAGAACCGTTCGCGCAAAGGATCGTAAAGGGAGCTAGATTGGACAAGATATGGTACAATCGTGCGTGGAGATTTAGCGATGCAAATGCGATCAGTTAGACTTCTTTGGCGGGCTCTCATCGCTAGCGTCTCCTTTGCCTCGATATTCGTCTTCCCTGGCGCCTTGGCGGTGGCCCAGACACGAGCGCCTGAGGCAGCCGCCGGCTGCGAAACCTGCCATGGTGCGGGCGGCGACAGCCGGAAGACCGATATTCCGCGGCTGAACGGTCAGCAAAGCGAATACCTTCTCACCCGGCTGAGGGAATTTCTCGATCCGACGCGCGGCACGCCGCACGCCACTCAAATGATGTGGGAAAACGCGACAAAGATCAGCGACGATGAGGCGGCAGCGTTGGCGCGCTATTTCGGCAGCCAGGCGCCTACCCAGCCAAACGGCAGCGGCCCGCTGGTGACGGCCGGCGCCAAGATTTTCCAGCAGGGCGCCGGACCGGATATCCCCGCCTGTGCCAGTTGCCACGGGCAAAAGGGAGAAGGCCTTGGCGGTACGCCGCGAATCGCCGGGCAGCACGCCGAATATCTGATGGGGCAACTCCAGGCCTTCATGCTGACCGCCCGCGTCGGAACGCCAATGAACCATCACACTTGGCACATGACACCGGAGCAGATGCAGGCGCTGTCGTCTTATCTTTCCAACAATTAACGCGACTTCAATGGGAGAGCAGTACGCAGCGGTCCGGCGACAGCAGCAAGTCCTGAGTCACGCCGCCGAAAGCCCATTCCCGCAGTCGCGCATGGCCAAAGGCACCCGCGACGATCAGGTCGCAGTTACGGTCCTCCAGAATCCGGTACAGGCAGTCCATCTCATGCCCGTTGGCGGCTTGGGGCAGAACCTCCGCCGCGATCCCATGGCGCTCCAGCCAGCCCGCAACATCACGGACCCGCTCGAAGGCTTTCGGAATGTCTGCCTCCGGCGCGATTTCGACAATGGCGACCTGCTCCGACAGCTTGAGCAGGGGCAGGGCATCCAGGACCGCGCGTCGTGTTTCGCGCGTGTCCTTCCAGGCGATGACGACACTCCTGAGGTCCAGACCCCTTGTTTCCGGCGGCACAATGAGAACCGGCCGGCCAGCTGCCATCACCAGCCCGCCAATGTCGGTGCGGCGCGTGGTGTCCAGCAAGTCGCTATTGATCGCGGGAGCGGTCACAATCAGGTCCGCAGCGCGTGACTGCGCCGCAATGTAATCCGCCAGATCCCCCCAGGTCACGTCCGATCGCCATTCGACCTTCCTGGCCTTTCCCCTCAGGGCGGCACGAAAATGCGCCTCGGCGGCCTTCATCTCCTGTACAGTCTCGGCGCGATACATTTCGATCGCTTCGCCGGCAGGCAACTCGATAAAGGACCTAAGCGGCTGGCACGCCGCCACGCCGATGACGTCCGCGCCCATCACGTTCGCAAGGCGGCCCGAGACGGCGCAGACAGCATCATTGGCGCCGTCCAGCTCCAGGTGGGTCAACAGGGTCGAATAGGTCATGGGGCCTCCTGCATTCCATACTGACCGCTCACCGTCCTGCGGCCCTTGATCGCGGTCAAATGGGGCTTTGATCCGGATCAACGCTGCGCGCCCGGCCAAGGCCTAAAAAAGATCCATGAGTTCAACTCCGGCACAATCCCGCGTTCTTCGAGCCAACAGTCCCGTGGATTTTCTCATCGCCGGGGCCGTGATCGCGGTTGCCTTGGTATTTCTGGTCTTTCTTCAGATTCGCACCGGAACCGGCCGGCTGACCAACTACGATATCACGGTCGAGATGGTGGATGCGGGTGGCTTGAAACTGGGCTCGGATGTACGCCTTGGCGGCGTCAAGGTGGGCACCGTCACCGGCCTGACGCTCAATCCGAAAAACTATCTGGCTCTGGTGCGCATGGATCTGCGTGACGACTTGCTTTTACCGGCGGATTCTTTCTTTTCGGTTTCCGCGCCGGTCATGAACGACGTCTATCTCTTGGTGTCGCCAGGCCACAGCGTGGCGCATATCCGGCCTGGAAGCGTCGTGCGGCGGCCGCAAAAATCCCGGCCACCCGATGCAGGTGTTTAGTCCGATGCATGGCTGCCGAGCAGCAATGGTTTTGGGTCTGGGGGTTCTTTTGATGGAGCCCTGCCTCGCTCAGCCGGCACGGCCGGTAACCAGTCTTCCCGATCCTCCACGCAAGGCAGCAGAAGCTTCCGATTCTTCGACTGCCCCATATGCGATGAATTACACTGACGAAGCGGCCCAGGCGCTTGGGGTCCGCAACGGGAGATTGGACGCTTTCTCCATCAAGCCTTCCTCGCAAGACAGCCTGATGCCAACGCTACGAGGCGGCGTCGATAAAGGCGGCGCCACGGTTCAGCTGCAATGGAAAACCGACTGAATTAGACCAGGTCGGCGATGCCGGCGGCGATCAGACTGCTTACGTCAATCGCTGCGGCCGGATTTGGCACCGTGTTGGTGGTGACAAGACGGGCACCGGAATCGGCGATCCGTTCCGCCGTGGCGGTATTCATAACCCCATGCACAGCCAGGGCGACCGGCCTGGTATCGGTTGCAACCAGCCGGACCGCCTCGCGCATGGTGACCCCGCTTGACACAATGTCATCGAGGAAGACTGGCCTGCTTCCCTGCGGCACATGCAAATCCATGGCTGAAATTCTGACGTCATTATCGCCAAGTCTTTGCTTGGACAGCACGGTGAAGTCAGCCCCGCAATCTTTCGCCACCGCGGCCACCCATTGGCGGCTTTCTTCATCCGGCCCGATCAAAAACGGCTTTTCGACATGGGCCCCGATCCAGCCGGAAAGTGCTGGTCCCGCATGGAGCGTGCGGGCGGCGATGGAATAGATTTCGCTGAGCGCCTTGTAGCGGTGCAAATGCGGATCGACCGTCACCAGCCAGTCGAAGCCATGCGAGAGCAAGGATGCGAAACTTCGCGATGTCACGGCCTCGCCCGGCTGGAAGCGCCGGTCCTGGCGCATATAGCAGAGATAGGGCGCCACCAGCCCCACCTTTCGCGCGCCCAGATCGCGCGCGCCGTCGGCGGCAAAACTCAGCGGCAGGAATTTGTCATTGGGATGAGCCAATGTGCAGACCAGCACAATGCTTCGATCCTTCAAATCGTTGAGGAAGCGCAGATGGGATTCACCGTCCGGAAAGGCGCTCAGTTCCAGGACGCTCGTTTCGCCGCCGCAAAGCGCCGCCAGGCGGGCCGCCATTACTTCATTCCCCGGCAAGGGGATAAAAAGTGGCGCGCTCATGACGCTCCTATGCCGAAAATATCCGCATTGGCGTCCGCATAAGACAGCGCATAGGCAAGCTCGCCGGCCGCCTCGGCATGCAAGGTGCAAAGCGGTGTTCCAGCCGAAACCATATCGCCCAACCGGACATGTAGTGCGATTCCGGCGGCCTTGGCTTGCGGCGCACCCGCAAGCTTGGCGAGGCGCGCGATCCGCCGGTTATCGATGGAAAGGACGGCACCGTCACGCGTTGCGGCGATGATCTTTCGGTGGCTCGAAACCGGCGGCGTGCGCATTCCGCCCTGGGCCTCGCAGATACGCTGAAATTTGGTCCAGGCGCGGCCGTCGTCCAGCGCGGCGGTGGCCAGCTTTATGCCCTGGCCGGCTGCCGCCCCACCGCTCATTTCCAACAAACCGCCCGCCAGCGCTAGAGCGCGGCCGCGCAAATCCTGTGGCGCCTCGGGCCGCCCGGTCAGCACCGCCAGAACATCGCGCGCTTCCAGCGCGGGGCCTATTCCCCGCCCGATCGGCTGATTGCCATCGCCCATCATGACCTGAATGCGAATGCCGAAATTTTCCGCCACCGCAGCAAGGCCCGCAGTCAGGGAGGCGGCAGCCTGGGCCCCACGGACCTTTGCGGTCGGTCCCACCGGCATGTCGATCACCAGATGGGTGGCGCCAGCGGCGATCTTTTTGGACAGAATCGAGGCGATCATCTGGCCTTCGCTGTCAATATCGAGCGCGTGCTCGATGCGGATTAGAATATCGTCCGCCGGGCTCAGCCGCATCGCCCCGCCCCAGGCGATGCAGCCGCCCTCGCGCTGGACAACCGCGCGCAGGGCCCGCTCATCCAGATCCACGGGCGCCAGCGTCTCCATGGTGTCGGCGGTGCCGGCGGGCGACGTTATGGCGTGGGAAGAGGTTTTGGGCATCACCAGGCCCAGCGCCGTGCAGATCGCGACAATAATCGGTGTGGTGCGGTTTCCCGGCAGCCCGCCCACCGAATGTTTGTCGGCGATGATGCGCTGATCCCAGCGCAACCGCTGACCAGCATCCACCATGGCGCGAGTCAGGAAACAGACCTCGTCGCGCGCCAGGGGTTGGGCGGCACAAGCCGTTATGAACGATGTGACCTCGATCGCGGAATAGCGGCCGGCCACGATGTCGGGAACGATGTGCTGAAAATCCGCTTCGCCAAGCGCATGGCCGAATATGCGGCTTCGCACCAGGCTGAGGGATTCCACCGGCGGCGCGTGCTGCACCGTGATGAAATCGCCTTCCTTCAATCCCAGGGCCCGCCAGGTGGCGTCGGAAAGACCAGCCTCGTCGCAGCCCAGAATGTCGGATTCCACCTGATACAGCGTGGCGATGGCATGGTGCGCTCCCGACGACAGCAGAATGCGGTTGTGGGAGGTAAATCCCTCCGAGCGACATACCGAACAATCCTTTCGCAGGAAGACCACGGTCTCGGAATGCGTATCTATGCCCAGGCGCCGCGCCCGCAACCCATTGTCCGGTATCATGGAAGAACCACGTCCTGGCCATGGTCCGGAACCAGGCAATTCCAATGGAATTTTTCGTCAAGCGCGTGACGCAGCGCGTCCGCTCCCTGGGGCTCGCCATGAACGATGAAGGTGGTGCGGGGCGCCAATTGGAACCCACTTGCCCAACGTAGCAACTCATTCTGGTCGGCGTGCGCCGACAGCATGGAAAGATTATGAATCTCGGCTCCCACCGCGATATAGTGGCCATACATCTTGATGCTTTGCGCGCCCGCGACCATGGCGGCGCCGCGCGTGCCGCCGGCCTGGAAACCAGTGAACAGGATCGCGTTTTTCGGATCCGGGGCGTATCGCTCCAGATGGTGCAGAACCCGCCCGCCCGTCGCCATGCCGCTCGCCGAAACAATCACTTTGGCCACGGGGTTGTCGGTGAGCGCCTTGGACTCTTCGCCGGTGCGAACACAATGCACATCGCCGCCCAGCATCGCCAATTGCGCCGTATCCAGCTTCTGGTCGGCGGCATGGCGGCGGAAAATGTCGGTCGCGTCAATCGCCATGGGGCTGTCGAGAAAGACCGGAAGAAGCTTGGGCAGCCGCCCGGCAGCCTTGAGACGGGCGATGTGAAAGAGAAGGCTTTGCGCCCTGCCGACGGCGAAGGCGGGCACAATCACGCTGCCGCCGCGGTGGATCGTCCGGCCAATGATGCGGGCAAGAACGTCTTCGACATCGGTTCGGTCGTGCAGCCGGTCGCCATAGGTGGATTCCATCAGAAGGTAATCGGCCGGTGCGGGTGTTTCGGGATCGAGCATGAGCGGATCGTCGTAGCGGCCGATGTCGCCGGAAAATGCGATCCTTTTTCCATCCCAAGTAATCAGCGCGGAGGCGGCGCCAAGGATGTGCCCGGCACGGACAAAGTGCAGCCGCGCGCCGCCCGGCAGCGCCACGTTCTGGCCGAATGAAATGGGGTGCAGGAATTCCAGCGCCTTTCTGGCATCGTCCTCGGTATAGAGCGGCAGCGCCGGATTATGCTTGGAAAAACGATGCCGGTTGGCCTCGGCCGCGTCCCGTTCCTGCAAATGCCCGGAATCCGGCAGCAGGATGCCGCACAGATCCGCAGTACCGGCGGTACAGAAAATCGGCCCCCGAAACCCGTTTTTCACCAGCAGCGGCAGATAGCCGGAATGGTCGAGATGGGCATGGGTGAGAACAACGGCGGAAATGCTGCCGGGCGCGACCGGCGGCGGCGCCCAGTTGCGCAGGCGCAGCGTCTTGTAGCCCTGAAACAGCCCACAATCGACAAGGATGCGGCTGGCTTCATGCTGCAGCATGTATTTTGAGCCGGTAACCGTGCCCGCGCCGCCGAGAAAGGAAAGTTTGAGGCTCATAGGGGTCCGCCAGATGAAAATGCGAGGAATTTCAACCTGCGCCATCCCAGGTTGGGAGCCATTGATCTGGCGCAAGGCAGGCAGGGCCGGCGCCCCGCATTCTGCCTGTCGCTGCCGGAACTGCCATTGGTTCAGCCCGAGTATGGCAAAGGGCCTCCCGGAGGCCGGTCAGCCAAGAGGAGAAGCAAATGAGCGACATGAACCTTCGTCAGAATATCATTGACGAGCTGGATTTTGAGCCGAGTGTGAATTCGGCGCATATCGGTGTGGCCGTGGCCAACGGCGTGGTGACCTTAAGCGGCTATGTCGGCACCTATGCCGAAAAGCGGGCGGCCGAAAAGGCGGTCAGGCGCGTCAAGGGCGTGCGGGCGATTGCCGAGGAAATCAAGGTGCGTTTCCCCAGCGACAAGAAAACTGCCGACGCGGAAATTGCCACGCGGGCGGTCAATATCCTGCACTGGGACGCGGTGGTGCCCGAGGGCAGCATCCAGATCAAGGTTCAGGATGGTTGGGTCGGCCTGTCCGGCCAGGTGGACTGGCGTTTTCAACGCAGCGCGGCGGAAAGCGCGATCCGCAGGCTTTCCGGCGTAGTGGGCGTGGTCAACTCCATCGCCATCAAGCCCCGGGTGCAGCCCGAAGATGTCAAACGCAAGATCGAAAACGCTTTCCAGCGCAGCGCCGCAATTGAAGCCCAGCGAATCAATGTCTCGGTCCGGGATGGCGGTCATGTCACGTTGGACGGAGTCGTCCATGACTGGCGCGAACGCCAGGCGGCGCAATATGCGGCCTGGTCGGCGCCGGGCGTGACGAGGGTCGAGGATCGTCTCACGATTTCCTGATTCTGCGCGGGGACGGCAGGCGCCCCCTTGCGTCCCCGCAGCAGTCTAGCCGACCAGAATATAGGTATAAGCGCCTGCCCCGAACGCCACCAGCGCCGATAAGCCAAGCATCAATCCTAACCTTGTCCCCCCAAAAGCCAGCGTTAGTACTGATTTTGCCAGTCCGTTGGCGGCGGCGGCGATCAAGATGGTGGAAACTGCGACAGAGGTTGCAATGCCCGACCCGGCCAGCTTGGCCATGGAAAGGGTAATCGGATCCACGTCCACCAGGCCCGATATCCCGCCGAGCGCGAAAAGCCCGGAATGCCCGGCAGAGAAGATCTTCGAGAGCAGCATGATGACGGCCAGGGCGGCGGTAAAGCTCAACATCAGCGTCAGATCAAAAGGATCCTGCAGGGCCAGGGCGTGGCTTTCGACTTTCTTCGCGGCGCGATAAGCCAGGATCGCGGGAATGAACAGCACACAAATGGCGACCAGGATTGGCGATGCCAGCGGCATCAAAAGGCCAGGTTGTATCACGACGGCCAGCGCGCTCATCCGGAGCAGCGATACCATCCAGGCCGCCAGAATCGCGGCCATGACACCGGGCAGTGCGGCGGCATCGCGCCGGACCAGGCGCGCGAAGGTCCAGGTCACGGTGGTTGAGCTGGCGAGGCCCCCCATGATCGCGGCCGCGAGCAGGCCCTTGCGTTCACCCGCGATCCGCACGGCGATATAGCCGGCATAAGATACCGCGCCCACTAGCACCGTCATCAGCCAGATCTGGTGAGGATTGAGCGCGTTCCAAGGATCGATGGTGTGATCCGGCAGCGCCGGCAGCAACACCGCCGTCATCACCAGGAGGACCAGCGCGGCGCGCAACTCGGTCCATTTGAGATGACGCAGAAATTCATGCATGATCCGGCGCTCCGCCAGGATGGCCGCTGAAACCACGCCGGCTGCCGCCGCCACGGCCATGTTGCCGCGCGCCGCATAGGCCCCGAGCGCAAATGTGAGCAACCCCGCCACCAGATCGGTCGCCGAAACGCTGCCGGCCTGCTGCGCCCGCCGCCACTCAAAAAGGCCGAACGGGAGGGCGAATGCCAGAAAGCAAAGGCCTAACATGGTGTATTGCGCGCCGGAAAGCAGGCCGCAGATTCCGCCCAGTGCCCCGATCAGGGTAAATGTCCGGATGCCGGCGACGCGCGCGCCGTCCCGGGCCTCACGCTCCTGCCAGCCGCGTTCAATGCCGATCAGAAAGCCGATGGCTGCGGCAAGACAGGCGCGCTGCAGAAGCTCAAGCTCGCTCATTGATGTGTCTCAACCGGGCGGCCAAGTGCCAAAGCGCACCAGGACGACCAGGGTAACTAGGATGGCGAAAAAGACCGGCGCCACACACAGGCTCGCGACCGACCGGCCGATATTCCAAAAGCGGTCGCCCGGCAGCTTCATCGCAAACCTCAGGGATGAACCAGCGTCCCGTACACACCGGCGGTGGGCGCAGTCTCGGCTGGTTCTCCGGCGACGAAACTATCGCCGATCCAGCTGACGGCGGGACTTTTGCGGGCCATTGGATGGGCGAAGATGACGGCGTGCTTCACGGGACTCTCCCGAGAACAAACTAGACTGACGGGGTGAAGAGCGCTTTGCGTCAGATCAAAGCGATTTCCGCCCGGGATGCTAGCTTGGCGCACGCTTGCTTGGGGAGTTTCTGCCATGCCGGGAATCGGCCGAAATACCGTGATCACTGTCTTTCTAGTGATGGCTGTGGCTAGAGCTGCTGCTGCCCCTCTTCTTTCGGACGGCGAGGCAAAGACCGCCTTGGCCGTGCTGTCACAGGCTGCTGCTGACGGGCTCGATCCCGGTTCATATCGCGTCACGGATAATCGGGATCCGGCCGCCCGCAATGCCGCGATCACTGCAACACTCCTTGCTTATATCAGGGACGAGCGCACCGGCCGGTCCGGTCTGGAATCCCTCGATCCGGATGTCGCTTTGCCGCCGCAAGAGTTCGATGCGGCGGCCGCGCTCGATAGCGCGATAGGGCAGGGAAATCTGGGCTCGTTTCTGGCCGGCTTGGCGCCACCCACACCCGAATATGCCCGTCTGAAAACCGCGCTGGCGCGTTATCGCGCCCTTGCTGCCCGGGGCGGTTGGCCTTTTGTCGGCTCCGCCGACCCGGCGCTATTGCGAAGTCGCCTTGCCTATGAGGACGATATCGCTGGGCTATCCGACGCCGAAGCGGTGCGGCACTTTCAGGTGCAGCACGGGCTGGCGCCGGACGCGGTCGCCGGCCCAGCGACGCTGGCCGAGCTCAACGTTCCGGCGGCGGCGCGGGCCGATACCATCGCGGCCAACATGGAACGTTGGCGTTGGCTGCCGCGCGCGCTGGAGCCGGACCGTATCGTCATCAATGTGGCGGATGCCCGGCTGGA
>Ga0182024_10024391_pt1 | contig 10753 bp, 10 predicted proteins | sample P32metaG_FD_120480 | JGI IMG/M metagenome (GOLD analysis project Ga0182024, IMG submission 120480) | Permafrost microbial communities from Stordalen Mire, Sweden - P3-2 metaG (Illumina Assembly) | ecosystem: Environmental > Terrestrial > Soil > Wetlands > Permafrost | place: Sweden: Stordalen...
CCAGTTGGACCGCTCGACGTCGGTGAACACGACGCGGGCCTCGGGCCACCGCTGGTCGTCGTCGTTCCACACGTACCAATCGCTCTTGGGGTTGTCGCGGCTCGATCGCGACTCGATGAACCACGGGTGGGTGTCGCTGGTGTGGTTCATGACCAGGTCCGAGACGAACCGGATCCCCCGGCGGTGCGCGTCGTCGAGGAGTCGGGAGAGGTCGGTGAGCGTCCCGTAGTCGGGCGCTACGTTGAAGAAGTCGCTGACGTCGTAGCCGCCGTCGCGCATCGGCGACGGGTAGAAGGGCAGGAGCCAGATCGCGTCGACGCCCAGCCACTGGAGGTAGTCGAGCTTCTCGTGGAGACCCCTGATGTCACCGATGCCATCGTCGTTGGAGTCGTAGAACCCGCGCAGCAGCACCTCGTAGAAGACGGCGTGCTGGTACCACCTCCGGGTCCCGGCGGGGCCGTCGCGGCTCGGCAGCGGCAGGCGCGGCATGCTCACGGCATCACCTTCGACGCCCGTGGGTGCACGGAGCATCGGGGCGCGACCCGCCCTCGCTTCTGCCGGCAGATCACCATGGGCACGGTACCCGACCTGAGCGGTCAGCTCGATTCGAGCAGCTGGTCGGCCACCTCGTAGGGGTCGGCCCGACCCTCCCGGACCGCCTCGAGCGCCTCGATGTACACGGCCGCGCCCTTGAGCACGTCGAGCCGCTGCTCGATCCTCGCCACGAGCACCTTGCGCAGCTCTTGTTCGACCCGGGCGGCCCGGCGCGACTCGAGGAGCCCGCTCGCGGAGAGGTAGGCACGGTGGCCGGCGACGGCCGCCCACAACGCGTCGACGCCCTCCCCGGTCGTGCTCACGGTCTCGAGGATCGGCGGGCTCCACTCTGTCGGGGTCCCGAGCGAGAGCATCTGGCGGAGATCCCGACCCGCCTCGGTTGCGCCGGGCCGATCGGCCTTGTTGATCACGAACACGTCGGCGACCTCCAAGAGGCCGGCCTTGGCCGCCTGGAGCGAGTCGCCCCACCCCGGGGTGACGACCACGACGGTGGTCTCGCTCGCCCCCGCCACCTCGACCTCGACCTGGCCGACCCCCACCGTCTCGACCACCACGACCGGGATGCCGACCGCGCCGAGGACCCGGAGCGCGTCGGGGACGGCCAGCGCGAGCCCGCCCAGGTGGCCCCTCGTCGCCATCGACCGGATGAACACGGTCGAGTCGGTGGCGTGACGCTGCATGCGGGCGCGGTCGCCCAGGATCGCGCCGCCCGTGAACGGTGAGGTCGGGTCGATAGCCACGACCGCGACCTGCTCGACCGGCTCGGCGCCCGCACCCGGGATGGCGTCCGAGCCTTCGACCGCCGGCCAGCCCGCCCGGACCAGTGTGACCAGCTGGTCGGTCAGGGTCGACTTCCCGGCACCCGGCGCGCCGGTGATCCCGACGACATAGGGCGGCTCGGTGCGGTAGCTGAGCCGGGCGACGGCCCGACTCGGCTCCCCGCCGGCCTCGACGAACGACAGGAGTCGCGCCAGCGCGCCGCGGTCCCCGCCGACGGCTCGCTCGAAGAGGGCCGCCGGCTCGCCCCGGCTCACCGACGTTCCACATCTGCGCCGAGCGAGCGCAGCATCGCCGGGAAGTCCTCGTAGCCGCGGTCGAGGTGGCGGGCGCCGGTCACGACGGTCTCGCCGTCGGCCACCAGGCCGGCCAGCACCAGCGCCGCCCCACCCCGGATGTCGGGCGAGCGGACCTGGGCGCCCGACAGACCGGCGACCCCGCGCACGACGGCGTGGTGGCCCTCGGTGCGCACGTCGGCGCCCATCCGGCGCAGCTCGTCCACGTAGCGGAAGCGCCCCTCGAAGAGGTTCTCGGTCACGATCGAGACGCCGTCGGCCACCGCCAGCATCGTGACCAGCATGGGCTTGTAGTCGGTGGCCACCCCCGGATAGGGCAGCGTCGCCACGTCGACCGAGCGGGGCCGGCCGTGGGCCGCCGCGACCAGGCCCTCGGGTCGTTGATCGATCTCGACCCCCATCGCAGAGAGCTTGTTGATGAACATCTCCATGTGGTCGAACCGGCCGTCCTCGATGACCACCTCGCCCCCCGCCATGCCGGCGGCGACCATCAACGTGCCGGCGACGACGCGGTCGGGGATGACGGTGTGGCTCCCGGCCTCCAAGGCCTCGACACCGGTGATCTCGAGGCTGGAGGTGCCCGCGCCGCGCACGGACGCGCCCATGGCGTTCAGGTAGTCGGCCAGGTCGCACACCTCGGGCTCGCGTGCGGCGTTCTCGATGATCGTCGTCCCCTTGGCCAGCGTCGCCGCCATCATGAGGTTGTCGGTCGTCGTATGGCTGGGGTAGTCGAGGACGAGGCGGGTCCCGACCAGGCGCCGGCGCCCGCCGGCCTGCTCGACCGTCCCCTCGACGAACCCGTGACGGGTGACGAAGCGGGTCCCCATGGCGGCAAGCCCGTTCACGTGGAAGTTGATCGGGCGCGAGCCGAAGTCGTCGCCTCCGGGCATCGACAGGCGCGCGTGACCGCAGCGCGCCAGCAGCGGGCCGAGCACGACCACCGACGCCCGCATCTTGTCGACGAGCTCGTAGGGGGCCTCGGGCGACAGCGCGTCGGCCGCCGGCACATCGATGACGAGCACGTCGCCCTCGCGCGCGACGCTGACGCCGAGCGCGCTCAACATCTCGGTCATGATCTGCACGTCGACGATGTTCGGGACGTTGCGCAGTTGGTGGCGCCCCTCGGCGAGCAGGCAGGCGGCCATCAACTTGAGCGCGGAGTTCTTGGCCCCCCCGACCCTGACGGTGCCCGCAAGCGGCCCGTTCGGGCGGATGACGAGCCGGTCCACAGCCCTAGTATCGCCCGCTATGGTCGATCGCGTGGTGAGAGAGCCCCAGGCCCCCGACCGCAACCTGGCCCTTGAGCTGGTCCGAGTCACCGAGGCCGCAGCCATGGCGGCGAGCCGCTGGATGGTCCGGGGCGACAAGGAGGGGGCGGACGGGGCGGCCGTGAACGCCATGCGGGTGGTCCTCTCGACCGTCGCCATGGATGGGGTCGTCGTGATCGGCGAGGGCGAGAAGGATCACGCCCCGATGCTCTACAACGGCGAGAGGATCGGCGACGGGTCCAACCCCCAGACCGACATCGCGGTGGACCCGATCGACGGCACCACGCTGGCCTCCCAGGGCCAAGGCGGCGCGCTCGCCGTGATCGCGGTGTCCGAGCGAGGGACCATGTTCGACCCCGGGCCGTGCTTCTACATGGAGAAGATCGTGGTCGGTCCCCGTGGCGCCGGGTCCATCGACATCACCCGCTCGCCGTCGGAGAACCTGGCGTCGCTCGCCGAAGCCCTCGGCCGCCCGGTCCGGGACCTCACGGCCGTCATCCTCGATCGCCCGCGTCACGCCGAGCTCATCGACGAGGTCCGGGACACGGGGGCCCGCATCCGGCTCATCGACCACGGCGACGTGGCCGGCGCCATCGCCACCGGGCGCTCCGACACGACAGGGGCCGACGTGCTCCTCGGGATCGGGGGGACGCCCGAGGGGGTGCTCGCCGCGGCGGCGATGAAGTGCATGGGCGGCGAGATCCAGGGCCGGCTGTGGCCACGCAGCGACGAGGAGCGTGACACGGCGATCGCAGCCGGCTACGAGCTCGACAAGGTCCTCTTCACCGACGACCTCGTGCGCGGCGACAACTGCTTCTTCGCCGCCACCGGCATCACCGACGGGGACCTGCTCCGCGGCGTTCGCTACCTCGAGCACGGCGGTGCGACGACCGAGTCGCTCGTGATGCGGTCGCGCTCGGGGACGATCCGCAAGATCGACGCGATGCACCCGCTGGCCAAGCTGGCCGAGTTCAGCTCGATCCCGTTCTCCTAGCGACCCCGGCCTGGCCGCGCCGCGGTCGCCGGCCGGACCGTCAGCCCGGGCCGCCGCCCGCCACGACCAATCGGAGCTCGGCCCGCTCGAGCGATTCGGCGGCGGCCCGCTCCTCCAGCGACAGCGAGTCCTCGGACGCGTCCTCGCCGCGCGAGTCCTGACGCCGCCCCGACCCGTCGAGCCGGGACTCTGCGTCCTGCTTGGCCATGCGGGCCCGCTCGACATCGATCTCGGTGGCCAGTTCCGCGATCCCGGCGAGCAGCGTGACGCGGGTGCTCAGGCCGGGGACGGGGCCGGGCCCCACACCGAGCTCGACGAGTTCGGGGGCCTCGGCCGCTCCCGGCGAGGTGTCGACCTGGAGGAACCCGCCGTGAACGGCCAGGTGCATCGGTTCCTCACCCTCGCGTTCGATCCGGACGTCGCACGGGACCACCTCGGCGATGAGCGCGGTGTGCCCGTTCAAGATGGTGAGACCGCCGAGGGTCGTGCGGAGCACGACCGTCTCTGCGGCCGTCCGGAGCAGCATCCGCTCCGGCGTGACGACCTCGAGGGCGAAGAGGCTCGCCATCAGTCCGACTCGAGCGAGCGGGCCTTCTCGAGCACCGACTCGACGTCACCCACGTTCAAGAACGCCTGCTCGGGGACGTTGTCGAGCTCGCCGTTCACGAGCACCTCGAAGGACTCGACGGTCTGTTCCACCGGCACCGAGATGCCCTTCACGCCGGTGAAGACCTCGGCCACGAAGAAGGGCTGGGACAAGAACCGCTGGATCTTGCGGGCGCGGTTGACCGTGACCCGGTCCTCCTCGGACAGCTCGTCGAGGCCGAGGATGGCGATGATGTCCTGGAGCTCCTTGTAGCGCTGGAGGACCTCTTGGACCCGCCGGGCCACGTTGTAGTGGCGCTCCCCCACCACCTCGGGAGCGAGGATGTTCGAGCTGGACGCCAGCGGGTCGACGGCCGGGTAGATGCCGAGCGCCGCAATCTGGCGCGACAGCTCCGTCGTCGCGTCGAGGTGGGTGAACGTCGTGAACGGGGCCGGGTCGGTGTAGTCGTCGGCCGGCACGAAGACCGCCTGCAGCGACGTGATCGACCGCCCCCTGGTGGAGGTGATCCGCTCCTGCAGCTCGCCCATCTCGTCGGCGAGCGTGGGCTGGTAGCCGACGGCTGACGGCATCCGGCCGAGGAGGGTCGAGACCTCCGAACCGGCCTGGACGAAGCGGAAGATGTTGTCGACGAAGAGGAGCACGTCCTGGTTCTTCACGTCCCGGAAGTACTCGGCCATGGTGAGCGCGGCCAGGCCGACCCGGAGGCGGACGCCCGGCGGCTCGTCCATCTGCCCGTAGACGAGGGCGGCTTTGTCGATGACCCCGGACTCCTGCATCTCGAGCCACATGTCGGTGCCCTCACGGGTCCGCTCTCCGACACCGGCGAACACCGAGACCCCGCCGTGCTGGCTGGCCACCCGGTGGATCATCTCTTGGATGATGATCGTCTTGCCGACGCCGGCCCCGCCGAACAGGCCGATCTTTCCGCCCTGCACGTAGGGCTCGAGCAGGTCGACGACCTTGATCCCGGTCTCGAACATCTGCGAGCGGGGCTCGAGCTGGTCGAACGCAGGCGCAGGGCGGTGGATCTCCCAATGGTCGTCGGGGGTGCCGATGTCGTCGGTGTCGAGCGGCTGGCCGAGGACGTTGAACACATGGCCGAGGACGGCGTCACCGACCGGCACCGAGATGCCCCTGCCGGTGTTGCGTACGGGCGCGCCGCGGATCAGGCCGTCGGTCGGCTGCATGCAGACGCAGCGCACCCGGCCGTCGCCGATCTGCTGCGCGACCTCGGCCGTGACGGTGAGCTTGTTCCCGTCGAGCTCGAGGTCCATCTCGACGGCGAAGTTGATCTCGGGAAGCGCGTGGGGCGGGAACTCGACGTCGACGACGGGGCCCGCGATCGCTACGACGCGGCCCTCCTCCAGGTCTGCGCTCGCCGGGCGAGCCGTCTGGGGCTCGGTGGTGGTCATCTCGGTCATGCTCCCTTCGAGTGGCGGAGCGCTTCGGCCCCGCCGACGATTTCCATGATCTCGTTTGTGATCGCGTCCTGGCGGGCGCGGTTCATGACGCGGCTGAGCATCCGGATCAGCTCGTCCGCGTTGTCGGACGCGGCGGCCATAGCTCGTTGCTGCGAGGTGAAGAACGATGCCGAGCCTTCGAGGAGGGCCGAGAAGATCTCCGACTCAACGGCCCGGGGCGCGAGCTCGGCCAGGAGCTTCCTGGGTTCGGGCTCGAACTCGGTGTAGCCACTCGGGCCGGTGGAGGTTGCGGCGGTGCCGTGGGCGTCACCGCTCTCGCCGTCCGCGTCCTGGTGGCTGTCGGGAAGTGGCAGCGGCAGCAGCTGGTGCCGGCGGACGACCTGGGATCCGGCCGACACGAACCGCGTGGACACCAACAGCAGCTGGTCCATCTCGCCGGCGACGAACGATGCGCTGGCCACGGCCGCGACCTCGCGGGCGTCGGCGAAGCTCGGGCGGTCGGTGAACCCGGCAAAGGACCGCTCGACGTCGATGCCGCGGAAGCGGAAGTACGAGGGGGCCTTCTTGCCGACCGTGAACAGGCGGACCGTCGCGCCGGCGGCGGTGTTCTCGGCCACCAGTCGCTCGGTGGCCCGGAACACCGACGAGTTGTAGGCGCCCGACAGGCCGCGGTCGCCGACGATCGACACGATCCCGACGGAGGTGACCGACTGGGGCGTCCCGAGCAGCTTCGCCGCCGCCCGGGGGTCGGCCAGCGCCGTCTGCACGACGATGCGCGCCATCCCCTCCCGGTACGGGCGGTTGGCCGCGATCCGGTTCTGGGCGCGCACGATCTGGGACGCGGCGATCAACTCCATCGCCTTGGTGATCTTCTTCGTGGACTGAACGCTGCGGATCCGTCGCCGCAGGACGCGTTCTTGGCCACCGGCCATAGATCAGTCGACCTTCCCGGTGTCGAACCCGTCGACGAACGTCTGCAGCCCCTTGTCGAGGACCGCGGTGTCGGGCAGTTGGCCCGTCTTCGCGATGTCGGCAAGCAGCTCGCTCTGGTGGGCCCGGAAGAACTCCCGAAGCTCGGTCTCGAACCGCTGGACCTCTCCGACCGGCACCGAATCGGCCCAGCCCTTCGTGCCGGCGTAGATGACGAGGACCTGCTCTTCGACCGGCACGGGGGCGTTCTGGGGCTGCTTCAAGAGCTCGGTCAGGCGGTAGCCCCGGTCGAGCTGGGCCTGGGAGATCTTGTCGAGCTCGGACCCGAAGGTGGCGAAGGACTCGAGCTCGCGGAACTGGGCCAGGTCGATCTTGAGCGTGCCCGAGACGGTCCTCATGGCACGGACCTGGGCCGCGCCGCCGACCCGGGAGACCGAGTTGCCGACGTTGATGGCCGGCCGGACCCCCGAATAGAAGAGGTCCGACTCCAAGAAGACCTGGCCGTCGGTGATCGAGATCACGTTGGTCGGAATGTAGGCCGAGATGTCGCCGGCCTTCGTCTCGATGATCGGGAGCGCCGTCATCGAGCCCCCGCCCATGGCGTCGGACAGCTTGGCCGCCCGTTCGAGGAGGCGCGAGTGCAGGTAGAACACGTCGCCCGGGTACGCCTCGCGTCCGGGTGGCCGCCGCAGGAGGAGCGAGACCTGCCGGTACGCCTCGGCCTGCTTCGAGAGGTCGTCGTAGACGATCAGCACGTGCTCGCCGTTCTCCATCCAGTGCTGGCCCATGGCACAGCCCGAATAGGGAGCCAGGTACTTGAACGGTGCCGGATCGCCGGCGGAGGCCACCACGACGACCGTGTAGTCCAACGCGGCGTGCTCGGACAGCGTGCTCACCGTCTGGGCGACCGACGAGTTCTTCTGCCCGATGGCGACGTAGATGCACCGCACGCCCTGGCCGCGCTGGTTGATGATCGTGTCGATCGCGACGGCGGTCTTGCCGGTCTTGCGGTCGCCGATCAACAGCTCGCGTTGGCCCCGCCCGATGGGGGTCATCGCGTCGATGGCCTTGATGCCAGTCTGGAGAGGCTCGGACACCGGCTGGCGCCCGACGATGCCCGGCGCCTGGACCTCCATGCGACGGGTCTGGTCGGTCGCGACCGGGCCCTTGCCATCGATCGGCTCGCCGAGCGCGTTCACCACGCGGCCCAACAGCGCGTCCCCGACCGGGACGGTCTGGATCCGCCCGGTGGCCTTCACCACCTGGTCTTCCTCCAGGCTGTCGACCTCGCCGAGGACGACCGCGCCGATGGTGTCCTCGTCGAGGCTCAGCGCGAGGCCGAGCGTCCCGTCCTCGAACTCCAACAACTCGTTGACCGCGCAGCCGGGCAACCCCGACACTCGGGCGATCCCGTCACCCACCTCCACGATCCGGCCCACCTGTTCGGACCCGACGGCGGCGGAGTACTCGGCCACGTTGCGCTGCAACGCCTCGGTGATCTCGTTGGCACTAATGGTCAGTTCAGCCACTGCCGCGCTCCCTCTCAGTGTTTGATGCCGTCGGGGTCGTCGGGCCGCAGCAGGCTGCCCTCGTCCCATCCGGCAGGGATCAGTTGCTCCCGCATTTCGTTCAGCCGGCCCCTGGCCGTGGCGTCGACCCGGAGATCGCCGATGTCGACGATGGCGCCGCTCAAGAGCGTCGGGTCCACGATGACCTGCAGTTCGACCGGCCGGCCGGCCAGGGCGGCCAGCGACTCGGAGAGGCCGTCGCGCTGATCGGGCTCAACCTCGTTCGCCGACCGGACCCGCGCGACGCGCCAGCCGCGGGCGCGTGCCGTCTCCTCGACCAGCCAGTCGAGGGTGCCGAGGACATCGCGGGGCCGGCCCCCCGCCAGGACGTACTCGACCAGGCGGAGCGTCGCCGGACGAACCTTGCCCGAGAGGAGCTCGCCGGCCACACCCTGGCGGACGGCCACCGGGAGGTCCCGGTCGGTCAGGGCCGCCCGAAGCGACGGGGTCGACTCGATGACCCGGGTGAACCGGAACAGCTCGTCCTCGATCTCGTCCAGGTCGGCGACGTCCACGTCCTCGAACACTGCCGCCGCGAACCCGCCGACCCGCTCCCGGGAGGAGAGGTAGCTGAGGGCGGCCGGTTCGTCGACATCGCCGCCGGCCAGCCGGGCCGAGCGATCGGCGAGCCAGCCGAGCGCTATCGGGATCTTCGGTGCCGAGACCGCTCCGGCGGCGAACGTGGCCAGGCGCCGGGCCGGGGCCGACACCTTGCCCGCCAAGAGGTCGGCGAGCACGGCCCGGCGCGATGGCGCGGGCACCGAGGTGTCGGTGATGCCGGAGAGCAGCGCCGCGTTGGTGGACACCAGCCGGTCGATCGCCGAGAGGTCCTCGGCCACCCGGCCGAGCTCGGCCCGGTCGCTCCCGAGCCTGTCGAACACCTCGGCGCTGTAGCCCTCGAGCGAGGGGTTCATTGGTGCGCCCCGGCGGCGGCCCCGCGGGCGCTCGGTGAAGCGGCGTCGCTCTTCAATGCCCCGATGGCCTCGTCGAGGAGGTCCCGGTGGGCCGCGAGGTCGACCTCTCGGCCGATGATCCGCTCGACCACGTCAAGCACCAGCTCGCCCATGCGGGCCGCCGACTCCTCGACCGCCCGCTGCCGGGCGACGGCCAGCTCCGACTGGGCGCTGGCCATGATCCGTTCGAATTCCGCCTGGGCCCGGGCCTGGCCGTCGGCCCGGACCTGTTCCGCGGTCTGGTTGGCCTGGGCCACGATCTCGCGCGCCTGGTGCCTGGCCTCCTCGAGCACGGTCCGTCGCTCGTCGTCGGCCGCCGCCGCGTCGGCGCGCGCCCGGTCGGCCGCTTCCAACGACTCGGTGATCTGCTCCTGCCGGCGGGTCATCGCCCTGTTGAGGGGCGGCAGGATGTACTTCCCGATCACGAAGACGATGATCAAAAAGACGGCCAGCTCGACGAAGAACGTGCCGTTCGGGAGGAGAAAGACGCTGGCTATGTGCATGGCTGGGTGTGCTCCGATTCGTTCCAGCATTCGATCCTGATGAAATGGGATCCGGCCGGGGAAAGCCGCTCGCGCCGCTCCCGGTCGAACGGCTCCTACTTGACCGACTTCGCGGCGAAGACGTAGACGAAGACGACCATAAACAACAGGTTGATGAAGTACATCGCCTCGACCAGGCCCACCGTCAAGAAGAAGTACTGACGGGCCTTCCCCTCGATCTCGGGCTGGCGGGCGATCGCGGCGATCGTCTGGCTCCCGGCGAGGCCGTCACCGACGGCCGCACCGACGGCACCGCCGCCGAGGGCGAGGCCGCCGCCGACGAGGGCACCGGCGACGCGCACTGCGCTCGCCACTGTGTCTGCTGCCATGTTTCCTCCTTGGTATCTGACTTCAACGATCCGTTCGCCTGTCCCGGGACGCTCCTCGAGGTTCGAGCAAGGTGATTGGTCCCGGCAAGGCGTTGGTCAATGCTCGTCCGTGCTCATCCCCATTCCGAGGTAGATGATCGTGAGCAGGGCGAAAATGAAAGCCTGGATGGCCCCGACGAACAAGTCGAACGGCTTCCAGACCAGCTCCCCGATGGGCACCACATAGATGGGCAGCAGCGCGGCGATCACCGCCACCATCAGGCCCCCTGAGAAGAGGTTTCCGAAGAGTCGGAACGTGAGCGTGATGGGCTTCGTGAGCTCCTCGATGATGTTGATCGGGGCGAGGGCCGCGTAGGGCTGGAAGTAGTGCCTGATATAGCCCTTGATGCCGCGAGCCTTGATCGAGTTGTAGTGGAGCAGGAGGATCACCGTCAGCGCCATGGCGAGCGGGAGGTTCACATCCGAGGTCGGGGCCGGGAACCACTCGGGGCTGTGACCGCTCGGGATGATCTC
>Ga0182024_10024392_pt1 | contig 10753 bp, 7 predicted proteins | sample P32metaG_FD_120480 | JGI IMG/M metagenome (GOLD analysis project Ga0182024, IMG submission 120480) | Permafrost microbial communities from Stordalen Mire, Sweden - P3-2 metaG (Illumina Assembly) | ecosystem: Environmental > Terrestrial > Soil > Wetlands > Permafrost | place: Sweden: Stordalen...
CGTTGTCGATCACACCTACTCGAAATCAGCCGGGCGCGCGTCGGCGCTCAAGGCGTATTATGTCGAGCGCAATCGCCTCTACGCCGTGATCAAGAATTTTCCTTTTTCGATGCTGGCACTCGTCAAACTGTACGCCTTCGCACGATACTACTGGCACCTGGTGTTCATGATCACGCGAACCGGCAAGGCCGCGGAGTTTCGCGAGTCCGGTCATCCGCCGTGGCTGCTGCCGTTTCTGGTTTTGCGGGCCCACGCGTCTGCACTGGTCCGCTTGCCATATCTTTTTCGAGAACGCCGGCGCATCTTCAAGACGCGCCGTCTCAGCTCCAAGGAATTCCGCGCACTGTTGGCCGTGCATTCGATCCCGGTCCGCAAGGTAGCCGAATTGTGAGGAAGCTGCTTATTCTCATCCCGGCCTTCAACGAAGAAGGCGCCATCGGAGGTGTCGTGAACGAAGTGCGCGCTGCGATGCCCGGCATTCCGGTTCTCGTGGTCGACGATTGTTCCGTCGACGCAACTGTCCACAAGGCGCGTGCCGCCGGCGCGAAAGTGCTGACTCTGCCCCATCATCTCGGCCTGGGCGGGGCGGTGCAAGCCGGGTACAGGCTCGCGTTTGAGCTCGACTTCGATTACGTGATTCGCGTGGATGGCGATGGCCAACACGATCCGCGCGATATTCCCAAAATGGTTGAAACGCTGGAGCGGGAAAAATGTGAGATGGTGATTGGCTCGCGCTTCGTCGACGGTTCGGGCGCACATTCGGGGTGGCTTCGCGCCATCGGCATTGTTTTTTTTCGCGCTGTCCTTCGGCCGATTCTCGGCCGCCCGGTGCGCGACCCTACATCGGGATTTGTCGGCGTCAACCGCACCGCGCTTTCTGTGTTCAGCCGCAGTTTCCCTTTGGAGTATCCGGAAATCGAGGCGCTCGTTGTGCTGCAGAGGAAACGATTCCGCTTCGTCGAAGTGCCTTGCCGCATGCGCCCGCGGCGCACAGGACGCAGCACGATCACGCCGTTCCGATCGCTCTACTATATGGTGCACGTACTGCTGGGAGTTTTTGTAAACGTGTTGAAATTTGAAGGCAGGAGAAAATAAGAACGTGGATCGTCTACTCAATGTGATGACCGGTTTCAGCGTCCTGCTCATCGGAATGGTGCTGTTGTCGGTGCGCCGCGCGCACATTCGCGTCGAATATTCCGTGAGTTGGCTGGCGGCGGCGCTGGTGCTGCTGGCTCTGTCGCGATGGCGCACGATGCTTGACCGGATCGGCGGCGCGATGGGCATCGACGACGCTCCGCTTGCGCTTCTCGTGGTGACGGGCGCCCTGTTCCTGCTCGTCCTGTATCGATTGTCGATGATGATTTCCAGTCTCAAGGATGCCAACATCGCGCTCGCGCAGCGTCTGGCGATCCTCGAATTCCGCCTTGAGTCTCATGAAGAAGCAAAAACGCCAGAAAATTAAAGCCGCGGTGCAGGCGACGCCGGTTGCCGTCCCACGGCTGCTGCCGCCGTGGTGGACATGGCTGATCGGCTTGGGCGCGCTGTTTCTCGTATTCGAGGCCTACGGCCCTGCGCTCCATAGTCCTTTCGTTCTCGACGATCTGTATCTGCCATATACCGACCCGGATGCGCCGCGCCTTCCCCTGCTAAGCTGGCTGCGCTTCCAGCGTCCTTTGTTGATGTTCAGCTACTGGCTGAATTTTCAAATAGGCGCCACCGACCCACACATCTACCACACCACTAACGTCGTATTGCATTTCATCGTATCGATTGTCGTGATGCTCATCGCGGCTCGAATGCTCGAATGGGCGGGCGTTTCGGGGAGAATGAGGACCGCTCTCGCTGTATTTTCGGGCGGGATATTTCTGCTGCATCCGTTGCAAACCGAATCGGTTGCGTATGTCGCCAGCCGCTCCGAAGTATTGAGCGTGCTCTTCTACTACTCGGCGTTCGCCGTTTTCGTCTACTCGAATCGCGACTCGATATCTTGGGCACGAGCGATCTCGGTGGTCGCGCTCTTCGGAGCGGCGGCGGCGACCAAGGAGCACACGCTCACCCTTCCTGCACTGATCCTGCTTACGGATTTCTTTTGGCATCGAGGAGGATTAAGAAAGAATGGCGTCCTCTACGGGCTCCTCGGGCTGGCCTGCGCAGCGGGAGCGGCGGTCGTGTTGAAAATATTGCTGGCCGCCAACACGGTTGGATTCGGGATGAAGGACCTTTCGCCTGCGTCCTACTTCTTCACGCAGTGCCGCGTCATCTGGGTTTACGTTCGCATGTTCTTTCTGCCCTTTGGCCAGAACATCGATCCGGACGTTCCTCTGTCCACAGGAATGCTCGGCCACGGTGCGATTTTCGGACTGGTCGCGCTGCTGTTTATGGTCGCGGTCGCATGGATTTATCGAAAACGCTGGCCGCTGGCATCCTTCGGAGTATTCGTTTTTCTCCTGCTCCTCGCGCCGACCTCTTCCGTGATCCCGATTCGCGACGTTCTCGCGGAGCGCCGCGTTTATCTCCCATTTATCGGCCTTATTCTGATTGTCCTCGAACCCCTGCGGCGCTTGCAATTCCAGCAAGCCGTCGGCGCCTGCGCAGCGGGGCTTCTTGCTTCGACCGTTCTTACATACCAACGCAGCGATGTTTGGTCGACGCCTCTGACGCTGTGGCAGGATTCCGTCGCCAAGTCGCCGGGTAAGGTGCGTCCGCGATTTCAACTCGCCTTCGCGCAGTATCAACTGGGAGAGTGTGCCGTGGCGGTGGGAAACTTCGAAGCAGCGGCGCGCCTCGAACCCCCCGACTACCTGTTGTTCGTCGATTGGGCCAATGCACTCGATTGCGCCGGGAGGGAGAACGATGCGATAACGGAATTCGCTCGAGCGATCCACCTCAATGATGGCCGGGCAGAAGCATACATTGGACTCAGCGCGGTTTACGGTAAGCAGCACCGGACCGAGGAGGCTTTGAACGTCCTCGCCCGAGCTGAAGCCGTCGATCCCAACATCGCGCAGATCTACGTGAATCGCGGCGGAGTATATGCGCTGTTGGGAAACAATGCCGCGGCGATAAAAGAGTTTCAACGGGCTCTGGCAGTCGATCCGGCCAATCATCCGGCTCGCGAAGCGCTGCGACGCATGGGCCAGTAGATGGCTCGCATCGGGATCAACGCGCTGTACCTGATTCCCGGCGGCGTCGGAGGCACCGAAATTTATCTGCGCCGGTTGCTGGCCGCGCTCGCGTCAATTGATCACAGCAACGAGTATCTCGTGTTCACCAATCTGGAAACCGACGCGGATCTCGTTCCGAGCAGCCCGAATTTTCACTGGATCCGGCAAGCCATGCACGCCCGCTTCCGGCCAGGGAGAATTTTGTGGGAACAAACTGTGCTGCCAGTCGCGGCGGCGCGCTACAAGCTCGACGTCCTGTTTAATCCTGGATTCACTGCGCCCGTTTTAGCTCCGTGCGCATGCGTCACCGTCTTTCACGATCTTCAGCACAAGCGACACCCCGAGCATTTCCGGTGGTTCGATCTGCCTTTCTGGAAACTGTTGCTGTGGGCGTCGGCTCATCGGGCGCGACAGCTCATCGCCGTCTCGGAAGCGACGCGCGACGATCTTGTAAGCGTCTATCGCATTCCTCCGGAGCGAATCAGCGTAGTTCATCATGGCGTCGAACCGGATTTCTTTACGCTGGACCGCACCCGGACTGAACCTTTTGTACTCTGCGTCTCGACATTGCATCCGCACAAGAATCTCGATCGCCTGATTCGCACCTATGCGCGCAGCAAACGGGATTGTAGGCTCACGATCGTTGGAATGCGTGGTTTTTTCGCCCAGGCGATCGAGGCGCTGATCGCGGAGTTGGGCGTGAAGGACTCCGTGCAACTCACCGGCTGGATTCCGCGCGACGAACTGCTCCAGTTGTACGCGAGTGCGCACGCGTTCGTCTATCCGTCAACGTTCGAAGGCTTCGGAATGCCCGTCCTCGAAGCAATGGCGGCTGGGATTCCGGTGGCCTGCTCCGATATCCCACCCCTACGCGAGGTCGCGGGCGATGCCGCGCTATACTTCGATCATCTGGACGAAGACGCGATCGCAATCGCACTCGATCGCGTCGTAACGGATGCGCCGCTGCGCGCTCAGCTCGCACAAGCTGGGCCGGAACGCGCGCATCAATTCTCGTGGGAACGAGCAGCGCGAGAAACGTTAGACGCGCTGATCGCAAGATAGAAGCTTGCGCTCAATGGAGCCGCGACCTGCGCGAGCGGTCAGCCGTTATTGGTGGTGCGAATCCCCTGACTGACGCCAGGGGTTACAACCCCGTCCCGTGAGGGCGGGGACTCCGCGATCTGTTACTACTAACTGGGCGGAAGCATCTTCGACAAATCGTTGTACAACACGAAAACTACCACCACCATCAGGAACACGAAGCCGACCTTCAGAACCGCTTCCTTGACCTTCAGATCCAGGTCTCTGCGCAGGAGCATCTCGATCAGCAGCATTAGAATCACGCCGCCGTCCAGAATAGGAATCGGCAGCAGATTGAAGATCGCAAGATTCAGGCTCACGCCTGCCATCAATACCGTGAACTCCACCGGGCCTTCACGCGCCGCTTGTCCCGACATCTGCGCGATCCGGAACGGTCCTTCGATCGATTTGGGCGACATCCTCCGCTCCACGATCCCTTCCAGGACTTTGAAAATCAGCTTTGCATTCTGTAGATTCTGGCGGCAGGATTCGCGGAACGCCTGGGCCAGAGGCAGCTTCACCACTTCCATCGGCGGCTCTAGCAGCACGCCGATCATCCAGCCGGTTTGCCCCTCGATCTCGCGCTGTACGGGCGTCAGCACCACCTCATGCGCGACCCCATTCCGCGAATACGTCAGATGGATGGGAGCGCCCTTGGTCTGTTCCAGCACTTCATGCAGCCGGGAAGCGTTCCGCAACGGTTGACCATTGACGCTGACAAGAATATCTCCCTTTTTCAGCCCTGCCTTTTCCGCGGCATCGTTGCCTTTTACATATCCGCTGACTTGCACTTGGGATTCCTGCATCCAGCCCGCTTGGCCTGCGACCAGCTTGGCGTCGTACGCCGGCGTGACTGCAAAATACAGCAACTGCCCGGCGCGTTTCACCACGACTTGCATCGTCTGGCCGGAGCCGACGATCTCCTTCATCAATACGTCTTCCCAGGTCGGATTCTCGATATCGTCGATTTGCACCACCTGGTCGCCTTCCCGTATCCCCGCCTGATACGCAGGACCGTTCGGCACGACAATTCCGACAACTGGCGAATGCGGCAGAGGAATCCGCTGGTAGTGCTGCGTGAATAGCCCGGTCGTCAGCGCGACCGCGAGCACCAGGTTAATCGCCGGACCCGCGAAGGAAATAATCATTCGCTGCCAGCGAGGTTTCGCCAGAAAGTTGCGCGGATCGTTGTTGGCATTCTGGTCGCCCGGATCGCTCATATCGCCAAACTGCTCGCCGGCCATCTTCACGTACCCGCCGAACAGGATCGCGCAGAAACGGAAATCCGTCTCGCCTTTTTTGAAGCCAAACAGTCGTGGGCCAAACCCGAAGCTGAACGCTTCAATCCTCACGTCAAAGAAGCGTGCCGCCCAATAGTGGCCCAGTTCATGGACCAGGATCATGACCCCGATCAAAACCAGATACCACCAGATATTCTGTAAGAAAACCATGCTTGTACTTTCTACGCGCGAAACGCAACTTCGGTTGTAATTTTCCGTCCCCAGCGGGCATCGATCACCCGTCGAGCCGCCTCACGGGACGCACGATCTATTTCTAACACTTCTGCGATCGTTCGTGGATAGCGGTTCGAAATCCGGTCGAGCGTCTCCCCCACCGTCGCCGCTATCGCAGGGAATGGAATATTGCCGGCCAGAAACGCCTCCACCGCAATCTCATCGGCTGCATTCAGCGTACACGTAGCCGATCCGCCCGCTTCCTGCGCCTCATACGCTAGTTTCAAAACGGGGAATTTCTTGAAGTCGGGAGGTTCGAAGGTCCACGTCGCACTTTCCGACCAATCGAGCCGAGGCACCGGCGCGTCCGCACGCTCGGGATACGTCAGCGCGTATTGAATCGGCATACGCATATCCGTAGCCGATACTTGCGCGATCACGCTGCCGTCGGTGTACTCCACCATCGCATGAACCTTGGACTGAGGATGCACTACCACCTCTACTTGCTTCGGCGGAAGATCGAACAGCCAACAGGCCTCGATCACCTCGAATCCCTTGTTCATCAGAGTCGCCGAATCGATGGTGATGCGCGGTCCCATCTTCCAAGTCGGGTGATTCAGGGCCTGCTCAGGAGTGACTTTCGCCAGCGCCTCGGCTGGAGTATTCCGGAACGGGCCGCCGGACGCGGTCAAAATCAGTTTTGCGACCTCGTCGCGCCGCCCGGCTCGGAAGCACTGGTGGGCGCCATTATGTTCGCTATCTACTGGAAGCAACTCGCTACCGGAAGCGCGCATCGCCTCAATTACCAGCTTGCCGCTCGCAACCAGCGTTTCCTTATTAGCGAGCCCGACCCGCTTGCCGAGCCGCACCGCCTCATAAGTAGCTTCCATCCCCTCAACACCAACAATCGCCGACATCACGAATCCCGCTTCAGGCGCTCTGGCAGCGTCAATACGAGCCTGCGAGCCGAAAGCGAGTGTTGGGACATACGAGCCGAGTCGCCCGCGTAAATCCTTGAGAGCCGTTTCATCAGCCACCACAGCCACTTGCGGACGAAATTCGGCAATCTGCGCGGCCAGAAGCTCGGTGTTGCGCCCCGCGACGAGGGCAAAGATGCCAAACCGGTCCGGCCAACGCCGCACCACATCCAGGGTGCTGGTCCCAATGGACCCGGTCGATCCCAAAAGTGTAAGAAAAGTCACCCTTATCCGTTATTCTATCACTTTCGCTCGATTTACGACCCCAATCACCCCCAGCAGTTTGCGTCTTAACGAAGCCGTGACCGCAGGAAGCGGTACTCCCGAACTCTTCGTAAGCATGCGCGTCCTTCGCTAACGTCAAGCCAGGACACCCGCAGAGATGCATCATCGATCGAGGTCTTTCAGAGGGACTCAAGGCCCTTCTCGAAGCCAACCGTCACTACCGCGAGCAGGCATGGCCAGCACCATATGATCGTACGTCGCACCGACGGCACCTGGGGGACGCTCGTGAGCTAGCCTGGATACCGGAAAGCGGAGATTTTCACATCTGCCCGCAGCCTGTTACATATGGCGCTCGGCGTAGATACTGAACCGCCATGCGTTAGCATGCGGGCAGATGTGAGCATTTCCGCTAACACGAACTGGAACAGCTTACCTGACGGGAGGGTCAAACACTTTTCGATATCATCCAATACTGGTCTCCGCATACACCTTTAGCAAATTCAACACCCGACTTTTCGGAGTAGGCCGAACTATCGAATTTGATCCAGGAGTTTCCGTGCGGCGGTGAAGGACGGGTTGAATTCGAGGGCTTTTTCGAGAACGGATCGAGCCTCGGCCTTCTGGCCCAACTGGATCAGCGCTCGCGCCAGGTTCAAGCGCACAAGGACCAGAGCGGGGCTGATTTTGAGTGCTTCCTCAAAAAACCGGATTGCCTCTTCATACTGGCCTTGTTCCATCTGATATGCGCCGAGATTCGCCGGCGCGATTGATTGGGTGGGATCAATTGTATATAGGCTTCGATAGAGGAGTGCCGCGTTTCCATCGTCTTTTCTGCTCTTGTAAAGATCGGCGAGATACGACAAAGTTTGCGGCTCGTTTGGATTTTGGCGCTCGGCCTCGCGCAACAAGTCGAATGCCCGGGCGCTGTAGCCCGCGTTTTGTTCTCGTAAGGCGACGATTGCGTAGGCGAGTCCCTGGTCGCGAGCATTGACTGGCACGCCTCCGAACCCTACCAGCGGCGCTTCGGCTGGAGGCTTTCGGTCGCGGGGCACGGGGCGGCGGGGGATGGAATGGTCCGTGTAGACGACGTGTTCCGCGTCGATGACGGAACTAGCCGGCATGTGGCAGGCGATGCAATTGTTGCCGTGCTGGCACTCGGATGCGACGTGACAGGCCTGGCATTTCGAGCGAAACCAGGCGGCTTTTTCGGCAGGCGATGGCACGTAGTGCGGGTCGTGACACGTACCGCACCAGAGGCGGTTTCCACTCTCGCGATTGCAGGCACTTTGTGCGAGGTTTTCGACATGGCTGGTAACTTTCATGCCGGGTGAAGTGGTTGCGCGGACAAACGCTACGGCGAAATCGGAGAGTTTAGCGCCGGCAATGAAGTCGCTCATTGATTTGCCTGCGTGCTCCACGCGGATTTCTCCTGATAAGTGGCACTGCGCACAGACGCTGTCGCGTTGTTCGGCTGGCAGCCGAGCAGGATTGACAATGTCCATCGCTTTGCCGCTCGCCGCATGTGCCGCTCCTGGGCCATGACAACGTTCGCAACCGACCCCGCCTTCGAGGAACGGAGTCGATTGGTAACCGTTCTGAGTATCTTGGACGGGTTGCACCCCAGTCGCGTGGCACTCGAGGCATGCGGGCGCGATTGCTCGGGTCAGGAAAGGATACGGGTAGCGATCGTAGCCGGGTGAGAGCCCCCAGGAGCGCTGACGACTATAATATGTCGCGGGCGCTTCGTAGAGAAAGCCATCGACCGCGATCAGATAGCTCCGCGCGACGGCGCCTGATCCCACGAAATAGGCCAGTTCACGACGTATGGTCGCTTTGGCGGCTGTGTTTCCGATATCCAAAAATAGTTTCTGGTTGTGCTGGACGATGGAATATCGGTAACCGGAATTACCGGAGAACGACGCTTTGCCGGGGATAGGATTGGACCCGGCGGGGCCGCTGCTCAGGGCCATCGGGGTTGTGGAATACCTCCGATAAATTTCCGCGTGGCAGTTCGCACACGCCTTCGAGCCGATCCACGTGGCGTCCGCCGCGGATAGCGGGAGGGTGCAGAACGCGATGAGCCATCGATGATGAATCACCGGGTCTCCAGTTCGCGCAGCGCTTGACGCGCGGGGAGACTATTAGGCTTGTGACCCAGCAGCCGCTCGATTATCGCGCGCGCGGCGTCGCGATTGTCGATCCGAACATACAAGCTGGCGAGGTTCAGATAAAGCGACTCTTCGTCTGGCGCGATTTCGATGCCATAACGCAGCGCCGCGATGGCATCGTTCGACTGGCCGTTGCGCGCGTAGAGTGACGCAAGATTGTTGATGGCAGGCGCATAATCCCGGCGAGCCACGATCGCGCGCTGGAACCATTCGCGGGCCTCGCGATCATGACCTTCGCGGCCGAACAGTTCGCCTAGCAGATTTGCCGCAACGGCGTCCTCCGGATTCACATCGAGCGCACGGCGGAATAATTTCTCACCGGCGTCGCGATCGCCCAGCGCGATGTGCGCCTGACCGGCGTTCACGAGGGCGGAAGTCATCCCCGGTTGAAGTGCGATCGCCTTATTGAAATCGCGCAACGCGGCCTCGATATCGCCGGCTCCGACCTTGACTGCCCCCAGGCTGTTCCATCCGTCCGCGGAATTGGGCGACCTTGCCAAGCCCTTCTCAAAATAGCCGCGCGCGCGCGCCCAACGTTCCGCCTGGAGGTGAATCTTGCCGATCGCGAAAAGTACCTGGTCCGTATCCTGCGGCGCCTCCTCCAGATACCGTAGGGCGTGTTCAGGGTAGCCGGCGGCGAAAAAGGCAGCGCCTAGTGCGGTGTAGTTGCGAGTGGGTTCCGTATAGAATTGACCGCGCGCTGGAAGCGACAGAGCGAGTCGCGCCGGATCTTTCAAACGCTTAAGATCGGCGGGATTCGGAGGCGAGAAGTAAATCTTGTGCGCCCGGCTGCGGTCGTCGACCAGAAACCATACGGGCAACTTGAGGTCCGCGCCGCAGTCGAAGAGAGAGCGGCAGAACAGACTATACCAGGCAGCTCGCTCGCCAGAGAGATTCGATAGCTTGAGAAAGCCCGGACCGGGCGATGGCTCGGGAAGCGGGACGGGCTTCAGAAGCCAGGTATTGGCAAAATCCACCTTGTCGTCACCCAAGACCGTGCCTGCAGGAAGCTCCATACGCGGCGCGAAGGCAATTGCGCGGGGTTCCGCCGAGCCCTCTTTGATTTCGTAACGGAAACCGGAGGCGAGGCTCTGAAATTCCTGGCGCGTGCCCGATGGCCACCAGACGCGGACAAGGTGCGCGGTTTCGTTGCCGACGAGGCCGAAATGGAGGACCTTCGTGTGCTGAGAAAGATATCCCGAACCCGCGGCGACGAACTTTACCTTGCCATCTACTTCTACTCGCGCTCCGATGCCATCGCGGTTTGATTTGACGCCATGCAGATGGAAGGCGATCGACCGGCGTGCATTTCCGCAATTGTTTTGAAAAACGCGTACTTGTGGGCCGAGGCGGCTTTTGAGCAGCAGATCGAGATTGCCGTCGCCGTCAAGATCGGTCACCGCGAATGCGCGGCTGTCATCCGCGAAGTCGAGGCCGCTCACGCCTGAGAAATCGTAATATTTTCCGCCGCGGCGAACATAGAATACGTTGGGCTGGCGTCCGGCTTCGCTGTACTGCTCATGCACTGCGTGGCTGAGGGCGTTCCAGCCATTCTCATACACCGGATCGGGCTTCGCGGTCGCGGGCGATGCCGCCGCCACTTTACGCCAGAAAAAGCTCTCGAGGTCGGTCTCCGAGGAGTTGGTCAGCATGCCGGCGGCGACGAAAATTTCCGGAACGCCGTC
>Ga0182024_10024393_pt1 | contig 10753 bp, 10 predicted proteins | sample P32metaG_FD_120480 | JGI IMG/M metagenome (GOLD analysis project Ga0182024, IMG submission 120480) | Permafrost microbial communities from Stordalen Mire, Sweden - P3-2 metaG (Illumina Assembly) | ecosystem: Environmental > Terrestrial > Soil > Wetlands > Permafrost | place: Sweden: Stordalen...
GTTTTTATTGCGAGCAGCTATCTGAAACGGATCGGATTGTTTTTGGCTGGAACGCCCGGTCGCCGCCCTGGTCGGCCATCACGCCGGTGAGTTCCACGGTGTGATTTAGATAAGTCTGCAGCCGGTCCGGTCCCGGGAATGTATATTTTTCGCCGGATTTGGAATCGGCGATTACGTACTCGCCCTCAGTAGTAGCTTTGGTCAGGCAACCGGTGACAGTGACCGCCTGCGGATTGGCCTGCCGCTCCTGAGGAGGCGGCGTTTGTTGCGGCGGATTCTGTGCCAGTATCGCGCCCGCGCTACCGACAAAAAAGCTAAACGTTAACGGAAGGAAAAACTTCATGGAACCTCCGCTTTCGCGGTAAGCAACAACCAGACCAATGCGCGCGAACCGCGCCGAAACAGCGAGATCCCACGACTTTCAGGCTCAATTTTCACGGTAGGATTTACGGGACGCAGAGATTACCAGGTAATCCGGGGCGTGCGCAAAATGACGCGTTAAACGACTTAAACGGCCTTAACCGCCCTTACAGCGTCTGACTTGGCGAGAGAATCTGAAAATTCTCCGGTGTGAACAGCACCACGCGCACCTGCCCTCGTGGACCGATCGGCCCGATCGGTTTGCCGTTCCATCGCACTTCCAGGCCGCCCGCGTTGCCGACTTTCAGCTTCGCCGCATCGAGACCGGTCAACGTTTTCGTCTGGCTCGGCTCCAGGACGCCCGAAAATATCTGCTTGCCGTCGCTGGTGATGGAGAGCCACGTTTTTTCCGTCGCCGACAGATTCAGAACCACGTGATTCAGGCCATCGGCGCCGGTGGTGGTGGTGACATCGATCGACGGCGGTTGCGCCGGCGCGCTCGCAGGCGCTTCGATTTTCACCGCAGTCGCGATCGGCGCGGGCTGCGCGACCGTTGCAGTTTCCACGCGCGCGATGGGAGGGGGCGCGGGCTGCGGCGATCTGTTGTACCAGGCGTAAAACAACGAGGTCGCCAACACCATCGCGACCAGCGCCGCCAGTGGTAAGCCGATCCGCGTGTCACGAAAATACTGGCGATTTCCGTCGCTCACGATCGGATCGAGATGACGCAGCGGTGGATTCTCCGCAGGCTTTGCGCCTACATGGTGAAGCGCAAAACGCGGATCCGCGCCCGGCAGCGGCAACGGATCGGCCGACGCCACGATCGCATTAATACCCGCTTGCAGCGGCTTTTCGTCCAGGCCCAGTACATTTGCGTACTGCTTTACGAAGCTTTTGTAAAAGAAACTTCCAGGAAGACTTTGCAAATCGTCCTGTTCTATTGCGCGTAGATAGCGTTGCGTGATGCAGAGTTCTTCCGCGATCTCTGCGGTCGCGCGCCCTTGCCGTTCGCGCTCCGTTCTAAGAATGGCACCGACGGAGTTCATAATCACCTGATAATAGAGATCGGACGTTTACTAAAATCCAATCATTCCTAACCGGGTACTATAATACAACAGCGCGAGTGTCCCCACTGCCCCCCCAGTTTTCCAGTCCCCCGCCGACCGTCACGGTGGCCGTAATCAATTGGAATCGCAAGGAATTACTGGCCGCGTGCCTCGATTCCCTGGCGCGGCAGACGCACCTTAGTTTTGAGGTCGTCGTCGTCGATAACGGATCCGACGACGGATCCGCGGTATTAGTTAAGGATATGTCCGCGTCGTACCCCGTACCACTTCGTCTCATCGCGAACTCCTACAATCGGGGTTTTTGCGCGGCCAACAATCAGGCGATCGCCGCATCTCAAGCCGAATTGATCGCGCTTCTGAACAACGACGCCGAAGCGGAGCCGGACTGGCTTTCGGCGCTCGAAGCGGTGATTCGCACTTCCGCCGAGGTCGGCATGGCGGCCTCGAAAATTCTGGTGTGGGAAGATCCCACGCGCATCGACAAAGCCGGCCATTTGATTTATCCGGACGGCCAGAATCGCGGCCGCGGCGCCGGCGAGCTGGACCGCGGCCAGTTCGACCGCATCGAAGAGACCCTGTGGCCCGACGGATGCGCCGCCATGTACCGCCGTGCGATGCTAGATGAGATCGGCGGTTTCGACGAAGATTTTTTCGCCTACGCCGATGACGCCGAGCTGGGATTGCGCGGCCGGATCGCGGGTTGGACCTGCCTCTACGCTCCCGGCGCCGTGGTGCGTCACCATCGTGGGGCGACGTTGGGCCTGGGCTCGGCGCGCCGGCTCACGCTGATTGAGCGCAATCGCGTGTTGCTGGTGGTGAAGCTGTTTCCGTGGAATTTGCTTTGGACAAACGGCGCATATTATCTGGCCAGAATCGCCGCGGGGATGTGGGCGGCGATCCGCAATCGGGGGGAGCTGCGCCGTTATTCGAAACCCCGCGCGGCCATGGCCTTTCTGCGGGGGGCAATGGCAGCGCTGCCGATGATCCCGCTCATGCTGCGCAAGCGGCGCGCGTTTCGCTCCAAACACCGGCTCACTCCGTGGCAGATTCGCCGCCTGCTGCTGCGTCACAAAATTTCTCTGAAAGAAATCTCCGAGCAGGCCAACTGAATCCGGATATTTGCCCGGCCTGCGGCTGTGGCGAGCTTCGCACTCTTTTTTCCGCTACTGACCGCCTTTATCGCACCACCTCCAAGACGTTTCAGATCGTCGAGTGCCGCGAGTGCCGCCTCATTCGTCTTCATCCCCAGCCGACGCCGCTCGAACTGCGCGACTATTATCCGCCGAATTACTGGTTCGTTCCCGAATCCAACGCGGCCGACCGGTTGGAGCAATGGTATCGCCGCCTGGTTCTTCGCGATCATCTCCGTTTCGTGGAGCGCGCCCTCGCCGAATCGGAAGAGCAAGGTCTGGTTCTCGACGTCGGCTGCGGCGGCGGCCTGTTTCTGCAAATGCTGGCGCAGCGGCGCAAGATGCGTGTCGCGGGACTCGATTTTTCACTCGATGCGGCGAGCGTCGCCTGGCGCCTCGCTTCCGTTCCCGCCGTGTGCGCGTCCCTTTCGCGCGCGCCCTTCGCGCCGGGCAGCTGCGCCGCCGTCACCATGTTCCACGTGGTCGAGCATTTGTACGATCCCGCCAGTTATCTGGACGCCGCGCGCCAACTTCTCCGCCCCGACGGCCGCCTGATCCTGCAGGTGCCCAACGCCGGATGCTGGCAATTTCTTCTGCTGGGGGAACGCTGGAACGGCATCGACGTACCCCGCCATCTGATCGATTTTCGACTGTCGGATATGGAAGCTTTGCTTTCGAGCTGCGGCTTCGAAGTGCTGCGCACCAAGCATTTTTCGCTGCGCGATAATCCGGCGGGGATGGCCACCAGCTTGGCGCCGTCGCTCGATCCGATGGCCCGCAGGCTGCGCGAAATCGTAGAAACGCCGCGCCTCCGCCTGGCGAAGGATCTGGCTTATGTCGCTCTGGTCGCGGCGTGTCTGCCTTTCACTCTGTTTGAAGCCGCGTGCCGCGCCGGTTCCACCATCATGGTGGAGGCGCGCAAAAAATCGTGATTTACGAGCGTCTGCGCGACGCACTGCCCCGCCCGCTCCGTCGCTACATCCAGCACTTCGAATTTTCGATCGACGATGCCGCGGCCGCCTTCGCGGCATCGCTGAAGCCGGACACGCGAGTGCTCGACGCGGGCGCGGGCGAAGGAAATTACAAACACCATTTCGCGAAGCTGCGCTATTACGGACTGGATCTGGGAATCGGCGACGCCGCGTGGAACTACGGATCTCTGGATGTCGTCGGCGATCTGCTGAATCTTCCTTTTCGCGACGCGACCTTCGACGCGTGCCTGAATATCGTGACGCTTGAGCATGTCACCGACCCGCCGCAGGTGCTGTGCGAAATCGCCAGAACGCTCGCGCCCGGCGGGCGTCTGTTGCTGGTGGCGCCGCTTGAATGGGAAGAACACCAGCAGCCCCACGACTATTTCCGCTACACGCGCTACGGTCTGGATTTCTTGCTGAAGAACGCCGGCTTCACGGAAATCTCGATCGTTCCGGTCGGGGGAATTTTCCGTCTGATTTCCCGCCGTCTGTTCAACGCGCTGCAATTCTTTCCCGGTCCGCTGATTTTCCTTGCGGCGATTTTTCTGGTCCCGCCCGCGCTGATCCTGCCATTGTTCGAGCCACTCGATCGCCGGCGCAACTTCACGCCCGGGTTCATCTGTACGGCGCAGACGCACCGCGATGGTTAAAGTGTTACGATGATCCGCGGATCACCCCGATGGGTCCGTGTGGACGGAAAACATTTAGGATGTGATCGATACGCGATACAGAGCCGGGAGCGCCAGCGACCGAGTGGCATGGTCTTCACGTATAATCCGCCCAAGGACGTCATTTAAACTTATAGATATGTTTCGCCCGATTCTCCTGTTGACCCTCGTTGTTTCTTCAGCCTCCGCCGCGAGCTTCTCCGGAGCGTCCGCGCTCGAATTTGCCCGTCATGCCGTTTCCTTCGGACCCCGCCCGCCCGGCTCGGAAGCGAATCGCAAACTCGAAGCCTATATCGTCGGGCAGCTTAAATCGGACGGCTGCGAAGTCACGGAGGACGCGTTCACGGCCAACACGCCCAAGGGCGAAATCGCCATGAAGAACGTCATCGCGAAATTTCCCGGCAAGAGCGGTCGGGCGATCGTGATCACCGGCCACTTCGACACCAAACTGTTTCCCGGACGGCAATTCGTCGGCGCCAACGACGCCGGATCTTCCACCGGTCTGCTGCTCGAGCTGGCCCGGGTGCTGGCCCATCAGCCCCGCAAAGATGATGTGTACCTGGTCTGGTTCGACGGCGAAGAAGCCATTCGCGAGCAGTGGGAAGGAGAAGACAATCTTTACGGCAGCCGCCATCTGGCGGAGCGCTGGCGCAAGGACGGCACGCTCCCGAAGATCAAGGCGCTGATGAATGTCGACATGATCGGCGACAAAAACCTGAACATAAAACAGGACACTCAATCCGATGCGAACCTCCGTAAACTGGTGTGGGCCACCGCCGCCGATCTCGGGTACGCGGCTTATTTCGTGAACGAAACCATCTCCGAGGAAGACGATCATATGCCCTTCGTGAAACTGCGCGTGCCGGCCATCGACATTATTGACGTCGATTACCCGCCGTGGCACACCGACAACGACACGCTGGACAAAATCAGCGCGCAAAGCCTGGAAATCGTCGGCACGGTGGTGGCCGAAGCGATTCACCGGCTGGAGCAATAATCCGGCGTGCGCTTTCGCTCCGAGCGCTTCGCCGTCCTCGCGCTGGCGTCTCTGCGCCTGGCTTTCTGTGGTTATCGCGCCGCACACCAATCGATCACGGTGGATGAAGCCTTCACCTTCACCCGCTTCCTGAAAGGTCCGTGGAGCGATATCTACGGCAATTACGACGCGAATAATCACGTCCTCTATTCGATCCTCGCCAAGCTGTCGATCCAGTCTTTCGGCTTAACCGAGCTCAGCATCCGTCTGCCCAGCCTGATCGCCGGATTCTTTCTGACCCTGGCCATTTTCGAAGTACTGAGATGGTGCACGCGGTCGATCGCGGTGCGCTGGCTGGCGCTGATCGGGTTGAGTCTGCAGCCCATGCTGCTCGATTTTTCGGTGGCCGCGCGCGGCTACGGACTGGGCCTCACGTTTCTGATGTGGGCGATGTTCTTCGCCATGCGCCGCCGGTACGCGGCGAGCGGCGTCATGACCGGCCTGGCGCTTTCCGCCAATCTCACCACCGCATTTCCGGCCGCCGGCCTGTTATGCGCGGTCTTTCTGCTCGACGATGTTTCCTTAAAGGAGCGCCTGCGTAACTTCGCGGTGATGATGGCGCCGGCTGAAACCATTTTCGTTGCTATCTGTTTCGGCGCGCTGCGGACCGCCGGCCGTAACAACTTCTACATAGGCGCGCCGACCATCCTCGAATCCTTGCGCCAGATGATCGGCCTGTCGCTCCAGGTGACTCGGCGGAGCGCGCTGCTGGGAGGCGAGCGGATACGCGATCTGTTCCAATTCGTTGTTCTGCCCGGGATCACCATATTTATGGCGGCGGCCGCCGGCGTCGAATATCTGAAAGATCGCAAACAGCGCCTGCGATTGATCCCGCTGGTCACGCTGGGCCTCGCCTCCGGTTTGCTGATCGCCGCGCATTACGCTTTCGACCTGGTTTATCCCATCGACCGCACCGGACTTTATCTGGTTCTGCTATTCGGCATCGCCTGGGCAAGCACGGCCGAGCTGGTGCCCCGGCTGCGCCCGGTGCACATGGTGCTGGCGTTTCTGCTGATTGTTCAATTCGCGACGCAGCTACAAACCGGCTATTTCATACTGTGGAACGAAGGCGCGCGCATGAAGGAGGCGATCGATCTGCTACGCACCGCCAGCGCCGGCCGCGCAAGCGGATCGGTGAAGGTAAGCACCTCCTGGTATCATCAGCCGGCGGTCGAGTTTTATAGAAATCGATGGAACATCACGGAATGGTCACCGGTCGAATGGAACGTCCCCACGCAGTTTTCGGGCAACGATTTTTATGTTTTCAAAGACGAAGACCCGCGCAAGATCGACCAAGCCGGCATCCACGTGATTTTTTCCGACGCGAAGGGCGGACTGGTGGTCGGAACGCCGCGCGCTACTCCTTAGAAAATATTCGCGACACCAGAAGTTGGCCGGTAGCGGGAACGCTTAGCGAAATCGTGTCGTGTTCGACGTAGGTGGTCGTTTTGCGATCCGGCGTGGACACTTTGACGGTCTTCCTCCGGGGATCGACCACCCAAAATTCGAGGCAGCCGTTTTCCAGGCACATCGCTTCTCTTTCACTCGTCTCGGAAACGGTATTCGAAGGCGATAGCACCTCAATCACCAGTTCGGGCGCACCGTGCAGATAGTCGCCGGGAGCAGTCGCATCGTAGCGCGCCTGCAGAACGAAGGCGACGTCGGCGCCCCAAAGCTCGTACTCAGGAAGCGGCCGAAACGCAAACTCCGGGCCGACGCGACCGCGTCCTCCGGCCAATGCCTTCAACAGATCGGTAAGCCGCTGCTGAATCTCCCAGTGCTCAAGTGTCGCAAAACTCACCTTGACCGGTACGCCATGCCGCAGCTCGTAGCGCCCGCCTGGGGGATCCGGCAGCGCGTCGTATCGCTCGACCGTGATCAAATCCGAAGTCACTTTCGCAGATCGCGACCCGTCATTTCCTTGGGCTGGCCGACCCCGAACAACCCTAGAATCGTCGGCGCGATGTCCTGCAAAGCCCCGCCCGGCCGCAGCGGTTTCTTTCCTTCATCCACCACAATGAACGGCACCGGATTGGTGGTGTGATACGTGTGCGGACCCTTGGTCACCGGGTCGATCATCGTCTCCGCGTTCCCATGGTCCGCCGTGATGATCCAGCGCCCGCCTTTTCTCTTGAGTGCCTCGTAAACCTGACCGAGCCCCGCGTCTACCGTTTCCACCGCCTTCACGGTCGGAGCGAATTTGCCGGAATGACCCACCATGTCCGCGTTGGCGTAGTTCATCACGATCACGTCGAAATCGCGTTTCTCGATGGCATTGGTGACCACGTTGGTCACTCCTTCGGCGTTCATCTCCGGCTTTAAATCATACGTCGCAACTTTAGGAGAAGGAACCATTTCACGTTCCTCGCCGGCATAAGGTTTTTCGTTCCCACCGTTAAAGAAATAGGTGACATGCGCGTATTTCTCAGTTTCCGCCACTCGCAGATTCTTCCAGTTCAGGTCCGCCATCACGTTCGCCAGAATGTTCGACGGGTGCTCTCGCGGGAGCATAAAAGGAACCGAAAATGTTTTATCGTACTGGGTCATGGTGGTGAAGTGCAGCTTCAAATCCGATTCGGTCAGCGTCTGCGTCATCTCCCGACCTCGATCCGCCCGGTAGTTGAAAAAAATGCAGGAATCCTCAGGACGGATGCGGCCCACCGGCTCGTTGCGCGCATCCACAATGGTGATCGGCTCGATGAATTCGTCGGTTACGCCGCGCTCGTAAGATCGCTTCACGCCGGCCACCGGATCGGTTGCCTTTTCGCCCGAGCCATCTACCATGGCCGTCTTGGCGCGCTCGATCCGGTCCCAGCGCTTATCGCGGTCCATCGCGTAGTAACGCCCGGAAACGGTCGCGATTCTGCCGATCCCGATCCGCCGCATCTCCTTTTGCAGCGCTTCGATGAACCCTGCGCCGCTCTCCGGCGGCGTGTCGCGCCCGTCCATAAAACAGTGGACGCAAACGTCGGTCACGCCCTCCCGCTTGGCCATTTCGAGCAGCGCATAAAGATGCGTATTCATGGAATGGACGCCGCCGTCGCTCAGCAGTCCCATCAGGTGCAGCCGGCGGCCTCGCGCGTGGTGCATCGCGGCCAGCAGCACAGGATTCGTGAAAAACTCCCCCGTCTTGATCATCAGGTCGATGCGGGTCACGTCCATATGAATCATCCGGCCCGAGCCGATGTTCAGATGGCCCACCTCGCTGTTGCCCATTTGCCCTTCCGGCAGGCCCACCGCTGGTCCCGAGGTATAAACCAAAGTATTCGGATATTCGCGTAACAGACGGTCGTAATTTGGTTTAACGGCAGAAAAAATCGCGTTCCCTTCGGTCGCGGCCGAGTATCCCCAGCCATCGAGAATGGTCAGGACCAGCGGACGTCCGTTCATCATCGACGGAACGCCTTCCGTCCGGCGAACTGCGCGCCCGAGCCCAATTCCTCCTCGATCCTGAGCAGCTGGTTATATTTGGCGATGCGATCGGTGCGGCTGAGCGATCCGGTCTTGATCTGTCCCGCAGCGGTCGCTACCGCGAAATCGGCGATGAACGGATCTTCGGTTTCACCCGACCGATGCGAGATCACCGAGGTGTATCCGGCGGCGGTGGCCATCTCCACGGCCTCGAAAGTTTCGGTCACCGAGCCGATCTGATTCAGTTTGATCAGAATGGAATTGGCGATACCCTTCTCGATGCCCTTGGTGAAAATCGAAGTGTTAGTGACGAAAATATCGTCGCCCACCAACTGGATTTTCTGGCCGAGCGTGTCGGTCAGCAGCTTCCAGCCGTCCCAGTCTTCTTCGGACATGCCGTCTTCCAGCGAGACGATGGGATACTGCCGCACCCAGTCCGCCCAGAACTCCACCATCTGCTGGGAAGTACGTTCGCTCTTGTCGGATTTTTTGAAGACGTATTTTTTCTTCGCCGAATCGTAAAATTCGCTGGCCGCGGGATCGAGCGCGATTCCGATCTGCTCGCCCGGCTGATAACCGGCTTTCGAAATTGCTTCGAGCACCGCCTCCAGCGCCTCTTCGTTCGATTTCAGATTGGGCGCAAATCCTCCCTCATCGCCCACCGCGGTGGAATATCCGCGCTTCTTCAGCACTCCCTTCAGGGTATGAAAAACCTCCGCGCCCCAGCGCAATGCCTCCGAAAATTTCGGCGCGCCATAGGGTACGATCATGAACTCCTGAGGGTCCACGCTATTGTCGGCGTGGGCGCCGCCATTGAGAATATTCATCTGGGGCACCGGAAGCAAGCGCGCGCCCGCGCCGCCCAGATAACGGTACAGCGGCAGATCGTGCGATGCGGCCGAGGCCCGCGCCACCGCCATCGAGACCGCCAGAATCGCGTTGGCGCCTAATTTCGATTTATTTGGCGTGCCGTCCAACCGGATCATGTGCTGATCGATTTCCGTCTGCCGGTCCGCATCGAGACCGAGCAGCGCCGGGGCAATATGTCCAACGATATTCGCCGCCGCGTTTTTAGTCCCTTTGCCCAGATAGCGCGATTTGTCGCCGTCGCGAAGCTCCACCGCTTCATGCTCGCCGGTGGACGCGCCCGATGGCACCGCCGCCCGGCCGATCGATCCGTCGGCCAGGTGCACGTCCGCCTCGACCGTCGGATTACCGCGCGAATCGAGGATTTCTCTGCCTATGATTTTGGTTATTTCCATGAATCTACAGAGTAAGCCGCGCGCGGCGGCGGAGGCAATAGGATTTCGCTCCAACTCCCAGCCTGAGGGTGTGTCAGGGCTCACTTCGCGCGCAGAATCACCGCCGAAAGGCGCGTACTAACTTCGAAAAATCCTACCTCGCCCGCCCGCTGGTACTCGAAGATGTGGTAAAAACAACCATGGGGGTCGGTCAGGACGGAAGTTGACAAGGACTTGTACCTCGGCTATAGTTCTGAAGTACTGATTCTTCAACAGTTTGACCCCGGAGCTTGGTGATGGCCAGCAGCGCTGACGAGCGGGATATCGATGTCAACTTCCCCGGTGAGGAAGACCTCGAACATCTCATTGAAGACTACAGCCACCTCGCTCCCCCTTCCGAAGGGGAGTTGCTGCAAGGCCACGTCGTCAAAATCACGCCTCAGGAAGTGATCGTCGATTTCGGGTACAAGCTCGAGGGCGTCGTGCCCATCGATCAACTCCGCCTGCCCGATGGTACCGTCACGGTGAAGGCGGGCGACAACATCGACGTGATGATCGACCGCCATGGCCCTCAATCCGAGGGCTACGTGCTGCTGTCGCATTCCAAAGCGAGCCGCCTGCGCATCTGGGACACGCTGGAGCGCGCCATGCGGGAGCAGCTGCTCGTTTCCGGCCGCGTCATGGAACGGACCAAAGGCGGCCTGATGGTGGACGTCGGGGTTCCCGCGTTCATGCCCGGCTCGCAGTTGGACACGCGACCCATTCACGACCTGGATCAGTTTGTCGGACAGGATATTCCGGTTAAAGTTCTGAAGATCAACCGCCGGCGCGGCAACGTGGTGGTCTCGCGCAAAATGGCGATTGAA
>Ga0182024_10024394_pt1 | contig 10753 bp, 10 predicted proteins | sample P32metaG_FD_120480 | JGI IMG/M metagenome (GOLD analysis project Ga0182024, IMG submission 120480) | Permafrost microbial communities from Stordalen Mire, Sweden - P3-2 metaG (Illumina Assembly) | ecosystem: Environmental > Terrestrial > Soil > Wetlands > Permafrost | place: Sweden: Stordalen...
ACATCAGATTCTGCCGCGACACCTGCCTCGCTTCGGTATCCGATGTACTGGCCGCGGACGATATCGTCTCGCGTCAAGGGGCGCATCGAGCGAAAGACCTTGACCTTCTCGCTGCGCTGGTCGCCGGATGCAGTGCTCGCGGGCGCGTCCATCGCCAACAGCGCGACGACCTGAAAGAGATGGTTCTCCACCACATCGCGCAGGCAGCCGGTCGCATCGTAGAAGGCGCCTCGCTGTTGAACGCCGAACCGCTCAGCCATTGTGATCTGCACGCTGGCTACGCGGTCTCGGTTCCAGATCGGCTCGAGAAAGGAATTGGCGAAGCGGAAGTAGAGAATGCTCTCGACGGACTCCTTGCCGAGGAAGTGGTCGATACGGTAGATCGACTCCTCGGAGAAGACCGAATGGGCAACGCAGTTCAGCCGCTGCGCCGACGCGAGGTCATGTCCGAATGGTTTCTCGACGATGACGCACGCACCGCTGGCCAAGCCTGCTGCCCCAAGCTGCTGTATGACATCACCGAACAGGGAAGGCGGAATCGCTAGATAGTGTGCCGGGTGGCGGACCTTCCCAAGTGCCACCTTGAGCCTCGCAAAGGTGGCCGAATCTTTGTAATCACCGTCGACATACCGCAGTCTCGACAGGAGCTGATTGAAAGCATGACTGTCGTCGATACCGCCGGAACCGTGTTCGATACTGTCGCGGGCACGGTTGCGCAGCTGCTCAAGATCCCAACCTGAATATGCAACCCCGACCACCGGAACGTTGAGCGCACCGCGCTTGGTCATCGCGTAGAGCGCCGGGAAGATCTGCTTGTGCGCCAGATCCCCGCTGGCGCCAAAGAAGACGAGGGCATCCGAAGCGACGCCGACCCCAGTTTTCGCCGCCACGTCAGCTGGCTTTCTCGTTATGCCCACCGAACTGCTTGCGCATGGCGCTGAGGAGACGGTCCGCATAGTCCGCATCTCCGCGCGATCCGAAGCGGGCAAAAAGCGCAGCGCTGATCACGGGAGCCGGCACACCCTCATCGACTGCTGCCAGTGCGGTCCATCGGCCTTCACCGGAGTCGGACACGTGCCCGCTGAAGTCCGCGAGCTCCGAATCGGTGACTAACGCGGCCGCAGTCAGGTCGAGCAACCACGAGGCGATTACACTCCCCCGGCGCCAGACCTCCGCGACCTCGCCGATGTTCAGCTGGTACTTGTACGCCTCTGGATCGCGCAGCGGGGCTGTCTCAGCATCCTCTTCCTGCACACGCAGTCCGACGTCGGCGTTCTTGAGAATGTTGAGCCCCTCGGCATAGGCAGCCATCAGGCCGTACTCAATGCCGTTGTGCACCATCTTCACAAAGTGGCCCGCACCGTTCGGACCGCAGTGGAGATAGCCATTTTCAGCGTGGCTCGCCGGCCCTTTGCGTCCGGGGGTGCGAGGCGCCGAGTCCACCCCCGGTGCGATGCTCCGAAAAATGGGATCCAGATGGTGTACCACAGCGTCTTCGCCACCGATCATCAGGCAGAAGCCACGTTCGAGACCAAACACGCCGCCACTGGTTCCGCAGTCGACGTAGTGGATGCCACGCTTACTCAACTCCCCGGCACGCTGCATGTCGTCCCGGTAGTAGCTGTTCCCGCCGTCGATGACGATGTCTCCAGCTTCCAGGTGCGTTGCCAGCTCCTGGAGTGTGCCACCGGTCACCCCGGCCGGCACCATCAGCCAAACGGCGCGTGGCTTGTTGAGTTTGGCGACAAAGTCGGCGATCGACGTCGAGGGCTGAGCGTGCTTGCTGGCCACCTTCGCAACGGCCGCCGGATTGACGTCGAAAATCACGCACTCATGGCCGTCTCTGGTGAGACGTTCAACCAGGTTCGCTCCCATCCTCCCTAGTCCGATCATACCGAGTTGCATCCAGGACCTCCTATCAACTTGCAGCGGGAGTGTTGGTTGTCATGCGCACCGCTTCAGTCATCGGCTCGTCCCAGAGCTTGATCCCGCCAAGAATGCCGGCGACGTTTCCGACGATGTTGACCGACGTGTCCACGTGGCCCTTCAAGGCCTGAGCGTTGCCGCCACCGATGTACAACCGGTCGTAGTTGATGAGCACTTGGAAGTTGCCAATCGCATCGCGCACGCGCTTTCGCCACTTCTTCGGGCCGATCCTCTCGAACGCAGCGTTGCCGAGTTGCTCGTCGTACGTCTCAGCCTTGCGAAACGGGTGATGCGCGAGCTCGAGGTGCGACGAGAGCTTGCCATCGACAAGCAGCGCTGTACCGACTCCGGTACCCAGCGTCATGACGAACTCAACGCCAGAGCCACTGACCACCTCGAGACCCTGGATGTCAGCGTCATTGGCGACCCGAACCGGATGACCGAGGCGCTTCCTCATAGCACTCGCTAGATCGAAGCCGGTCCACGCGGCGAGGAGCTTCTTGCTGACAGGCGATCCAGGTCCCGACCGCGCGACGAAGTCCGGTGCCGTCAAGAGGATCCCGTTCCTCACGACTCCAGGGAAGCCGATCGACACGCGGTCAACCGCAGGAAGCGGCGCGACGAGCGTCGCGAGCATGTCGACAAGTCGCTCCGGTGGGCATGGATACGATGTCTTGACTCGGACGCGGTCGCTCACGAGCGCGCCGGCTGCGTCCAGCACGGATGCCTTGAGGCCGGTGCCCCCGACATCAATCGCCAGCGTTGTCGGTCGCGCTGTCTTTGGTGTGACCACCAGACAAGAGTAAACCTGATATCACGACCCGCCTCGGGTCAGTCCGCCCAGGTTGAACCGACGGACGGGACTCCGACTGACCAGTCGGTTTCAGCCTGTTAGAGTTCGCCGATGAATCGGTCTTGGGCCGGGAGGAGCGCGGGACTGATGCGAGGGGTTGCGACCTCCGCGGGTCGGGTGACGGCATGCCACCCACGCTCAAGCCCTGCTTGGTCGACGCGCCTCGGGAAGGCAAACTAGTGGCGCAGGCCAGCCACGCGACGCCCGCACGAGACATCGATCACCCCGGCACTGATGACGCCTTCCGACGCCAGGGCTCGCGTCCAGCGATAGCGACCCTAGTGTTCAGCGCGGGCTTCCGGGCGGGGCCGGTCACCAGACCATCCACCCGCGCCAACGCGATCCCTCTCGACGACTCGGTCCGAACCTATCTCGCAGAGATCGGCGGCATCGCTCTCTTGCATCAGGATGAGGAGCTCGAATATGCCCGCCTAATATCGTTGGGCGACGACGAAGCTCGGCGCCGGTTCATCGAGGCCAATCTGCGGTTGGTGGTGTCCATCGCGAAGCGATATCTCGGACGCGGATTGCCGATGCTCGACATCATCCAGGAGGGCAACACCGCGTTGATGCAGGCCGTGGAGAAGTTCGACTACCGCCGCGGCTACAAGTTCTCGTCATTCGCAACCTGGTTGATCCATCAAGGAATACGCAGGGCCCTGGACAACCAGGCACGCACGATCCGGATTCCGGTTGGCCTCGGTGCCACGCTGGCCCGGCTCTCTCGTGTTTCGCAGCGTCTCCTCCAGGAGCTGGGCCGCGAACCGACCGACGAGGAGGTCGCAGATGAGTTTGGAGCCACGCCCCACCGAATCCGAGAATTGCGCAGGCTGGCAACGGAGCCACTCTCCCTGAACAGCCCGATCAGCGATCAAGACGATGATGAGCTTGGCGACTTCGTCGAGGATCCAGACGCCGTGGCCCCGCCCGAGGCGGCCTCTCTCGCGATGCTTCGCTCGGCGGTCGATAAAGCACTCCACGGCTTAACGGCGCGCGAACGCCGGCTTGTCCAGCTTCGCTACGGTCTCATCGACGGTCGCGAACGGACCATGGAGGACGTCGGCGAACGTTTCGGGGTGACACGCCAGCGCATCGCCCAAATCGAAGCAGTCGCGTTGGCGAAGCTGCGCCACTCAGCGGGGCGCGCCGGGTTGGCCGACTACCTGCAGTAGCCGGGCGGCGTGTCTTACCTGACGGCACGGCGGCTGCAGCAACGGTCGCACGTCTCACGGCCTCGAGTCTTCGAGTTGCATGCGCGCGTTGCCCTGTGCGCCCGTTTGCGCCGGTGACGCGCGCCATCCGCACGTCACGCACTTTGCGGTCGGGCGGACACTGAGCCGGTTGGCGGCATCACGGCGCGAATAGGTAAGTGGGATGAAGTTGGTGCCGCCGCAGTCCTCGCATCGCAGAGTAGGGATATCTGGAAGCTGCCCTGTCACCAGCCTCCTCCGCACGCCTGCGCAACCGCGCCGCCGGGCAGAGGTGCCCCCACGCAAGCTCTCGCGTGCGCCGCCGCGAGCGTTGCAAATACGGGAGGGAGGTCGATCTTCAAGCATAAAAACCAACGCGTCGGTTTTATGCATGGTAGCATAAGAACATGCCGCGTATCTCGGAAGGCGCGCGCCTTGAACGCCGCCAGCAGCTCGTCGACGCTGCCTGGCGTTGTGCTGGCCGGATGGGATACAGCGAACTGACCGTCGATGACATCTGCGCCGAGGCCGAGGTGAGCAAAGGGGCCTTCTACGGATATTTCTCCTCCAAGCAGGAGTTGCTGATCACGCTTCTCGAGGAGGATGCGGCTGAACTCGACGAACACCTTGAGAGCCTCGCTCAGCGCAACATCTCAAATGTCGACCGGCTGCGGAGTTTTGCTCGCGAGATGTGTGAGCGCGGCACCGACCAAGCCCGAGTCCAAGTGCGATCGGACCTGTGGGCTCTCATCCTTACCGAGCCAGCTATCCGTGAGCGGATGGTGTCAGCGGTCGGACGCCGCAGAGCGATGTTGAGGGGCTGGATCGAGGGGGCCGTTGCCGACGGCGAGATCGCCGACATTCCTGCCAACGTCTTCGCCTCGGTCCTGCTCGCACTCGGCGATGGACTCACCCTGCACGGTTCTCTCGACCCCTCTGGCTTTCGCTGGAACAACATCGCTCGTGTCCTGGCGGCCGTCTTTGCCGGACTCAGCGGCGACGAGGAGTGACCTCAACCGCTCGCCGGATCCACATTCCGTCAGACCTTCACCGACGAGCCCTCGACTGGGTACGAGGCACGCAGGGCGGGATCATCGCGATCGCGCTCGTGGTCGGCGCCGGCGGCGGACTCGGGGCGATCCTCTTTCGTGACCTCATCCGCTGGTTCACCCTGCTCTTCACCGGTCACAGCGATTACAGCGCCGCCGGACGTGCGATCAATCCCAATGTGCCGTGGCTCGGCATCTACTTCGTCGTTCTGGCGCCCGTTGTCGGGGGCCTCATTTACGGCCCCCTGATCCAGCTCTTTGCTCCTGAAGCTCGAGGCCACGGCGTCCCCGAAGTCATGCTCGCCGTGGCTGATCGGGGCGGGAAGATCCGACCTCAGGTGGCTGTCGTCAAGTCGCTCGCCTCAGCGATCTGCATCGGCGCGGGCGGGTCGGTGGGACGCGAGGGCCCCATCGTCCAGATTGGCTCGGCGCTGGGCTCCTCGATCGGGCAGGTGCTGCACGTCTCCGAGAACCGATTGCGTTTGCTCGTCGCCTGCGGTACGGCCGCCGGTATCTCGGCCACGTTCAACGCGCCTATCGCGGGTGTCTTCTTCGCGCTCGAGCTCATCCTCCAGGACTTCGCCGTGGACTCCTTCGGTGCTGTCGTGCTCGCCTCGGTGACCGCCGACGTCATCGGACGGGCGGCGTTCGGCAACCAGGCGTTCCTCACGCTGCCCGCGTTCCACATCGTGTCCAACTGGGAGTTCGGCCTCTACGCGATCCTCGGAGTGCTGGGTGGCGTTGCCGGGCTTGCATTCATCCGCATCCTGTACGGGACCGAGGACCTCCTGGATCACATGTGGCATGGCCCCGAATGGCTGCGTCCGGTGGCTGGTGGCGTGCTCCTCGGACTCCTGCTGCTGGCGCTCCCCGAGCTGTATGGCGTCGGCTATCCGGTACTCCAAAACGCGGTTGCCGGACAGATCGTTCTCGGGCTGCTGCTGGTGTTGCTCGTTGGCAAGATGCTCGCCACAAGCCTGACGATCGGCATCGGTGGATCCGGCGGTGTCTTTGCTCCGTCACTGTTCATAGGCGCGATGCTGGGTACCGCGTTTGGTCTGGTCGCCAACATGCTGTTCCACGGTTCCGTTGCGCCCGCCGGGGCGTACGGACTCGTCGGTATGGGGGCGGTGTTCGCGGGGGCCGCACGAGCGCCGATCACAGCCGTGATCATCATCTTTGAACTCACCGGCGACTACACCATCATCCTGCCTTTAATGGTCGCGATTGTCGCGGCCACCGGGCTCGGCAATCTGTTGTCCAAAGACACCATCTACTCACTCAAGCTGCGTCGGCGCGGGATCGACATTCTTCGATCACGCAGCGCCAACCTCATGAAAGAGATTCGAGTCCGCGATGCCATGCAGCCAGTGCCCGAGCCACTCCTGATCACGACGCCTATGGACGACGTGGTCGGCCGGTTTGCGCGGCGCGACGTAGCCGCACTTCCCGTGGTGGATGTTGATGGCGGTTACCGCGGCGTGGTGACCGCCGGAGAGCTCGAAACCGCGTTGGGTAACGACACGTTCGACATCACCGCGGGCGACATTGCCCACGTGGCAACCGCCGTTTCACCAGACGCGCCCCTCGACACCGCGCTCTCACAGTTCGTCCAGCAGGGCACCTCGGCACTGCCGGTCATGGACCCGGGCGGTTCGACCATCCTTGGATGGCTAACCCATCGCGACATCCTGGTGGCATACCAGACGCGCGTCGAATCAGACCGAGCCGACACTCGCAGATCGCAGTCTTCGGCGGTGATACCGGATGGGGCGAAAGGAGCCGCTTCATGACGGTTGTGGTGAGCGCAGAGAAGCTGAGCAAGACCTTTGGGTCGCATCGGGGAGTGGAAGGCCTCGAGTTCACAGTCGCGGAGGGAGAGATCTTCGGGTTCTTGGGCCCGAACGGGTCCGGCAAGTCAACAACGATCCGTCTCCTGACGGGCCTCTCACACCCGACGTCCGGCACCGCGAAGGTCTTCGGACTTGACCCTATCGTCGACGCTGTCGAGATTCATCGACGCGTCGGATATCTTCCAGGTGAACTCGCGCTGCACCCTCGCCTGACCGGGCAGCGGCACGTCGACTTCGCTGCCAAGGTCCGCGATATGCAGGACAGAACCTTCCTCCGTGAACTGGTGGAGCGGTTTCAGGTCGACCTCGAGCGGCCCACTCGCACCCTGTCCAAGGGCAATCGGCAGAAGATCGGGATCCTGCTCGCCGTCATGCATCGACCTGAGCTGGTCATCCTCGACGAGCCCACATCGGGACTTGACCCCCTGATGCAGGATGAGTTCGAACGTCTGATGCGTGAACTGGTGAGCAGCGGGACGACCGTATTCCTCTCGTCCCACGAACTCGACGAAGTGCAGCGGGTCGCGACCCGCGTCGCGATCATCAAGGACGGGCACCTCGTCGTCACCGATACGGTCGAGGCGCTGCGCCGGCGGGCACCGCGGACCATCGAGTTCTCCTTCCCGAGGACCGTCGATCCGAAGCACTTCGCATCGATCCAGGGCGTTCACGTCGTCGCCTCCAATGGGAAACGCATCACGTTGGCGCTCCGCGGAGCTGTTGCCCCCGTCCTTCGAGTCGCTGCCGACCTCGATCCGCTCGACGTGGTCGCGCGCCCTGCCGACCTCGATGAACTCTTCCTCACCTACTACCGAGACCAATCCGCGGAGGAGCACGACGATGCGCGCTGACGTCGCCGTCATCGACCTCCGCTTGCGCCGGCGCGCCCTCCTCAGCTACGTGGTTGGGATGGTGCTCTACGCGTTGGTCATCGTGGTGCTGTACCCGCAGTTCAAAGGCGTCACGAGTCTCGATCAGCTCACGAAGAACGGATCGACAGTCGCGGCACTTTTCGGGGCCACGGGTTCACTGACGTCACCCAGCGGATGGCTGGACGCCAACATCTATGAGAACTTCCTCCCGCTCATCATCCTGCTCATCACCGTGGGCTACGGTGCGTCCTGCATTGCGGGACAGGACGAGGACGGCACGCTCTCGCTTGCCGCGATCCTCCCGATATCGCGACGCGCTGTGGTGCTGCAAAAGGTCGGTGCGCTGACCGTGCAGGCGCTCCTGCTGGCGATCGCAACCATGGGGTGCGTCCTCGTCGGACGACAGTTCGATCTCTCCTTCCCCATCACGCATCTCGCCGGATTGAGCCTTGGGGTCGCGCTCCTCGGTGTCGACTTCGGGCTATGCGCTATCGCCGTCGGGTCGATCACCGGCAGCCGCGGGACCGCACTCGGCGTCACCGCGGCGCTGGCTGCCACCTCGTATCTCGTGAGCTCGCTCGCCCCGGTCATCGAATGGATTCGCCCAGCTCGGTACGCTTCGCTCTTCTACTGGTCAGTCGGAAACCAGCAACTCGCCGACGGCCTCAGCCTCGCGTCCGTCGGGGTGCTGATCTCCGTCGGGGCCCTCTCGACGCTGACCGCGGTTGCCGGGTTCCGCAGGCTCGACCTTCACTGATTCGGTCAAGACAGTCTGTATCGCAGGCAGGCGGCGCCGACTCTCGCCCGCGTCGGCTCGGTCGCTGCGGCAATGTGGCGCAGAGCTTCGGCCGCGAGCGTCGATGGCGGACGGCTGCGCCCGCTGAGGTGGATGCACAACGACGGCGCCCCGTGTTCGCGAAAGAGAGAAAGCTAGCCGGTGGCGCCGCCGCATCGGAGGAAATGGGGCTGATGAGTCCTAGTTGCTAAGACCGTGGCTGATGTTGGAGAACACGTTGTTCACCTGGTGGCCGACCGTCGTGAGGATGACGATGACCACGATCGCAATGAGGACGAGGATCAGGGCGTACTCCACCATCCCCTGTCCAGTCTCGTCCGAACCGTCGAGCACCTCGTGCAGTCGCGTCAACGCGAACTCACGGCAGCGAATGACTGGGGATTGCATGGCATCTCCTGAGCAGTGATGATTTGAGATCAGGTTGCAAAACCGACTTGAAAGTCGCTGAAAGAGTGTGCGACAAGTGCTCCTACCACCTAGCAACCTCGCGTGACGAAGATGTGACGTCGGGCGCGGCTTCCCTGGGTTCGAATACGGCCGGGAGCAACCCGAGCAAAACGCCTCGACGTGCTGGCTAACCCGCATGCGACAGGTGTGATGCGTGCACACGGTCTATGCCGTCAGGAGCGCGTAGACGGGGAAAGCTCCATATGCGCCCAGTAGCACCAGGGCACCGCCGCGGTGGAGACGCGCGCGAGGAGGACCAGGGCCAGAAAGCTCATCGCGAGGAGCCACCCAACGTAACTGGTTGGAACTGAGCCGCGAAGGCTCGGAAACACCAGGATCGTTATCGCAATCGGACCGCTGGTCGCTGGCGTCAAGCTGCTGCCGTGCGCCCTTGCGCCTGCGGCCGCAGCCGGAGTTGGCTGGCCTAAGACGCTCTAGGCGCTCTTGGACTCGAGCCCGAGCGCGGCGCCGGCTTGATCGGCGAGCGTGACCGCGGCGAGCAACTGCTCCCGCGTGACCCGCGTGCCTGGCTCCGCCATCAGGACGTAACGTCCGAGAACTCGACCGCGATGCTCAACGAAAAGAGTGATCTTCTTTCCGGGCAACCCCAGGCTTCGGAATCCCCACCAGAGGGATCCCCAGCTGACCTCACCTCCTGCCTCGATGACGGGTCCGGGTTCATCCAGAAACGATGCCTCGAACCAGCAATCCCGGAGCCCGAGGAGACTCTTGAGTTCGGCGGCGACGGCGTCCACGACCTGGTCCGTGCCCGCACCCGACGCCAGCATCTCGGCAACGGCATGGATTCGGCTGAGATCGTACGACGTCCGTGTGACCAGCCCACGGTGATGGCGGTTGCGCGCCGAGAGCTGCCCGACGATGAGGCCGCCGACAAGCAGGAGGGCGCTGGTCGCGACATCTTGGACTCGGGATATAGAGAGTGAGCCATACGGCTCCGTGAAAAAGACGTCAAAACAGACTGCTGCGGAGATTGCAGCAATCGCGGCGGTGATCCTGGTACCGATCGCGGCGAGCAAGGAAACGACGATGGCCAGCCCCAGCGCCACGGTGGCGTTCGGTATGTCGCTGCGAATCGGGACAAGCCCGACCGTGACGACGACCGGCGCGACTACTCCGGCAGCCATCGCGAACCAAGGCAGCAGCGCCGCCGACCAGCCGACGATGCGCGTCCAGACGTCGCGGCGAGGTACCTCGGAGGCGGGCACAGTGGTCACATCCACCGGCTAAGTATGACCCGGGCCGTTACGGTGTCATCGCTGTCGCCGATGGCGATGCTCCTCTCACGGGACGCGTGGAAGACGCTCCAGGTGGTCAGGTTCGGCCTCAGCGGCCGCAGGCATGGCAGGACTTCGTCGGCCCGTATGTCGCCCCTGCTCCCTGCCTCGCATGATGAGGACCTCGCCAGCGTCGACTACCTCGGCGTCGGCTCTGAAGCGCAACCGCGGCGTGTGCGTTCGCTCCCGAGGCCTCCAAACCCGGCCACACGTGTGCGGCCGGGCGATAATCACCCCATCAAGGTGCTTGTGGCAGAGGACGACAAGAAGGCATCGGAGATGCTCCGATGGGGTCTGCCGGAGGCCGGCATTGCAGCCGACGTTGTCAACAACGGACAAGAGGCGATCGCTAGAGGTACCTTCTCCCAAGGACTTCTGGAATGAAGCTGGCGACAACGATGACCAAGAACGCCGCCCAGTAAAGATTCCAGCTGATCGCGATGACAGTGGCGACGTTGAGCGCACCGACAAG
>Ga0182024_10024395_pt1 | contig 10752 bp, 7 predicted proteins | sample P32metaG_FD_120480 | JGI IMG/M metagenome (GOLD analysis project Ga0182024, IMG submission 120480) | Permafrost microbial communities from Stordalen Mire, Sweden - P3-2 metaG (Illumina Assembly) | ecosystem: Environmental > Terrestrial > Soil > Wetlands > Permafrost | place: Sweden: Stordalen...
CTGGTTGGTCCTGATTCGATGCTGGTGCTATCTTGGCTGCGCCGATGGAACTGTCGAATGCGCTCATTAGCCTGCTCCTTGGAAAGTCTGATCGAAAAACTCGGCGTCAACAACCCAGCCAGATCGAGCCGAGCTCGTAACTGCGCAGGTTTGTCGGACTTCTTGGTGTCAGGCTCGTACCTTAGGTTATCGATCGTGACTGCGCTGTGACGGCGCGATGGGGCGAATACGAAAAGAGGGGCGTTGCCGCCCCTCTACAATTTCTATGCAACAAGCTCGCGCTTATCTTTTCTTCTTTACGGCTTTCTTCTTCGTAGGAGCGGCTTTCTTCGCAGCGGGCTTGCTGGATTTTGCGGCTTTCTTCGGAGCAGAGGACGGAGCCTTAGGTGCCGAAGGCAACTTGGCGCGGCCGTCGACGATGTCCTTCAACTCTTGTCCGGCGCGGAAGACCGGTACGCGGGCTGCAGAAATCGTCAGTTTTTGCTTTGGATTTTGCGGATTAACACCGGTGCGAGCCTGGCGCTGGCGGCGCTCAAAAGTGCCGAAGCCGACCAACGTCACGCGTTCTCCTTTGGAGAGGGCGCCCGTCAAAGTGTGCAGCAATGAGCTCACTGAGTTCATTACCGACAGCTTTGTTTGGCCAGTCATTTGGACGATCTCATTAACCAATTCTGCTTTGTTCATGCTGTATTCCCCAACCTAACCTTGATACGTGTAACGTTGATTGATGCCAAAAATAATGAGTGATACTACCATTCGTGCACAGACGAGTTCAAGTAGCCCCGACTACAGAACTGCGATCTCGAAGAGCCTTACTGCAAGAGGTTTTACGCCGGGTTTCAGGATATGCTAAAGTCTAACGTTTTCGATTTTCTTTCAAAAGTTTTTGCGGTGGCGAAATTCTCGAACGAACAAAACGGCGGAAAGCCAGGCATAATCAAGCGATACGGGCAAAGACCAGATTTGGCACGACGGTAAGATTTTGAACTTCGACGATACGATTGCAGCAATATCGACACCCCCCGGTGCGGGGGCCATAGCCATCGTAAGGCTGACTGGGCAAGACTCTTGGGCGATAGTTTCAAGAATTTTTTGCGCTGGAAAGAATTTGCAGGCTGACGGCGGCAGTTCGCTAAAAACCCATGTGGCAACCCATGGTTTCATCCGTAACCCCTCGTCCCAAGAGGCGGTCGACGAGGTTGTCGTGATTGCCTACAAGTCGCCCAATTCATATACAGGTGAAGACCTGGTAGAAATAAACTGCCACGGCAGCCCCTACGTCGCCAATGCGCTGCTCACTCTTTGCCTGACACAAGGAGCGCGCCTGGCGCGTCCCGGCGAGTTTACCCAGCGCGCGTTTCTCAATGGACGCATCGACCTGACGCAGGCCGAGGCCGTGCTCGATCTGATCAAATCGCAGACGGGACGGCAGAGCCGGCAGGCGCTTTCGGCGCTGGCCGGGCAGATCGGCGAGCAGATTCGCACTGTGCGTTACGACCTGATTGAACTGCTCTCGCGGGTGGTTGCGGGCATCGATTTCCCAGAGGAGGTCGGAGATATATCGCTCGACGATTTAATGGATGTCGTTTCAGCCAGCCTGAACAAGTTAAATGAGCTGGCGCTGACCGTGCGTTCGGGTCGGTTTTTGCGCGAGGGTGTGCATCTGGCGATCGTGGGCAGACCCAACGTCGGCAAGTCCAGCTTGCTGAACCAGCTGCTCAAATTCGAGCGCGCGATCGTCACCGACGTGCCCGGCACGACGAGAGACTCGCTGGAGGAATTGCTCGATATGAACGGCATTCCGGTCGTGCTTGTGGACACGGCGGGCATTCGCGACACCAAAGATCAGGTCGAACGGATTGGCATCGAACGTACCTATAAAGCGATCGAAATGGCGGATGTAGTTTTGATGGTCACCGATGTCAGCACCCCGTGGTCGGCTGATGACCGGTCAATTGCAAAGATGTTGGTGGAGAAACCGCATTTCGTCCTGGCCAATAAGATCGATCTGCAACCAGATTTTAATTTGTGCCAATATTCAGCTGAAGAAACTGCCGCCGCAGCGGTCGTCGCAGTTCACGGCGTTTCGACCGCCGATGGCAAAGCCGACCAGCGTTCAGCATCCGTTCATGAAACGCTGAGCAAGGATTCCGACCGCACCGGTTTGTCCACCGGGGTAACTTTGCAGCCTAGCGGCTTTGCCCTGGGCGTGATTGGGATTTCAGCCAAATTGGGAACCGGTCTGGACGAACTGACCCGGGCGCTGCAGGACTGGGTACTGGGCGATGCCCGAGGCAAGGATGCCGGCGCTTCACTCAATGCCCGCCAGGGCGAGTTATGCCTTCGTGCCGTGGAAGCACTGGACCTGGTAAAGCAGACCGTCAATAATGATATGCCGCAGGACTGCCTGGCAACAGATCTGAAAACTGCGGTAGATTGTCTGTCTGAAATCTGCGGCGAGGTAGTTTCAGAAGAGATAATTACTAACGTCTTCGCCACCTTCTGTATTGGGAAATAACATGGCACTTCTCGTATCCGAGGACCGCGATTCTCCATCGTCGCTGGAGGTCAATGCCGGCTCCAAGCAAGCGCAAATGGACCAGACCTGGCAAACGTTTTCGATGGTCCTTAAAAGCGGCGATTTCTGCTTAACTCTTGGCAAAGGCGAGCTGGGTCCGGAGAATGAGGGCTGTTTGTTTTGCCGCAATCCCGACGATGAGCTGGCCGAGGTGTTCGCTCAGATACAGGACCTTATAGATAACAAGCGCGAAGTAGTGCTGTTCGAGCCGGCGGAACCTTCCTTCGAACTGACCATCTCACGGTCGGGCGCTTATGGATATAAGGTCGAGGTGTGGCTGGATGCCGGAAATGCTAAGACTGGTATCTATCGCTGGGATGCCGCCGGCGTCCGCTTCTTTACGCTGCACAAGCATCTGGTCTCGTTTCTGGAGGAGCTGAAGACGCAGTTCCCCTGATAAAATTGCCCTCTACGGCAGTTTGTGGATGCCGCCTCAGAGGAGCAATATCATGTCCCAGGTTCAAGAAAAACAAGTCACCGTCATTCTTCCTGATGGCTCAAGCCGCAGTTTGGATGCAGGATCTACCGGCGCCGATCTCGCGAAACAGATATCGCAGAGCTTATATAGGAAGGCTGTCGGCACGACAATCAACGGCGAGCTAAAAGACCTGTTCACTCCTTTGACGAATGGCGACACAGTGCGAGTGCTGACGGCGGAAGATGCAGACTCGCTCGAGCTTCTGCGCCACTCGACTGCGCACGTCATGGCCCAAGCCGTGCAGAAGCTGTTTCCTGCCGCGAAGATCGCCATCGGTCCGACGATTCAAGACGGCTTCTATTATGATTTCGACATCCCGAATCATGCGCTGACGCTCGAAGATTTAGAGCGCATAGAGGAGGAAATGAAAAAGATTGCTGACTCGAATCAGCGCATCGTTCGTTTCCAGATTCCCAATGTAGACGAACAGCTGAGCGAATTCAAAAATCAAGGCGAGAAGTTCAAAGCGGAACTTCTGGAAGAGCATCGCGATCATGAGCCGACTTTGTACCTGATGAAAGACAAGGAAGGCAATGTGATCTGGAACGATCTCTGCCGCGGACCTCACCTATCGTCGACCAATCACATCAAATGTTTCAAGCTTTTGAAAGTGTCCGGGTCGTATTGGCGGGGCGATGAAAAACGAGAACATTTGCAGCGCATCTACGCGACCGCATTCTGGACTAATGAACAGCTCAAAGAGCACTTGGACCGACTGGAAGAAGCGGAAAAACGAGATCACCGGCGGCTTTCGAAGCAGCTCGATTTTTTCTCGGTGCACGAGGAAGTAGGACCCGGATTGATATTTTGGCATCCGCACCTTGCCACCGTCCGTAACACCATCGAGGATTTCTGGCGGGCCGAGCACCGCCGGCGGGGCTACGAGTTCGTCTTCACTCCGCACATCGCCAGCGAAGAGCTGTACAAGATCAGCGGGCACTTAGAGAGCTACGGCGAGAATATGTATGCGCCGATGGACATCGACGGTATGCCCTATCGGGCCAAGCCGATGAACTGCCCCGGGCACATCATGATCTACAAATCGCGCTTGCGCAGTTATCGCGATTTGCCGGTGCGGTTTGCGGAATTGGGGACCGTGTACCGCTACGAACGTTCCGGCGTGCTGCATGGCATGCTGCGCGTGCGTGGTTTCACTCAAGACGACTCTCATATTTTCTGCACGCCGGATCAACTGGAAGCTGAAATCGTCGGTATTCTAGATTTGATCGATATGATGATGACCACCTTCGGTTACACCTATAAAGCCTATCTCGCCACTCGCCCGGAAAAATATCTGGGAACGGATGAAGAATGGGCTTTCGCCACCGGCAAGCTGGAATCGGCGATGAAGAACCGCGGCATGAGCTTCGAGATCGACGAAGGCGGCGGCGTCTTCTACGCTCCCAAGATCGACATCAAGCTATTTGATGCGATTGGAAGAGAGTGGCAAGGTCCGACAGTACAAGTCGACTTGAATTTGCCCAACCGCTTCGACGTCAACTACATCGGCGAAGACGGCAACCGGCATAAAGTGATCATGGTGCACCGCGCCGTGCTCGGTTCGCTAGAGCGCTTCTGCGGTGGTTTGATCGAGCACTACGCCGGAGTATTTCCGCTCTGGCTGGCACCAATTCAGGTGCGCGTGCTGCCCATCGCCGACCGCCACAACGAGGCCGCCGAGCTGCTTTTGAAGCGGCTCAAGGCTGAAGACGTGCGCGTGGACATGGACAACAGATCGGAAACGATCAAATATCGCATTCGCGAAGCACAGGTGCAGCAGATCCCCTACATGCTCGTGGTCGGCGACAAGGAAGCGACCTCAGGTCGCGCCGCCGTTCGCCACCGCCGCAACGGCGACATGGGAACCATGGCCACACAAGAGTTCATCGATCGCGTCAAAGACGAAATCGCGACGAAAGAGCAGTAAGGCCCGAAGCTCAGCAAGGTCCTGGGGCGCAATGTTCCTGGGGCGCGGACATCGTGCCCGCATCATTGGACTTGCCCCAACAGTGCGACCATGTCATTTCGACCGAAGTGAGCGGACGCGAACGTAGCGGAGAAATCTCTCAGATCGCTGCGGAGCAGCCTGGCGCGTATCGGATTTCCTGACTGTGGAAACAGTCAGGAAAATTCCATTTTCGCTGCAGTATATTGCTCCCATACCGGTTGCCCCCGCAAGCCGGAGTCCCAAGAGGACATCAAGCCAGCCGAGCCGCGTGTGGCCCGCGTGGGCTTGCCCCAGTTTTTCGGAACTACAGGGAGAGTCTCGTGTTTTCAGCAGCAGACGTGCCGAGCGCACCTAAACCAGCCGATCAAGTGGCAAAACAAGCCTCAGCTGTTCACGACCATACCGGGCCTCTCGTAACACTGCAGGACATGCGAGATTTCCAATCAGGACCACAGAAATTTCAAGACGCGACAACACATCCAAATTCATCTGACCGCAACACTTACCAAACAGAAGTTCAACGTACGAACAAAAATGACTCGCATTCTATAGAATACATCCTGCCCAAGTTCGATCTTACTAATAACGCTTCCGACCATTCACTCAACCACAGAAAGACTGCATCAGCAGACACAACAGTTTCTCTTTCTGACAAAGAAGTTGCCGCAATACTGAAAAATCTCAGTGTGAACCAAATATCTGAAACATTGGCGGAACTCGTTAAAGAGCTTAGCGCCGAGAACAACAAGAAGGCTACCGCTCAACCGCTGAACGATTCACATACGTCTGACGGTGCACAGCAGCACCGCCATGCGTACAGCACGCAAGAGCAGCCATCTGAGCAACACCATCGCCATGCGTACAGCACACAAGAGCAGCCATCCGAGCAACACCATCGCCATGCGTACAGCACACGCGAAGGGCAGTTGACGCAGCATCGCGACGCATACAGCACCCTTGAGTCCCAGTCCGCAGAGCACCATCGCGCCGTAAATGATAGCCATGAAGCGCAGTCCAGGCGCGACGTCCATACAATGCATGGTCGTACACGCACTCAAGACGAAGCCGCAATCAATCCAGATCACTTCGCAGAAGTAGCAAAACATGTAATTGCCAAAGTCGGACAAAACGGAGCGGTCACGCACGAACAGCTAGCCAAAGCGGTGCAGGATCCATCGTTCACAGGACAGGAAGCGCAGGTGCTGGCCGCCTTGTATCACAAATTCGATCAGCTGCACAACTTGAGCGGACATGAAATGCCATGGTCCCCTCAAACAATTACGACCGGAGACGTCGATAAATATCAGCATATACAAGCTCAGCAAGACAAAGAATCTGCCGCAATAGGACCGCTCTATTCATGGGCGCCGCAGAGCATCGCGCGATTTTCTAGCGATGGAAATTCTCTCAATCAAAATGATATTCACAAAGCCCTGAACAATCCAAACACTTCAGCATACGACAAACAGATGTTGCATCAATTAGACGAGCATTGGTCCGAAATGACCTCGTGGACGCACCCCACGATGACGGCTAAGGATGTGCAAGATTTCGTAACCAATTTTTCGAAGACCGATCAACACAAACTCGTGTCTGACGTTGAATGGGCTTGCCGGCTTTCCGCCATGCACGGACAAAAAGCTGACATATGCCACGATCTCTATGCAGGCGATCCTTTAGACAGCATCAAGCACGGAGACATCAAACAGGGGCTTTGCGGCGATTGCTATTTCGAAGCTGCCGTAGCAGGCTTAGCCCGGTCAAATCCTGAAGCCATCAAACAAATGATCACTGACAATCATGATGGCACGTATACCGTTGCGTTCCCGGGAAGGGACACAGGTGAACGCCCGATTACGGTGACGGCACCAACCGAAACGGAGCTGGGACTGTACAACGGCGGCAGCAAATATGGCTGCTGGGCTTCAGTTCTTGAAAAAGCGTACGGTCAATACAGAGAAAACCACGAGGGCCAGCTCGCGCAGACGCCAGAAGATTTCGCAGATGGCGGCGGAAATCCCGGACCAGTGTTTAAGCTGCTCACAGGAAAGGATTCGACGGACATGAATGTAAATGGGACCTCGCAAGCCGATATGGCGACAGCGCTGCAGCATGCCTTTGAAAGTAAACCACCACTGGCGGTGGCAGCGGTGATCGACGGTGATTCCAATTTGATCAAGTGGATTGGTCAGGGATCGGACAACACCGCCGACGGCTTTTACAAAGAACACGTCTACACCATCACCGGTGTCGGCAAAGACGCAAATGGACAGCTAATGGTTGAAATCCGCAATCCTTGGGACAACAAAAACGTCGCCAAAGGAGCCCATGTCACGATTCCCCTGTCGGAGTTTATGAAAGACTTCAACTCGGTGTCGATTCAGGGACGTTAGAACAGTACCGTGAACCGGATCGATCGCAGGACACTTCAAGGAGTTAGGAACAAATAGCGCAAAGCGAGTTGGCACAGATATCGTTTGATGACCACGTAGAACAACTTCACTTCCAAGAGTAAGAAAGTCATATGCCATTAGATTTCAACGACAAATCGGACTCCGCCCAGTGGATTCGGCAGCAGTCGCCGACCTATTTGTCCGTCCTTCAAGGTTTCACCACTGCTGGTGTCATGGCTGATCTATCAACCCCGCGATCGAAAGATCTGATTGGAACGCTCTCAAATGTTTCTGCCATAAATTGGTCGAGAACGTACGGTTCAGCAAGAGATGCTCTGGCAAAAGAGCTTTCATTGTCGTTGAAATCGGCTGATGCACCACGCTCGGCACAATTAGAAATTGCGGCACAGGAGCTTCAATTTCTGAACGAAAGCCCTACCAATGTCAGATATGCCTTAATCCAAGGGCTGCGTCACAATGACGAGACATACGAGCAGCTGCGACCGCACGCGTTAGCAGTTTACAAGTCTTGTGCTCCTGACCGTATAAATGTATTCGTTGCTGAAGACCAAGACAAGGTCGTAAAGGATGTAGACAGCATAGATCCCAAAGCGCTGCAATTGGAGCTGCGCAGCATTGACAAAGTTCTCGCTGGCGAAACGGATGCCAAAATCACACTGCAGCTAGAGAGTAAAAAAGTCGATTTGCTTTCGGCTATGGCGGCGCCATTTGTCGAGCGGTGCCGCAACGGCGCGATCCAAGAATTCCTGACGCAGGGCGGATTCGAAGAGAGAGACATGAAAGATGCGATGCAAAAACTAGCATCCGTTCCCGCGGAAGCGTGGAAACTCGAATCAAATCGGAAATTTCGCGACGACATGACCTCTGAGTACAATAAGGTGCACGTCTTAAACAATCTGCAAGAGATGTTCGATGCAAACCTTCCCAAGCTGGATCTGATCGACCACAACGGCGCCGTTAACAAAGCCGAGCTAAAAATGGCGGCAGACAAACATGACCCGGCCCTAGCCCCACTGATCAGCGTGCTAAGCGACAGCTACGAGACTCTGACAGAGTCGCATTGGCAGCCCTTCAGTAAAGATGGAATCACGAGCGCCGACGTCAAATCTTTTGTTGATAAGCGCCAACAGATGAACCGAAACCCGATGCGGTGAAACCCATCAATAACGTTCCTCTTTAGAGCGAGGATTGCTGTTCCGCGTGGTTGCTTGGCGCGCTTAAGCAGATTAGCTCAATCACCAACTGCGATTTCTCAAACTAGTCTGATGTCGTTTAAATGTCATTTTCGCGCGCCAAAATGGTTGTGCGTTCAAACTAGATTCTTTCCCTAGCCGCAGATGACACGGCAAAGGAGTTACCGATGGTATTGCCACGGCACACCAACATAGTCCACTACATTCCTCCGCCTGAGGGCAACGAGCAGTTGTTGCATCCAGGCAGTGCACTTCACGCACATCTCACGTTTTTCGCACGAATTTCGTCTAGATTTTGTATTCGCAGCACAGCGCACCCCAACCAACACAAGTTCGCCGGATCCGGCTGATTTCGAGCGGTCCGAGAACTTTCAGCGATTCAGTCATCCCAGCCGAGGGTCTGCAATCGTCGTAAAAACGCGTGGATTGGTCTCAGTTTCTACAGGGTGAATAATCATGGCTCAACCAGCTCCTATCGAGCTACCAAAACAACCAGCTCCTCTTGAGCTACCAAAACAGCCACCAGCTGGCGCTGGTCAAGGTGGCGACAAACTCAATCTTTTGGACATTTATAATGAAAAACGCAATCCTTTTGGTTCGTTCGGCCTGAAAGAAGCGCCACCGAATCAGAAGGAATTCGAGCAGACGCAAAAATTTGTCTCGGGGAATCCTCAGATCGCTGGCGCCATCACGATAATGAACATGATGCCCTTCGCCGAAAAAGAAGGCGTAAAGTCCTGGCTCACAGATCAATCTGATGAGTTGTGGGCGCTGGAAAGCTCAGCCAAATCGAACAAGTTACCCATAGCGCCAATGCGCGCAATGAGTACAATCCAGTGTCATCAGCCACAGAAAACATATGAGCCGCCGCCGCCGACGCCCTATAACGTAGGCGACTTGCGCGCTCCAGCCGCAACTAAAGAGATAGCCGACGGCTTGACTAAGCATGCCATCAGTTTCGGCGATTTCTATCTAAAGACTCCGGCTGAAAAAGCCGCATTTAAGACAGCCATTGAAGACATCAACAAACGAGCCGACATTTCAGTATCGGATCGCAGCAACATTATGGCCGGCTTGTGCGCCATGATGTGGCCTGGAAAAAATCGTCCATTTAGCGATGAGACATGCCGCGCTCTCGCAGTGGGACTGGCGCAGTCGATAGCGCATCCGCCGGAGGGAGCAACCGGAGATTTAAAGCTGGCTCAAACAGATCCTCGTCGGCTGACGGACTATGTACGCAACATGGCCGTTCGCGGTACCGCACAATATGCGGACAAGGACCAGAGACAACTTACCGAGGAAGGGAAGAAGTCAGTTTGCGATGCAAAAACTCCGCAAGAAAAGGTCGATCGACTGTTGGGAGCCACTCGCACCGTCATTCCGACCCAGCTAGAGGTCGACTTGCGCAAGCTCGACGATGCTAAGGATGCAAATGCCGCCAACTTCCCGATGTCTGATCAAGTGAAGAAGGTGTTGAAGGAGATTCACGACGCAGACAAACGCATACAAACGATCAGCATTTCGCACCAAGCTAATGGGGACGACGTCATACGGATCGGTTTGGAGGCCGCTCGCACCGAGGGCGAAGGTCTCACGGCAATCACCTTTGCCAAAACGTTGAACATGACCGTGCACAGAAATGGCGATGGCAGTGTGGAACTTAAAGATCTGAAGGGAATTTCCACTCCGCTAATAGATCCAGAAGGTCTGAAGCTTGGCAAAACTGGCGAACCCAATCGGAAAATAATCGCGGTGACTTGGATTAAGGACAGAAACGTTACCAGCGAAATTCCAGCTGCTCAAATCGAGCAATTCGATCAAATGATTCGCGTGCTCGACGACCTCAACAGCCAGCGAAAACGCTAGCTGCGGAAAGCATGCTGCAGGTGCTGGTCTGACCGGTCCCGCCTCGGGTCGTCTACTTAAACTTGGCCCGAATATGGTTGCTGTCGTCGGTGCAGGGTATTGCCGAAGTCCCCTATGAGAAGGAAACACATACGTTGCTTGTCAGCAGTTAGACCGCCGGTGCCAGATCTCCGGGAAACCATTGTATTGTAAGGTTTTCCGGTTTTATCGAAATTTGAGTTGCGACATAGAAAAAGCAACAGATGTGTTGCTAAGTCATAGGCACGAATGGAGGA
>Ga0182024_10024396_pt1 | contig 10752 bp, 7 predicted proteins | sample P32metaG_FD_120480 | JGI IMG/M metagenome (GOLD analysis project Ga0182024, IMG submission 120480) | Permafrost microbial communities from Stordalen Mire, Sweden - P3-2 metaG (Illumina Assembly) | ecosystem: Environmental > Terrestrial > Soil > Wetlands > Permafrost | place: Sweden: Stordalen...
AGTCCCGGAGTTCGCAGCTACCGGGAGCCGGGCGAGGAGTGGAGTCGATTGCAAGCTCGCGCTTTCGGGCCGAGCTTTGACGCTTAATACTGCAACGGCACTTCCATGATCCGTGAGGGATCATTGAGTACATGATGGCGGACCTTATCGCTGCCGAGCTGGACCAGGTGCACGAGCTGATCGCAGGCCGGTTCGCGCGTGCCGAGCCGCGAGCCCGGGTGCGGGAGTATGTGTCCGGGCTGGCCGCAGGCCTCGAACGGAAGAACGGGTGGACGCTGGCGGAATGGGCCGGCGAGGTCAGCCCGGATGGGATGCAGCGGCTGCTGCGCCGCGCGGACTGGGACGTGGACGGGGTCCGCGATGACATCCGGGGCTATGTGGTGGAGCAGCTGGGTGACCCGGACAGGGTGCTGATCGCCGATGACACCGGGTTCCTGAAAAAGGGCACCCGGTCCGCGGGGGTGCAACGGCAGTATTCCGGGACCGCCGGGCGGACGGAGAACTGCCAGGTCGGGGTGTTCCTGGCCTACGCCTCGGAGCACGGGCACGCGCTGATCGACCGGGAACTGTACCTGCCGCAGTCCTGGGCCGAAGAGGCGGACCGGCGCCGGGCGGCGGGCATCCCTGAGGACGTGGAGTTCACCACCAAGCCGCGGCAGGCCCTGGCGATGATCAGCCGGGCGATCGCGGCGGGAGTGCCGTTCGCCTGGTTCACCGCGGATGAGGCCTACGGTCAGGCCAAGTACCTGCAGGCCTGGCTGGAAGACCAGGACGTGTCCTATGTGATGGCCATCCGGTGCAGCGACACGCTGACCATGCCCGCCGGTGAGCAGCGGGCCGACACGCTGATCGCCGCCGCTCCGGTCCGGGCCTGGCAGCGGCTCTCAACGGGGGCCGGGGCGCACGGCCCGCGGGAGTTCGACTGGACCCGGATCGCGGTCCGGACCGGCTGGCGGCGCGGCCGCGGGCACTGGCTGCTGGCCCGCCGGTCCCTCAGCGACCCGGCCGAGATCGCCTACTACGCCTGCTACGGGCCCCGCCGGTCCAGCACCGCGGACCTGGCCTGGATCGCGGGCAGCCGCTGGCATATCGAGGAGTGCTTCCAGCAGGCCAAGGGCGAGGCCGGGCTGGATCACTACCAGGTCCGCTCCTGGCGGGCCTGGTATGCCCACATCACCTTGTCCATGCTCGCCCTGGCCTGGCTCGCCGCCAGCCGGGCCCAGGCCCGGAAAAAGGGGGCCGGAACCAGCGACCCCGGCATGATCGGCTACACGTTACCCGAAATCCGCAGGCTCCTGATCAGCCTGATCCAGCGGAACGCACCCGATCCCGAGCACGTCTGGTCCTGGTCCCGCTGGCGCCGACGACGCCAGTACCAGGCCCGGCTCTGCCACTACCGGCGCCGCGGCTACGCACTCACCTGAGCCTGCAGCTGCACTTTGCCAGGGAACCCGGCGCAGTGGGTGAGAACGGCCGCGTCACGCCCAGCTGGTGATCTCGGCCTCGTTGAGAGGGTTCGGCGGCGAGCGGTAACGTTCCCGGAACGGTCCGGGCGTAGCGTGGCGCACATGGCAGAGGTGCAGCCAGCGGCCGGGCAGGGGCCGATGACGACGAAAGTCACGGCCCGCCGCTCCCGCCTGAGGTCTCCGGCCCGGGCTACGGCTATGACCCTGGGCGTCCTGGTACTCGTGCTGCTCGCCGCCTACCTACCGCTGTGCGCCGCCGCCCGCCAGCTCACGGCCAGCGAGGTGTGGGCGGACTCACCGGCCCTGGTGATCGCCGTGGCCTGCGCGGGAGTCGGCCTGGTGGTCGCCTGGCATCAGCCGCGCAACGCGCTCGGCTGGCTATTCCTCGGCATCGCGGTGTGCTTCGTGCTCAGTACCGACAGCGTGCACTACACGGTCGCCGACTACCGCCTCAGCCACGCAACGTGGCCGCTGGGCCCGGTGCCGCTGTTCCTTGACCCCCTGGCCTACCCGGCCATCGTGGCGCTCGGGCTGGTTATCCTGCTGTTCCCGGACGGCCGCACCGGGTCGCGCCGCTGGTCGCGGGTGCTGTGGGCCTACCTTGGCGTCGGCGCCGCGTGGCCGCTCAGCATCTACGCGGTGACGATCGGCGCCATCGCCGGGCACAACATCCACATCCTGCCCAGCGGCGACCCGTCCGTCGTCGACGCCCCCACCGGGAACGCGGCCTGGCTGTCCACGGCTCAGGCGGTGATCGTGCCGGTTCTGGTGGTGTTCTTTGTGGCGTTCGTCGGGCGGCAGGCGCTGAGCTGGCGGAGCGCGGACGGTGAGCGGCGGCAGCAGCTGAAGTGGCTGATGAGCGGGGCCGCGATCTGCGGTGCGGGCGGCAGCGCCGCCCTCTTGATCGCGTCTCTCGACCCGCACATGTCGGCCGCGGCGAACGCGGCGGTCAACCTACTCGGTATCGCGGTCGCCGCGCTGCCCGTGAGCATCGGGGTGGGGATCCTGAAGTACCGGCTCTATGAGATCGACCGGATCATCAGCCGCACCCTGGCGTACGCCCTGGTGACAGGCCTGCTAGTCGGGGTGTACGCGGGACTGGTGCTGCTGGCCACCGACGTGCTGGCGCTGGCCTCACCGGTGGCGGTGGCCGCGTCGACCCTGGTGGCGGCGGCGTTGTTCAGCCCGCTGCGGCGACGGGTACAGCGAGTCGTGGACCGCCGGTTCAACCGGGCCCGCTACGACGCGGACAAGACCGTGGCCGCCTTCGCGGCCCGCCTGAAGGACGCCGTCGACCTGGACGCGGTACGAGATGATCTGTCCGGTGTCGTGCACCAGGCCCTGGAACCCGCCCACGTATCGGTACGGATCAGCCACCGCGACTGAGACTGGCTACCGCAAACTCCACCGTCCCGTCAGGCCCGGCCGGGGGTGGCACCACCAAGCCAGCTTCTCCCAGATCAGCCGCTATCCGGCATCTTCACAACGTGCGGCCACAATACTAAGTGCCGTTGCAGTATTAAGCGTCAACTGGGTTGATCTGTGGAGCCTGTTTGTGCGGCTTGGGCCAATTTGAGGTTGTTCAGCGCTATGCCCTCGTCGTGCCGGTCCCCGGTCTCCCGGAAGATCGTGGCCGCGTCCTGGTGGGCGGTGATCGCCTCGTCAAACCGGCCCACCTCCCGCAGTGTGAGGCCGAGGTTGTTCAGCGCTATGCCCTCGTCGTGCCGGTCCCCGGTCTCCCGGAAGATCGTGGCCGCGCCCTGGTGGGCGGTGATCGCCTCGTCAAACCGCCGCACCTCCCGCAGTGCGAGGCCGAGGCCGTCTAGCGCTATGCCCTCGCCGTGCCGGTCCCCGGTCTCCCGGAAGATCGTGGCCGCGTCCTGATGCGCGGTGATCGCCTCGTCAAACCGGCCCACCTCCCGCAGTGAGAAGCCGAGGTTGGTCAGCGCCGCGCCCTCGCCGTGCCGGTCCCCGGTCTCCCGGTAGATCGTGGCCGCGTCCTGATGCGCGGTGATCGCCTCGTCAAACCGGCCCACCTCCCGCAGTGCGAAGCCGAGGCCGTCTAGCGCCATGCCCTCGCCGCGCCGGTCCCCGGTCTCCCGGAAGATCGCGGCCGCGTCCTGATGCGCGGTGATCGCCTCGTCAAACCGCCGCACCTCCACCAGTGCGAGGCCGAGGTTGGTCAGCGTCGCGCCCTCGCCGTACCGGTCCCCGGTCTCCCGGAAGATCGTGGCCGCGTCCTGGTGGGCGGTGACCGCCTCGTCAAACCGCCGCACGTTCAGCAGCGTGATGCCGAGACTGTTCAGCACTGCGGCTTCACGAGACCTGTCGCCGAGGCGACGAGCAGCATCGTGGCTGATCGCAAGGATGGTCAGCCGGTCATCAAACCGCCGCCGCCACGCCAGGTACTCGTTCAGGATCAGTGGCAGCCGCAGGGCGAATTGAACCCGGCCTGTGCGGGATGCCATGGTGACGGCACTGCTCAAGTTGGGCCGTTCTGCATCCAGCCACGCCAGGGCATCATCGCGGCCGGTGAAGTCCGCTGGCACTACTGTGCCGGGCAGGGCCCGCAGATGATCATCCGCCGCGTCCGCTGTCTTGAGATAGAAGTCCAGCAGCCGGTCTCGTGCCTGCTCGCGTTCATCCGCCTCGGCGTAGTTGTCCGAGAGCTGGCGGGCGTACAGGCGCAGCAGGTCATGCATCCGCCACCGGCCCGCGCCACCGGCTGCGGCCTCGACCAGATGCGCCTTGGCGAGATGGCCCAGCACTTTGCGTGTCTCGCGCTCGGGGCTGCCCGCCAGCGCGGCGGCAGCAGCCGTGGACACCTCGGGTCCGGGGTTGACCGGCAGCAACCGGAACAGCCGCGCCGCGGACTCATCTAGCTGCTGGTAGGAAAGGTCGAACGCGGCCGCTACCGATGGCGCGCTCGTGCCACCGCCATCGTCATACCGGAAGGCCTCCAGGCGGTGCATCTCATCGGTGAGCTCATTCGCAACATCCTCGGTCGTGAGGGCAGGCTCCGCAGCCAGCAGCGCTGCCGTGATCCGCAGCGCCAGCGGCAACCCGCCACAGGCTCTGACCAGCCGCCGCGCTGTCGCCGGATCACTGCTGACCCGGTCATCCTCGGGCCGGGCGGCCCGCAGCCCGGCGTCGAGCAACGCCATTCCTGCGTCGATGTCCAGGATGGTGATGTCCAGGAGCCGGGCGCCTAGCCCAGCGAGGGTGTGCCGGGAAGTGACGATGACCCGGTGCGGCCCCGGACCGGACAGCAGTGGCCGCACCTGCGCCTCTGACGAGGCGTTGTCGGCGATGATCAGCACAGGATCGGTGATCGAGGCGAGCACGGACCGATAGAGCCCAGCCCGCTCCTCGATCCCCGGGGGGACATGCTCACCGGCGACACCCAGCGCGCGGAGCAGTGCGTCCAGCGCCTGCCCCGGCTGCACTGGCGCTGCGTCATACCCATGCAGGTTAATGAACAACACTCCACCGGGGAACCAGCCCGCCTGGCGGGCAGCGTGGCCTGCCCGGACAGCGAGCGAGGTCTTGCCGACTCCCGCTAGGCCTGCAACCGCCGACACCATCACAGCTTCTGCATCACCGGCGGTCGACAGCAGCGAGACAATCTCGGCTATCTCCTGGTCACGACCCGTGAACCCTGGCTCCAGCGGGGGCAACTGCACCAGAGCCACCGGCGCCGGCGCCGCCTGGACCACGTTCCCGATATGAACATCACGGAAGTTCCGACCCTGCAGCACAGGCCCGGACTGCGTACCGCCGCTGATCGTGTTGTCAGTTGTTCTATCGCCGCGGCCGCTCATTCAAGGTGTTTCTGGGTCCTGGGGTGGTGAAGGTGCTGGCGGCGCAGCACCGAAGGTTATGCCGCTGAAGTTCTGGCCTTGCAGCACCGGCCCCTGCTGTGTGCCGCCGCTAATGGTATTCGTGACAGTGTTCGCGATACGGACACGGACCGGCTGGGCCTGTTCCCACCAGCCTTTGAGGGCCTGGTCAAACTCCTCGTCGGTGGCCGCCCGGGCCAGCAGTCTTTCCGCCAGCGCCACTGCCTTCGGCTGATTATCCGGAGCTTGCTGCAATGCCGCCAGCTCGGCCTCTCCCGAGACCACCGCCACATCACTGCCGGCGGCCGCTTTGCGGCGCAGTGGGCGGCGCACCAGCGAGACCACACCTGCCCACAACTGGCCGCCCAGCGCCTCACTCGTCCCCGTGATGACAGCTAGTAACACTGCACCGATCGCGACCGGATCCATCCGCCCCCCATACCGAGCATCTGAGCTTCCCAGCATTGTCGCACGCAGACTGGCGACGTTGACGTTTCAGCGTCAAAGCCCTGCCCCGAGGCGCGAGCGCGGGTTGGATTTGACTCCACTCCCTCGCCCAGCTCCCGATAGCTGCGAACTCCGGGACTGCGGCAGGTTCAGTCAAGAGTCTGCGGGCGAAGCCCGACGCCGAAGGCGCTCTTGACGGGTTCTGCCCGCCCCGGACAATGACGGAGCGGGAGCCAACACCCGCACCCGTGGGAAGTGCCCGGTGACCGTCTGACGTCTCGTCGGCCCGGACAATCCAGACTGTTCGCGCCAGCCGACCGGCGTGCGGTGTTGGCCCGTCGGCATGGAAGCGTCAGCGAGAGTGCCGGCGGGCCGCCGTGTCGGCGGCGCGAGCGGCCCTTCGGGCCGCCTTGAAGACTTCGACTTTGACGAGAAGATACTCAGAGTCCGGAGACAGATTAAGCGACTCGGCAGCGTTTACATATTTGCATTGCCGAAGAACGATCGCGAACGGATCATCCCGTTGTCCGACTGGGCGATCCACGCGGTTCAGCGGTATATCGACAAGTACCCGCCCGGGCCATGCACGCTCGCCTGGGAGAAAACGAACGGGAAACCGCGTACATGCAGCATCTTGTTCCGGTGGCACATCGACGGCCAGCATGTTAAATCCCGTAATTACTCAGAGACAATCTGGAAACCTGCCCTGGTCAAAGCTGGCCTGATCCCTGAACCAGTCACCGACCGGCGCGGTCGCCGCCGCTACGTGACCACCCGCAGGGAAGGCATCCACCAGCTCCGCCACTACTACGCCAGTGTCATGCTCGCCGGAGGCGTTTCCATCAAGGAGCTGGCCGAGTATCTCGGCCACCGCGACCCGGCTTTCACCCTGCGCGTCTACGCACATCTGTTGCCGTGCTCACACGATCGCGCACGCGCTGTCATCAACGAGCGTTTCACAGCCCGACCGGGAGTTGACGTTTAAGTGTCAGGACTGTGTAGTGCTCTCTTCATGATCACGGAACAGAGACGGAACAGCGCTTACCCGCCGAGATTTCGGTCACGGCCGGGGCATCGCACGACTCCACGCCCGATCATGTTCTTTAGGGGAGTATCCGCAGGCCACCCTTACCGGACGTCCAGGCCGGTCACGGCGCGGCCGATGATCATGCGCTGGATCTCGGACGTGCCCTCGAAGATGGTGAAGATCTTCGCGTCCCGGTGCCAGCTCTCCACGGGGAAATCGCGGGTGTAGCCGTTGCCGCCGAGGATCTGGATGGCCTGCTCCGTCACGCGTACCGCGGTCTCCCCCGCGACCAGCTTGGACATCGATCCCTCGGCGCCGTCCAGGGCCATGCCCTGGCGGGCCATCCAGGCCGCCCGCCAGGTCAGCAGCCGGGCCGCGTCCACCGCGGCCTGCATGTCGGCCAGCATGAAGCCCACCGCCTGGTTCTGACCGATGGGGCGGCCGAACGCGACCCGCTGGGTGGCGTAGTCCCGGGCGAACTCCACCGCGGCCCGGCCGACGCCGACGGCCATGGCCGCCACGCTCGGCCGGGAAGCCTCGAAGGTCTTCATCGCGGCCTGCTCGCCGCCGCGTCCCCCGGACCGGACCCGGTCCAGCCTCGCGTCCAGCCGGTCCTTGCCGCCGACCAGGCACCGGCCGGGCACCCGCACGCCGTCCAGCACGACCTCGGCGGTGTGCGAGGCCCGCACCCCGTGCTTGCGGAACTTCTGGCCCTGGCTGAGCCCGCGGGTGCCTGGCGGGACGACGAAGCTGGCCTGGCCCCGGGTGCCGAGCGAAGAGTCCACCGAGGCCACGATCACGTGCACGTCGGCGATCCCGCCGTTCGTGGCCCACGACTTGGTCCCGTTGAGGATCCACTCGTCGCTGGCCTCGCGGTACTCGGCGCGGGTGCGGATCGCGCCCACGTCGCTGCCGGCCTCCGGCTCCGACGCGCAGAACGCCCCTAGCTTCACGTCACCGGGACCGCCGAACATCTCCGGCAGCCACTCCCCGATCTGCTCGGGGGTGCCGTTGCTGGCCACGGCGACCGCGGCCAGGGTGCTGCCGACGAGGGAAAGCGCGATGCCCGCGTCACCCCAGAAGAGCTCCTCGAACGCGATCGGGATCCCGAGCCCGCTCGGCTCGAGCCACTGGCCGGAGAAGAAATCGAGCGAGTACAGGCCGATCTTGGCCGCTTCCTCGAGCAGGGGCCAGGGCGTCTCTTCCCGCTCATCCCACTCGCCGCCCGCCGGCCTGATCACGTCCGCCGCGAACCCGTGCACCCAGTCGCGCATCTCGCGCAGGTCGGGGCCGGGCTCAAGCGAGAATGCGCCGGGGGCGGAAGAGGCAGCGGCGTCGGGTCCAGTGGTCATCATGCTCCTCGGGGATCCGGCACGGGAACGTATGTTACCGCAGAGTAGCACGAGTAAGTTACCAGCAAGTAACACTAACGGCCAGCCCGGGGCGGCCCCGTCTGCCGCGGTCCAGCGTGGCCGCCCGCCGGCCCCGGGACGACCCCGACGCTACTCGGAGTCGTAGCGGTCGAGGAACTCGTACACGTCGGACTCGTCCACCCCCGGGAAACTCCCCGTGGGCAGCGCGGACAGGATGTGCGAGTGAGCACGCGCCGACGGCCAGGCCATCCCCTCCCAGCGGGTGGCCAGGCTGGCCGGCGGCCGCTGGCAGCAGTCCCCGTCCGGGCAGCGGGAGACCATCCGCGTGGTGGTGTCCCGGCCGCGGAACCAGCGTGAGTTCTCGTACCCGGTGCCCAGGGTGATCGCCGAGCCGCGCTCCGCGCCCGGGTCCACGTGGGCCATGCACCAGAAGGTCCCGGTCGGCGTGTCCGAGTACTGGTAGTACGGGGAGTAGCGGTCGGCCGACCCGAACACCTGGCGGCCGGACCACTTGCGGCACATCCGCTGCCCCTCGATGGCCCCGGTGGAGTCGGCGGGCAGGACCAGCCCGTCGTTCTCGTACGCCTTGTAGATGATGCCGCCCTCGTCGTTCTTGACGAAGTGGCAGGTCAGCCCCAGATGATGGGTGGCCAGGTTGGTGAAGCGGTGCGCCGCCATCTCATAGGACACCGAGAACACATCCCGCAGGTCCTCGACGGACAGGTCCCGGGCCTCCTTGGCCTCGGCCAGGAAGCGCGCGGCGGTTCGTTCCGGGACCAGCACGGCCGCGGCGTAGTAGTTCGCTTCCACCCGCTGGCGCAGGAAGTCCGCGAAATCACGCGGCGCCGCGTGCCCGAGCACGAAATGGCCGAGGGTCTGCAGCAGGATCGTGCGGGGCGTGTGCATGCCCATGGATTCCTGCTTCAGGTAGATCCGCCGGTGGCGCAGGTCGGTGACGGACCGGACCGACCGCGGGAGATCCTGCGCGTACCTGACCGAGAAACCCTGGTGGCCGACGATGGCCAGCAGCGCCCCCTGCGACAGCGCGCCGCCCCGGTAGCTCACGGACTCCAGCGCCTCCGCCGCCGCGCGCTCGATCTCGGGGAAGTAGTTGCCCCGTTCCCGCATCGCGTCACGCAGCCCCGCATTGGCCACCCGCGCCTCCTCCGGGGTGGCCGTCGGCCGGGTGCGCTGCCTGCGCAGCTCGGCGTAGAGCCCGACCAGGTGCTCGAGCACGTCATTGGGCACCCTGGCCCCGACCTTCAGGTGCGGCAGCCCCAGCTTGGCGTACAGCGGATCATGCTGCGCCTCCTCCACCGCGATCTCCAGCTGGGCCCGGCGGCTCGGCGGCTGGGCCCGCAGCAGTTCCTCGGCTGGCACGGCCAGGGCCCTGGCCAGCGCGTCGATCAGGGACAGCTTGGGCTCCCGGCGGCCGTTCTCCAGCAGGGACAGCGCCGAGGGCGCCCGGCCGACCCGGCTGCCGAGCTCGGCCAGCGTGTACCCGCGCGCCCGGCGCAGGTGACGGAGCCGCTGCCCGAATGTCGCCAGGTCTAGACCACTGGATGGAAATTCTGGCAGTTCTTTCTCGAAGAACTCTGTCACATCTTCATCTTAGATGAAATCTGAGCATTCTTCCTTGTGTTTCGCCTAGCTTTGGGCCGGCCTGGCCCGCAGGCTCGGGAGTAACCACCCAGGGGACGGCAGAACGTCGGGAGGACCAATGAACGAGAGTCGCCTCGAGGGCACAGCGAACGGCACCACCAACGGCCATACCGGGAAGAGCCCGGCCAGCGGGCCGCAGCAGCAGGCCGCGGGCCTGGCCCAGCAGTGGGCCAGCGATCCGCGCTGGCGCGGCACCGAGCGCGCGTACTCCGCGGAGGACGTGATCCGGCTGCGCGGATCCGTCCAGGAGGAACGCACCCTGGCCCGGCTCGGGGCCCAGCGGCTGTGGACCTTGCTGCACGAGGAGGACTACGTCGCGGCCCTCGGCGCGGTAACCGGGAATCAGGCGGTCCAGCAGGTCCGGGCGGGCCTGCAGGCCATCTACCTGTCCGGCTGGCAGGTCGCCGCGGACGCGAACCTGGCCGCCGAGACTTACCCGGACCAGAGCCTGTACCCGGTCAACTCGGTCCCCCAGGCGGTCCGCCGCATCAACAACGCGCTGCTGCGCGCCGACCAGATCACCTGGGCCGAGTCCGGCGGCACGGACCGCCAGTACTGGCTCGCACCGATCGTGGCGGATGCGGAAGCGGGCTTCGGCGGCGTGCTGAACGCCTTCGAGCTGATGAAGTCGATGATCGCGGCGGGCGCGGCCGGGGTGCACTGGGAGGACCAGCTGGCCTCCGAGAAAAAGTGCGGCCACCTCGGCGGGAAGGTACTCATCCCCACCTCGCAGCACATCCGGACACTGAACGCCGCCCGGCTGGCGGCTGACGTCGCCGACGTGAGCACCCTGGTCATCGCCCGCACCGACGCGCACGCCGCCACGCTGATCACCAGCGACGTGGACGAGCGCGACCAGCCGTTCATCACCGGCGAGCGGACGGCCGAGGGCTTCTACCGGGTACGCAACGGGATGGCCGCATGCGTGGCCCGCGGCC
>Ga0182024_10024397_pt1 | contig 10752 bp, 10 predicted proteins | sample P32metaG_FD_120480 | JGI IMG/M metagenome (GOLD analysis project Ga0182024, IMG submission 120480) | Permafrost microbial communities from Stordalen Mire, Sweden - P3-2 metaG (Illumina Assembly) | ecosystem: Environmental > Terrestrial > Soil > Wetlands > Permafrost | place: Sweden: Stordalen...
GTGGCACGGGCAAAGTCTCGCACCTGGCGCGGATTAACTATCGCCACTGCGTTTCCGCAGCCGCCAGGGCACTGGCGACAGGCGTTTCCAAGCCACCGGTCGCTTCAAGAATCACCAAGTCAGTAGGTACGTCGCCGCACCACCGCTAGTGCTTAGCCCGCACGGTTGTAAGGGAAGAAAATCCCGAATTGCAAGGCGGGCAAGCCGCGCTGAGGAGGGTGGAACATGGACGAGGTGAGACGGTTGGTCGGAATCGACGTCGCCAAGGGGGCACTGGACGTGTTCATCGGCTCCGCCGGAACGGCTTTACCGTGGCTAATGACGAGGCCGGCATCAGGGATTTAGTCAGACAACTCGACCTCCGCTGCTAGACGGGATTTTTCTCCCAAGGCTGTACCGGCCTGCCGCACCACCCACTCTGATTCTTGTGCCACTTCATCAACCTACAAGGCGGTTGATGAATTCCTTACCGGTCGGATCGACCAATGGTTTAGTATCGGTATAGTTGAGTGAGGCCAGAGGGATTGCGGAGGAAGCGGAAACTGCGGGAACACGATCGGCCACAAACTACTATGTTGACGTTGGTGAACCCCGAGTAGAGAGTGGCGCCTGACCATCCGATCAGACTGACCAAGGCGCTGGCCGAAGTGGCACTCCAAGAACTCTCGCCGTTGTTCGAGCAGCTGTACAGCCCGGTTGGTCGGCCCTCGATCCCACCGGAGCGATTGTTAAGGCTTCGCTGTTGATGGCGCTGTATACGGTGTGCAGCGAGCGCATGTTCTGCGAGCAGTTGGGCTACAACCTTTTGTTCCGCTGGTTCCTGGACCTGAACTGGAACGAGCTGGCCTTCGACCATTCCACCTTTAGCCGCACTCGGGCGCGGTTGCTCCAGCATGACGTGGCCGGCGAGTTTTTCCGCACGATGGTGGCGGAGGCTCGTGACTTGAAGCTGACCAGCGATGAACATTTTACCGTGGACGGGACTCTGATCGAGGCGTGGGCGTCGCTTAAGAGCCTGCGCCCCACAGGTGAGCAACCGACCGATCGCACCCCGCCCGATGATCCCGGCAACCCCACCGTGGACTTCCACGGCGAGCAACGCCGCAACGCGACCCATCAGTCGACCACCGACCCCGCAGCGCGGCTGGCCAAAAAGGGCGCGGGCAAAGAGGCCGAGCTCTGTTACTCGGCCCGCGCATTGATGGAGAATCGCAATACCATCTTGATCGATCTTCAGGTCGAGCCGGCCAATGGACATGCCGAGCGGCCGCCCTCGCGATAGTCGCAGCGCGCCTGCCCGGCAGCCGCCGCATCACGGAGGGCGGCGACAAGGGCTACGATACCCGCAACTTCGTCGAGTCCTGCTGCGCGCCTAACGTTACGCCGCACGTAGCGCAGAACTTGCACCGCCCGGTGGTTCCACGCTGGACGCCCGCACCGTGCGTCATCGGGTGCCTTTTGTTCATCGAAATGCTAATGCTCGGCCGCTTGCAACTGTCCCTAATGCTTCCGCTGCATCGTTTGCAAGTGTGCGTTATGCTGCTGCTCTTCCTCTTGCTCCCACAGCCCATGCTGGCGTTTCAGTTCTTGCTGCTGCCGGAAATACATCCGCGCTAGATCTTGTTACTGGGCAATGTGCTGCCGTCCGCTAGATTCGTGCATTGCCTCGTTCCATTCGGAATGATGCTGCATAGCCCAGTGGGGATCCTTCTGATTCCACCAATCCACATGCCATACATGCTTGTCGTCATAGTCACCGATCCAATCGGGATGGCACTGTTTTGTGACGGCGGGATGGTGTGCACACCACCAACTGTTGTCGTGCCATTGATGCTTGTCGTCGAAACTTTACTGCCAGTCAGGGTGATCGCCGCGAACCCACTCAGGGTTGTTTTGCCACCACCATCCAGCTGGATGCCGAAGACCGTCGGCCGCGGACGCATGCCACCAATCAGGAATGATTTTGGCGACACCAGTCAGGGTGGTGCTACCACTACCATTGGGCGGGATACCAGACGTGGTGCTCATCGTAATCGCCCCACCATTCAGGGTGGTGATCGGTAACCCATTTGGGATTAGTAGTCCACCACCACGAGGCGTCGCGCCAGGTATGTCCGGGATCGTAGTCGCCCCCGCCGGTGGGGCTGGAAAGGTGCTCGGCCATTGCTGGAATTACGCAAACGCCGGGGTAGTCAGCAGCAGAGCTAAGATCGCCGCTATCAGCCAGGATCTGATTCTCACTCGTCTCGCCTTCTATACAGTGCCGTATCTGTCCGCGCGTCAAATCGGAATTCTGAGACACTACAAAATACGCGGGTCCCAATGGACTTAGTGAACCTAACCGGTTATTTCGCCGATAAGATCGGTGAGTGGTGCATCTGGGCGGTGCAGGTATGAGAACAGGCCGGAATGATGGGAAAGCAAAAAACGGAAGAATCCGCGCGCCGTGGCGCTGGGCCGATCGGGTGGGCTGGTGCGCAGCGAGGCCAAGAAGCGCACCAGCAAACAAAATGGTCGGAAGGGGGGACTGGTCAAAAGCCTCAAGAAGACTTTAGCCGCCAGACTCAATGTAGATAGGTGATGCGTACCGGGTTTCAGGGGATCGGCCTGCCGATGTGGCGGTGTAATCGGTCTCGAGGTCTTCGTGGGCGCTGCCGGAGTCGGATTCTCCGTTTTGAGCAGCGCACGTTTATCGGCTACGGTTCCGTCGATTCGTGCCCATCCGTGACCTCCATTAATTTATCCCCTCCTCCCTGCGAGGGTGGAGTTACGCCGTAGGAATTTCATCAGCGTTTCCAAGAGTGGGAGACCAAGATGGTAGTCTATTAGTTTAGGCCATTTGCTTCCACAGTTTGCACCAGATTGGCGAGGATTCAGCCGCATTTACGCTCCGCGAACAGCGATGCTTCTTCGGAGGAGTGCCGAGCCTTGAAAATTGATTCAGTGAATTATGACTTTTGCGAAGCAACTCACTCGGTGGTGCTTTGGCACAAAGCTGCCTCTCTCTTCGAGAGTTCATCCTGAGACCGTGTAACCAACTCGGCGATCAGTACGTATCCGTACTCGGAGGCAAATCGATGAGTGGCAATGAGCGGGTTAAGCTCGGCGCGCTTTTGTTAAGGCCGGTGTTCGCATTACTTCTGCTGATAGCGGTCTTGATGAACCAAGGTTGCATAGCATTCAAACCCTGCGGTACGGTATGGTCGATTTTCCCAAGTATGTAGTTTTGAAATAGCAGAGGGGGTGTTTTTCAGGAGGTACCTCGGTAGAGTGTTAAGGATTGCAAGAAGGAGCAGGTATTTACGTTGGACATTCAGGAAATCATTGCAGAACTCAAAAATGAAACGGAACGTCTCGATCGAGCTATAGCGGCATTGGAGGAACTGGCCTCTTACCCAAAGCCCTCAAAAAGCCCAACCGTCAGCAAGCCATCGGCGTCAGTTGGTAAACAGACCGGTCGACGTCTCACCGCCGAAGGGAGAAAGCGGTTATCTGAATCGATGAAAAGGCGGTGGGCTGAACGACGCAAGAAAGCTTAGATTTTGCGACGGCAGCGCGATGGTGCCTTCGCTCCAGACTTAAGCTGGTGTCACTGGCTAACTAGATCTACCTCTGCCGAGCTTTTCGGGCTCGGTGGAGTCTGCTTGCCCGATTTCTGCGCCTCATAAATAACACCACCTTGGCTGAGCGCCAGACAATCGAACATGGTGAATGGCGGCGAGCAGAAGAAGAACGGCCGGCGGTGAGTTTGAGGCCGTGGAGCTTCTAGACCGATTGCAGCGAAGCTGCGAGGAGGTCTGTGCCCGCAGTGATGTCGATGTCTGCTATGAGCAACCCTTACCATATGGCTGGTAGCTGAACAGCGCCCCGTCGGGCGCACCACCGCCCGAAGTGGTCGGCGACAGAACGCTCGCACAGTCTACAGTCGCGAAATAGCAGGTGTTCTGCGGTGCGGCATAGAGCTACTTTCTCATGGAATGAGTTCGCGGGATCGGCGAACCGCGAGAAACGCAGGATCGGCGGGCGGCAGCAGCTTTTGATTCTGCAATCAGCTTCGCTATATCGTGCGTTGCGTGGCGATGGATTTCCGATGCCCTATGCTACACTCCGACGAATTCAATCAGCGCGTATCGGAACCAATCTGAACGCGGGGGAGATTTGCCATGAAGAAATTGGGATTAACTATTGGGGCGATCGTTGGAGTAGCTGGCTTAGTGTTGAGCCTAGGTATCAACGCTAACGCCGCGAGCAACGCCAAGGATGAGAAAGCGATCAGAGGTGTCGAAAACAAGATCATTTCAGCCACCAGCACCGACGAGGTGATGAAGTATTACGACCAGAACGACATAGACCTCTACGACTTTGTCCCGCCCTTGCAGTACGAAGGGGCTACCGCGGTTCATGGCGATCTCGACAATTTCTTCAATAACGCAAAGGACGTTAAGGGTGAATTCGTTCAACTGGTAGTGGTGACGGACGGCAAGTTGGGGATGGCCCGCAGCATCCAGCACTTCACCTGGAACGATAAGGACGGTAAGGCTCAGGAGGCGACGCTTCGAGTAACCGATGTCTTTCACAAAGTCGACGGGAAGTGGAAAGTTATCCACTCTCATGTTTCGGTACCGGTCGATCCAAAAACCGGGCAGGCTCAAATGAATTTGAAATCATAATGGATAGTGGGTCGAGGTGGGGTCTCAAGGATCTCATTTCCTGATCCTCTTCCGCGACTCCCTTCCACGCGTTCTCGCCGCCATCGGCCGCACCTGCGCGGTCGAATTGGTGTCGGATCACATTTTGCCGCATTGATTGTTCAGGCCGGCGTAACCGCGCCTAAGCACTCGTGTTCAGCCAAAGGATGATAGTAAGTAACGACCGAACGTTAACCCGGCAGCGGAAGTAATCGCCTAGCCATAACATTCGTTTTCAGACGAGGAAGACCGATGAAACGATTTGCGTATGCGATTGGAATGGTCATCGTTCCGCTTGCATTCAACACTGGCATCGCCTTCGCACAGAAGTCGCCGCTTGATCCGAAGGCCCTGGAAGCCGCGTGCGCCGTTGCCGCCAAAGCAGAGCCAGCAACCTTTCGCCCCGGCAATACCAAGATGTGGTGTGCGGTAATCGATCGTGAGGGTAGACTGCTGGCAATCAATGCGACCGACACGGGCGGAACACCGCAGACCCCCTTGGCCTCCGATGCATGGCGCGGCAGTATCGAGATCGCGATCGCGAAAGCCTACACCGCGGTCGCTTTCAGCAGTAACGATACGGCTCTCGATAGCAGGACGGTCGGATTGGTTACGCGAATGGACGGTCCGGGATCGACGGTTCCTGGCGACATCGGAACGGATGCTGGGGTGGCTCCGTTGTGGGGACTCGGCGCCAGCAATCCGTATCGTTCCGCATTCGGGTATTACCAGGGTAGCGATGACGCTCCTGGCGCTTATCACCATGGAATAATCACGTTCGCTGGTGGTCAGCCGATTTATACCAAGGGACCGTCAGGGTGCGGCGGAAGTGGAGGCATTCTGATTGGGGCCTTGGGTGTCAGTGGTGATGGTGTCGATCAGGATGACGCAGTGGCGAAGAGCACGATTCTAAATTCGCCGATCAATCTGTGCACCACGCCCTGATGCTTCGCGAAGATTAGAGGGAAGGGCACTCGTCGCCGTCGATTGCACTGTGGGCGAAACGCGCGCCGGACGTAGACTCCGGCGCGCGTTTCTATGATTACGCGATGACGCCGCTTTGTCGAAGCGACGTCCGCTCGCTCGCCGGCACCCCTGCTTCCTCGAGCACGGCATCGGTATCCGCGCCGAGCATCGGCGCGAACCGCCGCAGATCGGCCGGCGTCGCTTCGAAGCGTGCCGCGGGCCGAGGCTGGCGCATCCGACCCGCTTGGGGATGATCCGATTCCACGATCATATCGTTGGCCGCGATCTGCGGATCGGTCAGCAGTTCGGCTCGCGTCTGAATCGGTGCGCACGGCACCTCGGCCGCATCGAATGCCGTGAGCCATTCGGCCGAACTCTTCGTGCGAATAATTTGAGCGGTTAGATCGAGGCGCACATCGGCGTTGCGAATCCGGTCCGCCGGATGCTGGAAGCGAGGATCCTCGACCCATTCCGGATGTCCGAGCGTGCGTGCGAGTCCGGCCCATTCCGAATCCGAATTCGCCGCCGCCGTGATGTAACCGTCGGTAGTCTCGAAAACCAGATCGCGGGTGCCGGTGGGCCGCACCGCGGCGGGCTCCGCGCCGATGAAGGTATAGGCGGGCATCGACTCGGGCCAGATGAAGGCGACCACCGCATCGAGCATCGCGAGTCGCACATGCTGTCCCTTGCCCGTCCGCAATCGTGCAACGATCGCCGCGGTTATGGCCTGCGCCGCCGTCAACGCCGTGACTTTGTCGGGCACGATCACGCGTATCATACGGGGTCGCCCGGTCGCGTCGGCCTGGATCGACATCAACCCGGACAACGCCTGAATCACCGGATCGTAAGTGCGCTTATGAGTGTACGGACCCTTCTCGCCGAAGCCGCTGATCGATACGTAGATTAGATCGGGCCGGATTTCGCGCAAGACTTCGTAACCGATGCCCAGCCGCTCGACCGCACCCGGACGGAAGTTCTGTACGAATACATCGGTCTTCGCGGCGATTCGTTTGACGAGTTCGACGCCGCGCGGTTCCTTGAGGTTGATTACGACCGAGCGCTTGTTGCGATTGGCCACCGCGAAGGTCGGTGACATTGCGCGTTTGCGCCCGCCCATTGCCCGCGTCAGGTCGCCGATTCCCGGCGGTTCGACTTTGATGACGTCGGCACCCTGGTCGCCGAGGATCATAGTCGCCATCGGCCCCGAGATCATTTGTGTGAGGTCGAGTACCCGAATTCCGTCGAGCGGTCCGGCCATCGCCGATGCCCTCCTGCTGCGCTAACGACAGCAATTGACTATTGGATCGGTGGTATTGGTGAGCGACGTGCGAATCTCGCGCGCGCGGCTGACGGTGGGTTGCCGGACGGTTTAGCCCCAGTGGCGGATGCGTCCCGTATCGAGATGGACGAACCCCGATTGCGGATAGTAGCCGACGCCGCCGAAGCGCATCGCCAGCGCAATTCGCTCCAAAATCGAAAGCTGGCGTCCGGGCAAATTGATATCCGCCGCCTTGCCCTGGATATGCATGCTGTGGCGGGCGACGCCTTCGAATTGCGCCGCAAGCATCGCGTTGGTCTGCGGCGAGCGGTAGCCCGAAACCAGGTTAAAAGGCTTTGTCGCATCGCTCGACTGATGAATCGTGTGCAGCAGGTCGAGCAGCCGCGGATCGATCGGCTTGATCAGGTTGGCGCGAAAGTCGCGGAAGAAGTAATTGATTTCGTCTAGCGCCCCGGGCACGTAGTCGCCGTTTTCGCAGTACACCAGATTGACGCTCTCGCCGGTATGCGTGTTGAACATCGCGAGCGATCGCGTATCGCCTTTTTGACTTCGCGACGGAGTATAGCGCACCGGCTGATAGCGGGCCTCCGCATGAGAGGCGTTCGGCTGCCATTTCATGATCGAGGAGCGGCCCGGTACCGTCGAGGTCAGCGGGATCGTGTTTACCCGTATCCAGTCGTCGGCCAATGCGATGCCCGGCACGAGAATCGTCGCCGTCGCCGCTGCGCTCACCTGTAACATCCGGCGCCTGCTGATTCGCTTATGTGACGATTTATCGGCGCTACCCATCTCTAGGTCTCCCCGCACAGAGCGTGTACCGGCGATGAGTTCGCACGATACCATAACGTCTCTCACTGCCGCACTTCGGCTCTACTCAATCATATCGGCAGGCTCATTGGAACCGGCCCAAAGCGTGCGGCGACGTGCTCCGCATCCCACTGAAAAGCATCGGGGTATCCTCGGCGAAAATACACTCAATCGGGCCGCGCGTCCCGGTTGATTCTGCGGAATTTGTGTTGACTGGGAATGCTCAGCGCCGGTCGCCTCGCGAATACGGTCACGGAAAATGACGCTCGATATAGATCAGTGCGCTCTCCAGGTCGGGCAGGATCTTGGTGCAAAAGCGCACCATCCACGGCGAACTGTCGGCATAACTAAAGGGACTGAACGCGATGACGAACTTGCCGAGGTCATGGCTCGCATAAAACACTTCCATCGCGGTGCCCAGCGAGGGCTTGCAGTAATTTACCAGCAGCAGGTCGGCATCGCGCACGTCCTGCAGATCGAATTCGACGATTTCGTTGGCCGAGTCGATTTCGTGGTCGCGGAAATTGCGCCGCAGCGGATCGAGTAGGATGAAACGCCCGGCCAGCCGTTCCTTCGCGCGCGTCCGCCAGTCCTTCGAGTCGGCGGGCTCCGCGTCCATGATCGGTCCGCACAGATAGATTGTCCTGATACTTGCGGGCATGGCTCAAAAGGCTAGCATAGCCCGCGTCTGTGATGCGTCCGCCTTTGTGACTGTCCGAGCCAAATCGTGCATCTGATCGAAATGATGCCTATGACAAGCATGCATTTGATGCAGGTGGATAGGCGCGTGAGCTATCATCATCGCTATGGCATCCGCGGCGGCTCTCGGCTTCGACGTTTACGGCACCCTGGTTGACCCACTTGCCATCAGTGCCGAACTGCGCCGCTTCGTTGGCGACGACGCCGATCGCGTTGCCCAGCTATGGCGCACAAAGCAGCTCGAATACACTTGGCGGCGCTCGTTGATGGGAATCTATGCGCCCTTTTCCGTCTGCACCGCGCAAGCGCTCGATTTTGCCACCCGGAGCCTGGGGCATCAGCTAGCACCCGGTGTGAGCGCATCCCTGATCGAGATGTACCGCCGATTGCCCGCGTTTCCCGAGGCCGCTGGCGGCCTTGACCGCATTCGCGGCGCCGGCCATCGCATGGTGGCGTTTTCCAACGGGGAGGCTGACATGGTCCACGCAGTTCTAGCCAATGCAGCGCTGAGCCCGATGCTGGAAGATATAGTCAGCGTCGATGAAGTGAAAATCTATAAGCCCGCGCCGTCGGTCTACGGCCATTTGGCCGCGCGCATGGGGACCGCTCTAAAGGACACCTGGCTGGTATCGAGCAATCCCTTCGATGTCATCGGTGCCAAGGCGGCCGGTCTTCGCGCCGCATGGGTGCGCCGCAATCCGCGCGCGATCCTCGATCCGTGGGAGATTGAGCCTGACCTTATCGTCTCCGACCTGAACGAACTCAGCGAGCGCCTGGTCTAAGCTAAGGCGCATTCCCTCACCTCGATGCCTCTGGCCGACCGCATAGCGCTGCGCCGATGGGTTCCCACCGATGCCGATTTGCTCGTGCAGCTCGCCCATAATCGCAAAATCTGGATTAATCTGAGGGATCGATTTCCTCATCCCTACACGCGCGCTGACGCCGATAGCTGGATTGCTCATTGTGCGGCTCAGGCCGGCACACCGACTCAGTTTGCAATCGATCTCGATGGGCTCGCCATCGGCGGCGTCGGGCTCGAGCGATTCAACGACGTTCATTTCCTCACAGCCGAAATCGGCTACTGGATCGGCGAGCCATATTGGGGCAACGGCATCGCCACCGCGGCCTTGATTGAGATGACTCGGTACGCCTTCGCGGAGTTTCCCATCGAACGGATACAGGCGATGGTCTTCGAGTGGAATTCGGCTTCGCGGCGGGTGCTCGAGAAGGCCGGCTACGCGTTCGAGGCGCGCCTCGCCCACAGCATCATGAAGGACGGGCGCCTTGGCGACGGATTTCTCTATGCACGCCTGCGCTAGTGAGCAGGTTTCGATCTGTGTCGCATCGCGATTCGCACGCGGCACGGTGAAGTTAAGCGCTCTCGCCTCGCCGCGGCATTTGATGGCAATTTCGGGACTATCTCGATAATCTGGGTGTATTCGATGGCCTGTCCGATCATGGCCGCTTGTCCGATAAGGAGATCCTGAAAATGAAACAACCGCCCGTCTATATCCTTGGCGGTGCCCAGAGCGACTTTGCCCGCAATTGGGCGCGCGAGGGCAAGCACTTCGTCGACGTCATGAGCGAAATCGTCACCGACGCCATCGCCAGTTCGAAAATCGAGCCGCACGAGATCGAGACCGCTCACGTCGGCAACTTTGCCGCGGAGCTTTATACTAAACAGGGCCAGCTAGGGGCTTTTTTCCTCGAGACCAATCCGGCCTTTGCCGGTATCCCGACCAGCCGTCATGAGGCGGCGTGCGCCTCGGGGTCGATCGCGATTCTGGCGGCTTCCGCGGAAATCGAAGCCGGCCGTTACGACCTCGCCGCGGTAGTTGGTCTGGAGCAGATGAAGACCGTCGACACTGCCACTGGCGGCGACTTTCTAGGCACCGCCGGATGGTATGAGCGCGAGTGCAAGGGCAAGGAATATCCCTTTCCGCGCCTGTTCGGCCGTCTCGGCGACGAGTACGACAAGCGCTTCGGGCTCAAGGACGAGTATCTCGCGCAAATCTCGGCGGTAAATTACGCGAATGCCCGCCACAATCCGTTGGCACAGACTCGCGGCTGGCCTGCAACCGAGGGCAATCCGCAGGCCCAGGCCAAAGCCGGCCAGGTCATCGCCGGCCGGATCAAGGTTCGCGATTGCTCGCAGGTGACCGATGGTACAGCGATCATCTTCCTCGCTTCGGAGAAATACGCGACCGAATGGGCCAAGCGTAACGGCCTGCGGCTCGAAGACCTTCCCCGCATCCTCGGTTGGGGTCATCACACGGCACCTATTGAATTTGACACCAAGGTCGCCGAAAGCAA
>Ga0182024_10024398_pt1 | contig 10751 bp, 9 predicted proteins | sample P32metaG_FD_120480 | JGI IMG/M metagenome (GOLD analysis project Ga0182024, IMG submission 120480) | Permafrost microbial communities from Stordalen Mire, Sweden - P3-2 metaG (Illumina Assembly) | ecosystem: Environmental > Terrestrial > Soil > Wetlands > Permafrost | place: Sweden: Stordalen...
AATCTTGGCTTGTATATCCATGCCCATGGTCGCGATCTCGTCCAGGAAAAGCGTGCCGCCGTTGGCCACTTCAAACAGGCCCTTTTTGGAAGCGATCGCGGAGGTGAACGCGCCTTTCACGTGGCCAAAGAGCGTGGACTCGAGCAGCTCCGACGGCATGGCGCCGGTGTTGATGGGCACGAAAGGCTTGTCGCGGCGCGGCGAGTTGGCGTGGATGGCCTTGGCGATGACCTCCTTGCCCGTGCCGCTCTCGCCCTGGATCAGAATCGTCGACCGGCTGGGCGCCACCTGCGCCACGAGGTCGAAGACGCGCAGCATGCACTCGCTTTTGCCCACGATGTTCGAGAAGCTGTAGCGCTGCTTGAGGGTGCGCTTGAGCTGAAGGTTTTCCTCCTCAGCGCGATGGCGGGCCACGGCCGAGCGAATGTCGGCAAGCAGTTTCTCGTTGTCCCAGGGTTTCTGGACGAAGTTTTCCGCGCCCGCGCGGATGGCCTCGACCACGTTGTCGACGGTGCCGTAGGCCGTAATCATGATGATGGGCAGATCGGGCTGGCGCTCCTTGAATTGCGGCAGCAGCTCCAGGCCGCTTTGCCCGGGCAACGCCAGATCGAGCAGCATGAGATCGAAGGTCTCGCGGTCCAGGAGATTCAGTCCCTCCTCGCCGTTGGCCGCGGTTTTCACCGCATAGTTCTCGAAACCGAGAAGCACCTCCAGCGACTCGCGAATGCCGGCCTCGTCGTCGACTACCAGTATCGAGGCCACGGGAAAATTTCCGTTAGCCGCAGCGGAATCGGCCGCGTTCAAGGTCAGTTCTTCCTCGGTGCCGGGCTTAAGCATGAACAGAATTCCTCAACAGGGGAAACTCAAGGTGAAAGGTTGTGCCGGCGCCGACCGCGCTTTCCACATGAATTTTCCCGGCGTGTTCCTGGATGATGCCGTAGCTGACCGCGAGGCCCAGACCGGTGCCCCGCCTGTCGCCGGGTATGTTCTTGGTGGTGAAGAAGGGATCGTAGATGCGCTTGAGGTGTTCGGGCGCGATGCCGGAGCCGGAATCGGAAACCACTGCTTCCACCCCGCCGTTGAGTAGCGTGGCCACGCGCAGGCGGCCGCCGCCCGGCATGGCCTCCTTGGCGTTGAGAAGCAGGTTGAGGAAGACCTGCTGCAATTTACCGGGGTTGCCGTTAATCGGCGGAAGCTCCTCGACAAGATCGAGATCGACGAAAATCTGCGCGGTCTTGAACTGATGCTCGAGCAGCGACAGCGTGTCGCGAATGACTTGATTGAGGCTGGTGGCGCGGAATTCCGTGGTAGAAGTGCGCGAAAAATTCAGCAGCCCGTTGGCGATCTCGGCGGCGCGGAAGCTCTGCTGCGTAATCTTGTCGAGCACGGGCCCCAGTCGATCATCGGCGCGCGGATCGCTGCGCAGTTGTTTGGACAGCATCTGCGCATACGAAGAGATCACAGCCAGCGGGGTGTTGATCTCATGCGCCACGCCGGCGGCGAGCAGGCCGATGGAGCTGAGTTTGTCGGCTTGCGCGAGCTGAGTTTCCAGAGCCACGCGCTCCGTGATGTCGTCAACGAGGACAATCCGGCCTACGGGCACAAAGTCGCGGGAGAGCAATGGCGCAATGGCGATGTTGGCGATGCGTAGCTCGCCGGCGCGGGTGGTCAGGCGGAATTTGTACAGGTGATGCACGCCCTGTTCGCTGCGGAAACCCTCAATGGCTTCGATGAACTCCGAAGGAAATACTGCACGAAGTGCCTGGCCGATGGCTTCGGCGCGGCTCAGCGCGTACATGGCCTCCATTTGCGCGTTCCAGCTTTCGATGCGGTCGTCGAGGTCGATGGCGAAGATGCCCACGTTGATGGACTCAACGATGTTCTCGTTGAACTCCTTGAGGCGCTCGAACTCGACGATCTTTTCCGCGAGGCGCGCGTAGAGGCTGGCGTTCTGCAGAGCGATGCCGATGTAGCTGGCAAGGGATTCCAGCAGTTCGACATCTTCGCTCGACAGAAAGTCGCCGCCCAGGGTGCGGCCGATGCCGATGACGGCAATCGTACGGCCCGCTGCGATTTGCGGCTGCGCAAAGATACGCAGGCCGGGGACGCGTGCCGGCTTGCCGTTGCCTTCGTCGGAGGGCGACTCCGCCACGCGGCAGGGCAGATAGTAGTTCAGGTCGAGAAGCGCCGCGGTGCGCTGCTGCTCCGGTGGTAGATGCACGGACTGCTGCGCGTTCTCAAAAAAGATGTGCGAGTGATCAGTGGCGCGGTCGAAGTTGAGGAAGCCCAGATCGAGGCGCTCCGCGCTTTGGGGGTTTTGGTCGATTTCCTCGGGTAAGCCATGGGAGGCTGCCAGGCGCAAGCCGCCTGATTCTCCGGACAGGAAAATCGCCACGCGGGCCACGAGCAGCGTGCGCGGCAGTTGCTCCACGATGGCATGAAGCAGCGCTTGCAGGTCGGTCTCCGAGCTGAGGCCGCGACCGAACTCGACCAGGGCCTTGCGATAGTCGTAGCGATGACGGTCGAAGGCGCGATCCACCCAGCCCTGAATGCGGCGCTTGAGGGGATCGAAGACAGCGACCAGGATCACAATGGTGAACCCGAGCGCCCAATCGCGCGCCTGCTCTGAAAACCCTTTGTGGATCATTACTGCGCTGAGCGCGATGACGCCTGAGGAAGCCCCCAAAACCACGCCGGTGGCCAGCGTGTAGGCCACGCCGCGTTTGAAGATCAGGTCCGTGTCCATGAGCCGGTAGCGCACAATGGCCCAGGCGAACGTGAGCGGCAAAAACACCAGCGAGAGACCGGCAAGATTGGTCAGCAGGTAGGGCGGATTGAGCTGCAGCAGGTACGGAACCGCATAAAAGAACGTGAAGGGCAACACCGCGAGCAGAGTTCCGCGCGTGACCCATTTCAACTGCTGGCGTAGCAGCGGCGTGGTGGCGCGGCTGTAGCTGCGCAGGAACAGCAGTGCGGCCAGGATATAGAACAGGGCGTCGTAGCCAGTGGCGAGCTGATTCAGGCGGTGCAGCAACAACTCGGTGGCCGCGCGCGTGCCAACCGACCACAGCCACAACGTCAGCAGCCCCGCGCCGGGCGCGTAAACCAGCGGCAATAGCCAGCGACGGCGAAGTTTCTTGAGGCGCTCCTCGGGGAAGCTCAGCGCAAAGTGGAGAAACAGCGCCGGCTGCAGAGCTTCGGCAACCACGTTGGTCCAGAAAACCGTCCAGTCGAGCAGATGGAGATCGCCGGTATACTTGAGTGTGTAGAGCGCAAACGAGACCAGGCAGAAGAGATAAAAATGCGTGGAACGCGGCGCGCCCCAGCGCCGGAAGAGAACGTACAAGCCGATGACAAGATAGATCAGCCCGATGATGCGCAGACCGTATTGCAGGCTGTGGTCCGCGGGCACGGGGATCACCGGCACCGGCGTGTCGAGGGGAATGCCGTCGCGGGTGATGCTGTAGCGAACCTGGACGTAGGGGCCGGCGGCGTAGAGCGCGCGCTCGAGATCGGCGACCGTGTTGACGGGAACGTCATTCACCGCGGTTAGCAGGTCGTTCATCTGGATGAAGGCGTACTGGCCGGGCATGGCGGGCAGCACGCGGTCGGCGATCAAGCCCCCGTGCGCCTCGTGCCACCATACGCCGTCCGTGGGTTGCTGAAATTCGCCCTCCTGCAGGAGGTTGAAAACAGCCAGCACGAACAAAGCCGCAGTCGCCAGGGCCAGCAGTGTAGCCTGCACGCGATTGAAGAGGCTTTTGTCCATAGGAGAGAGTTTTCCTAGACCGAAGTTCTTACTTGCACGTGAGTTGCCACGCAGGGGAGGCGCGTCGATGCCCCGGTTACAGATGGCCAATCGTTTGAATCTACGCATGATATGGACTCGAAGTTCCGTCGAACGTCATAAAAATGTGCGCTGAATCACGTCATCCGGTTGAGAAACCCGGAGGCGACCTCCCGAGAAAGAGATATCCCTATGATAAATGGTAGATTGCTCATAGTTAGCAAGTTATTGCCCAGTCGAGTTGGAGAAATTGGCGGGTCTTGGCGGAACTAGTTATTTAGCCCCCAGCCGTTATCTTTGCAGATAATTTCCCTGCATTGGCGCACAATCGTTTCGTGAGTCGTGTGTGTTCCAGACCCGAGGTGTGGAGAGGTATACCGTGTCAATAAGTCCTTTGTTTTCAAATATGGGATAGGTATACCATGGCCATAAGTCCTTTGTTATCAAATATGGAGGTATGTCATATAGGGGGAGGGGTCGGCATAGCATTTGGGGTACGGACCGGGCACATAGCTGACAGATTGAACCGGGCGCATCTCCGACACCGCGGCGATGAGGTGTAGCGTCGACCTCCCTGGGGAAGTCTGTGAGAAATGCGGACTGGACAACGCCCCTGTGGACGAATAGTTCCCATCGGGCGCGGCGGAATCCGCATCGGTTGGGAGCAGCGATGACGGCTCAGCGCTGGCCGTAGGTGGCCTTGGGACCGTGCTTGCGAAGGTAGTGGTGTGCTTTCACGTAGTGCGGAATGCCGGCTTCGGGAGCTCCCAGCAGCACACTGCGGAAGGCCAGCCGGGCGATGTACTCAAGAACGTCAGCGTGTTCGACGGCTTCGGCTGGGGTTTTGCCCCACGTAAAGGGCGCATGGCCGGCAACCAGCACGCCGGGAACAGCGACGGGATCGAGATTTTCAGAGCGAAAGAGCCGAACGATGACCGCGCCGGTGTTGCGTACGTAGGCTTCAGCCACTTCGTCCGCGGTGAGCGGCTCGGTGACAGGAACTGAGCCATGGAAATAGTCGGCGTGGGTGGTGCCGAGACAGGGGATGGCACGTCCGGCCTGCGCCCATGACGTGGCGAATTCAGAGTGGGTGTGGACGATGCCGCCGATCTGCGGAAATTCGCGGTAAAGCAGAGTGTGCGTGTCGAGATCGCTCGACGGCCGCAGGGATCCCTCGACGATGTTGCCGTCGAGATCGGTGACCACGAGGTCGGCGGGCTTGAGGCTCGAGTAATCCACGCCGCTTGGCTTGATGACAACGAGGGGCTTGGCGCCAGATCGATCGATGCCGCTGGCGTTGCCGAAGGTGTGGGGCGCGAGACCGCGGCGGGCGATCTCCTGGTTGGCGTGGAACACTTGTTCGCGAAGCGATTCTAGGAGCATGGTTGTTCCCTCCAGAGTAAACCCTCAATCGTCAGGTTTCATTGATTTCCGCCGGCGTAGAGGTATAAATAAGATGTGACCATCGAAGAAGTCAAACTCAGGACAGACCCCGTATTCAGGCAGTATGGCGTGAGCTATGCCGCGGTATTTGGCAGCGTCGCGCGCGGTGAAGACAGGCCGGAGAGCGACGTCGACATCCTGGTGCGCTTCGGTCGTCCTACGGGCATGGTCGGTTATATGCGGTTGATCGAGAATCTCGAGACGTCCCTGCAACGGAAGGTCGATCTCGTCACTGAGCAGAGCTTGAATCGGCACGTACAGCCTTATGTGGCGCGCGATCTCGCTACCATCTATGAAGGATGATCGCGTTTATCTGGCTCAGATCGCCGATGCCGCAAATTTGATCCGCGACTTTGTGGCCGGAATCGATAACGCCGCATTCCTAAAGGATCGAAAAACGCAGAGTGCGGTGATCATGCAGTTCGCGCTGATTGGCGAACTTGCTAAAAGGATTTCTGCGCCGGTGAAGGCATCCATCGCGGTACCTTGGAAAGAGATTGCAGGCTTCCGCGATCGCGCCATCCACGACTATTTTCAAATCGATCTTCAGATTGCCTGGGACACGATCGTTATCGATCTTGAGCCGCTCACAAAGGCGGTCCAAGAATATCTCGAAGCGCATCCCTGATCCGGCCCGTTTGGCTTGAAGCACGAGCCGGTGCGAAAGTGCTCAGGCGCGCAGCCAATAAGGCTTCGGCGACACGGCGGCCAGTTCCGCAAACTCTGCATCGCTCAGCCGGAAAGCCGCGGCGCTCACGTTCTCTTCGAGGTGCTTTACGTTGCTGGTGCCGGGGATGGGCAGAACCACAGGCGATCGGCGCAAGAGCCAGGCCAGCGAAACCACGGCCGTCGAGACCATGCGCGCGGCGGCAATCTTTTCCACCACTTCATTGGCTTTGCGCCCCTGCGCCATCGGCCCCCAGGGCAGAAAAGCGATGCCGTTGGCCGCGCAATCATCGAGCACGAAATCCCACTCGCGATCGGAGAAGCTGTAGCGGTTCTGCACGCTCACGATGGGAACGATTTTTTTTGCCCTTTGGATGTGCTCCAGAGTCACATTGGACAGGCCCACGTGGCGGATTTTGCCCTGCTCCTGGAGCCGCGCCAGAGCTTCCATCGACGCGTCGAAGGAGACGGCGGGATCGGGGACGTGGAGTTGGTAAATGTCGATGCGCTCGAGGCGCAGGCGCTTCAGACTGCCTTCGAGGGCCTCCTCAATGTGCGCAGGCGCCGCGTTGTGCTGCCAGACGCCGGGACCGTGGCGAACCCAGCCGGCCTTGGTGGTGATTACGAGATTCGCTGGATAAGGCCACAGGGCCTCGGCGATCAATTCCTCTGAGACATGGGGGCCGTAAGAGTCGGCTGTGTCAATGAAATTGACGCCCAGCCCCACGGCGCGGCGCAGTGTGGCGAGGGCGCCGGGAACGTCGTCGGGAGGACCCCAGATGCCTTTGCCGGTGATGCGCATGGCGCCGAACCCCATGCGATTCACCGTCAGGTCGCCGCCCAGGGTGACGGTTCCGGCTTGTGCGGCGGGCAGTTGGTCGGTTGCGGCTGGCATCGTATTTCTCCCGAGCTTTCAGCGGGGAGCTTCTAGCCTCCAGCCTCTGAGTCCCTGCACGTGTAAGCCTGCTCCGGTGGGCTTTGGTGCTGTCCCAACCTTTCGCATAAAACGCGAAAGGTTGGGGCACGGGAGGTTTCTCTTGACGCGACCAGAAGCTGAGACCTAGAAGTTAGCGGCTAGAAGCTGGTAGCTAGAAGCTTGCTTTTCTTACACCGTCACTTCCCAGCCCTTTTCATACGTCCGGGCCCAGTACTTCATGGCTTCGGAATCGCCGATGATGTGCGCGGTCTGGGGATCGATGTTCAGCTTGCGATTGACGAACCAGGCGATGTTCGAGAGCAGAAGCATGGTCACGGTGACATTGGCGACCGGGATCGGCGAATTGAGCTTTTCCTGGCCGCGAATGGCCGCAATGAAGTTGGCGAAGTGGGCGTCGGTCATGGTATCGGCGCCGACGGTGTCCACGGTCGCAGTATGGCTGCCGGTGCGGAACTGGTCGATCTGCTTGCCCTTCCAGTCGTAGACATCGTAGCCGCCTCGGTCGATGACCACCGATCCCTTGGTTCCCATAATCACCGAACCGCGATCGCGACCGTAAACGTTCATGCCCTGGCGGCTGCGGCCCTCCCAGGAGAGGGTCTTGCCTTCATATTCAAAGTTGGTGATCAAGGTGTCGTAGAATTCCCAGTCGTCCTTGAAGTTGTAATTGCCTCCCGAAGCAGTGACGGCGTGAGGAAACTCGGCGTTGAGCGCCCAGCGGCAGACGTCGACTTCGTGCGTTCCGTTGTTGAGTGCTTCGCCGGTGCCGTAGCGGCGCAACCAGTGCCAGTTGTAAGGATGGATGCTTTCCCTGTACTCGCTGCGGGGCGCAGGGCCCTGCCACAAGTCCCAATTGAGCGTGGCGGGAGCGGGACCGGGCGTGCCGTAGTGGGTGGCGCCGCGCGTATTGGCATACCAGGCCCGGGCCAGATAGGTATCGCCAATGTATCCGTCGTGGATCTTCTGGATCATTTTGATGGTGTAGTCGGAGGAGCGCTGCTGATCGCCGACCTGGACCATCTTGCCGTATTTCTTCTGGGCGGCCACCAGAAGTTCTCCCTCGTGAGGATTCTGGCTGGAGGGCTTTTCCACATACACGTGCTTGCCCGCCTTCAGGCCAAGCACGGCCATGGGCGTGTGCCAGTGATCGGGCGTGGCCACGGTAATGGCGTCGACCTCTTTGGATTCGAGGATGTGGCGGAAATCACCTTCGGCCTTGGGCGCATAGCCGAGCACCTGCTCCGCCTTGGCCGCAAACTTGGCCAGGATGTCGGAGTCGACATCGCAGACGTATGCCACGCGGGCGGTCTTGCTGTTGGCCTTGAGCGACGCGAGATGCGCGCCGGCGCGGCCTTTGATGCCATTGCCGTGGATGGCGAAGTTCAGGCGTTCGTTGGCGCCGAGAATCTGCGCATAACTTCTTGCGGTAGATGCAAATGCCGAGCCCGCTACACCTGCGGCCAGGCCGTTCACGAATTTTCGGCGCGAAATCATTCCAATCTCCGTTTCTCTCTTTAAGTGCTTTCCTTGCCGCCCAATTATATCCTTGCCATCGGCAGTCCTGCTGGGGAGCCCGGGAACGCCTGAACTTCTGGAAAAGCGGCATCTTGAACGCGACCAACCGGCCGTTCTCCGCCTATACTGGCGCTGAATCGGCCTGGAAAATGAATGGGGAGGGCTGTAAACTTGCGCCGCATGGGGGCGTCTACCAAAGTGATGGCAGCCGGCACAGCAGTGGAGCCGTTGACCGCGGTTACGGCGGAAGACCTTGCTGCGCAGGAATTTGCCAGGATCGTCGAGAGTCACCGGCCGCAGATATTCCGGTTTCTGCTTTCGTCTCTGCGTGATATAGACCTGGCAGAGACGCTTACCCAGGAATGCTTCCTGAAAGCGCACCGGAACTGGAAGCACTTCCGCGGCGACTCGACCGCGATGACCTGGCTGATGCGGATCGCCATCAACCTGCAGAAGGACTACTGGCGCAATCGCCGCATTCAGTTCTGGCGGCAGACCAGGACCAACGCAGTAGACCTGGACGAGGCCAGCGAGTGGCTGCCCAACGGCGAACGCAATGCCGAGCAGCAGATGCTGGCGCGGGAGCAGGTGGCACAGGTTTGGCAGGCGGTAAAAGGCCTGAGCGAGCGGCAGCGAACGGTGTTCTTGCTGCGCTACGTGGAAGAGCGGGAGCTGAGCGAAATTGCAGCAGCCACCGGACTGAGCGAGGGCACGGTGAAAGCGCACCTTTCGCGGGCCGTGGGCCGAGTGCGCACCGAGTTGAGAGGAACACGATGAACCGGGAACAGGATTGGTCGGGAGAAAACCCGCAGATGGACATGGAGCCGGATTTGGAACTCGCGCAGGCGCTCAAGCACTTCAAGGCCAGCTTGGATGCCTGGAGTGATGCGGCGTTGAGCCAGCCCCGGACGACGGCGAAGTTAGCCGTTCGGCACAGTTGGCGGATGGTGGCAGGTTGGGCGCTGGGATGCTTGCTGGTGATGGGCAGCCTGGCAGGGACAGTGCGTGAAATTTATCAGCGGCAGGAGATGGCCAGAATTGCGGCGCAAAAGGCCGCGCAAAAGATTGCAGAGGAACGGGCTGCGGCCGCACGGGTAACGGCACAGCCGGGCAGCGCACAGCCGGTCAATATGTTGCCGGTCGGGGCACAATCAGACAAGAAGACACCAGCCGCCACAACTCGGAAAGCGAGCCCCACGATGGATAGCGCCGAGGCCCAGGATGAGGATCTGCTGGCCTCCGTGGACAGCGATGTTTCGCGGGAGGTTCCGGCGGCGATGGAGCCGCTGGCGCAGTTGATGGACGACAACGATACGCAGTAAAAAGACGGGGCAGGCGAAAGAGAAGGCAAGAAGGGGATCCCTTGCGATGCAGGGGGAGGAGAGAACGATGAACGGGTTGAAAGCTGCACGATTGGTATTGGCGGTAGCGGGAGTTCTAACGGCTGGAGGTCTGGCCAGCGCGCAGGGGCCTGGCGGACAAGGGATGGGACCCGGCGGGTTCGGGCAGCATCGTCCTCCCATGGAGGGCGCGATGGGCGGAGCGGGCGGACAGGGGCAATTCTGGAACAATCCCAACGTCGTGAAGCTGCTGACCCTGACCGACGACCAGCGCAAGGCCATGGACGGCATTCTGCAGGATCACAAGATGAAGCTGATCGATCTTCGGGCCAATCTTGAGAAGGCCGAGGTCACAATGGGTCCGATGATGAAGGCCGATACGCCAGACCAGAAAGCGATCGAGGCGCAGATCGACAAGGTCGTGATGGCGCGAGCGGAGCTGGAAAAGGCGAATGCGCGTTTCCTGCTGGACATCCGGATGCAGTTGAAGCCGGACCAGTGGAAGCAGTTGCAGACGATGCGCATGAACCGGATGCAGCACCAGGGCATGGGGGACCGCGGCCGCATGGGCGAACACGGCCAAGGCGGATGGGGACAGGACGGCCAGCGTCCCGGCATGGATGGACAGGGCGGCCAGTTCCGCGGTGGTCCGGGTGGGCAGTTCCACAGGCCGCAGGGCGGCCAGCCGCCGGCCAACGCGCCGCAGTCGGCTCCGGCGCCTCCTCCGGCAACCGCTCCCGGTTCGGGAGAAGTGCAGTAGTCACGGCGCGCCCTCCCGCGACGGCGGCAGCGCGGCGAAGTTGAGCAGCCGTTGCGCGTGGCGGCAAGGCGCAGAACAACGAGGTTCTTCCAGGGAAAACAAAGGTGCGAGACAGATTGGCGGCGGCAGGGAAATCTCCTGCCGCCGTTTCTTTTTGTGGAGAGACCAAGCATTTGAGTCTGCGCGTTGGCGTGGCCACGCCCGGATTCAGCGTTGGTGCATCGACACTTTTGCGTTCTCACCCTTTTCGCAAAGAACGCGAAAAGGATGGGGCACGGGGGCGATGGATTTAGCTGCTTTAGA
>Ga0182024_10024399_pt1 | contig 10751 bp, 6 predicted proteins | sample P32metaG_FD_120480 | JGI IMG/M metagenome (GOLD analysis project Ga0182024, IMG submission 120480) | Permafrost microbial communities from Stordalen Mire, Sweden - P3-2 metaG (Illumina Assembly) | ecosystem: Environmental > Terrestrial > Soil > Wetlands > Permafrost | place: Sweden: Stordalen...
ACCTCATCGGATTGTGCCACGATCTCGGAGAGATTCTCTTCCGCACGGAATTCGGCAAGGAATACGCCCAGATTCTTCAGGCCCACAATCAGTCCGGCAGTCCGATGCACGAATTGGAGCAGCAAATGCTGGGCATCACCCAGGGCGAACTCGCCGCCATCATTCTTAAGAAGCTCGGTCTTCCCGACAATATTCGATATCCGATCGACCAGTTCCATGCATCCTTAAATCGCACGACCCATCCGCCGACGGATCGCCTCGCCCGCGTCCTGCATCTGGCCGACTTGTTCGCCAACGGAATCATGATGGCCGCCGCCATCGGCTCTCCAATCGCGCCCGTCACCAAAACCATATTTCGCGAACTCTTCGGAAAGAATGATCCAACCTTGCCGGATGTGGAAGCCGTCCGAGGCCAGATATTGGCATTAACCAGCATGATGGCGAATCTACCCGCCGCCGATCAGGCCAAGCTCATGCAGCCATTGCTCAAGCCCACGCGCAAGCGCGCCCTCTATATCCGCGATCCGATTTTCTCCGCCTTCGATCCCATGGCGGCGGCATTGAATCAGCTCGCGACCGTGACGACGCTGGCAAAGCTCCCGGATAAAATTGATCTCACCGCTCATGACGCCGTTGTTCTGGCGCGCCCGCAGGCTCCGCCGCCGGACATGAAAATCCCCATCCTTCACATCAATCCCGACCCGGAAACAACGCCGGCCACCAGCGGGCTGGTCACCACAGTCACGTCGATCTCGCTGGAAAAGCTATCGAGCTTTCTGCTGAATTCGACCCCCGCGGCAAAACCGGCCGCGTAGCAGCCTCTCGGCGTTCAAACCTTGCCACGGCCCCCGCACCGGGTAACCTCATCATTCCACACGATGGCATGGTTCATCTTTTACCTCGTCTACGCGCTGATCGGCTGGGGAATCCGCGTCGTGATGGTGACGGTCGTCCTCCGACGGCAATTCGCGCCGGGCGCTTCGGTCGCATGGCTCGGAATTGTCTTCCTGCACCCGTACATCGGATTGCTCCTGTACATGCTCGTCGGCGAAAGCCGCCTCGGGCCGCACCGGATCGAGCGCCACCGCGAAATCACCGCCCGCTTCCGCGATCCCGCGCGTCATGCCGGCCGGCTGCCCCATCAGACCCGGCCGGACGCCGAGCCGACCTATCAGCCGATGGTGCTCCAGGCCGAGAAAATCAGCGATCTTCCCGTACTCGCCGGCAATCAACTCGAATTTCTTCCAGACTCGGCAGAGTTCCTTCAGCGTCTGGTCGCGGATATCAACGCCGCTCAACAGGATGTGCATCTGCTCTATTACATCTTCGCCTGCGATCGTACCGCCGGCGCGGTCAGCGATGCTCTGATCGCGGCGGTTCAGCGCGGCGTTCACTGCCGGGTGCTCGCCGACGCTCTGGCGTCTCGCGGCTTTTTTCATCGCAATGGTCTGGGGCCGAAGTTGATGGCCGCCGGCGTCGAAGTCGTTCCCGCTTTGCCCGTCGCGCCTCTGCGACGGCGCATGGCTCGGATGGACCTGCGCAATCACCGCAAACTGTCGATCATCGACGGCCGCATCGCCTTCGCGGGAAGTCACAACCTCATCAACCCCGATTACGGCGGCCGCCGCGGCAATCCCTGGCTCGATCTCTCCGCTCGATTCACCGGACCGATCGTCGGCGAGTTGGCCACCGTCTTTGCCGAGGACTGGGCCTTTGAGACCAACCGGGAAATTGAAATTCCCGATCCCGATTCGAGCAAGTTTCAATCCCCGAATGGACCCGCGAATGAGGTGCTCGCTCAGGTCGTTCCGACCGGACCAACCAATCCGGACGAAACCTATCGCCGGCTGCTTCTCGCGGCAATCCAAAGCGCCCGGCGCGAGTTGATCCTCACCACTCCCTATTTCGTTCCAGACGAAACGACTCTATTGTCGCTGATGATGGCCGCCGATCGCGGCGTCGCTGTGAAACTCATCATCCCTCAAACCGCCGATCAATTTTTTTCCGCCGCTGCCGGCCGGGCTCATTACCTCTCGCTTCTCCGCTCCGGCGTGGAGATTCATCTCTATCGGCCCGCTCTGCTTCACGCCAAGACGACCACCGTGGACGATGCCTTCGCTCTCTTTGGCTCGGCCAATCTCGATGTCCGCAGTTTCAGCCTGAATTTTGAGCTGAGCATCCTGCTTTACGGCAAAGAAATCACCGAGCGCCTCCGGACGATTCAGAACCAATATCTTTCACAGTCGATCCCGTTGAATCTGGCCGATTGGCAGCGCCGGCCGATCGTCAGCGAATTCACCGACCGCGCGGTGTCGCTGCTTTCGCCCCTGCTCTAAAATGCCATCACGCCCATGCCCAGGATGACTCTCCAGCAAGCGCTCGCGGCCGGGACTGAGTTCCAAAAGGCCGGCCGGCTCGATGACGCCGAAAAGGTCTATCGCCAGCTTTTGGCGCATGATCCCAATTGTCCCGATGCGCTACACCTCCTGGGCGTTCTCCTGTTTCAGCGCGGGCAGCATCAGCCGGCGATCGATTTGATCCGCCGGGCGATCGCCCTTTATCCCGCCGGCGCGATGTATTACTCAAATCTCGCGCGTGTTCTGGCCGCGGCAAAAAAACCGGACGAAGCAATCGTCGCCAACCAGCAGGCCGCCGCGCTTCAGCCCAACAATCCGCAGGCGTACAACGATCTCGGCAGCGTCCTGTTTACCGCCGGCCGCGCCGAGGAGGCGATCGCCGCCTATCGACGCGCCATCGAGATTCAGCCCGATTTCGCCAGCGCCTGGTCCAACCTCGCCAGCGCTCTGCAGATCAGCGGCCGGTTTTCCGAAGCTCTGGAGTGTTGCAAAAAAGCGCTGGCGATTCAGCCGAATTACGTCGAGGCCCTCGGGGTTCTCGGCAACACTCTGTGCGATCTGGACCGGCTTGATGAAGGCATCGCGGAATTCCAAAAGGCGATCGCACTGCGCCCTGACATGCCGGAACTTCACAACAATCTGGGCCTGGGCCTGTTTCGTCGTGGTCGATACGATCAGGCGATTGCATCGCTCGACAAAGCCGTTGCCTTGCGTCCGAATTATGCATACGGCTGGAGCAATCGTGCCAAGGTCCTTCGCGATTGCAGCCGGCTCGAAGAAGCCGCCGCCTCCGCTCACCGCGCCCTGGCCATCGCGCCCGATCTTGCCGCGGGACATTTGAATCTGGCCACGATTTACCTCGACGCGTCGCGGGTCGCCGAAGCCATTCAGTCCGCTCGCCGAACGCTCGAATTATCCCCCAATCTGGCGGGCGTGCACAATCTCCTCGGAAATGCGCTCAAGGATGACGGCTCGGTCGCGGAGGCGATCGCGTGTTTCGACCGCGCGATGGCGTTAAAGCCGGACGACGCGGCCGCTCACAGCAACAAAGTCTACACCATGGAGTTTCTTCCCGATTGCGACGCGCAATCCCTTTTCAAAGAGCAGCGCCGCTGGAACGATGTGCACGCCCAATCCCTGAAGAAGTTAGGTCCTCCGCACGAAAACGATCGCTCGGCCGATCGCAAACTTCGCATCGGCTACGTGTCGCCCAACTTTCACACGCAATCTGAATCTTTCTTCATCGTGCCGCTTTTTGAATCGCAAGACCACGCGCAATTCGAGTTACATTGCTATTCCGATGTCGCTCGACCGGATGCCGTCACCGAGCGCTTGCGCCGCTCTGCTGATGGTTGGCACGATTGCCTGGGATTGACCGACGCCGAATTCGCCGATCGAATCCGCGACGATCGCATCGACATCCTCATCGATCTCTCGATGCACATGGGCCGCAACCGCGCCCTGGTCTACGCCCAAAAGCCCGCTCCGATTCAGGTGGCCTGGCTCGCTTATCCCGGCGGCACGGGCCTCGACGCCATGGATTTCCGCATCACCGATCCGTGGATCGACCCGCCGGGCCAGGATGATTCCTGTTATCGCGAGCAATCGATTCGCTTGCCGAAAACCTGGTGCTGTTACGACCCGCTCACCGATATTTCGCCGAGCCTCGCGCGGGCGCTGGGCCCGGTTCGGTTTGGATCGGTCAATAACCCCTGCAAAATCAACGAGCCGCTGTTGCGACTATGGGCACGGGTCGTGCAGGGGACGCCCGATTCCCAATTGCTCGTGCAGGTGATCGGCGAGAGCCATCGCCAAAGAATTCTGGACCTCTATCGATCGTTGAACATCGCGCCCGAGCGGCTGGAGTTTGTGGCCCGCTCCGGTCGCAAGGAGTATTTGCGCCTCTACAACCGAATCGACATTTGTCTGGATCCGCTCCCGTACAACGGGATCACGACAACCTGCGATGCGCTCTGGATGGGCGTGCCGGTCGTTACGCTCGCCGGAAAAACCGCCGCCGGCCGCGCCGGCCTAAGCATTCTGATGAACGTCGGCCTCGGCGAACTGACGGCCCACGAACCCGACGAATTCGTCAGCATCGCCCAATCGCTCGCCGCCGACGAGCCGCGACGAGCAGCTCTCCGCTCCACCCTTCGCCAGCGATTTCAGCAGTCGCCGCTGATGGATCACCGCCAGTTCGCGCGCGATATGGAATCAGCCTATCGCCAGATGTGGCGACAATGGTGCGCGAGTTAAATTCCAAATGTAACCGCGAAGACGCGAAGAGCGCGAAGAAAGCGCGAAGAAATCCCCGAAAAATCAGTCCAAGAATTTCTTCGCGTCTGTCTTCGCGCTCTTCGCGTCTTCGCGGTTCTCTTATTTGGAATGCCGTCGCCCGCCCTTGGCCTGCGGCTTAGCGGTCAGCGGATCATCCGGCCAGGAATGTTTCGGATAACGCACGCGTAAATCCTTGCGAACCTGAAAATACGTCGTCGCCCAAAAACTTTTCAAGTCCCCGGTGATCTGCACCGGCTGGTAATTCGGCCCCAGCAGATGCAACACCACCGCCACTCTTCCCGCGGCGATCCGCGGCGTCTCCCGCCAGGAAAAAACCTCCTGAAGCCGAACCTTCAGCACCGGCGGCTGATTCGCCGCATATTCCAGCCGAATCCGGCTTCCGCTCGGCACCTCAATCGTCTCCGGCGCCTGGCCCCGCAGCAAACGATCCAGCGGAAACCCCAGCCGCGCCTCCAGCGCATCCGCCAATGGCAAACGCTCGATTTCCTCGACGCTCTTTTTCCCCGCGCACAATTCCGCGAGCGCATCCCCTAATTCATTCGCATCAAAAGCAGGCCACGGATGCTCGGGCATCCATTTTTTCAGCAAGCCAACCCGAGCGAGGAAATTGGCAGCCTGCTCATCCTTAGCGAACAATTCCGCCGCCCGCGGCCGAAGCGCCGCCGCCAGTGTTTCACCCGGCGAATCGACCTGTGCATCGGCTTCTTCGGAAAGGACCAGATCGCGATACCGCACGACGCCGCGCCCAACGACCTTTCCCCGGCGTTCATCGAATACGGTTGTGCGCTCGCGCAAAATCGATTGTGGAAACATGGCCCAAAGCCACTCCTCGCGAATCGCGCTGGCGATGCGCACCATCGCTTCGCGCGTCCCGGATCGCGGATCGTCCCGCGCATCAAGAGCCAGAAATAATTCCGATTGCCTCACTACCGATTCGGCATCCAATCGCACGCCGCCCCCGCCCGTCATCACGCCCGCCGCCCGATCCCCAGCCCGCCGCCGGCAAACGCGGTCGGGATACGCCCAGAGCAATAGCTTGAGCAGCGTCTCATCCGATGGCCGCATCGAACGCACATCGCCCAGCCGCCGGCCGATCCGGAGCAATTCGTCTCTCACTTGCGCCACCTGCCGGGCCGCGATTACGTCGATGCCTCGATCATTCAGATGGGCCGCAAAACGATATCGCTCCGCCTCGGCCAAATCCTGCATCCGCAGAAGCAGATCGCTGTCCCCCTGCGTCGCCGGCCCGCGAGCGTGCATCGGCTGACTGAAATCCGGCCGACGAATATCTCTCTCGCCCAATAACGCCGCCAGCGTCGCCCCTTCCTCCACGCATCCAGCCTCCGCTGCCGCGCAGAGCAATCGCCCGATCCGCGGATGCAGCGGCAGCGATATCAATCGTTCCCCCATCGGCGTCACGCCGCCGTCATCGAGAGCCCCAAGCATCTCCAGCAGTCGCTGCGCCGATTCCAGCGCCGCAACCGGCGGCTGCTCGAACCACCCAAACGCCGCCGCATCCGCCTTTCCCCACGCGTGCAAATCCAGCACCGCGCCGGCAAGGTCCACCCGCATGACCTCCGGCAATTCAAATTCATCCAACTCCGCCTGCTCCTTCGCCGACCACAATCGCACGCACGTCCCCGGCCCCGTACGCCCGGCACGTCCCGCGCGCTGAATCGCCGACGCCTTGCTGATCCGCTTCAATTCCAACCGATCCAACCCGCGCCGCGGATCAAACGCCGGCACACGTGCGAGTCCGCTGTCGATCACCCAGCGCACGCCTTCAATCGTCAGCGAAGTTTCAGCGATATTGGTTGAGAGAATGACCTTGCGCCGGTTGCTTGGCCGCAATGCCAGCGTTTGCTGCTCAGGCGGCAGACTTCCATGCAGCGGGAAAATCGCCAGATCATTTCGCTTACCCAGCGGCTCCAGAAGCCGCCCGACGCGCCGAATCTCCTGCGCCCCCGGCAAAAACACGAGCACGTCCCCACCCAAATCCGCGCGCCCGATCACGTCCTCCACCGCGTTCGCCACACGCGGCCCAATCGCCGCATCCCCATGCGGCCGATATTCAATCTCCACCGCAAACGTCCGCCCCGGCACGCGCACCACCGGACAATCACCCAAAAATCGCGAGGCCGTCTCCGCCTCCAAAGTCGCCGACATCACAATCAGCAGCAAATCGGGCCGAACGGTCTGCTGCATTTCCCGCAACATGGCAATTGCCAGATCGATATGCAGCGATCGCTCATGAAACTCGTCGAGAAGGACAGCCCCAACGCCTTCGAGGAATGGATCATCCAGCATCTGCCGGGTCAGTACCCCTTCGGTCAAAACGCGCAATCGGGTATTTTTCCCAATTCGCTTTTCAAACCGGATTTGATACCCAACTTCCCCTCCGACTTCCCAAGAGTTTTCCTCGGCAATCCGCTGCGCCGCCGCCCGCGCCGCCACCCGCCGCGGCTGAAGCATCACGAGATTCGGATGATCCGCCGAAAGCATTCCACCTCGCAAAATCGCCGGCGGCACCCGCGTCGTTTTCCCCGCGCCCGGCTCGGCCACGATTACGAGCGACTTCGCCTCCTGAAGTCGCCGAACAATCTCCGGCAGATGGACGTCAATCGGCAGGGGGGTCATCGAGCCGAATTGTAGAGGCCCATGGCATCAACTGTAAAAGCTGCATGTCTTCTCGGTGGTCGGATATAATCCAACCTATTGAATTTTGGACCTCATCGATCAATATCGCGCAGAAATCGATTTGGTCTGCCGGTAAAGGCTCACCCCGAGAGGACCGGCGGCAAGGGACGCCAAAATTCAGAGCTGTCCCGGTTGAATTCATGCGACCGCGCTGCGTGGAATTGCACCGCGTATTGAAGGATAAGGTGATCGTGTCGCTGACAGTGCAGGAGATTTCGGACGATCGCATCGCGGCCAAGCTCGCGTAACCGCCAAAGGAGGATACGACCTATGGATATTCCCACGCATCCACTCGAAAACAACCTAGACCTCCATGCTTTCTTTCAGAAATACCGCGGCCAAAAGACTGGTTATTGGTTGTTCCGAGGCCACGCGGATAAATCATGGGAAATGATCCCGAAAGCGGGACGTCCGGAGTTTGGTTTGATATCTTCCGACGATATCCCAGAAGATATCTATAGGTTCGATATGTGGCGCAGGCAGGCTGTCGCCTATGTTGATCAGTTGCCATCAGATAATTTTGAGTGCCTCGCAATCGCACAGCATCATGGATTCGCGACTCGCTTACTTGACTGGACAGAGAATCCCCTCGTTGCGGTTTTCTTCGCTTGTTGCGAGGAGTGGGATAAAGACGGATGCGTCTATTGCTCTACCCCCGGTACTTTTGTGCCTTTTGTGCAGGATGTCGTGAGACTTGCTAACCTCGATGTTCTGAAGGTCAAATACAGCGATATCCTTTGTGTCAAAGAGACTGGCACCGTATATGTATCCCGTGCGATTTCCCAAAGGATACTAAACCAGCGAGGCGCATTTACAGTTCATAACCCGCCAACAGAACCCATAGAACGAAACGAGGAAAATCAGTTGGCTAGACTGGTAATACCGTGGGGTATGAAATGGGACATATTGCGGCACCTGAACGACTACGGCATAAATAGAGCGACGCTATTTCCCGACATGGACGGCTTAAGTGAATACGCAAACTTCCTGATAAAAGACAGGCTGCTATATAGAAAGTCCTGCGAAAAGCGATAATAAAAAGAGGACAAGAAACGGGGGCGCAGCGGCTCTGTCTCGACCCTTGAAGTTCGGCGCATGTTCGGGTTGCGCGACCTCCGACCCGTTGATACAAGATGCAGGTGATTATCCTGCATCTTGTACCAATACCATTTACCCGGCGCTACCGAACACGCGCCGAACTTCAAGGGTCGAGACAGAGCCGGATGCAGCTAGTAATTGGCAGAGATAAGGGGTCACGCAGAGTTTGTGAAAAAAGTTCCTGCCCCCTTATTCCGGGCCGAGGAGGTTTGTAGAGGCCTGTGGCATTACCTGTAAAAGCCGCGCATCTCCTGAGTGGCCCGATATAATGCGGGCTATTGAATGTTGGACCTCGTCGATCAACATCGCGCCGAAATCGAGTTGTTTTGCCAGCAAGGCCGGCCCCCGAAGCGAGGCCGGCGAGGGAGCCGAAATTCAGAGCTGTCCCGTTTTATTTTCCGACGATAACGGGGCTCGCGCCAACATGACGCGCGTGTATGGCTACGCTTCGGTGGGGCAGCGAGTGGTGAGCAACGTTTCCCATGGACACTGGAAGACCTGCATATTGCTGGGTGCCGTGCATCTGGGCGATCGCATACTATTTGGGCGCTCGCAACGAGACATTTGATGAAAACGCCGGTCTTTGGTTTTCTTTCGTTCACCGCTGGAACTTACGAGGGGGCGATGGTGCGCGATATGGGGTTGGCCAATGCCCTGCACCGCCGTGGATATAAGGTCGTGGTTTACTGGGTCATGGAAACGAACCAGAAACTAGTGGCGCCTGGAATCAAGCAGAGATATTTCCTTCGTGGCGGCCGATACCTGTTCAATAAACCTGGTGCATTTGCGGAGATGCTAGGGCGCATTTTCAATTTGGGTCCGCGGCATCGGCAAGAGAGGTACTTGCAGCAGCATCCAGATCTACTCGCGAGGTTGCTGGGGAATTTCGTTGTGAGCATGTGCGATTCGGCGCATGACCCGGCGCCGGCGATTCGGCTGGAAAAGTTGATGGCCCGCGATGGAATCACGCATTTGCTTCCGTCATTCGTGATGATTTGTCCGATAGCGCTGGCAATCAAGGAACGGGGACAGCTTCCGTTTGAATATCTGGCCACATTTCAGGGCGAAGAGATTTTCGCAAATTATGCGCAGGCTCGGAAGCGGCTGCCGGATTATTACGCGATGCTTCGGCGATGCGTGGCGGGCAGCCCGTGGCCGGCGATAGCGGTGAGCAATGACTATGCGGCGCGAATTCAGCACGAAATGGGGATTGATTCGGCACGATTGACGACGATTTATCCGGGGATTGAATTGCCGGCCGATCAGACAAAGCCGGCATTTTCAGCGCTGGAGGAGAAACTGCCGGGGATCAATCCCAGGCTGCCGATCGTAAGCTATCTGGGACGGCAGGATACGGAAAAGGGAATCGACCTGTTGTTGTATGCGGCGAGAATGCTGAGGGATCGGGGGGTGGAGTTCCAACTGGTCATTTGCGGCGGTACAAGTTACGGGAGGAAATACGAGGAAGTCTGCAAGTCCATTTCAGATCATCTTCGACTGGGAGTTTACTGGAAGCGACGAGTGAGCGATGCGTTTCGCGCGTCGCTGTATGCGCATAGCCGATGCCTGGTTTATCCATCGATTCATCGGGAGCCGTTCGGGATGGTGGCGGCGGAGGCAATGAGCTACGGGACGCCGGTGATCGTGCCAGATCATGGCGGCGTGACGGAGGTGATAGGAAAGGAAGATTGCGCGGGGGGATTAACGTTCAAGGTTTGGGATTCGCGGGATTTGGCGGATCAGATCAGGCGAATGGTAACGGATGATGCGCTGCACGCCCGGCTGGCGGCCAATACGCGGCGATTGGCGAAGAAATTTGACGTCGAGGCAATGACGGATCGGGTGCTGAAGCATATGGGGATCAAATCAGCAATCTAAAATTTGAGATTTGACACCTAAATGGTGAAAAGGTCCTCGGCTCGGATTTCAATTACTCGGGATGGAAGACGGGGGATGGAAAACGGGATAGATCTGAATTAACATATAATTACCGCATTTGTAGTCCCACCAGCGGATAAATGTAGTCAATGTTACACCTTATGGGGATTTCTGGTGTCGGCGGCGCTTTCCAGCGATCATATCTCCTTGCAGCAAATAGCGTTGCGACATCGCAATGTTGTTACCGTACACTAATATAATTCTGAAATGTGTAACAAAATGTAACGAAGTGTAAACAACGCGGTGGGATGACGCGATCTATTTCAAATTCTCCGGATTCAATCCCCGCAATTCCTTCACCACAAAGCGCCCATCCTTGCGAATCAGCTTATCGTCGAACCACATTTCCCCGCCGCCGGCTTC
>Ga0182024_10024400_pt1 | contig 10750 bp, 11 predicted proteins | sample P32metaG_FD_120480 | JGI IMG/M metagenome (GOLD analysis project Ga0182024, IMG submission 120480) | Permafrost microbial communities from Stordalen Mire, Sweden - P3-2 metaG (Illumina Assembly) | ecosystem: Environmental > Terrestrial > Soil > Wetlands > Permafrost | place: Sweden: Stordalen...
GCTCGTACATCTGCTTGAGAAGCGTCGGTGGGACGAGGCGGAGATCTTGCATTGGTCGGAATGGCGGCAGGAGCGTAATCGTATCGCGAAGGAATGCCATCGCAAACGTCGCCAGGCGGAACTTGCCCGGCGACGTAGGCATAGGCAAGGGGCGCTGTAGTACTAAGTACCACGTACCTCCTGGTTCCCACGCGGAGCGTGGGAACCAGGAGCACGGGCCGAAATTCCGACGCTTTCCGCTGGCATCGCCGCCGCCGCTCCGGTACGCTGGTCCAAACCCCTGCACGCGCCGCACGTTTCGGCCGCCGGGGCGCCTCTCCCTTCGACCTTGCGTTCCCAACTTGCCGAGGAGGTCGCTCGTGACAATCCGTTCGCCGTGGCGGATCGCCGCCGTGCTGGCCGTGCTGACCCTGACCGCGGCCGCCCGCGCCGAGGTCAAGGACGCCGCCGAACTGCTGCCGGCCCAGACGTTGGCCTGCGTCGAGGTGCGTCAGCCGGAACGGCTGGCCCGCGAAATCTCCGCCCTCGTCAAAAGCTCCGAACTCGACGACATGCCGGCCGTCATGGCCAAATTCCGCGAGAAGGTCGGCGACAACATGCCGTTCTACTTCTTCAACGAAGCCGCCATGATGAGCCTGGTTTTCAGCCCGGAAATGATCAACGAGTGCGGCCGCATCCAAGGCGGAGTCTTCGCCGTCACCAACGTCAACAAGGACGGGCCGGAAGTCGTCGGCGTCGTGCTGGCCGGCGACAGCAACCTGCCGACGTTCTTCCTGCGCGGCATGCTCACGGCCGACTTCAACGTCCGCGGCGTGGGCGAGGCCGAGGGCGTGCGCATCTACCGCGAACACCGGCAGGTTTACCACCCCGCGCTGCCGGGACAGCCGCCGCCCATGCCGACCTGGGAAGATTCGGGCCCGTTCATGGCCCTGTTGCCGTCCACGATCGTCCTCGGCTCCTCGGCGCAAGGCGTCAAGGACGTGATCGTGCGCTTCAAGGGCAAGAGTTCCGAGCCGTCGCTGGCCAGCGTTGCTTCTTACAAAGAGGCGGCCAAGCAGCGCGACAAGCCGGGCCTGTTCGCCTACACCGACCTGGCCGCCCTGGCCCAGCGCATGGACGAGGCGGGCAAGGACCTCGGCCCGATGGAGCGCGAATGGCGCGTCGTCAAGGCGGCGGTCAACCCCAAGGCGGTGCGCGGCGCCACGGCGTCGCTGACCCTCCAGAACGGCGCCATCGAGCTGAAGGCGCGCGTCGATCTCGACCCCAAGCAGTCCAGCCCGCTGGTCGATCTGCTGACGGCCAAGGCCGCGTCGCCGGACGTGCTCCATTTCACGCCGCGCGACGGCCTGCTGACGCTGAGTCTGAACCTCAATGAAGGCGAAAAGCGCTGGGGAAAGTTGATGGAGTTGATCGATTCCCTCGACGCGCCGGGGCCGGGCGAGGCGGAGCGGCCGTCGCCGAGCAAGGCCTTGAAGGAGTTGGAGGACCGGGTAAAGCTGAATGTGGCCAAGGACGTGTTGGGCCGGCTGACGGGCGCGGCCGTGGTGCTAGACGCCCCGGTGACGACGACGATGACGAGCATCGAATCCCCGAGGCCGGGCGGTCCTCCCCCCGTGCCCTTTACGACTCAGTATCAGGTGCCGCCGTTCGGGCGGCCTTCGCTGCTGGTGCTCCAGGCGACCGACGCCGACGCGGCCAAGTACCTCGAAGAGCAGGGCGTGCCAAAGCTGATCGGGCTGGGGACGGGCGAGCCGCCGGCGCCGATCCGGCAGGACGTGGACGGCCGATCGATCAGCACTGTGGCGGCGGGAGGGGTGGAAGGCCTGTTCGGGTCGAAAAACCTCTACGTCGGCCGGGAGGGGGCGTTCGTGGTGATCGGCCCGGATCGCAAGGAGGTCGCGGCGGCGCTGGCGGCCGGCGCCAAGAAAACGGGCCTGCTGGGCGAGGACAAGACGGCCGCCGCCGTCAAGGACCTGGAAGGCCCGCTGGCCGTCGGCGTCTTTTCTCTCGGTAAAGGGATCGTGGAAATCTTCAAACAGGTGGAACGGCCGGCGCCGACGTTCCGGCCGGACCTTCCGCCGCCGCCCGGCGCCGGCGACAAGCCGCCGGAGGCGCCGAAGATGTCGAAGCGGGCGGAGAAGACCATCGAAGACGCCGCCAAGGCCGTCGAGCCGCTGCCGCCCACCGTCCTCAGCCTCGGCCGCACGCCGGACGGGCTGACGCTGGAGATAAAGCAGACCGGGCTAAAGGGCGTCTCGGTCAAGGTGATCGATTTGCTGATCAACTCCTCCCTGGACCGGACGCTGGAGATGCGAAACCCACGTCCGTGACGGATCGTTCGGCGAGCGGCGCGACGTAAGCCCGCCGGTTTAGCATCCGTCCCGCACGTCCGTGACGGATCGTTCGGCGAGCGGCGCGGCGTAAGCCCGCCGGTTTAGCATCCGTCCCGCGGCGCGCTTCTATTCGGGGACGCTATTCTAAACCGGCGGGCTTACGCCGCGCCGCTCGCCAAAAGGTTCAACCTTCTCAGTGCGACCCGCCCGGCATGAGCGGGGTCGGCATCGGAATGGCCGGCCCCGTCAGGACCGGCGATCCCGTCAGGATCGGCGGCCCGGCGTCGCAGCCGCAGCTGGGGGTGTAGCAGCTGGACTCACAGCCGCAGCCGTAATCGCGATGGTGGAACGGCCGACGGCAGCAGCAGTGGTCCCAACAACAGCCCGAGGTCCAGAGCAACGAACAGAGGGCGACGAGCGTACACACGCCGCGCAAGCGCATGGAGGACTCCTTTATTCCAGGGTGTACGGCGATCGGGGACCGCACGGCTCCGTCCGTGGGAGGAAGGCGGGGAACGGGCCGGGAGAGGGTCGCGGCCGACGGCGGCGGCAACCCTCCGTCGGAGAGTATGCGCCACGTCCGGCCGGGGGCAACGGAAGACGGAGGCGGGAAGGGGCTTTTTTTCGCGGCGCGCGCGAAACCCTGCGGGCGGCGACGAAAAGGACGGACGGGGGGCGGGCCGGGGGCGTAAACCCCCGGAGGAAAGGCGCGACCGCGAAGGCGGCCGGCCTTCCCGCGTCCGGCGGACGTCAGCGCTGAATGATGGCGCCGGGCGGGGGCGTCGTCACGAGCGGGGCGTAGGGGCTGGCCGACGTGGGGGCGTTGCAGCCGCACGGCGGGGCGGCCGCGGTGGTGGGGGCGGGGCAGCACGCCGATTCACGCTTGAAGCACTTCTCGCAGCCGGCGGTGAACAGGGCCGCCGAAAGGGCCAGGGCGGCGGCCAATTGGGGCAGTCGCATGTTTCCATCCTCCATTCCGTAGGTGGGGCGGCGGGCGGGCCGCGGACGTGTCGGCCGGGCCGACCCTTTAACACGGTAGGTCGATTCGGCCGGCCGGACAACGACATTCTTTACACGAAACGGAAGGATTTTCGCGCCGACGGCCGCCTGTGCGGCGTGGGGCGGATGGGGCGAAAACGTCGGCCGAAGTGGATGCGACGGATGGGACGGGGTTGGAGAGCGGGGGGCGTCAGCCCCCTGATTCGTCCCTTGTCCCGAGGCGCTATTCTAAATCAGGGGGCTGACGCCCCCCGCTCACCTCGCTCAGGACTTCGTCCCCTCGCCGTGGATTTGCAGGCCGAAGCCGTCCAGATCGACGTCTTCGCCCTTCTCCGGCTCGCCGAGGCTGCCGCGGTCGAGGCTGAGGCGCAGGAAACACCACAGACTGACCGGCTCGCCCTGGTGGTCGTAGCCGGCGGCGTTGGCGTCGGCCTCCAACATCCAGCGCCACGAGCGCTTCTCGCCGCCGGGGTCGGCCTCCTCCTCCCAGCCCTTGAGTACGCGCGTCGTCGCCTGGAGGGCCGAACGCCACGTTTTCGGATCGTTGATGTGGATGCGCAGCTCTTCCGGCGCCTCTTCCGGCTTGACGTGGGCCAGGTTGCGCACGGCGTCGAACAGGCGGTGCTCCAAGTGGGAGGACCGCCACGGCGACCGCAAAAAGAAGGTCGCGCGGGGCGCCTCGAAGGCCAGGCCGTAGAAATCGAAGCGCATGCCTTGTCATCCCCTGGGGAGAACGGGTCTTCACGCGCCGTTCATGGTAGCGGTTTCGGCGCGGGTTTGCAGCCGGGCGGAGGGCGGCAGGCCGCCGGCCCGTCCGGGGTCGGCGTCGGCCGCTTCCGCCTCGGCCCGCGGCCGGGCCATCGAGGCCACGACGAGATAGCCGATCAGGCTCAGCGTCCAGGTGAGGACGCGCTGCACCAGCGAGCCGAGGATGCCGTTCGGCTCCGGGCAGCCGAACCAGCCGAACAGCTTGCCGAAGCCGTATTCGCCGGCGCCGATGCCGCCCGGCAGCGGCACGGCGGCCTGCACCACCAGGCCGATCGGCACCAACAGGAAGTGTTGCAACAGCGTCGGGATGGCGTTGGCGTCGGAGGCGCCGATCAGGGCGCGGGCGCCGTAATAAAACGACGGGATAAAGCCCATAAACCCGATCAGCGATAGGACAAGGGCGATGATCACGCTCCCTTGCCGTTTGCGGTACATCCACACGGCCCGCCACAATTCCGCCACGGAACCGCCGACCTTCGGCAGCTTTTCCAGGCGGTCGGCCAGGCCCGTCGCCCGGGCGTCCGACAGGCGGCCCATCAGCAGCCACACGACGACGGACGCGGCCACGACGGCCAGGGCCGCGCCGACGATCAGTTTCGACGGCCCTTCGGCCCGGCCGCCGAGGCCGCCGGCCAGCCAGAATCCGCCGCCGATCAGGGCCACGACCCAGAACAGACCCCACAGGCCGATGAGCCGGTCCATGACCACGGTGGCCACCGCCACGGTGCGCCGGCTCTGCCCGCGGGCGATGCCGGCCGCCTTGACCAGGTCGCCGCCGACCGACCCCGGCAGGAACGCGCTGAAGAAGAAGCCGAGGAAGCCGAGCCGCATGGCGTTGCCCAGCGTGAACGGCAAATCCTGGGCGCGGACGAGCACCCACCAGCGCACCATCGTGATCGGCACGGCCGCCGCGAAGAACACGAACGCCAGGGCGAGGCTGCCGTAGTCGATCAGTTCGCCGCGGACGGCGTGGCGCTGCCAGACGTAGCCGAGGCCGCGGTCGTCGGGGTTTTGGGGGTGGCCCCAGTACCACCAGACGACGAGGGCGAGCAGCGCCGCGGCCAGCAGATATTTGAACGCGGTCCAGAGGAGGCGTTTATTCACGACGGCATCCTGTCGTTGGGGGAAGTCGGCCCGGTCCTTCGTGTAGTGTAGTTCATGCCCGGCGGGAACGTCACGGCGGCCCCGGCATTCTGCGCAAGGCGGGCCGGGCTGTCCAGCGGAGTTTTTCGGCGGGCGGCCCGGCGGGAATTGACAGCGGCGGGGGCGTTCGCTAATTTAAACCGGCGTCCTTCGGGGCCATAGTGAAATGGGATCACACCACAATGGCATTGTGGGATTCGGGGTTCGAATCCCCGTGGCTCCACTAAAGTGAAGGCCCGCCGTGACTTACGGCGGGCCTCTTTGTTGTGTTAGGGCCGGCGTTAGGGCCGGCGGCCGGGGTCAGGCAACCACGGCGCTTTGTGGGGCGGGGGCGGGTTCGAGGAGCGGGGGGAGTTCGATCACCTGGTCAATGAGGCTGTCGAGTTCCAGCTGTAGGTAGAGGTCGGCCGTCCTCTTGAGACTAGCGTGGCGCATCAGCCGTTGCACCGCCTTTAGCGGCAGCTTGCCGGCAAGCAGGGTGCAAAAGGTGTAGCGGAGGCAATGGAAGTTGAGGCGGCGGCCGTCCTCGCTCACCTTGGGGATGCCGGCGCGGGCTAGGTTGGCGTCGAAGGTGACGTAGTACTGGCGGGCGGGAAAGAGGCGGTCGGTCGGCTTCTTCCCCTCGCACAGCCGGCGGAGCGTCGGTAGCAGGTCGGGCAGGATCGGCAGGCGGTGACCCGTCTTGGTCTTGTCGATCTCCGGCCGACATTGCCAGGTCGCCGAGTCGAGGTCGAAGTCGCGGCGTTCCACTAGCGAGAGTTCGCCCCAACGTAGGCCGGTGAGCACGGCGGCCAAGTAGTAGTCGCGGCATTTCGGGTTGGCGTCAAGGAGGCGGCGGAGCTCGTCGGGCATCAGGGCCCGGCGCCGCCTGGGGGCCGGCCTCGATCCCGCCTTGGCCCTGCGGACCTTGCGGACGGCGTTCGTCTCGATCAGGCCTTGGGACACGCACCATTCCAGGAAGGCGTTGAGGTTGTCGCGGTAGGCGTTGGTGGTGCTGGCGGCGCGGTCCCCGGCGCCGAGGGCGGCCAGGGCGGCGGTGACGCGGTGCGTGGTGATGTCGTGGAGCGTCTTCCAGGCGCCGCGGCGGGCCAGCATGTTCAGCTGACCCTTGCGGGCCTTGAGGGTGTGCGGGCTCATCGCCTGCCTGCGCAGGTCCGCGAGATACGATTCGATGACCTGGCCGATCGGCAGGTGTTGGGGAGCGATCTTGTCCAGTCCCAGGAAGGGGCCGGTGATGTCCGGGCGTTCGGGCTGCAGGCCGGCCCGGAGGCGGTCCACGTCGCGCTCGATGAAGCCTTTCAACCCGTCGGCGGCGCGGCGGTCGGTCATGCCGGTGGAGACGTTCGTCCGCGTGACGCCGTGCTGGTCCTTGAACTCCATGTAGTAGATGCGGCGGCCGGCCGGCTTGTAGACGCGCATGTCGCTTTCCCCCTTCGGTTGCTCACTTGTTCGCTGGTTTCTTCGTTGACGACTCCGGCGTTTCCCCCAGGCCCATGCGGCGGGCCTGTTCCCTTAGTAAGCGCTCCATCATCTCCGTCTTGTCCACTTTCCATGAATGAGCGATATTACATATCAACATATGAGCGTGGTCGCTCAGGCGGTAGGTCGCGGGCCGCTTGTGGTGTGCCATAGGCGCTCCGTAATAGAGGAAAGGAAGGGGCGACGGTGGATTGTACCACAAGGCGGGCAGTACGTTCAAGGTCGGAAGTTCGGAAAAAACGGGAAAATCCGCACAATCCCCCTTGACAGGGCAGTACGTTTATGGGACAATCCAAGCTCAAAGAACGGAGCCGGCGGGTTGCTTGCGACAACCCGCCGGCGGGTCACCACAACAGGGGTACTGTCATGGCAACCAAGACGAAGGGTAACGGACGCGGGGCGAAGGTGCAAGCGGCGGCGGCGGACGACGCCGAACGGGCCGCGCTCGAGGGGCTGGAAGACCTGGCGCGGCGGGCCACGACCCGGACGGCGGCCAGGGCGGCGCTGGCGGGCAACATCACCATCAAGGACCTGGGGCCGCCCGACGCGGAGAGCGACGCCGACGAAGCGTACTACCGGAAGGCGGCGGAGAGGGAGGCGCGGGCGCTGCGGCCGTCGCTTCCCGACCGGCTGCGGTTCTGGTTGATGACCTCGACGGAGTGCTACGAGCTGCGGCGCTTCGGGGCCGGCTGGACGGTGACGAAGTACTCGGACGGCCGGGTCTACCAGCTCGGCCGCGACCGGCTGGGCCGTCTGGTGTGCAGCTGTCCGGGCTGCGGCCAGTACGGGCCGCAGTGCGCGGGCGGACGGGGCTGCAAACACGCCCGGATGCTCAAGGCGGTCGCCGGGCTGCTGGCCGAGGACGGCGGGCCGGAGCACACGCCGCCGGATAACGCGGCGGCGGCGATCCGCATGGCCACGGTCATCGTCACGGGCCGCGACCCGGAGAAGGCTGCGGCGTGACCGGGCGCATGGGCCGGGGCAAGGACGCCCCGGCCGTCCGTTTGGGCCTTGACCCTCGGAGAGACAACACCGCCCCGTCCGGCCTTCCGCCAACCCGTCGCCGCGCCTCAAGTCGCGACGGGTTGGGGAAGGCCGGACGGGGCCTTCCCCAACCCTGAACCGCCTTGGGGCTTTGACCTTGCCATCCTCGGTTTCTTGTGCCGTTTCTCCGGGCCGCTGTCACGTTAGTGCCTCGCGGCGGCGCCCGGACGAACAGCAGACCGCGTGACCTCGGCGCCCTCGGCCGCCTCTTGGGCTTCGACCGCTTCGGTCGTGAGATCGGCCAGTCTCTGGGTTTCGGCCGCGGCCAGGCTTTCGGCGAGACGGCGGGCGCCTGCGTTGCCGTGTGCGTGTCTTCGGCGGACCATGGGACATACCTCCGGTGTTGTTCTTGAAGTATACCACGCGCCGGGTGACAGGGGAGTGTCCGTTGGTCCCAAAATGCTTCCTTCACGCGGGATGGATGATGGAGGCCTCGACTAGAGTCCTCTCAACGGCGGCCGATGAATCCTTGGGGCCGGCGGCATGTCAGCACGCGACCCCGACGCGCTTGGCGCGGCGTCAGGGCGCTCGGGGGCCACTCCGCAACCCGACGCGGACTGCGCGGCGCGTGGCGTCCAGGGGTCGCGTTGGTCCTTGGTTGCCTCCTCCGGGGTGCGGGCCACTGGCCGCATCCCGGAGGAGGCATTGGCGCTCGCGGTGGGGTGTGTTGGTCCTCACGACGGAACGGACGGCTCCGGCACTGCGGAGTCGGCCGTCGGTTGTGGCGCTTGCTCAGGGCTTGGTCGGCGTCGGGGGCGTCGGCGCGGCCGGCGGTGTTGGCGCCGGCTTGTCGTCGACGCCGGCGGTCAGGATGGCCTTGAGCTGCTGGCGTTGGGCGTCGGTCAACACGGCCAGCGCGTCTTTGTGCTCTTGCTCGCGGATGGACGTGATTTGTGCCTCAAGGTCGGCCACCTTGCTCCGGGCCTCGCCGGTGATCTTCTCGACGGCGATCTTCTGGGCGTCGGTCAGGCCCAGCTTCTTGAAGTCCCTCGGCAGTGTACCTTTTGTGGCCGGCGTTGGCGTCGGCGCGGGCTTGGCCGGCTCGTCGCCCGGCGACAGGCTCAGAAGGCCCAGGAGGGCCACGGACGTGAGCAGGAACGATTTCATGAGAAGTTCCGTTGGACGTGGGACCCCGAAGCGGGGCAGCTGAGAAGGAACATAGGTAATGGCGTCGAAAGGTCAAGGGGCCGCGACCCGACGCGCCGGCCGGGCCTCTCGCCGGATTCGCGTGACGCGCCGGGGCGTCCCCGGCAGGGGCCGGGGAGTCCGCCCCGGAAGTATCGCGTCGGACGCGGTTGTGTTGCGGCTGAGCCGCTTGCCTTTCGCGTCGGACGCGGTTGTGTGGCCGCAGGGATGCGGTTGTTTGGCTTTGTCTTCTTGTCTTGGTTCTTGGGGTAGGGGCGTGGGGGCACGCGAGCCGGTCTGCTGCAGCGACTGTCTTCTGCGTTGTACTCGACGCAGAAGCGGGAGCTCAGCAGCCGGCCGCGGGGGAGGGAGAAGGCCCGGAGTCCGTTGCCTTTCCTTTGTCTTGTCTTTTGTCTTGGTTGCCTTTCTTTCCCCCCGTTGGATTGGGTCCGACGCCATGACGGGGTTGGGGTCGGGGAGTGCGACGGGCCGCCCCGAGGGGCGGGGTCGCGTGACGCGCCGGGCCTCGGCGGCGGCACGGATGCGGAGCCTCGGCCCCAACGATGATCGCGTCACGCGGGCGGCCCCGAGGCCGCATCGACCCGTGGGGCGCTCGCAACGAGAACGAACCTGCGGCGGCTTAAAGGGGGCGCAGCCCCGCCGCCGCAAAAAGAAAGATGTTCGCCCGCGTAGCGGCGGCTGCTGAATGACCGCGGGCGGGGCGGGGGCCGGGGAAGCCGCCGAAGGCGGCGCTCCCCGGACACCGCCAGGGCAGGATGCCCGATACCGCAGCGGCCGCACGATGCGGCCGCTGCGGGCACGATGCCCGCGCGAGCCGCACGATGCGGCCCTACAGGGACGCGGAGCGGAGAGAAGGACCGGAGAGACGTACTTCGCGCCGGCCGCCCCTCGGGGCGGTGTCGCGTCACGCGCGCGTCCGCCCGTCAGGGCGGCGCCAAGGACGCCGAGAAGACAAAAGGCAAGTCGGGATACCGCCGGCCGAAGGCCTGGGGGAAGAGCCTCCCCGGCGGCTGAGGGGGCCACGCGGCGAGCGATTGCTAGGGTGCGTCCGCCACGGGAGGGGGTGCGGGAAGGGTCGGGAACGAAGGGCGCTGGGTCGAGCTGTTGAGGGCGTCGATGGCGGCGCGTCAGGCCTCTGGGAATGGGGCCAGGGCGCTCAGGAGCATGGTGAGGATGGCCGAACTGGTCGGGGTGAAGGCGTGTTGACGTGAACCTGTGAATCTATGAATAGACGTTTACCAGATAATCCCGGTAGGATGACGTGGAAGATCGGGGGTATGCGGTAAGGCGCCGGGTAGGTGCGGGCGGGGACCGGCGCGAACCGCCGAGGCAAGACCCCGGCCGCCGACCAAACCAGGCGCAAAAACCGTGCCAAACCAACACGCAAACCGCCTCTTTCCTCTCTCGTTATCGGACCTTTTGGTGTACGGCTGTTAGCTGGATGCGCTGGATTTGCCAGCCTTTCCTCGCCTGCCGAGTTTGGCGGACGGGCGCATCGGAACGTCCGATAACCGACAGGTGGGCGCAGAAAAACGGCCGTCCGTGGGGCCGAACTGCCCTCCACGGACGGCCGGACGACGGTTTAGCGCCGCATCAGATCGGCGGCCGTTATGGTCTTCAAGACCGTCGGGGGTTCTTGCGTCGGCTTTGGCGCGGCGTCTTTTGGACCCTGGCCCTCTACCCAGCGCTCGATGGCCGCTGCTTGGCGGTCCTGCGCTAGCACCAAACGGTTTTTCGGGTCGTGACGGTTAACTTCTTGCTGCAACGGAGTACACTTCCCCGCGGCTGCGCCTTGGGGAGGGACTCCAATGACCGTCGCCACCGATGACTTTCCCGCC
>Ga0182024_10024402_pt1 | contig 10750 bp, 8 predicted proteins | sample P32metaG_FD_120480 | JGI IMG/M metagenome (GOLD analysis project Ga0182024, IMG submission 120480) | Permafrost microbial communities from Stordalen Mire, Sweden - P3-2 metaG (Illumina Assembly) | ecosystem: Environmental > Terrestrial > Soil > Wetlands > Permafrost | place: Sweden: Stordalen...
CGGGAATGGCCGCTTTTGTGCAGCGGACGGGTGTCGATGAATTGATGCTGACCGGCGCCATCTACGACCCGGCGGCCCGGCTCCGGTCGTTCGAAATCGCCGCCCAATTTCGGGAATCGTGACCGCCGCCCCGGGGCCTCAAGGATTGAGGACCGTGGCCGGGGCGTTAGCTCGTGAGCGGTCGGGAATGCCATGCCGGGTCGCTGACGTCATTCTGCCAGCGCGAGAGATCCGAACGCAGGGCGGCGAGCGGTCCGGCCGCGGCAGGGTCGGCCGCGAGGTTATTCATCTCCCAGGGGTCGTGCGGCAGGTCGAACAACTGGGTGTGGCGCCGGTCTGTGGGGCGAAACCCGAAGTTTCTGTAGTACCGCGCCTGACATCGGGCGCCGGTTTGGGGCTAGGCTTCCGGCTCGACCCGGCCGCGCCGGGCCTTGTGTTTGGCGCGGTGCTGCTTCGCCTGAATCATGCGCACCTTCTGGCCGCGGCTTTTTTGCCGGGTTTGGCGGCGCGCTTTTTCCCGCACGTCCCGCGCCGCGTCGGCGGCAAATCGAACCCGCGCTTCCAGCTTGGCGCACAGCAGCTCCCAGGCGATTTCCCGATTCGCCACCTGGGCCCGCTCGGCCTGGCAGCGCACCTCGATGCCGGTCGGCCGGTGGCGCAGCCACACGGTCGAGGAAGTCTTGTTGATCTTTTGGCCGCCCGGTCCGTGGCCGCGGATGAATTTCTCGTCGACGTCGGACACGCTCACCCCCAGGCGCTGAAGGCGGGAAAGCATTGCGGGAGAAAAGTCCATATTCAGAGTCACTGGCGGCTGCCTGATTTTGGTCCCGGGCCGCTCACTTGTTGGACGGAGGTGGCGCCGCCGAGCCGTCGAGCTTCACCGCAAACGGCTGAGCCGGCTCTTCGATGACGGCGAGGCCTCCGCTCACCTGCGGGGCGCTGGGCGCGTCATGCAGTTCCAGAATGTAGATCTCATTCTGGCCCGAATTGAGCCATTGGCCGGGAACCCATAGGGACCGCAGGCCGCCGCGGTCCCAGAACCGGCCGAGATTGTGGCCGTTGACCCAGACGGCGCCCATGCCCCACTTGCGCATATCCAGGAAAGTGCCGCCCGGCCGGTCGGTCGTGAAAGTGCCCCGATAGATCGTCGGCCCGGTGTGGGGAGCATCCGAGGCCTGGAAGTGCTCGATGTGGTCGAATGGCAGGCTGTAGTTCGCCCAATCCCGTAGCTCCTGGCCGTCCAAGGTGGCGCCGCCGATCAGCCCCTTGTGGGCGCGGTATTGGGTGGCGGAATTCACCGGCACGCTGATGCGCCCCAGATTGTAAACCAGGACGTCCAGCGTGGCGGGCCCCGATTCATCCAGCGCGATCTTGCTGCTGTCCGGGCCATAGCCGCGGAACGCCTTACCGACCGTTTTCCCGTTCACCATGACGATCGCGTAGTCCATCGCCTGCTTCAGCTCCAAGAGGCCTTTGACGCCTTGCGGGAATTGCTTGCGGTAGAGGACAAAGCCGTAGGCCTGGTCGAGGTCTTCCATGGCGGCCGGCTGCGCGGAAATCCGGGTGGGGGTGCCAGGCAGCAGCGCCAGGAGGGGCTCCTTCTCGTTCAAGGTGATTGTCGGCACCTCGATGACCGAAGGCTCTGGCGGCGGCGCCGGCAAGTGGAGGCCGAGGCGCTGGGTCAGCAGGGCCCGGAACGCGCGGTACTTTTCCGTAGTCCGGCCGGCTTCATCGATTGGAGCCTCGTAGTCGTAGCTGGTCTGAACCGGCAGGTATTCATTGCAGCCGTTGGAGAAACCGAAGTTCGTGCCTCCGAACTCGAGGTAGAGGCAGAACGAGTAGTTGTGATCGAGCAGGTAGTTGGCCCATTTCAAACCCTGGGGGAGGGGAAAGCGGTGGGCGATTTTTTGGCCCCAGCCGCTGAACCAGGCGGTGTAGACCTCCGGGACGTAAACCGGATTGTCGCCAATTCCCGCCACGCTTTGGGCGTACCCGCGGTCGTCTTTCAACCCGTTGCGGCAGTACATCAGTCCGGGCACCCGCAGGTTGGCGTCGCCCCAGACCGGGGTCGTTGGGTCGCAGGTGAAAAGCGGCACGTCGAAGCCAACGTCGCGGAAGATCTTCGTCAAGGAACGCATGTAGTCGATGTTCCCTTGGGCGATAATGCCGTACTCGTTTTCCACCTGCACCATGAGCAGCGGTCCGCCGTGGGTTACCTGGAGGTCGGCGACTTGCTTGTAGACCTGCTCAACGTACCGGCGGCTCCACTCGACGTACTGGGGATCATTGGTCCGGACTTTGACGTCGGGGTAGCGGAGCGTCCAATAGGGGATGGCGCCATACTCCACTTCAGCGCAGCAGTAGGGGCCCGGCCGCAGGATCGCCCACATGCCGTTGTCGCGGCAAAGCTGCAGCACTCGGCGGACGTCGGTGATGCCGCTAAAGCTGAACTGACCTTCCTTCGGCTCCACCTGGTTCCAAAAGAGGTAGAAACTGATCGTATTGAGGCCCATCGCCTTGGCCTGCTTGATGCGCTGCTCCCAATCCTCCGGCAGCACGCGGCCAAAATGCATCTCCCCGGCGATCAGCATCGTCGGCTGGCCATCGAGGAAAAATTGGTGATCGCGGGTTTCGAAATGGTGCGGCTGGCCGTCGGGCACGACGGTTGCGATGGTTTGGGCGCGGGCCGTCAGGCCGAGCGCGCCCAGCAGCAATCCGAGCGAAAACGAGCGGGGCAGAAATGTCATCATGCGGGGAAGGGGCCGGGGGTTCGCGGAAAATTCGGGGCGGCGGGCGGACGGGGCCGGTGCGAGTGGGGCGCTGGCCGCCGTCCCGGGCCGGAGCCGAGCGGCCAGCCTCACCGGAAATGCCGCCCAAGGAAACCCCTAAAAAAACAGGACAGTCCGCCTGCCGGAGGAAGCGGCGCCCGCCTACGCCTGGCCGGGCACTTCCAGCGGGATGATCGCATGCCGGCGCAGCTCGACGCCGCGCAGCAGCGTGATGATGGCGCGTTCGCCGATGCGATCGGCGGTCAGCAATTTTTGCAGGCCGTCGACCGACGCGGTCGCCGCCCCGTCGAGGGCGATCACCAGGTCGCCCTCGATCAAGCCCGCCCGGGTGGCTGGACTGTCGGGCTCCAGGCCGGCGACCAAGACGCCGGTCTCCTGGGCGAGGTGATGATGCCGCATGAGCTTGCGCAGGAGGGGGACGGTTTGCCCGGCGACGCCGATAAAGCTGCGCCGCACCCGGCCGTCCTTGATCAGCCAGGCCACGACCCAGCGGGCAGTGTTGCTAGCAATGGCGAAGCAGATGCCTTGGGCCGGGCGGATGATGGCCGTGTTCACGCCGATCACTTCGCCCCGGCTGTTGACCAGCGGGCCGCCGGAATTGCCCGGATTGAGCGCCGCATCGGTTTGCAGGACATTGTCGATCAGCCGCCCGGAGGCGCCGCGCAGCGACCGGCCGAGCCCGCTGACGATGCCGGCGGTGACGGTCTGCTGGAAGCCCATGGGCGAGCCGATGGCGATCGCGATCTGGCCGGGGCGCACGACGTCGCTGTCGGCAAAATGCAGGAAGGACAGTTCGTCCGCGCTGACGCGCAGGACGGCCAGATCCGAATCCGGATCGTCCCCGATGAGATCGGCCGCCAGCTTTCGGCCGTCGGCCAGGAACACCCGCAGGGCGCGGGCGCCATGGACGACATGGCTGTTGGTCAGGAGGTAGCCGTCGGGTGAAATGAAAAAGCCCGAGCCGCTGCCTCCCGGCGCGTTGTTGCCTTGGACTTCGATGTGGACGACGGCGGGGTGGGCCGCCGCGACGGCCCCCGACACCGCCTGGGAGTAGGCATCCTGCAGCCACTCGTCGGCGCCCGCGGCGGGCGTGGGCGCGGGTTCATTCGCGATCATAGGCCGAATTAATGGTCAAAGCGGCGTTATGCAAACGCCCCCCTTTGCGACGGAAAAAACGCGACATTGGCGGGCGCCCGCTTAGCAATGGGCCTGCGTGCTTCCGACCTCCGCTTCAAATCGAACCGTCGTCGCCATCACCGGGGCCTCGAGCGGCATTGGCGCGACGTTTGCCCGGGCACTGGCGCCGCGGCACGACCTGCTGCTCATCGCCCGGCGCAAAGATCGCCTGGACCAGCTGGCCGCGGAATTGTCGGACGCCCACGGCGCGGCCTGCGAGGTGCTGGCGGCGGATCTGAGCCAGGATGGCGATCTCGCGCGGGTCGCCGACCGGTTGCGAGCCGAGCCGCGCCTGGAACTACTCGTGAACAACGCCGGCTACGGCGCGCACGGATTATTTTGGGAGTCGGCGCTGGAAACCCAGGAAGAGATGCACCGCCTGCACGTGATGGCGACCGTGCGGCTCTGCCACGCGGCGTTGGCCAATCTCGTGCCGCGCAATAGGGGCGCGGTCATCAATGTGGCGTCGGTCGCGGCGTTCGTGCGCCGCGCCGGAGGCACGAGCTACGGGGCGACCAAGAGCTGGATGGCCGTCTTTTCCGAGGGGCTCTACCTGGAGCTGCGGCAGGCGAAATCCCCGGTCGTGGTGCAGGCGTTATGCCCCGGTTTCACCTACTCAGAGTTTCACGACACGATGGGGGTGGAACGGGCGAGCCTGGCCCCGCCGGCATTTTGGCTGTCGGCCGAACACGTCGTGGCCGATTCGCTGGCCGCACTGCGAACCCGGAAATTTTTGGTCGTGCCGGGCTGGCGCTACCGGATCGTCGTCGCGCTCCTGACGAAGCTTCCGGTTGGGCTTCGCCTGGCGATCGAGGCGCGGGCGACCGGTGGAAAACGCAAAGGCGCCCGATGACTCCTGAGGAGCCGCCGCCGTTCTTGGTCGATCCGGCCGCGAACAAGCCGGCCAACAAGACCCGCAGGGCCGGAACCTGGGCGACGATCACGCTGGCGGCGGCGAAGATTCTCTCCTCGTTCAAGTTTGCCCTGATTTTCCTCAAAACGGGCGGCTCGATGCTCCTGATGATGTGGCTCTATGCCCAGATCTGGGGCTGGCCTTTCGCCGCCGGGTTCGTGCTGCTCATCTTCGTTCACGAGTGCGGGCACTTGATTGTGGCCCGCGCTTTCGGGCTGAAGGTGGGCGCGCCGATTTTTATTCCCTTTATGGGCGCGTACATCGCGCTCAAGCAGGCGCCGCGCGACGCTTGGATGGAGGCGTGTGTGGGTATCGGCGGCCCGTTGTTTGGCACGTTGGGCGCCGCGACGTGCTGGGGAATCTATTTCACGACCGGCAACCCGCTGTTTCGGGCGATCGCTTATTCGGGCTTTTTCCTCAACTTATTCAATCTCACTCCGATCACACCACTCGACGGCGGCCGGATCGCGGCGGCGGTTTCGCCCTGGCTTTGGCTCGTCGGCCTGGCGGTGATGGGCGCGATGATGATTTATCATTTTAATCTGCTGCTGCTGGTCATCGTCGCTCTGTCCGTGCCGCGGATCTTCCGGCTGCTCCGCGGCCGGGAGGCGTCGCCGGCTTATTTCGCCGTCGCGCCGGGCCGCCGCTGGACGATGGCGGTGCTCTATTTCGGCTTGGCCGGATTCCTCGCGACCGGCATGGAGTTGACGAAATTGGAGCCCAGGTCGCCCGCCCCGATCCAAGGCACGCTGTAGCGGCGGTCAACAATCTCGGCCGGGGTCCGCCGCCTGAACGCTCGGCCACTCGAAAATCAGGGTTGATCCCGGCTCGGACCGGCGGCGGCCGCCGGGTGCAGGAGCCCTCGATCCCCGAGGCAATCCAGCAACCGGCCTGGCCAGTTCGACCACGATCCTCTTACGGCCGGTCCCACCAGCGACGGAAGGCGTCGATCGTCTCGTGGGCGGTGACGCGCAGCTGCTCCAAGCCGTCCCGGAAATGAGGCACATGGTGATTGGCGAACCAAACTACGAGCAGCAGCACGACCAGCCACATCAGGGAATGGACCATCCCGAGCAGCTGCGCCCCCGGATGAGCGTAGTACCGGTCGCGGCCCATCACCGCCCAGCGCGCGGCGCGGAGCGGCCAAACCAGCACCTGGTAGACGATGATGATGAACACGAGGCCCGCCCAGAGGGGAACGCCATGCGGTGGCAGGAGCCCGAAGACGGTGCCATGGGTGAGCAACGAAATCACCGCGACGAAGGCGACGATGCCGAGCACGGCTCGCCCCGCCCACAGGACCGGTAGGGCGACCCAGGCCGCAGGATTGGGTTCATGAGAAGGACCCCAATAGCGATGCCAATTGCCCCTCCATTCGTCGGCGTGCGCGTGCATTTCCTGTTTGAAGTCCCGGCTCCAGCCGCGCATTTCGCGTTTGAAGCGGCGGCGCCACTCGCGGTGCGCGCGCCGGTCGCCAAAGGTCTTCATCCCTTCATAGTAGCCCTCCTTGGCGCGCCGAATGAACTCCTGCGCGGTGGACGGCATGCCGGAGGCGGCGGCTTTTTGCGCGGGAGTGTGGGCGGTGGGCACGATGATCAGCATGATCAGGTACGCCATCGGTCCGATGCCCCAGGTGAGGGTGAGGAGGGCGAAGATCAGGCGGACGATGGTCACGTCGATGTCGAAGTAGACCGCGAGCCCGTTGCAGACCCCGCCGATCATCGCCCCGTCCTTGAATTTATACAGGCGTTTGCGCCCGGTGTCCGCGGCACCGGCCAGCCCCGGAGAGGGCGGGGCGCGCGTTTCGCCCGTGGGTGGCGAGGCCGGCGAGCCGCCCGGGGCCGCCGGATCGTCGTCAGTCCCGGACGGATCCTCGACCGGCCCCATCTCGGCGATAATTTGCTCCACCTCTTTCGTGGCGACGACCGATTTGAACGCGCCGAGAATCGCCCGGAACTTGTCCGCGATCGCCTGCTCGATGTCGGCGATGATCTCGGCCTTGTCCGGATTGCCTTCGAGGCGGCGCGCCGCGGCCTCTAGATAGGCGCGCAGGGCGTCGTAGCCGGTCTCTTCGAGTTGGTAGGCGTTGCCGTTCAGATTGACGGTGGTGACTTTGTTCATGGTGGGGGTAGTTGCGGTGTGGCCTAGCTGCCCGATTTGAGGCCCAGGTTCTTGACGGTGCCGTTGATCTGCTGCCAGTAATCGGCCGTTTCGCGGAGTTGCTCCCGGCCCTTGGCGGTAAGTTCGTAATATTTCCGCGGCGGTCCGGCCTCGGATTCTTTCCATTCGTAGTCCACCAGTTCTTCCCGCCGCATCTTGCTCAGCAGCGGGTAGAGCGTGCCTTCCTGCGTGGCAAATTCGGTTTCGTTGAGCTGCCGGAGAATGTCGGCGGCGTAGACCTTGCCGGCGGAAATGATGATGAGCACCAGGAACTCTAGGAGTCCTTTCCGTATCGGGGAAAATTTTTCGTTGATGCTCATTGACGAGGTTATATCAAGCTACCTTTGTCAAACAAGGGAGCTGGTTTGAAAACACCGTCAAGGACAAATCTGCACAAACTGAGATAAATATCCTTCGGCCCAGAGACCGCGGTTGGCACTCCCCCCAAATAAAACGCGGAGAAGCCCAATCGCCCCCATGGCGGACAATTTATGCGCTGGAAATGAAAATATTTGGCGCGCCGGCCGGGGCCGACCGGACTATAATTGTTACCCATGGGACATCGCGGATGAAACTGTTTCCGGCGGGCCGTTTTCGGCCGCGGATCCTCGAGCTGTTCGACGGCCGCTACCGCCGCGAACAGCTTTTCGCCGATATTGGCGCGGGCATCACCGTGGGGCTGATCGCATTGCCCCTGGCGCTGGCGCTCGGCGTGGCGAGCGTGCCAGTCGGGGCGGCGACGCCATTCCCTCCGCCGGCCGTCGGGTTGTTTACGGCCATTCTCGCCGGCTTGGTGGTCTCGTGTTTTGGCGGCAGCCGGGTGCAGATCGCCGGCCCGACCGCGGCCTTCATGCCAATCGTCCTGCTGGTGATCGAACGCTATGGCTACGAGGGGTTGCTTCTGGCGACCATGATGGCGGGTGCCATTCTGATTGCGATGGGGCTGGCCCGTCTCGGCACGTTGATCAAGTTCATCCCCTATCCGGTCACGAGCGGATTTACGACCGGCATCGCCATCTCGATCGGGATGAGCCAAGCCGCGGACTTTCTCGGCATCAAGACGGCCGATCCGGCCCCGCGCGAGTTTTTGGCGAAGGTCGGGTGGCTCGGTCGTCATTTGGGCGATGCCAATCCTTGGGCCGCCGCGATCGCCATCACTAGCGGGTTGCTGATTGCCGCTTGGCCCCGCCTGGGGTGGCGGCGCGTGCCCGGGATGGTCGTGGCGATGGTCCTGGCCACGATCGCCGCCACCGTGCTGGGCTGGCCGCACCTGCACGCGCTGGGCACGCTCGGGGCCCGCTTTGGAGCGCAGGCCATTCCGTCCCGATTGCCCCCCCTGGCCTGGCCGGTAGTGACGCTCGGCCGGGTGCGGGAGCTCATCGCCCCGGCCGTCACCATCGCCGTGCTGGGTTCGATCGAGTCGCTGCTTTCGGCGGTGGTGGCCGACGGCCTGATTGACGATCGGCATGATGCCAATACCGAGCTGATCGCCCAGGGCCTGGCGAACATCGTCTGCCCCCTGTTTTGCGGGCTGCCCGCGACTGGCGCCATCGCCCGAACCTCCGCCAACGTCCGCACCGGCGGCCGCACGCCGGTCGCGGGCATCGTCCATGCCCTCACGCTGCTCCTGATCGTGCTCGCTTTCTCGCGCTATGCCCAGTTTGTCCCGATGGCGGCGATCGCCGCGGTGCTCGTGATGGTGGCCGTCCGCATGGGAGAGTGGCACGAATTGGCGCGGCTGCGCCAAATGCCGCGCAGCGACGCGGCCGTGCTGCTGGCCACGCTGTCCCTGACGGTGATCTTTGACCTGGTCGTTGCGGTTGAGGTCGGCATGGTGCTGGCGGCGATCCTTTTCATTCGCCGGGTGGCGGAAACGACGGAGGTTTCCGCGGTAACCACCGACGACGAGCTGGAGTCGCCCGAGCAGATGGCCCACGGCAAGGACATCCCCGAGGGGGTCCTGGCCTACCGCATTTTCGGGCCGTTCTTTTTCGGTGCCGCGGAAAAGATGGAGGACGCGCTGCAGCGGATGGAGCGGCTGCCCCGCGTGCTGATCCTGCGCCTGCACTTGGTTCCGGCCATGGACGCGACCGCCCTGAATGCCCTGGAAAGCGTCGTGGAGCGAATGCAGGCCGCCGGAGGGACGGTCGTGCTGAGCGGACCCCACCGCCAGCCGCTGCAGATGCTCGAGAAGGCCGGATTTATCGAAAAAATCGGGCGCGCAAACATTCAGGCGAACTTTGACGAGGCGCTCGGCCGCGCGCGGGAAATCCTCCGTGGCTGATCGGCGGACGGAAAAATCGGCCAGCAAAATCCGCGCAGCGCTGGACAACCGGCGCGCAGCCAAAACCGGGGTCTTTCTGGCAGAATCACTCCTCGCTCCAACGCCTATTTTCCCATGACCGATTCCGAGAACAATCCAACCGGCGCTTCCCCGGCCGCCAAGCCGTCGATCTGGCGGAATTGGATCAGCCTGGCAGGTGCGATCGTGGCGGCCGGCAGCCTCTTTTCCTTCCTGCTGCTCTTTGCGCTGGATCTGATGGGCCGGGGAGCGAGTAACCCTTACCTCGGTATTCTCTGTTACGTCGTGGCGCCGGGGTTCCTCTTCTTCGGCGCGGCGGTCGCGGCGTACGGCGCCTGGCATCAACGCCGCCGCCTGACCCATGAACCCCTGCTGCACGCCCCCCATTTGGCGATTGACCTTAGCCGGCCCCGGGATCGCCGAGTCCTGCTCTGGTTTTCGCTCGGCACCGCGACCTTTTTGCTCCTGAGCGCGATCGGAAGCTACCAGACCTTCGTTTACACCGAATCGAATCAGTTTTGCGGCGAGGTCTGTCACAGCGTAATGGGGCCGGAATTCACCGCCTACAATCGCTCCACCCATGCGAAGGTGGCGTGCGTGGAATGCCATGTGGGTTCGGGCGCCACCTTTTACCTCAAAGCGAAGATCAACGGCACCCATCAGCTGCTCGGCGTGATCACCGGCCGGTATTCCCGACCGATCCCCACGCCGATCGTCAATATGCGTCCGGCCAGCGACACGTGCGAACAGTGCCACTGGTCCCAGAGATATTCCGGCAGCATCGAGCATGTCTCGCACCGCTTCCTGGCCGATAAAACCAACACGCCCTATACCACCCGTCTCCTGGTGAACGTCGGGGGCGGCGACCCCGCTCACGGACCGGTGGGCGGAATTCACTGGCACATGAACGTGAGCAACAAAGTGGAGTACTATGCGACCGATCCGCAGCGCCAGATCATTGTATGGATTCGCAAGACCGATCCGACCGGCGCAATCACGGTCTACCGGACGCCGGATTTCAAGGGCGAGCCGGCCGCCGACAAGATCCGGCGCATGGATTGCATCGACTGCCACAACCGGCCGGCGCACCGGTACCAAAGCCCGAATAACGCGGTGGACGAAGCCATGTATCTGGGCCGGATCGATTCGGCGTTGCCGGAAATCAAGCGCACGGCGGTGGACCTGCTGACCCGGCCCTACCCGACGACGGACGCGGCGGTCGCTTCCCTGTCCGCCGCCCTCCGGGTGCGCTACGGCGAAACGCCCGCCGCCCAGCAGGCCGTGGCGGCGGTGGCGACCATCTACCGGGCCAATTTCTTTCCCGAGATGAACGTGAACTGGAGCAAGTATCCGGACAACATCGGGCACCTCGACTCCAGCGGCTGTTTCCGCTGCCACGACGGGAAGCAC
>Ga0182024_10024403_pt1 | contig 10749 bp, 9 predicted proteins | sample P32metaG_FD_120480 | JGI IMG/M metagenome (GOLD analysis project Ga0182024, IMG submission 120480) | Permafrost microbial communities from Stordalen Mire, Sweden - P3-2 metaG (Illumina Assembly) | ecosystem: Environmental > Terrestrial > Soil > Wetlands > Permafrost | place: Sweden: Stordalen...
CGGCAGGTGCGGATACAACGGGACCCTGCGGGTACGTGGCCGCGCACGCCGCTGAAGAAAAGGCAGCCGCGGAAGAAGCGGGCAAACCCGAAGAGAAATAAAGCAATTTTGTTGTTTCTTGGTTTGGTTCGGATTGATCGGCAGTTGAAAGTGAAAAAGGAACTGAAGTTCGTGCCACATTTCAAAAAATTCGGCGTCGTGCGCATCGTGATTGCGATGCTGGTAACGGCCTGCGCGCTGTCGATTTGGTCGCAGCCTGCGTTCGCGCAGCTTTCCGATCCGATGCAAAGCGTCGGAGTGCGCCCTGATCTGCTGAAGGATGTGGGTGTCGACCAGAAATTGGGCGAGCAAGTGCCGCTGAATTTGACGTTCCGCGACGAAACGGGCAAGGCCGTGCAATTGAGCCAATATTTTGGCGATAAGCCCGTGATTCTATCGCTCGTATATTTCAATTGCCCCATGCTCTGTACGCAGGTTCTGAACGGGCAGGAAGCCGCCATGAAAGGGCTGCCCATGGATGCCGGCAACCAATTCGAAGCTATAACAGTGAGCATAGATCCCAGCGACAGACCCGTATTAGCCGCCGTGAAGAAACAAATGTACACGGGAATGTACGGGCGTCCCGGAGCAGCGGAGGGCTGGCATTTTCTGACCGGTGACGAATCGCAGATCAAACAACTGGCGAATGCCGTCGGATTCCGCTACGCCTACGATCCGGATTCGAAGCAGTTCGCGCACGCCAGCGCGATTATGGTGCTCACGCCTGACGGAAAAGTTTCGAAATATTTCTACGGAATCGAATTTTCTCCGCGCGATCTGCGCCTGGGCCTGGTGGAAGCGTCAGCGCAAAAAATTGGAACTCCGGTCGATGCTATCTTGCTTTTTTGCTACCACTACGATCCCCACACCGGGAAATACGGGCTTATGATTTCACGCCTGATTCAGGCGGGCGGCGCGCTGACGGTGCTGGCAATCGGAATTACAATGCTGGTTCTGTTCCGGCGCGAGCGATATGCGTTGCCGAGCTATAAGTCGTAACGCGAATTTGGCAGAAGGGATAGCCAGTCGCTGAGGATTTTTCATTGTATATGACGGGCTTGCTGCAATTCGGGCTGGGGAACATCGCGAATGCCGCGACGTGGATACCGTTGCATCCGACGGCGGCTTCGTCCATCGCCCAAGATGTCGACTTGCTCTATTATTTCCTGACTGCGCTCACCCTTTTCTTCACCGCACTGATATTCGGGACAATTTTCTATTTCATGGTCAAATTCCGGCGCCGATCGCCGGATGAAGTGCCCCCGGATACGAAGACACATCTGGCGCTCGAGCTCACCTGGACGATCATTCCCACGCTGATAACGGTCGTGATTTTCGTGTGGGCGTCCGTGCTGTACGTTAGAAATTCCCGGCCGCCGGCTTCTTCGACCGAAATGTTCGTGGTAGGCAAACAGTGGATGTGGCACGTGCAGCACCCGGAAGGCGTGCGTGAGATTAACGAAATGCACGTTCCGGTGGGCGTACCCATCAAGTTGACCATGACCTCGGAAGACGTCATTCACGATTTCTACATTCCGGCGTTCCGCGTGAAGAAAGACGTGATGCCGGGGCGATACTCATCGATTTGGTTCCAGGCCACCGAGATCGGCACCTATCATTTGTTTTGTGCGCAGTACTGCGGGACGGATCACTCCCAGATGATTGGATGGGTATATGTAATGTCGCCCACCGATTACGCAACATGGCTAGCCGGCGGCACGAAGAACGAATCGATGGCCGAAATGGGCGGCCGGTTGTTCTCTCAGCTGGGCTGCGCCGCATGCCATTCGTCTGATAATTCTGGGCGTGGCCCATCGCTCGCGGGGCTGTACGGAACGACAGAGAAGTTGAGGGACGGCAGCTCGAAGACGGTGGATGAGGGGCTCATCCGTCAGGCCATAGTAAATCCGAATTCAGTCATGCTGCCTAATTATCCGCCGATCATGCCCACCTTCCAGGGCCAGGTCAACGAGGAGCAAGTGCTGCAACTGATAGCATATGTAAAGTCACTGGAACCGGAAGAAAGGACGACGAGCAGCAAATGAGCACGACTGTTATCGCTGAAATCCCGGGGCACGAACTTCCGTCAGAGTCGCGCGTGAATTACCTCAACGTCGACCACAGCGTGAAGTCATGGCTATTGACGCACGATCATAAGCGCATCGCACTGCTGTACCTGATCTCGATTACCTTAATGTTCTTCGTCGGCGGATTTTTCGCGGTGCTGATGCGCCTGAACCTGATTGAGCCGACCGGCTTGGTCGCCCCGGAAACATACAACAAACTGTTCTCGATGCACGGCATCATCATGGTTTTCTTCTTTCTGGTGCCCTCGATTCCGGCGACCTTAGGAAACTTCCTGGTGCCGATGATGATCGGCGCACGGGATTTGGCGTTTCCACGAATCAATCTGCTCAGTTGGTACATTTACATCATTGGCGCGGCGTTCACGATGTACGCGGTGATTTCGGGCGGCGTCGATACCGGCTGGACGTTCTACACGCCGTACAGCAGCACTTTTTCTCATTCGCAAGTCATACCCGCGGCAGTTGGAGTTTTCATTACCGGATTTTCTTCGATTCTCACTGGCTTGAATTTCGTCGTCACGATTCACAAAATGCGCGCGCCGGGGCTGACATGGTTCCGGTTGCCGCTGTTCATCTGGTCGATGTACGCCACCAGCGTTATCTTCATTCTCGGTACTCCGGTCATAGCCATCACGTTGTTCTTGTTGGGTCTCGAGCGGCTCCTGCATATCGGGATTTTTGATCCGGCGATTGGCGGCGACCCCATTTTGTTCCAGCATATGTTCTGGTTCTACTCGCATCCTGCGGTGTACATCATGATTCTGCCGGGGATGGGCGTGATGAGCGAGCTGATTACAGCCTTCTCGCGAAAAAGAATCTTTGGTTACACGTTCGTGGCATTTTCGAGCCTAGCGATTGCGGTCATCAGCTTTCTGGTTTGGGGCCACCACATGTTCGTCACCGGCCAATCGGTGTATGCGGGACTGATCTTTTCGGTGCTGAGCTTCTTGGTAGCGATTCCATCGGCGATCAAAGTCTTCAATTGGACAGCGACGCTGTACAAGGGTTCGATTTCTTACGAAGCGCCAATGCTGTACGCGCTGGGATTTATCGGGCTCTTCACGATGGGCGGCCTGACGGGATTGTTCCTGGCATCGCTCGCGACCGATGTGCATTTGAACGGAACCTATTTCATCGTCGCGCACTTCCACTACATCATGGTGGGTGGCGCGGTGATGGCCTATCTGGGTGGCCTGCATTTCTGGTGGCCGAAAATTACGGGCCGGTTGTATCCCGATGGATGGGCGCGCTTTGCGGCGCTGGTAATTTTCGTGGGATTCAACCTGACGTTTTTTCCGCAATTCGTGCTGGGATATCTGGGCATGCCGCGAAGGTACGCAGTTTATCCTGCCGAGTTCCAGGTGCTAAACGTGATGTCTTCCGCGGGCGCCTCCATCCTGGGCGTGGGCTACGTAATCCCTCTGATCTACTTCATCTGGTCTTTCAAGTACGGCCCAATCGCCGGGCCGAATCCCTGGGGCGCGAAGGGATTGGAATGGACGACGCCTTCACCACCACCAACTGAAAATTTCGAGGAAATTCCAATCGTGACCGAACAGGCATACAACTACGCGGGCACATCGGAGTCGGCCCATGGCTGATATGGCCGTTCACCACGCGCAACCGAAAGAATTCCAGCATCAGTTTGAGGACATGGAACAGCAGCGCGATGCCGGCACATTCGGCATGTGGGTGTTCCTCGTCACCGAAATCATGTTCTTCGGCGGCCTGTTTGGGGCCTACATCGTCTACCGGTCACTTTACTTGCCCTCATTCGAAATCGGCAGCCGCCTGCTGAAAGTAAATTTTGGCGCGACGAATACGGTCATCCTGATCGCCAGCAGTTTGACGATGGCTCTTTCCATCTATGCAGCTCACATCAACAGGAAAAATCTGCAGGTTGTGTTTCTGGCATTAACGATGCTGCTCGGCGGAATTTTCCTGTTCCTTAAGTTTGCGTTTGAGTGGACGGCGGACTATCACGAACATTTGATCCCCGGATTTGGATTTATCGTCCGGCCGGAGTGGGGAGCGGCCGGATATCACGTACCGATGTTCTTTTGTTTCTATTTCTTTATGACGGGCTTGCACGCTCTACACATGATTATCGGGTTCGGCATTTTGGCGGTGCTGCTGGTCATGGCGTGGCGTGGGCGATTTCACTCAGAGTACTACGCACCGCTTGAGAGCACGGGCCTTTACTGGCACTTCGTCGATATTGTGTGGATCTTCCTGTTCCCATTGCTTTACTTAATCGGCGGGCGCTACGTAATTGGAGGGGGTCACTAATGTCCGACTATGTAGTTCCTCTTAAAACCTACGTAGCCGTATTTGTCGCGCTTCTATTTTTGACCGCGCTGACCACGGGAGTGGCCTTTATCGATCTAGGCTCGGAATTGAACACCATCGCGGCGCTAACCATTGCCGTGATCAAGGCGCTGCTCGTAATTCTCTTTTTCATGCATGTGAAGTACAGCCCCGGCTTAACCAAGATGGTGATCGTGGGAGGATTTTTCTTCCTGGCGCTGCTGATAGCCTTCACGCTAGCCGACGAGTTAACGCGCACCTGGTCGCCGCAAGTGCACGGCTGGAGCATGTTGATTCCCATGCTGCACAGCCGGTTCTAGATTTCCTTTTTCGGAACCGGCTCGCCCTCTGAAATCTTGCAGATACTCTAACCTTCCAACGCAAACGTCATAAACAGCGCCACCGCTGCGGTTAATCCAAGGGAAATCAAAAAAGCGAAGTCGGCAACGCGGGATAGCTTCAACCGCGCTTTGCCGCTTCTCGTGCGCATCGCTACGTAGGCAACCACCGTTGCGAGCAGATAGCCGAGCGAGATGAATGCGAGAAAATTATCGGCAAGTGTGGTGATTTTTTCGAACCGCGTATAAATCTTGATCAGGCCAATGACGGTGAGGCAAAGCACCAACATGTTGGGGCCATTGGTGAAAATCTTCTCCGAGATGTCGATTTCGGCGCGTTGCTCGAGATTCGCAGAATCGGGCGAGCGACGTCCGGCTCCGTTATCGTCGTTCATAACGTCTTCCACGGAATTCCTCCCACTTCGGTTTGGAAATACTCGGTGGAGTCTATCGCATTACCGATAATGGTCGGGCCATTTTGCTGACCGGGAGATTATTGCAGGCGAGAAATGTCGAAGTGCGAATTACTGCGGATATGCGCGGAACGCGATTACGGCGTTTAATCCGCCGAACGCGAAAGAATTGGAGAGAGCGGCTTCCACCCGTTGGCCACGCGGTTTGTTGGGGATGTAATCGAGATCACATTCCGGATCTCGTTCGTTATAGTTGGCGGTGGGCGGCAATATGCCGTGATGCAGGGCCAGCACCGTAGCTATGGCTTCCAGAGCGCCAGCAGCGCCCAGGGCGTGGCCGTGCATGGATTTGGTGGAACTCACGCCGATCTTGTCGGCGTGAGGGCCGAATACTTCGCGAATCGCGGCGCTTTCCACGGGGTCATTGCCCGAGGTGCCGGTTCCGTGAGCGTTAATGTAACCGACCGATTCCAGAGCGATCCCGCCTTCTTTAAGCGCGCCACGCATCGCTCGCGCCGGGCCCTGGACCGTTGGCTGCGTCAGATGGTGGGCATCAGCGGTCATGCCGAAGCCGCAAATCTCGGCATAAATTTTCGCACCACGGGCCTTCGCGGCATCCATTGGCTCCAGAATCATCATGGCGCCGCCCTCCCCGAGAATCAGGCCGCGACGGTCTTTGCTGAAAGGCCGGCAAGTATCGGGCGCGACGACGCGCATAGCCTCCCACGCCTTCAAGATGCCGATGGTGAACATCGCTTCGCTGCCACCGGTCATCGCCATGTCAGCGTAGCCGTCGCGTACCAGCCGGAACGCCTGACCGATGGCGTGATTGGCGGATGAGCAGGCTGTGGAAACGGTGTACGTCGGACCGCACAGCCCCATCTCCATGGCGATGTGGCTCGCGCCTGCATTACCCATAGTTTTGGCAATAGTCAGGGGATGGACGCGGCCACGGCCTTGGACCCAAAGATCTTCAAATCCCGCCTCAATGGTGGCCTGCCCTCCAACCGACGAGCCACACACGATCGCAGAGTTCTCGCGGAGTTCGGGAGTTAGTTCAACGCCCGAATCCTGCAGCGCTTCGCGGGCCGCAATCAGAGAAAATTGGGCAAAACGGTCAAGGTAGGCATCTTTCCCGCCCGCAAAATATTTTAGAGGGTCGTAGCCACGAACTTCGGCACCCATTTTAAAACGAATTGTGGAGCAATCAACCGACTGGATGGGGCCTATACCCGGCCGGCCTTCGCTGAGAGACGCCCAGGAATCCGCGACGTTCAAGCCCAACGGAGAGATGATTCCCAGGCCCGTGATGGCGACGCGGCGCGGTGCCATCCTTCAGTTCGCCGGCGTCGCGGAATCGAGAGGAGGAGCCGGCGGCGTAGCGGCAATGATCTTCTTCATGCCGTCGACGATGTCATTGACAGTTTTGAGGGACCGCACATCATCGTCGGGAATCGAAATCTTAAAGGCATTTTCGAGTTCGAACAGCAGGGTGAAGACGTCGAGCGAATCGATGCCGAGTTCCTGCAGGCTGGTGTCCAGTTTGATCGAATCGGCCGGAATCCGCTTCACGGAGGCGAGTGTGGAAATCACCTTCTCTGCGACTTCATCAGGCATCTAGCTTGTCCTCCGTCCTATTCACAAATCTGGTGCGATCTTCGCGCGTGGTGATTGTTAGCGATTCCGTCAGACTACCACCGTCATTCGCAACCCCAAGAAGCCTATACTACGCCGCGCACAACATCAAATTCTAGCAGGACTGGTAGTGTGGCGCTCTTCGATTTTTGATTCCCCACCAGCTCAAATTTGGTTTCAAAACTTCTGCCTTAAAGGGGGTCCCGGATTTTATGGGACCGACGGCACCGCTTGTATCTCCAGTTTCTTCATTGCAGCGGGCGGCAGCTTTTCAATGTTGCTCAGGAATGTGACGAGTTGCCAGATTTGGGTGTCATTCAGCGTCTTGTTCCAGGCGGGCATGCCGGTCCAGCGTATGCCGTGCTGAATGATGTAGAAGTTCTGATTTTGGGACATGTCCGGAGCATCCTTGAAGAACACTGGGACCGGTGGATTGAATGAATTGGGGAATACGCTGTCCTTATTCGATGGTACCCCATGGCATCCCGCGCAGTGGTTCATGTAAAGATCAGCACCGGAGACCATGGTGTCCTCATTCGCCGGAAGCGGATTCTTCAGCTCGGGCGCGTGGCGATCCGTCGAGGCGTCCACTGCTGACATAGCAAGATGGGTCTCGGCGTCGCTGGGTGGCGTGTCCGCGCTGAAATTTATCAGCCCCGATTTCATTACGATATACCCAGCCAAAAGCAGCGCTACGAAGGTTGCGATGATCCCCAGGATAAATCCTTTCATTTCGATATCTCCGTAAAGTTAAGACGCCACTACCAGGAAAATCGCTATTTTACTTCGGCGAGCCGATTATATTTTTTCAGGACTTCCCGCAGCCGCTCGTGAGGCAACGCCTCGACCGTGTGTCCATCTGCGCCGGTCATCGTCTTCGCAGCTACCAGCGCATTGACGACAGCTTCTTCGGTGGCTTGTACAGTCGCCTCGAAAAGAGCGTCCATCTGATCGTTGGGCAGCATGGTGACCGGCACGGGTTTTCCTAACTCCATTCCAGCGCCCGGATTTGCTGTCGAGAACGCTATAAAAATATCTCCGGAGCCATCTCCAGAAATACTGCCCAGACGGCCTAACCCCAGTGTGACACGCTTTGCGATCCGTTTCATTTGGCTTGGAAGCAACGGCGCGTCCGTCGCAACGACTACAATAATGGAGCCCGTATCGCTATTCCAAACGGGCCGACCCGCCAGTTCGTAGCCCACGGGCGCGCCGGCGATCCGCAACAGATGATGCACGCCGAAGTTGCACTGGACGAGCACTCCAACCGTGTAGCCTCCGTCTTTTTCGCGGAGCTTGCGAGACGCGGTTCCTGTGCCGCCTTTCCATTCGAAGCAAACCATTCCAGTGCCGCCGCCAACGTTCCCTTCAGCGATGGTACCGCCATGGGCGTCGGCCATTGCCGCTGTGGCATCGGCCGCAGTCACATGAAAACCATTGATGTCATTCAAATAGCCATCCCAGGTTTCGGCAACTACGGGAAGCGACCACCAATCCTCGAGGGGTAGTGACGTGCCGTACTTCAATTGCCATGCAATGACGGCATCGCGCACGACACCGACGCTGTGAGTATTTGTGATCATGGCGGGGCCGTACAGAAAGCCCGACTCCTCGACCCATGTGGTCCCGGTCATTTCCCCGTTGCCGTTTTCGGTGAACCAACCCGCAAAAACAGGATCGAGGGAGTTTTTCCCGCGAGGGAAAATGGCCGTGACGCCCGTGCGGACGGGCCCTTTGCCAACTTGCAACTTTCCTTCGCCGGAAATTAGCGTCCGGTAGCCTACCTCGACGCCTTTGACGTCCGTGATTGAGTTTAGCGGCCCTGGGGTTCCTTCGAAGGGAACACCGAGGTCCCGGGCACGAGGAGTTGTTTGCGCAGCCAGGGAGAACAACGCCGCGAAAAACGCAGCCCCCAGAACCAAGAATCGAGATTTCATGGCCACCTATTGAACTGACTTTAATTTTTGAGCGAGCTGCTTCAGCAGAGCTGTGTTGGTCGCGAGTTCCGCTTCGAGGATTTTCTCTTGTTCAGTGGCGCGCTTCCAGTCGCCCGCTTCCGAGGCTTCCGTAAGGCCAGGCAACTCCAGGTGCGCATAGGTGTAGCGGGTCCCGTAAATGGAATGCTTAAACCAAGCGCGGCCTGGAATGCCATCAGGATTACACCAGTGCCGCTCGACCTGCATCATTTGTTCGTTAACCTGCGTAAGTGTGGATGCGTCGAGATTACCTGAACCGATGGCTAGCGAGATTGACTGATTGAGCTCGCGTCCGGCAGCCTGGAAGTCGGCGATTTGCCTCTGCAAAGTAGGAAGATCAATGTGGCCGGCTATGCGATCCGCCAGATTCAAATCGATCACGAACTGGCGGATATTTTCACCATAAGATTCAAAGTCGAAAGGAAGGATTTCTGCGTTGCCGAGGCGCAACGCCACTACTCCCCAGAGTTGGGTCATGAGCGCATGATAGCGGTACCCAGGGTCCCCAAAATGGTTCATCCAAAAGTAGTCGTCATATAGCGAGTGATACACGCCATAGGGACCGACGAACGACAGGTTCATCGTGGGTATGCCAAGATAATTCAGAAATACGGTATGGTCAGAGCCACTGCCGATACGCGTGTTGGCGAGATTCCCGTCTGGAACAGACTGCTGTTCGCCGAGCTGAGATTGACGCGAGATTTTCCATTCATCGTAGAGCGCCTTGCCGGACGGCGCGGGAAGCGTGCGACTGACATCGACGAGCAAGGGCGCGAGAGATCCTACCGCGTCACCTTGAAAATTCGGACCCGACGTCGCTTCATCCACGTTTAGGTAGGCGACAGCCTTTTGCTTCAGTTCGTCCGCGTATTGTTCGCCCCATTCTGTGGAACCAGTGAGCGCGTACTCTTCACCATCCCAACTGCAAAAAACGAGCGTCCGCTTAGGGCGAATTCCCTTTTTGAGCAGCTGACCCAGGTCGCGCGTTAATTCGAGCATGGAGGCCGTGCCACTCGAGGGATCGACCGCGCCGTAAACCCAGGCATCGCGGTGATTGCCGAGAATTACCCATTCGTCCGGATTTTGGCTGCCTCGGATCCGGGCCTCGGTGACGTAGTAAGGGCGCGTACTGTTATCCATGTCCACTTTCAAGTGAACGACCACGCGCTTGCCACCGAGCTTGTATTTGAGCGGCAGGCCGCCCTGCCAGGAATCTGGCGCGACGGGGCCATCCATTTTTTCGAGCAAGGGCTTCGCATCATGCCACGACAACGGAACACCGATTATCTTGGGAAGCGAGACAGCATCTTCAGGCCGGATTCTTTTTGCGCCGGGAATTGAGGCCCAACCTGGTGTGAGCGGGTCGCCGGGCTGAATAAAATCGTACGTGATGGCCCCGCGTTGGATATGGCTTTCGGGACCCCAAGGACCATTAGGATAGACTGCGCCCTGCTTATATCCGTCTTCGGCAGGATCGGAGTAAATCAAAATCGCAGCAGCGCCCAGACGTTCCGCAGTTAGAGCCTTATATCCGCGGTAGCTGTAAGGATTTGAGTAACGGACCAGAACGATCTTGCCGCGGACGTCGATGCCGTGCTGCCGGAGATAATCGTAGTCTTCTGGATTTCCGCTGTGCGCATAGACAACGGGAGCGGTCACATCTCCAGAAGCGGAATATCCCAAATAGGCGCCGTCGGCTTTCGGATTTTTGGTATCGGGGTCAATGTCGTAGGAATCTTCGCGAAGTGTCGCAGTGAAATGTTTGGGCTTCACCATTTCGAGCGAGATCTCGCGTGGCGAAGAGTGCAAGACGTCATATTCATGAATTGTGACGTCTTCCAGACCCTGTTCGCGCCATTGGCCGGCGACCCATTGAGCGAGATCATTGTTGCGGACCGAGCCGGCGGGATGCGGCTCCGACGTGAGATAACGATGAAATTTCGATATCTGGTCC
>Ga0182024_10024404_pt1 | contig 10749 bp, 7 predicted proteins | sample P32metaG_FD_120480 | JGI IMG/M metagenome (GOLD analysis project Ga0182024, IMG submission 120480) | Permafrost microbial communities from Stordalen Mire, Sweden - P3-2 metaG (Illumina Assembly) | ecosystem: Environmental > Terrestrial > Soil > Wetlands > Permafrost | place: Sweden: Stordalen...
TACGCCGACAATCCGTTCCTGCAGCAGGCCGTCGCGCTGGGCTATAAAGGCGCGTACTACTCCTGGTGGCGCGATCGCGACCGCATCCTCGCCGAAGCGAGCGCGAGGGGAATCACGGCCTGAACGCGCGCAAGGTGCGCTCAGTGCGTTTCCTGAGTTGCGCGGCGGCCGCGGTTCTCACCAGCGCGTGCCTGACGCTCGCCGGCTGCACGCGAGGAACGGCGCCGCACGCCAACGTCCTGCGGATCGCGGACCTTGCCGAACCCGACCGGCTCAATCCGCTCCTCTCGACGATGGATTTGACCGAGCATCTCTCGGCACTCATCTATTCGACGCTCGTGATCTCGGATGACAAGGGGCGATTGATCGGGGATCTCGCCGAGGCGGTCCCATCGCTCGCAAACAACGGGATTTCGCGCGACGGGAAGACGATCGTCTACCACCTTCGTCCGGGCATTACTTGGCATGACGGCGTGCCGCTCACGTCGCACGACGTAGCGTTCACGTGGCACGTCGTCATGAATCCCAGGAACAATATCTTTCATCGCGAGGGCTACGACGAGGTCGAACGGATCGACACGCCTGATGCCCGGACCGTGGTCGTGCATCTCAGACGCCGCTCACCGCCGTTCGTGACCCGGTTTTTCACGTCGCTTCAGGAAGGCGCGAAGGCGATTCTTCCGGAGCACTTGCTCAAGGGGCAAGCGACGATCAACGAGGCGCCCTTCAACGCCGCGCCCGTCGGCAGCGGTCCGTTCAAGTTCGTGCGCTGGGATCGCGGCCGGGGTATCGAGCTGGCGGCGTACGATCGCTACTTCCGCGGCCGGCCGAAGATCGACCGGATCGTCTTCACCGTGATCCCCAACGAGAACACGATACTGGATGAAGCGCGCGCACACGAGATCGATGTCCCGCAGGTGTCGAGCGGCCTCTACGAACTCTACAAAAGTCTTCCGGGCATGACGACCACGCTCGCGAGGTGGGACTCGACTTCGATCCTGGCGCTCAACGATGCCCGGCCCGGGCTGCGTCACGTCGAGGTGCGGCAGGCCATGGCGCGCGCACTCGACTACCAGTCGATGATCACCAAGATCACGCACGGTGTCGGAACGGTCGCGCGCGATGTCGTTCCGCCCAGTGCGATCGGGTACGTCGCGAACGCGGCATATCCGTACGATCCCATCGGCGCGCGCAAACTGCTCGAGGCGCACGGCTGGAAGGTCGGAACGGACGGCATCCGCGCAAAGAACGGCGAGCGGCTGGACTTTGTGTATTATACCGTTACGGGATCCGCGACCGGCAGCTCGATCGCCGTGCTGGTCCAGTCATGGCTGCGTGATATCGGAATCGGCGTAACGCTCAAGAGCTCGCCGTATAATCAGATCTTTTCCTTCGAGGGCCCGATCCAGACCGGCAAGTACGATCTCGCCGCCTACTCGTATACCCTGCCGCGAGATCCCGACAACCTCGTCTATCTGGGCTGCGATAAGTTCCCCAACGCCGGTGACAACGTGTTCCGTTATTGTGATGCGCTCGTCGATGCCGGGGAACGCCGAGGTCTGACGACTGACGATCCGCGCGCGCGCGCGGCAATCTACGAGCCCGTCGAGCGCCGCATCCGGGAGACCGTACCGTACATCCCGATCTACGAAGCTCGCCGAGTCGTCGTGCACATCGATGGACTCCGGCATTATACCGTCTCGCCCTCGATCGCACAGTGGTGGAACTCCTGGGAGTGGGAGTTCGCCCGGTGATCGTATCTACGGAGACCGCCGGCAAGCCATTGCCCCGGCTGCCAGGCGCGGACTGCTCCCGGTGGGGCGATCGCGATCGCATCCACGCCGAGGCAGGGTTCACGTGGAATCAGGGTCTGAACAACGGGGCGGGGGCGGTTTTGCGACGCCTTTGGGACGCACGTTCCCGTATGCTCGGAGCGTGGCCGAGCACGAGCGAATCGAGGAACTCTTCCTGGTGCGCTTCTGGCGCGAACAGGGCGCAGCGTGGCGCGGCTACGTCGAGCACGTGGCTACGAAGCGGCGGGTCTATTTCTCCGAGCTTTCCGACCTCAACGAGTTTCTGCGGCTCCGGCTCGCCGACGCGACGCGCGCGGGGGCGCAGTGAGCGCCGCCGCTGCCGCCGAACGATCAGCGTGACGACCACGGCCGCCGGAGGCTCCCAGATGAAGACGTTTGCGTTGAGTTCGACGCTCGCCCTGTTGGTTCTCGGCGCGGGCTGCGGCGGATCCGGCGGCAGCACGGTCCCGGCGAAGTCGCCCGCGCAAACGCCGGCAACGACGATGGTCGCGTTCAGGATCGTCCTTCCCACGACCGCTTCAAACGCGCGCCGTCGCTTGCCGCGGTACGTGTCGGCTTCTACCCAATCGGCGGCGATCACCGCCGCCCCCGGCGGCGGGAGCGCCGGTGCGCCGGTGATCGTGAATTGCACGACCGTCTGCACTGGCCAGATCGTCGCGGCCGTCGGGAGCGACACGTTCACGGTGTCGCTCTACGACGCCCAGAACGCGGTGGGCAACCTGCTCTCGACGGGCACCTTGACGCAGACGATCGTGCAAAATCAGGCCAACTCCGTCAACGTCACGCTCGACGGCGTGGTCGCGTCGCTGACGGTCGCACTGAACCCGGCGGCCGTCACGGAAGGCACCGCTGCCACCGTCGCCGTCACGGTGAACGCGCTCGACGCCGACGGCAACACGATCGTCGGACCGGGAATCTACGCGAACGCGAGCGGAAGCCCGCTCACGGTCGCGCTGGTCGATTCGGATGGCTCGGGTGCGACGCACCTTTCCCTCAGCTCGCTGACCGCTCCGACGACCGGCATTACGCTCAGTTTCAACGGCACCACGATCCCCAATCCGACGATCACGGCGAGCGCATCGGGGGCGACTTCGGGGCACGCCTTGCTGACCCTGAGCGGTGGCACCGGCACGATCACGCCGTTCACGACCGGGATCACCGGCGATCCCACCTACATTACGGCCGGGCCTGACGGCGCTCTCTGGTTCACCGAGCGCGGCCACGATCGCATCGGTCGGATCACCGTCGGCGGCACGGTCACGGAATACTCGACCGGGCTTTCGGCCGGCGCCGAGCCGTACCGGATCACGGCCGGTTCGGACGGCGCTCTGTGGTTTACCGAAATCGCCCTCAATCAGGTCGGTCGCATCAGCACCAGCGGCACGATCACCGAATATTCGAGCGGGATCACCGAGCTGCCCGGCAGCGGAACGTTGGGAATTGCCGCCGGCTCCGACGGGGCTCTGTGGTTCACCGAAGGTTTCGGGAACAAGCTGGGCCGGATCACGACCGCCGGTGCCATCAACGAGTATGCCCTCGGAAGCCGGGTGAACGAACACGAAGGCTATATCGCCGCCGGCCCGGACAACAACCTCTGGTTCTTCTTCGACGATGGACCGATCGGCCGGATGACGACCAGCGGCTCCCTGTCGGTATTTGGGGGGCTGCCGTTTAACGACGACCCGGCGAATATCACCGCCGGACCCGATGGGAACCTCTGGGCTACCGATTGGAACGGGACGCGGATCACCCAGATCACGACCAGCGGTGTGGTGACCTCATTCTCGGCGGGGATTACGTCCGGATCCAGGCCGTGGGATATCGCCACTGGTTCGGACGGCAATCTGTGGTTTACCGAATTCGCCGGCAGCCACATCGGCCGCATCACCCCGAGCGGTACGGTGACCGAGTTCCCGTATAACGGCAGCACGACGTACGGAATTGCGGCCGGTCCCGACGGCGGGCTTTGGTTCACCGACGGGATTAGCACGGTCAACCGAATCCAGCCCTGACATCGATCGAGAAATCGCCGCATTGGTCGTTGCCGGCCGGCGCTCCCGGGTGACCGGCGAGGGCTTCGCGAACCGGGGCCTTCTCGTCTGCGCAATCCGCAACGCATCGGTGGTATGGCAGCCCACAAGATGAATCAGCTGCGTATCCAGCTCTTCGGCCAACCGCGTTTTAGCCTCGGCGACGAGCCCTTCAAGTTTGTCGCACGCCCGAAGACCATGCCGCTCCTGGCGCACGTCTTGCTGCACCGCGATCGCGCTCTCTCACGCGACTCGCTGGCATTCTTGCTCTGGGAAGATGAGCCCGAGGAAAGCGCCCGCGCGAATCTTCGACGTCATCTCCACCATCTGCAGCATGCGCTGCCCCAAGCGCGCCTTCCCTGGCTGATCGCCGATTCGGAGACCGTCCAGTGGAATCCGGAGGCAGAGTGCCGACTCGACGTCGAGGAGTTCGAGCGCCTCATCGCAACCGGCTCCGGACGTGCCGAGGCCGTCATGCTCTACGCGGGCGACTTACTCGAAAATCTCTACGACGAGTGGCTCGTGTTCCCGCGCGAGCGCCTGCGCGCGCTATATCTTCGTTCGCTCGAGGAGCTTGTGCTCGAGCGGCGTTCCGCGCGCCGGTTCGCGGACGCCATCGACTACGCCCAGCGGATTCTCGCCGTCGACCCCTTGCGGGAAGACGCGCTTCGTCAGTTGATTGCGGTTCGCTACGAAAGCGGGGATCGCGCGGGAGCGCTGCGGGACTACGACGATTTCATCCGACGGCTGCGCGCCGAACTCGACGTCGATCCGATGCCGGAAACGACGGCGCTGCGTGACGCGATCGTTCGCAATGCCGGTTTGGCGACGACGGGCCACGAAGCGTATCTCGATCCGGGACCTTCGCGCATCGTTCTCCCGTTTGCCGGCCGCGTGGTCGAAATGGAGCAGCTGCGCGTCCTGTGGGCCCGAGCGGCGCGCGGGAGAGGCGGTCTTGCGCTGGTGGCGGGTGAAGCCGGAATCGGAAAAACGCGCCTGATCAGCGAGTTCATCATGCGCACCGAGGCCGAAGGCGGCCGCGTTTTGTGGGGAACGACGGCGTATCCGGAAAGCACGCCGTACCAGGCTTTCAGCGAGGCCTTGCGTGCTGCGCTGGGATTCGTTGCCGCAATCGACGTCAAACCGCTCGAGCTGTCCGCGTTGCGACAACTCGTCCCCGAACTCGGTGATCGGCGAACGGATCTTCCCGTTCTCAATGCGGTCGATCCCGAGCGCGAACAGCGGCGCCTGCTCGAAGCCCTCACCGCCTGCCTTTCCGGCCTTGCGCGGGCCCGGCCGCTCGTGGTCGTGCTCGAGGATTTGCACTGGGCCGGAGCGGCGACGGTGGCCGCGCTCGAGTTCGTGGCGCGCCGCATCGCGCAGCATCCCGTCCTGCTGGTGGCGACCTACCGAGACGACGAGGCATCGAGCGCGCTGCGCAGCGTGCGGCGCAGCCTCCAGCAAGATTCCCTGGCGCAGCACGTCGCCGTTGCCGGACTCCAATTGGAAACCGTTTCCGAAATCGTGGCTCAGGTCGGGGACGGCATGGAACCGCGAGGAAACACGGCTGAAAAACTCTGGGCGGCAAGCGAAGGGAGCCCGCTCTTCTTGACCGAGCTGATTCGTGACGCCGCCGAATCGGGAGACGGTTCGACTCTCCCGCCGACGCTCCAGACCGCGATCGTCAGCCGCGTCGCGCGCTTGACGAACACGACGCGGTCGCTGCTCGAGATCGTCGCCGTCATCGGGCCTGCTTTCGACATCGACGTGGCGCGCGACATCACGGGCTGGGACGAACGCGCCCTGCTCGAGGCGATCGACGAACTGCTGGCCCGCCACTTGATTCGGGAGGCGGGACGCCGCTTCGGATTCGATTACGTCTTCACGCATCACCTGGTCCGCGTTGCCGTGTACGAAACTCTCGAGGCCGAGACACGCCGGGTATGGCATCGCCGTATCGCACGCGCGCTCGAAGCGCTCCCGAATCATGCAGCCGATGCGATAGCGATCGATATCGCGCGTCACTTCGAGCTCGGCGGCGACATGCTTCGTGCCGTGCCCCATTACCTGAGCGCCGCTCGTCATGCCGAGTCTCTTCACGCGCACGATGAAGCGCTAGCGTTACTCGCCCGGACGCCGGAGCTCGCGATCCCGAGCGAGATGCGCTGGGACGTGCTCATCCTGCGTGAGACGATCCACCGCAGGACCGGCAATCGGATCGCGCAGCAGGCCGATATCGACGAGCTCGAACGGCTTGCCGAGTCCGATGATGCGCTCGGAGCTGAGGTGCTCTACCGGAAGACGCTGCTTGCCCGTTCGCTCGGCTCGCGCGACGAGGAACGCACGTTCCTTGACGCGCTGGAGCAGGTCGTGCAAAGAGTCGATCGCGCCGAATGGCGTGCTCGTCTCTTCGCGTGCAAAGCCGACTACTACGCTCTGGTCAACCGGTTCGACGAGGCCGAAGAGGCCGGGCGGGCGGCGCTTGCGGTCCATGTCGCGCTTTCCGACATCGACGGTCAGGTCGCAGATCTCTGTCTGCTCGTTTCGATCGCCACGCACCGCGGCTCGCTGGGCACCGCACGCGAGCACCTCGCGACCGCCCAGAACCTGGCCGAGGCGCAAGGGAACTCGCGGCTCGTCGCCGACACGCTCTTCGCTGCCTCCAGCTCCGCATTGATGCTGCACGATCTCACCGGCTGCATGGCGCTGGCGAAAACAGCCCGCGAGCTGTATGTCTCGTTGGGTGATCCCGAGGGCGAGGCCGACGCCCTGGCACGCACCGCAACCGCGCTGGCGCGGCTCGGCCGTCACGATGAAGCCCGCGAGCAGAACGTCGCGGCTGCGGCCATCTTCGAATCGATCGGTAAGCGTCAGGGCTTGGCGGTCGCGGTCCTGAACATCGGGCTGATCTCCTGCCGCATCGGCGTGCTCGACCGCGCCATTCGCGAGTTCGAGCGTTCGGCGGAACTGTTTCGGACGATCCACGATCTCCGCGGCCAAACCGTCTGCGCGATCAATCTTTCGTGCCTTCGGCTGCGCATGGGGAACGCGGTCGAAGCGAAGGCGGACGCTCAGCTCGCGCTGGAACTCGCGAAGAAAATGAGGCATGCCGTCTACGAAGCCGAAGCGCTGGCGAACCTTGGCGCTGCCGAGCGCGATCTAGGCGAACTTGCGACCGGGATCGGGCATATGCGACTGGGCCTGAGCCGGCAGCTGGAAACGGGCCGCGTGAGCGACCGCGTCAACGATCTGGCAGACCTTGCCCTCGCCTATTTCCTGAACGGAGAGACGTCCGCCGCATGCGAGGCGGTGCAGGAGGTTCTGGCGGCGGCGCAAGGCGCGGCCGACGTCTCGCTGTGGCCGCAGAATCTGTATTGGATTGCGGCCCGCGTCTATCGCGGCGCCGGCCGCGATGCCGAGTGGCCCGGGCTCCTCGAGCTCGCCCACGCGATCTTGCGCGAACGTGCCGCAGCGCTGTCGGACGCCGGCGAGCGCAATGCCTTCTTCGCCCTCCCGCTCAACAGCGAGATTGAGGACGCTTTTGCGCGGAAGCTTTGGCCCGCGCCCGACCGGTCATGCGTCGATGGCCGCTGAGAGCATGCGTCGCTACGGCGCGAGCTTCATCCCGTAGGGAAAACCGAGACCCGTATTCGCGCCGCGGATCGTGCGCAGCGGTGCGACGTTTCCGTTGGCACCGGCGGCGAACACGACGATTGCGTCGTTCCCGTTGCCGGCATCGTTGCCGACGTAGATATTGCCGCTGCCGTCGAGGGCGATGCCGCCCGGCTTCACGAGCGTCGTGTTTGCCCCGGCGATGGTGGCGACCGGCGCGGCGTTCCCGTTCGCACCCGCGGCATAAATCGTGACCGCGTTCGCGCTCACGCAGCTGACGTAGATCCGTCCGCCCGCGTCGACGGCGACGAAGGCCGCGCCCGACATCCCGGTGTTCGACCCGGTGATCGTCCGCGTCGGCGCCACGTTGCCGCTGAAGCCTGCCGCGTATACGGTGACCGCGTCGGTGCCGCCGAACTGCGAGTTGTTGTCGACGACGTAGAGGTTACCGGCCGTATCTAGCGTGATCCCGTAGACCGCGGAGAGGCTGGTGTTGGAGCCGGACAGCGTGCGGAGCGGTGCCACGTTCCCGTTTGCGCCCGGCGCAAAGACGTTGACGGAATTGGCGAAGAAATTGTCCTCGACGAGGTTGCCGCTGCCATCGATGGCGAGGCCGAGCGCCCCGCTCAAGCCCGTGTTGGCCCCCGAGATGGTACGAATGGGCGCCACGTTGCCGTTCGCGCCCGGAGCGTACACCGTGATGGCGGCGCCGCGCAGGTTCGAGACATAGGTGTTGCCGCTGCCGTCCACCGCGAGGTCGTAGTTTTGGGAGAGTTGGGTATTGCTGCCGGCTACCGTACGCACCGGAGCGGTGTTCCCGCTGGCGCTCGCGGGTGTGACGGTAATCGAGGTGTTACCAAACTCGCTGACATAGAGATTGAGGCCGCCCCCCGTCGGCGCGAACACGACCGACCCCGGCGTCGCTCCCGCGGCGCTTGCGGTAATCGTCGCGTTGACGCCCAGCCCGCCGGCGTAGTTGATCGTGACCGGCGTCGCCGACGGCGCGGTGACCGTGCTCGTCGAGAGCGTGGTCTGACCGGTCGGGTCGACGACGCTCAGCGTGATGGGAACCGTGTAATTTCCCGGGCCGATGATCGTGTTTCCGGCGGCATCCTGCGCCGTTACGGTCAACGCCGCGGTTCCCGGCACGCCGGCGGGCGGCAACGTGCCGATCGAAAGCGCGATGCTAGCCACCGTTCCATCGAGGGTCGCTTGAATCTGGAACGGCTGGCCAACAACGACCAATGCCGTCGCCGAGCCCGAACCGAGGAGGTGCCCGGTCGCATTCGCGCCGTCGTATTGCGCGAACGTAAAGGTGTCATTTCCGGCCGGCGCCTGCAGCGGGACCGTGCAGACCCGCGACGCGCCGCTGGTCGTGCAGTTGGGTGAAGACGCGCTAATGTCCGCGATCGTCGCTGCGCCGCCGTTGACGGTGATCGAAAGCGACACCGCGGAGGGGGAGATGTACTGCGGCTTGCGCACCGCCGCCGCAGCCGACGGCTGCGCGATCGTGAGCACCACCTTCCCCGCCACGAGGGTGGAAGATGATGGGGCAGGGCCACTCGTGCCGCCGCCCCCGCACGCGCTCAGCGTAAGGACGCACGCGAGAACCGGTCCCGCCAGCCGTGAATTCATGCGTCGGTCGTTGTGCCCCGCATCGGACGGTCCTTCAACAAAGCCGATCAACGGCACAAAGGGCGATGAAAAGAACCCTGCCCAACAGCCGTCGCTGACGCTTCGTCGGCGATCTCGACTGGCTTCGTCGCCCCGGCCCCGAGCCGAAACGTCGTACGGCGCGTCTCGGCGTGCGACTGCCCGCAAAAAGGAAGAGAGCGCCTTGTGGCGCTCTCCGGTTTGATTAGACTCTGGCCGTCCGTTTCGGGACGAATCGGGTTTCCTCAAGATCGAGGAGATCCGGCCACGTCGTGACGTCCGTCCGATCCGGCGCAACCTTTGCGCGCAACGTGTTGAAGGCCGTCAGGCTGGTACCGCTCGGTGTGTGGCCGAGGGTTTCTCGGTTGAAGCGCTCGAGCTCGAACTGAGTCTTCTTCTGGATCAGCGGCTTCAAGTACGCCTCAATAACGGCTCTGTCGCTCGCTTTCTTAGCGACCTGCGACGCGAGGTCGGAGAGCTTCGTGCTGTCGATCCCGAACTCGGCGAACACCGCCTGGTCCATGGGACAGTTGTAGTGATACTCTCCGATGGTACCGTTCGCCGTCATCGTGGCTTTGTCGATGGTGCGGCCGAGCTGCACGATGCCGAGATATTTCTCATGAACGCTACGCGGGAATGCTGTGGTGGTCGTGTTCATTGAGTCTTGCGCCTTTCTTATTGGCGTTCCCATGAACCGAACCGGGTTTCAGCAGTTTCTCTTTCCGTCGACTTTCGCCATAATAATCTTCGAATTCTCGCTTGAGCCTCTGCGCGACTGGGAAGGCAAGGCCTCGCTTGTGCGCCACATTCGCCGTGAGACGGAACGAACAAACGAATCGCTTTCGCCAGGATGAGAGTCAACCCAAAAACGTTCTTTGTTCATCCTACATGTTGATAGGTTGCGCGGGCAAAACGTGGCCTACCACCGGTCGTCGCGAGTCGCGAAGGCTTGGCTGGAGGCAGGCCGTTTTCTCTGGCGGTACGAACGGGCGATGACCAAAAAAAACTTACTGGAGGTTGCCCCATGGACCGTCGTGCAGTACTCTGCGCCGTCATCGTGGCTGGATGGTCGCTCCTCTGGGCGCCTGCATCGGCCCAGTCCTCCGGCTCCGTCGCGATCAAGACGAGCGACGCGCCCCAGGCGATCGGACCGTACAGTCAAGCCGTGTCGGTTGGCCCGGTCGTCTATTTGTCCGCGCAGATCGGCCTTGATCCGTCGAGCGGCCAGCTCGTCGCGGGCGGGACCGATGTCGAAACGCGCCGCGCAATGGCGAACCTCGGCGCCGTGCTCAAGGCGGCCGGACTTACGTTCGGCGACGTCGTCAAGACGACGATCTACCTCACCGACATCACCGATTTTGGAAAGTTCAACGCGGCGTACGCCGAGTCGTTCCCGTCCGGAACGCTTCCGGCGCGAGCAACGGTCGGAGTGGTGTCGTTGCCGCGCGGCGCGCACGTCGCAATCGAAGCCGTCGCATTTCGCTCGAGGTAGCCGCTGCCGGCGTCCGAGAAGGCGCGCAAGGCCTGACTAGAGCGAAGGGTTTTTGCGGTCGTCGGCCACCAAATGGCCACCGCACCCCGCTAGAAATAATGAAACCGCTGGTTACGCGGCTTTTCTGGTAGCGCCAACGGGAGTCGAA
>Ga0182024_10024405_pt1 | contig 10749 bp, 9 predicted proteins | sample P32metaG_FD_120480 | JGI IMG/M metagenome (GOLD analysis project Ga0182024, IMG submission 120480) | Permafrost microbial communities from Stordalen Mire, Sweden - P3-2 metaG (Illumina Assembly) | ecosystem: Environmental > Terrestrial > Soil > Wetlands > Permafrost | place: Sweden: Stordalen...
GAAAATCCTGCCTCGCCAGCAATTGCAATCCCTCCACACCCGATGAAGATGACGTAACCTCATAACCGTGCCGTTCGAGCGCCAGCCTCACGAATGTCGCCACCGAGGATTCATCCTCAATCACCAAAATGCGTGAACTTGCCGAGACGGCCGCCTTGGCTTTGAGGGGTCCGCTTCTTGCGGTCACACTCCCTTCTCTCATCATTCCTTTGCCAGCTCCGCCTGGGCAATTGCGTGCATGCTAGTGGATGTTTCCGCGAGAGGAAGGCGCACTACAAATGTTGACCCGAATCCGTCAGTGTTGTTTCGCGCGACAATTTCTCCATTGTGGGCCCGAATGATTCCGTAACAGATACTGAGTCCCAGGCCCGTTCCCTTCCCAACTTCTTTGGTCGTGAAAAAAGGATCAAAGATCCTGTCCATCTTGGAGATGCCTGGACCATTGTCGCGAAAACTGATTTCTACGTAGGAGTTGCTGTGAGCCGTGGCGATCTTGATCTTGCCCGCCCGGCGCGTTTCTTGCACTGCGTCGTACGCGTTGTTGATGATGTTCAGAAATACCTGCTGCAGCTGGCTGGGATCGCCAATGACGGACGGTAGTTCCTCGGTATAGTTTTCAGTCAATTCGACGCCGTGATTCGAAAAATCATAGGCGCGAAGCTTCATCGTCTGTCGTAGGACACTATTAACCTGTAATGGTTCGCGCTGCGCCGGCATCTGCCGCGCAAAACTGAGTAAATTTTGCACGATCACGCGCGTACGTTGTGCTTCCTGCAGGATGACGTGTAGCTCTTCTTTGGCGTCGTCCGGTATCGCGGGATTTTCCAGCAGCAAATCCGTAAACCCGACAATCGCTGCCAGCGGATTATTCACTTCATGTGCCACTCCGGAGACCAGTTGCCCAAGCGCGGCCATCTTTTCCGTGTGCATCAATTTCGATTGCAGGTCAGACGCGTCGGTGACATCCGTCATCACCACGACAATGCTGTTGATCTCTCCCAATTCATCACGCATGGGGCTCACGCTGGCTGAGAATTGTCTGGCCAATCCGTTGCCGCGGAAAAACGGAATTTCCAGATTGTCGAGCGCCGCGCCGTGCAGCGTTCGTTCGAGCGCTTCGACCAGCAACGGTCGTCGTGCAGGCGGCACCATGTCCATTAGCGGCCGGCCCAATAAATCCTCTTCGCGGTACCCGGACTCGAAGCATCGTTTGTTCGCGTAACTGACGAGCCCCGCCGTATCGAGCACCAGGATCATGCTTTGGGTGTTGTTGAGAATGTTTTTATTGAAATCGCGCTCGCGACGGTAGCGCCGTTCAGCGAGCCGACGGTCGGTAATGTCCTTCAACACGTGAATCGTGCGCAGGTCGCTCTGGGGCGCGTTCTGAATCCGCGAAGAAGAAACGAGAAACGTGAGGTCTCCGTTCTCGTGCACGAACTCCTCATGGAACTCTTTTGGGCTTCTGCAGAATGTGCAACGGCCTTCCTTGCTTGATGCTGCCAGAATCGTCAGGCTGCTCATTTCTTTACCGACGAACTCCGCGGGCTTTTTCCCCAGTATATCGGCCAAGGCGCGATTCATTCGCAGAACCCGGTTCCCGGCGTCATGAACGATTATAAAATCCGAGATTGCATCGAAATCTTCCACCCATTGTTTTCGGGATTGTTCCACGCGCGAAAACAGCCGCACGTTTTCCAGAGCGACTGCCGCATGGGCCGCCAGCGCTTCAAAGAGCTGGCGTTCCACATCCGAAAGCGGGCGAGAGAGATCCGCGAGGCAAAGCACGCCAAGTACTTCTTTTTCACCACCCGACAAACGGGTTATCGCAATTTCGTTCCAGCCAAGCGTCTCCGCTAAACCCCGGCCCAGTAAAATTGCAGCAGCGCCCCCGCGAGACTCCGCTCCGGGCGTTGCACCGCGTTCCGCTAGTGCCGTGGCTAGGCGATGCTGCGTCATCGGATCCCAACGTTGTGCGGAACCGTGTAACGCGGCAATTTCCCAGCTGGATTCATGCCGCAAAGCGAGAGCCGCAGCGCGCGCCCCAAGCATTTCCGCGGCTCTCACAGTAAGACGCTGCGAAAATTCCCGAGTACCTAACGAAGGATTGAGTTCCAGCGTGGTGGCGGAGAACTGCGCCAACAATGATTCGAAGGAACCATCGAGACGAGGAGAAACTTCACGAATTCGATTGAGTGCACGCATGGAGGTCTTGGGGGCTTGCGCGCGCCTGTACCTCAACGAACTTACGGCGGCATCTCAAAATGAGCCAACGAAATTGCACTGCTTGTTGCCCTAACGAACAATCGCAAAACGTCGCAACCTGAGACGCTCCGCTTGACCGAAACTTAACTTTGAGACGGAAGACAACAGCACCGCAGCTGCTCTAAAACTCTAATGAGTTCTTAAGGCGCTTAATATCATAGAGATACGGCCATCTCTATGTAAGTGTCCATGGTCAAAAAGATAACTGCCATCGTGGCAGTCGCCTTGCAATTTCCCGACTGGGTAATTCCCTCGATAAAGGGGTGGGTCCGTGAAATTAGGGGCATTTGTTCTTAGTGGTGTGTTGATTTTATCGACAGCGATTCCGGCAACTTTCGCGCAGACGACGCATGCTCCGGAAGCGCCCGCCGAAACTGGAGCCAGAAAGGTTCGCAGCAAAACCGCGCCCACGTATCCGGATCTGGCGAGACAAATGAATGTCTCGGGAAAAGTGAAACTTGAAGTGACGATCGCATCGGACGGCCATGTCACCAGCACCCGAACCGTCGGAGGCAGCCCGCTGCTCGTGCCTCCCGCTGTGGAAGCGGTTAAAAAATGGCGTTATGAACCGGGACCAAAAGAAACGACGGAGATCGTCGAAATTAGTTTTACCAGGGATTGAAAACATTCATTGACGTGAGGATTTGGGGACGGCAGCTAGGAACCGGAGGCGGTACTTATGACGATTGGTAAGAAGCTCTATCTCGGATTCGGCGCGATTCTCGCCATCATGCTGGTTCTATTCGTCGTCAATCTATTCACGGTACGGCGTGAATATAATGCGCGTGCGGCCGTCCGCGAAACCTTAGGCGCCGTACAGACCATCGAAAACGTCCGCCTGCAAATGATGGAGAATCGGCTTTTCCTTGGAAACTACTTATTGAGTGGCGACTTACGCGATGAAGACAAGACCAATAAGGGAGTCAACGACCTACTTGCGCTGTTGAAAGATGCAGAAAGCAAACTGCCCGATGCAAGCCTTCGTAGCTCGCTAGCACAGGTGGACGAAAACGAGCGCGGCTGGTCGGAAAATTTTGCAAAGCCCATGATGGCGAAGCGGCACCAAGTGGATTCCGGCGATGCCACCGTTTCCGATTTGCAGATTTTTTATTTGCAGCACGACCCGGCGTCCTGGGTGAATAAGTCCGCTGCTGCGCTCGAAGATGCCGATAAGGGCGTGCGCAGATCACTCGATGATTCGAATGCCTCGGCACAGAGTGCTACGTCCTGGAGCACTGGAATAACGACTGCGGGCACTCTGCTTGCGATCCTGATGGGCGCTCTAATCGCATTTAAGACGGCGCAAACTATCAAAGAACCGCTGTACCACTTGATAGAAGTCGCTCAGCGCATCGGAGAAACGGGAGATCTGGAACAGTCGATCGATATCAGTCGCACCGACGAAGTGGGGCTACTCGCGCAAAACTTCAACAAAATGATCGTGCACTTGAAAGATATGGCCGCGGTATCTGCCGCCATTGCCGAAGGCCAACTATCCGTCAGCGTGCAACCTCGTTCCGCGCAAGACACGATGGCTCGCGCATTTGCGCAAATGACTCGCGGGCTTCGCGAGATGGTGCGCCAAGTTCGAGATACCGCTGCACAGGTCGCGAGTGGCTCGGGGCAGATGGCGGGCGCCTCCGACGAATCCGCAAAAGTTAGTGTCCAGGCTGCGTCGGCTATCGATGAAGTGACTTCGACGATGCACGAAATGAGCATTAACGTGCAGAACGTGGTGAAGAACACGCAGGTACAAGCGTCCAGTGTGGCTGAAACGTCCGCATCGATCGATCAAATGGTTACCTCTATTCAACGCGTTGCAGATACGGCGAAGCTGCTCGTCGATATTTCCCATCGGTCTCGCGAAGAAGTTCAAACCGGGATGGTAACCATGGACAAAGCAACTGCGGGCTTGAACCGCACCAGCCATGCGATTCAATCGTCATCAGAAATTATCGATGTGCTGGGTCGCCGCGCGGACGACATCGGCAAAATTATCGAAGTGATTGACGATCTGGCCGAACAGACCAATTTGCTCGCACTCAATGCTGCAATCGAAGCGGCACGCGCTGGGGAGCACGGGCTTGGATTTGCCGTCGTGGCGGAGGAGGTGCGCAAACTTGCGGAAAAATCCACGCAGTCCACTAAAGAGATTTCTGAATTAATCCAGGGCATCCAAAAGGAAGCACGCGAAGCAGTAGACAACATGGAAAAAAGCACTTCGATGGTCCAGGAAGGTTTAACGCTGAACAAGGACCTGAGCCAGGCGCTTGAGAAAATTTCCACGGTCGTGTCCGAGGTCTACAAGTTCTCGCAGGAAATTGGCGCCGCAACCATGGAGCAATCCAGTGGCTCGTCGCAAATTGCGAAAGCTACCAATCGCCTGACGGAAATCACTCAGGAAATCAACTCTTCGGTCGAAGAGCAAGCATCCGGATCGCAGGCCGTGGTCCGCGCAATGGAGAAAATGCGCGAACTCGTGCAGCAGTCTACTTCGAGTTCCACTGAACTAGCCGCAACTGCGGAACAGATGTCGAAGCTTTCTCGAGTGTTGCTGGAATCCATGGACCGCTTCGTGCTTGACGAAGGATTGGCCGAGGGCCGGCGAAATATGGGGCGCCGGCACGTACCTGGCATGCCCGCGGGGTCCGAGCGCAACGCGACGGAGTACGCGGAACTCGTCAGAGGATGACGAAAAGCGAGCGACATGGATAAGGATATTCAAATCGTCGGCTTGCGAATCGGCCGCGAAACGTTCGGGATTCCCATAGGCATGGTCCGCGAGATCGTGCGTGTCCCCGATATCACATCTGTGCCGAATGCACCCGACTACATCGAGGGAGTCATTAACCTGCGTGGGCGCATTGTCCCGGTCGTCGATTTGCGCAAGCGTTTTCGGGAGACGATTGCCGCCCCGAATAAAAAGAATAGGATTGTGGTGGTCGAATTAGACAATCGCCCCATCGGGTTGATCGTCAACTCTGCCTCAGAGGTTATCAAAATTGCGCCTTCGGAAATCGAAGCACCGCATACCGTTTTTCAGGAAGGTGAATTGAACTACATCACCGGCGTCGGAAAGTTTCGCGGCCGGCTGGTTATCATGCTTGATTTAAGCCGCATTCTTCAACGCGGCGAACTTCGCCGGTTGGATGAAGTCGCCGAGAACGCAGCAGCCGTGCCGGTCGGTGCGAACGCCCGGAACCAATAGACGGCCCGAACACAGCCCAAACAACGAGGAAGAATGTCGACACTCACCACTCCAGTCCCACTGACCGAGCCCGAACTCAAGCTTTTGCAGACTCTTGTCTACCAAGAATGTGGAATGTATTTCGACGAACGACGCACGCACTTTTTGCGTGATCGACTTCAGCGGCGGCTGAAATCTTGCCAGATGGATTCGTTCTATTCGTACTACCGGCTGTTGACCAGCCGGGAGGGCAAACAAGAACTGGTTGCGCTCCTCGAAAATTTGACGGTCAACGAGACGAGCTTTTTTCGAATCCGGCCGCAACTTGAACTATTTCAAAAATTCGTTCTCGAAACAATCTTGAAGCGGAAACAGGAAAGACGCGAATTTACCTTGCGCATCTGGAGCGCTGGTTGCTCAACCGGGCAGGAACCCTATACTCTCGCGATTCTGGTCAGCGATGCGCTTGCCTACTATTACCTAAGGCATCCGCTGCCGTTTGAAATGCCCTCCCCCAAACCACTGATCCCCCCGCCATGGAAAGTGGAAATCATTGCGTCTGATATTAATTATTCCGCTTTGCTCGCGGCACAACAGGGTGTTTACACGGAAACGCAAATGGATACGGTTGATTACACCTGCCGCCTGAGATATTTCGACAAAGTCGGAGATAAATACGCGGTAAAGCCGGCACTAAAGAGCCTGGTTCAATTCGATTTTCACAATCTAAAAGCTGAATATTTGCCGCAACGCAATGATGTGATTTTCTGCCGCAACGTCATGATCTATTTCGATGAAGCTGAGCAGAAACGCCTGATCGAGAAATTCCATCACTGCCTGAATCCAGATGGGTGTCTCTTCGTTGGGCACGCTGAAAGCCTCTTCGGCCTCACCACGAAGTACCAAATGGTGCACCAGAATAACGCCACAGTGTATTTGCGGCTGGAGGCGGGACAGTGACATTTCTACCCGACGATCGCGCCGACGAACTTCGCGACCTCTTCTTTGAGAGTGCCGCTGAAATTCTTCAGGCCATGAATGAAGCGGGACTCGCGCTGGAAGGGCGCCCGGGTGACACCGAAAGTTTGCGCAGCATCCGGCGCGCCGTGCACACCCTTAAGGGCGATTCGGCGGCGTGCGGCTATCGTGATCTCAGCGAACTCACGCACGATCTCGAAGATGTACTGAGTCCGGATCTCGCGCGCGACAATTCCGGGCTGATTGCGGAAGTCGTCCTGACAGCTGCGGATACCTTTCAAGAGATGCTTGCCGCGTACCGCAATAACCTTCAGCCGCCGGACGGAAGCGCTTTGCGAGAGTACATTCAGCGGCTTCTGCGCAAACCCGCTGCGGGGGGCAACGCCGAATCATCGGAAGTGCCGACATTTGCATGGACAGAATACGAACGATTGCTAATTTCGGAAGCTTTCCGAAATGAGGAAAAAGTCTTTCAGGTCGCCCTGCATCTTGCACGAGAGTCGATGCTTCCGGCAGCAGCCTTCGAACTCGCAAAGAAAGCTTTGGAGGGATGTGGCAAGCTTCTGGCCCTGCGCCCGGAAACGGGTGAAGACATTGTCGAAGGCGGCTTGATCGAAGCCGCAATAGCCAGCAGCAAATCGTTGGACTGGATTCAGAATCGCTGTCAGGTGCCGTCGGTCGTGGGACGCATTGCGGTATCGCCCCTATCCCGAGGTGCGGCCGCGCGGCGCGATGTGCTCGATATTCTGATCGAATCCGAAGCATCCGCAGTTGCAGCTACCGTGACTGGAGATTTACAAGACGAGGAGCATGCGCTCGACGAACATTTGAAACCGGCCGGTGCCGCGATTGGAATCGCCAACGCAGCCGCCGAAAACACGATCCGTGTGGATGCTGGCCGTATCGATACCGTGATGAATCTAGTTGGTGAACTGATCATCGGAAAATCCATGCTGCAACGCGCGATAGCGGAATTTGACCGCCGCTTCGCCAAGGATGCACTCTCGCCCAAGTTTTCCGATGCGTTAGCGTTTCAGTCGAGGATCCTGAACGAACTGCAAAAATCCGTGATGAAAATCCGAATGGTTCCGGTCGATCAGCTCTTTCGCAGATTTCCAAGGGTCGTTCGCGATGTGGCCAAGCTCCGGAATAAGGATATCGGCCTGAAAATCGCGGGACAGAACACGGACCTCGATAAGGCAATCCTGGATTCGCTCGCAGAGCCGCTGGCACACTTAATTCGAAATGCCGCCGACCATGGAATTGAGCCGGCAGCAGAACGGGAATCTGCCGGAAAAGCCGCGCGCGGCACAGTTTCACTCGACGCGTACCACAAAGGGGATCAAGTCGTCATAGAAGTGATGGACGACGGCCGGGGAATTGATCGCGAAAAAGTGATTCGCGCAGCAATCCGCCGAGGAATCTTAAAAGAAGAGGACCGGGGCCGGCTGAACGAAGAAGAGGCGCATCATTTACTTTTTACTCCAGGATTCAGCACAGCAGACGAAATCACCGAGATTTCCGGCCGTGGTGTGGGTTTGGATGTGGTCAAGTCGGCGCTCGATGGGCTAAAAGGTTCAATCGAGATCGAAAGTAAACTTGGTAAAGGCACCACTTTCCGCCTGATGGTTCCGCTGACACTTGCAAGCATTCAGTCCCTGCTGTTCCGCGTCGCAGGACGCCTCTATGCCGTGCCGATTTCTTCAGTCATCGAAATTACGCGTTTAACTGAAAAAGATGTTCACCGTGTCGACGACCACGAAGTATTCCAGCTGCGGGAGCAAGTTCTCACGCTCGTACGGTTGGAGCGCCTGGAATCTTCGCGAGGGTCCAAGGATCACACTGCACGAACCTTCGTTGTCGTGATTGGAGCGGGTACACGGCGTTTTGGGCTCGCTGTGGATAGCTTGATGGGCGAAGAAGAATTGGTCATCAAGGCTCTGGAAGACGAATTGGTCACTTCGCCGATGGTCAGCGGAGCTTCCATTTTGGGCGATGGCACCGTCGTCTTGATTTTGAATGTTGCTGCAGTGGTTTCGCATCTCGCGCGCATTCCCGCGGTGGGGGCTATCGCATGAGTGCAAAAATCCGCGTCCTCGTTGTTGATGATTCCGCGCTCATGCGGAAGTTGATCTCGCAAGTGTTGCAGCGGGATCCCTCGATAGAAGTAGTAGGCACCGCCATGGACGGGGCGATGGGCCTGAAGAAGATTGAGGAGTTACACCCGCATGTGGTGACACTTGACATTGACATGCCACGCATGGACGGCATCGAAATGCTGCGTCAGATTATGCGCAAGCACCGCGTTCCGGTCATCGTCGTGAGCGCCCAGACCGACGCGAGCGCGTCCATCACTCTACGCGCGCTGGCGTTTGGCGCCTTTGATTTCGTGACCAAACCGCAGGACGCAGCTTTGGGTCGTCTCGACCAGATCGCTACGGAACTCGGCCAGAAAATCAAGGCCGCAGCTTTGTCCGGGCCGCCGAAAATGATCATTACTGTGCCCACGATCAAAGCGAAAGCTCTTCGCCGGACCACCATGCCGGCTGGACCTTCGCGTATCGTGGCTATTGGAATTTCGACCGGCGGCCCCAATGCACTCCAGTACGTCCTGTCACAGATGCCAGAGGATTTTCCCGGGTGCATCGTAGTGGTCCAACACATGCCTGAAGGTTTTACCCAAATGTTCGCGAAGCGATTGGACGAATCTTCCGCGCTGGAAGTGAAAGAAGCTCAGTCCGGCGATCTACTGCTGGCGGGCCGGGTGCTGATTTGTCCCGGAGATCGCCACATAAAAGTGCGCAAGATGGAACACGGCAAAATCGCGATTCTTGTGGATCAGCCGCGAGTGAATGGCCACAGGCCTTCGGCAGACGTCTTGTTCAACTCCGTAGCGCAGGAATTTGGCAGCAACGCCGTCGGAATCTTGATGACTGGGATGGGGGATGACGGCGCCGCCGGTCTTGGGACACTGCAAGCTGCAGGCGCGGTTACTGCGGCACAAAGTCCGGATACGTGCATCGTCGACAGCATGCCCAAGGCCGCAATTACTCGCGGCTTTGCGTCGAAAATCATCTCGCTTCCGAATATGGCGAGCTTCCTTCAGGCCACGTGCTCGACGGAGCGACTCAAGATTGGACCGGCCGCGGAGAATTCCTCCGGGCCTGAGACTACCCGGGAACCGAATATATTAAGGAGATAGTTATGAAACAGTTTGAAGCACTCAAGCGAAAAAAAGACAGCCAGGCCGTACGTTACTTGGTGGTCGACGATTCGGTTTTCGCGCGCAAGAGCCTCGCCAAGATGGTCGAGTCCTTCGGCGGCCAAGTGGTCGGCGAAGCCGGTGACGGCTGCACTGCCATTACCGAATACGCGCGAACGATGCCCGACCTCGTCTTGATGGATATCACCATGCCCCAGATGGAAGGCATCGAAGCGGTGGAGCGCATCGTGCATGAGTACCCGGACGCGCGCATCGTGATGGTGTCCTCCGTAGGCTACCAGGACAACATTCTTGCCGCCCTGCAAAAGGGCGCCCGTCACTTCGTTCAGAAACCTGTGAAGCCCGACGCGCTGTACGAGATCATCCGCTACGTTCTGAACGACGACGGCGTTACCGCAACGGTCGGCGCAGGGGAGATCTCTCGATGAGGATGGATCTTATCCAGCCGTTCATCGGCTCGCTCGATACCGTCTTGGCTGAAATGATGAAGGCGCCTGCAAAAATTGTGGATCTCACCATGGAAGAAAATGGATACCGCAAGAAGGGCGCCGCAGCACTCGTCTGCTTCCGGGGTCAAGTGGAAGGGCGCGTGATTCTAGATATGGAACCCCGGGCGGCGGCGCATGTGGCCAGCGTACTTTCAGAAGGCGAAGTGGACCCCTCCCATCCTCTGGTCCTCGAAGCTGTATGTGAACTCGCCAACATGGTTATCGGGAATGCGGTAACTCAGCTGAATGATAAAGGATTTGAATTCAAAGTTTTCCCGCCTGAGCTCGTGACGCAGGAACAATTCGAAAAAGCGGGGCAGGATTCGGAAGCGACAATCTTGTGCTTTGAAACTCCCAGTGGAAACGTGCATCTGAGTATTTCGATGCAATATCACCAGCGTCGCGCGAACGAACGCATGCCTGTGTCAGTGGTTTAGACACCTGCGACTAGAAATACCGTGCCCGGCGCAGGGAATTTATTTTTCGGGTAAGCCGGGACGCCGGTACTCGACACCGTGCCGGAATAATCCGGCCTTGGGAATTTCTTCGGAATACACAACATTCGAAGGAAGAAAAATATTCGCCGCTTCTGGTGAATAAGGCACCGCGAC
>Ga0182024_10024406_pt1 | contig 10749 bp, 10 predicted proteins | sample P32metaG_FD_120480 | JGI IMG/M metagenome (GOLD analysis project Ga0182024, IMG submission 120480) | Permafrost microbial communities from Stordalen Mire, Sweden - P3-2 metaG (Illumina Assembly) | ecosystem: Environmental > Terrestrial > Soil > Wetlands > Permafrost | place: Sweden: Stordalen...
ACGAGTATGACTTAAACGATCTTATAGCCGCCGCAAAGGCCGACAACCTGCCTGCCGTGAGCTATGTCAAGGCGGAGCGCTATCAGACCGGGCATGCGGGCGGCATTTCCGATCCGCTGGACGAGCAGGTGTTCTTGGTCAAAACGATCAACGCCCTAGAGAAGACGCGGCAATGGAAGAGCATGGCTATCGTGATCTCTTTCGACGACAGCGACGGCGACTACGATCATCAGATGAGCCCTATTTTCAACGGTTCGACCTCGCCACTTGACGCTTTAAGCGGGTCAGGTATCTGCGGATCAGGCTATCCTTCACTCGGCGAGGCCGAACTGCGATGCGGCTATGGACCGCGGCTGCCGTTGCTGGTCATATCGCCCTATGCCAGACGCAATTCCGTTGACCATACAATTACCGACTTGACCTCGATAACCCGCTTCATCGAGGACAACTGGTCGCTTGGTCAGATAGGTGGAGGCTCCTACGACGCCATCGCCGGCCCACTCACCAACATGTTCGATTTCACCGGACGGCATCGCACGCGGCCATTGTTTCTCAAACCCGACACCGGCGAACGCACTAACTAGAAGGCACCGATGAGTGAGATCCGCATTTATCCATCTAACCTCGTCTCTCGAGAAACAATGCTTCGAAACGTCAAGTTAATCCGCGGCCCGCACGAACGCGTCTCCTTGGCGATACCATGCTTCCAATATCGCTGCGTTTCACCTCTCATTAGTAAAAGGCTCCCCGACTCGAGCCTCAGCCGGACAGGCTTGGCAAGTTTGTTCACCTTGTGCTTCAGAACGAATGTTCGCTCTTCGCCAAAGCTCAGTGACGCGATCACGGGTCTTTCCCCAAGCTCCGGCTCGTCATCGCTATGGAATCCCATGCTATCGCGATTGTCGCGATAAAAGTTGAGCAGGACGCTGTTGAACGATGCCGCAGTCACAGTCTCGACTCGCGTTCTTATCTCGAGCAACAAATCGGTCCATGGCATCGGAGTCAGTCTGATCCCTGAGTAGGTATAGTCGCTGCCGCTATCTCCATACCAGGCGGTTAAGCGCGGTTGCCGATACATTTTGCCCCAAACAAGGATATTTTCCTGTCGCCAGGGTACGTCAGCGATCAGCTGATGCAAAATTGCGTCAGGAGCGCGACCAAGGTCAAGGTTGTTCAGACTGTAGACTTCTCCGTCGGGTATCCGAATCGTCGCAAGACGATCCATCTTTTCAAACAGCCCCGACATCAAAGCTTCCTCAGAACCCGAGAGGCAACTGCGACAGCATCCTTGAAGTCTTGCGAAACTTCCCGCGGTATTCAACTGCGTGAGTGACGCGTTGCCTCCGGTGAACCCCATAGTGTAGAAACTCTAGGGGGCGATCGAGGAGTTCAAATATGAATGATTGGAAGAAGCCAGAGTTCGTCGAGATCCGGATGGACGCGGAAATCAACTGCTACAGTTCGGCGCTGGCCGACGATCCCAGGCGCGTCCTGAAGCAGCCTCTGATTCGCGACGATGGATCGGCAACCAACCCGGAATCCTGAAACCGGCATTCAGTGCGGGTCCATATCCTTGGTTCCGCTGCCGGCGGCGGGTTCCCCCAGTGGAACTGCAACTGCCTCAACTGCGCGGGCCTGCGGACGGGATCGATTCGCGCAAAAGCACGGAAGCAATGCTCGGTGGCGGTTAGCGCGGACGGCTCGCGATGGTCGCTGCTAAACGCGAGTCCCGACCTTCGATCGCAAATGTTGTCATTTCCCGACCTGCTGACAAAGGGCGGCGTGAGAGGATCGGCCATCGAGGCGGTTCTGCTTTCAGACGCGGAACTTGATCACATCACCGGCCTACTTTCGCTGCGCGAGGCGCAGCCGCTGCGGCTATATTGCACACCGCAAGTGTTCGACTGGGTATTCGCATCGAATATCGTTTTTGGCGCGTTGAGTTCGCCGGAGAAATTTCGCTTGGCGACCGTCGAAGCTCGTAAAACCGAAACGATCGGATGCGGCCTCGGCTTCGAGGCGATCTTCGTCAGCGGCAAAGTGCCAACTTACGTGAAAACTCCTCCGGCCAATTGCGATGGGGCCGCGGTCGCCTGCAAACTCATCGACAGCGCGGCCGGTTCGTCGCTCCTCTATGTTCCGGCGATCAAGCAAATCGATGAAAGGTTTATTGCGGCTGCCGCCGCGTGCGACTGTCTTCTATTCGATGGCAGCTTCTGGTCAGACAACGAGATGGAGATTCGCGGCGCCGGGATGCGAACCGCGTCGGCGATGGGCCATATACCTATCTCAGGACCCGGCGGCAGCCTCGCGCAGCTCGGCCATCTTCGAATCAGAAAAATCTATACTCACATTAACAACACCAATCCCATTCTCGACGAAAACTCGGCCGAGCGCCGCGCGGTCGAAAGAGCGGGATGGGAAGTTGCCGAAGACGGCATGGATTTCACGGTGTGACTGTCAAGTGCTAATGACATGAACGAAAGCAAACCGGATTCTCCTGAAAAATTTGCGGCGCGGCTGCGCGCGCTCGGCGAGGCGGCTTATCACGACAAGCATCCGTTTCACGTGCTGATGCATCAGGGGAAGCTCACGAGGCGGCAACTGCAGGCGTGGATCGAAAATCGTTTCTACTATCAATGGACGATTCCCAAGAAGGACGCGCTGATCCTGGCCAAGTCGGACGACCCGGAATTTCGCCGCGCGTGGATCACGCGGGTCATCGACCACGACGGAATCGGCGATAGCGAGGGCGGAATTCGCAAGTGGTACAAGCTGTCGGAGGCTGCGGGTCTCGACCCTGCCGACGTCGCGAGCCTGCGCTACGTGCTGCCGGGAGTGCGGTTCGCGGTGGACGCCTACCTGCATCTGTGCGCGACGCGTCCGCTCACGGACGCGGTTGCGTCGTCGTTGACGGAATTGTTCGCGCCGACGCTGATGGCCGATCGCATCGTGGTGCTTGAGAAGCTATATCCGTGGCTCGACAGCCGCGGCCTGGAATATTTTCGCGGGCGCCTGGTGCAGGCGCCGCGCGACTCCGAGTTCGGGCTGCAATATGTCGTCGCGCATTGCACGACGTGCGAGTCGCAGGATCGTGCCGCCGACGCGCTCACGCTCAAGTGCCACATCCTGTGGGGTCTGCTTGACGCGATTCACTACGCGTATGTTTCGCCGGGATATTTGCCGCCGCTATGGCACGATTCGCGAAAACTGTAATGAGCACCGACGACCCATGGCGGCCGCGGCTGGCCGCGCGCGCGCGGCTTAAGTTCGACCCGATTGCGGAGCAGGAATTGATCTTGTTTCCGGAAGCAGCGCTGGTCCTCAACGAAACAGGGGCCGCGATCGTGAGGCTGTGCGACGGCGCGCGATCGATAAACGAAATCGTGGATTTGTTGTCGAAGAATTATGGCAACGCTGAGCGCGATGCGCTGATGCGCGAGGTGATGGACTTCCTCGACACGATTCGCGCACGCGGGTTGCTCCGATGAACGCACCGCCGCGCCCTTACACGCTCGTTGCCGAGCTCACCTATCGATGCCCGCTGCGATGCGTGTACTGTTCCAACCCCGTCGATTTCCACCGCTCGCGCACAGAGCTTTCGACCGGCGAGTGGCGGCGGGTTTTTTCCGAAGCCGCGGAACTGGGCGTCGTGCAGTTGCATCTGTCGGGCGGCGAGCCTGTCCTTCGCGACGATCTGATCGAGCTGATTCAGCACGCCCGCGGCTGCGATCTTTACACCAACCTGATAACTGGCGGCACGCTTCTCGACGAGGATAGGCTGCGGCGCTTTCGCGAGGCCGGCCTCGACCATATTCAACTCAGTATCCAGGGTGCAGCGCGCGAAAGTGCCGAGATGATCGCCGGCGTTCGATCGCATCGGAAGAAACTCGAGATCGCGCATCTGATCCGCGAAATTGGCTTTCCGCTCACGCTCAACGTGGTCATCCACCGGCTGAATATTGGCGAGCTCCCCGAGCTGATCGCGATCGCGCTGGAGCTCGGAGCGGATCGCCTCGAGCTGGCGAACACCCAGTTCTATGCGTGGGCGGCTGAAAATCGGCGCGCGTTGATGCCGACGCGCGAGCAGTATGATCGTGCGGAGGAAATCGCGGGCGAGGCGCTCGCGAAGTATCGCGGCACGCTCGAAATCGCATTCGTGCAGAACGACTATCTCTCGGGCGAGCCCAAGCCCTGCATGGGCGGATGGGGCCGCAGCTATATGTGCATCAATCCGACCGGCGACGTGATGCCGTGCCACGCCGCGTCGGTGATCCCGGGCCTGCGATTCGCATCGGTGCGCGACAGCGCGCTCGGAGAAATCTGGTGCGACTCGCCCGCGATGAACGCGTTTCGCGGCGACGGCTGGATGAATGAACCGTGCCGCAGTTGCGCCAGAAAGGAAATCGACTTCGGAGGATGCAGATGCCAGGCCTTCATGCTGGCCGGAAGCGCCGCCGAGGCCGATCCCATCTGCCGCCTGTCACCGCATCACGCGATCGTCGAGTCGATGCGAAAGGATTCAGGTTCCGACGATCCGCTGATCTATCGTGACGCAAAGACCAGCCGTCGGCTGGCGCGTGGACCTGCTCTCTCCTCGTAAGAAACATGACGGTCGAGGCGAGCCGCGTAATCGCGCAAGAACTGGACGCGGGCGAGTCGTTGCTCTGGTCGGGGCAACCTCGCAACGGCATTGTGTTCCGCGGCTCCGACGTCTTCATGATCCCGTTCAGCATCATGTGGGGCGGCTTTGCGATCTTGTTTGCGGCCGGCGTCCTCTCCCCAGCACGCGATGACGGTGGCGGCCCGGTGTTTGTCGGGGTCCTGTTTGCAATTCCTTTCGTGCTGGTCGGTTTGTACATGATGTTCGGACGGTTCATCGTCGACGCAATCCAACGCGGGCACACTTGTTACGGTGTGACCGATCACAGAGTGATCATTGTGACGGGGCTCGTCGACCGGCAGGGGGCGCCGGACGTCGCGTTGGTGACTTTGTTGGTTGCCACTCTCAGTCCTCGCAAGGTTAAGAGCCTGGATTTGCGCACGATGAGCGACGTCTCGATGACGGAGCGCTCGGGCGGAAGCGGAACGATTACGTTTGGCCCGCAGAATCCATACCAGCATCTTGCAGGGATGGGATGGCCGGAAATGGGCTATGGCTTTGCCACGGCGAGCTTCGAGTTGGTCGAGCAAGTCAAATCGATATACTCGCTCATTCGCGACGCGCAACAAAAACGTTGGCGCCAGTGACATGGGCAGCTAGACGATTCCCGATTTGCCCGTCAGATCCTGCGGACGGGCCGACGCTTTGCACTGTCGGTAACGGCTGTCTCTGAAGACCGCGACCGGATCGATTGCGCCGCCGTTTCGCTTGCGTGCCATTTTGATCGCCGATTCGACGTCCATTCGCACCGCGCTTTGCAGCGTCCGATTCGCGATCAGCGCGTCGTTCGACTCCTGTGCCGAATTCAACGCGTCGCGATCGACGAGCAGTGCCTGCGCGTAAGCGCGCTGCAGCGCGACCGCGCTTTCGAGCAGACTCTCTATCGGGTCGGTCACGTTGTGACTCTGGTCGAGCATGTAGGCGGGCGCAAACCCGGGCGCGCCGCGCAACTCGGCGTCCACCAGCTCGTTGAAAACCAGAAAAATCTGGAACGGGTTGATCGAACCGGTGTCCAAATCGTCGTCGCCATATTTCGAATCGTTAAAGTGGAAGCCGCCCAGGCGCTGAAACTGAATCAAGCGCGCAACGATCTGCTCGATATTCGTTGTCGGCGCATGATGCCCCAAATCGACGAGGCACTGGACGTTCGGGCCGAGCTGCGACGCGCAAATGAAACTCGTCCCCCAATCCACGATCACCGTCGAGTACAGCGCCGGCTCGTACAACTTGTGCTCGATGAACGCGCGCCATCCGTCGGGTATCGCCGCAACGATCACGCGCATGCTCTCCAGGTACCGCTCCAGCGCTTTCGTCATGTTGAGCTGACCAGGAAAATTCGAGCCGTCGCCGATCCAGACCGTGAGCGCCCGCGAGCCGAGCTGCTTGCCGATCTCGATGCACTCGAGGTTGTGCGCGATCGCCTGCTCGCGTACCGCCTTGTCGGTGTGCGTCAGGCTGCCGAACTTGTAAGAGAGCTGGCCGGGCAGGTCTTCGAAAGTATTCGAATTGACGGCGTCGAAAACGATTCCGTAGGAGCGCGCAAACTCTAGCAGCTCGCGAAAATCGCGGACGCGATCCCACGGGAAATGAGGCGACACCGTCGGCGTCGCGCGTCCCAGCTGCTGGATCACCGCGCAGTCTTCAAGCTTCTCGAAAACGTTGCGCGGCTCGCCGGCCACTGGAAAGCGTGCGAACCGCGTGCCGCCCGAGCCGACGCCCCAGCTCGGAATCGCTACCGCGAATCGTTGGATGCGCGCGGTGATCGCTTCGAGGTCAACTCCGCGCCGCGCCAGCACGGTGCCGAGGTGTTCATAGTCGGCTGCAAGATCCTTCTCGAGGCGCGCGTTGTGCTTCGCGATCAGCTCGGGTTCGATTGGCATGCGTGGCGTCATAGAAACCTCGCGTGAACTCACCGCGTGAAAGCTGCGGCGTTGCCGGCGTCGACGTTGATGATGTTGCCGGTGGACTTCGCCGATCGATCGGACGCAAAAAAATGCACGGCTTCGGCGACGTCCTCGGGGGTGACGTTTTGTTTCAGCAGGCTCCGCTCCCGATAAAATTTCTCCAGTTCCGACGGATCGATCCCGTACGCACGAGCGCGTTCTGCCCGCCAACTGCTCGACCATATGCGCGAGCCTTGCAGCACGGCGTCAGGATTTACGGCGTTCACGCGAATTTCGTCGGGCGCCAGCTCGAGCGCCATGCATCGCGCCAGGTGAAGCTCAGCCGCCTTGGCGGTGCTGTATGCGGCAGCGCCCGCCGATGCCACCAGCGCATTCTTGCTCGCGACAAACACGATCGATCCGCCGATGCCCTGCGCTTTCATCATCCGCGCCGCCTCGCGTCCGATCAGGAAGTAGCCGGTCCCGAGCACGTCCATATTGCGGCGCCACGTTTCGAGCGTCGTTTGATCGAACGGCGCCGCCGACGCGATTCCCGCGTTCGATACCACGATGTCGACGCCGCCGTATTCCTGCGCCGCGAACGCAAACGCCCGCGCCACGCTGGCTTCGTCGGTAACGTCGCATCGGGTGACTCGCGTCCGATCATTGCCAAAGTGCTGCACAAACTCGGCGCCAACTCGTTCCAGCGCGGCTTCATCATTGTCCAACAGCACGACGCATGCGTCGTCGGCCAACAGTCGCTGTGCGATCGCGCCGCCGATTCCGCCTGCACCGCCGGTTACGATCGCGACGCGTCCTGCTAGCGGCTTCGGCGCCGGTTGTCGCCGCAGCTTGGCTTCCTCGAGCGCCCAATACTCGATGTTGAATGCTTCCCGCTCGGGCAGGCCGAGATACTCGTCGACGGCGGAGGCGCCGCGCATGACGCCGATCGCGTTGCAGTAGAACTCACTCGCGATTCGTGCCGTGGCCTTATCTTTTGCGAACGTGAACATCCCGACCGAAGGCATCAGGATCACGATCGGGTTCGCATCGCGCATCGGTGGTGAGTCGGGTCTGCGGCATCGTTCGTAGTAGGCCTGGTAATCGCTTCGGTAGCGAGCGATCGTTTCGGCAGCGGTCGCTTTTGCGACGGCAGGATCGGCCGGTAGCACGAGTGGTCGAATCTTGGTGCGGAGAAAATGATCGGGGCATGATGTACCGAGATTGGCCAGCTCTTCAAACCGCTGGCTGGCAACGAATTCGAGCACCTGCGGGTTGTTTGCAAAGTGACCGACCTTGCGTTGCGCGCCCGATAGACGACCGCGAATAGCGGGCATCAATTGTGAAGCGATGGCGCTCCGATTCTCCGCGGGCCGCGCCGCGACGCGCTCGCCGCCGAACGCCGGCGTCGTTCCGATGCGCTCGGCCAACCACGCCTCAGCACGGCGAATCGTATCGATCGTGTTCTGATAGCAGGCCTTCGACGTATCGCCCCACGTGATGAGCCCGTGGCCCGCAAGCACGACTCCTCGAATTTTCGGATTCGCCCGCACCGCGTCGCGCAATCGCAGGCCAAGGTCGAAGCCTGGTCGTTGCCACGGCAGCCATCCGAGTTCGCCGCCGAACACCTCGCGCGTAAGAGCTTCGCTGCGCCGCGCAGCCGCGATTGCGATGACGGAATCGGGATGGACGTGGTCGACGTGCGCGAAGGGCAGGAACGCGTGCAGGGGCGTGTCGATGCTGGCGGATCGCGCGCTGCGGGCGAACGCACAATAGTCGAAGTAGGGGACTAGTTCATCTTCGTGTTCGCGTCCGCGGAAGCGGCTCTCCAGCGCAACGATTTTGTCTTGATATAATTTCGCGAAGCCGGACAGATCCATCGAGCCCAAATCGTCGCCGGATCCTTTCACCCACAGAACCGTTACACGCGCGCCGCTCAACGGATCGTCGTCGGCTATTTTCGCCGACGTGTTGCCGCCGCCGAAGTTGGTCACGCCAAGATCGGCTCCCAACAAATGGGAGCGGTACAAAAGCAGCGCAGGCTCTGACAGCGCCTTTGCCTCGGCGTCGTTCCATCGGTCGCTTATCACGCCGGGATCGTAACACGACGGCGTGGTAATTCAATTGAGCGAAGCCAGCCGATTGAGTAGTGGTGCTCAGGTGGATACGTCGCGCCCCGCAGCCGTCGCCGTCTTCGACGTCGGCAAAAGCAACGTGCGGCTATCGGCAGTCAACGATGCCGGCGTCGCGATGACTACCCTCGAGCGTCAGAACGGCGTCGATAATTCGCCGCCATATCCGCACTTCGATGCCGACCAGTTGTATGCATGGCTGACCGACGGACTGGCGGCGCTCGCGCGTGCCTTCGACGTTCATTCAATCGTGCCCGTCACTCACGGTGCGTGCGCGGCGCTGGTTGACGATGATGGATTGGTGCTGCCGATCATGGACTACGAATTCCGCGGAGTTAACGACGTCGATTCCGATTACGATTCGGTCGCGCGCGCCTTTGCGCGCACCGCATCGCCAAAACTTCCGGCGGGTCTGAATCTTGGCCGACAGCTATTCTGGCAGCAGCGGCAATTTCAGCGGGAGTTCAGCCGCGCGACGATTCTCCCGTACCCGCAATACTGGGCGGCGCGACTGTGTGGCGTCCGTGCGTGGGAGCCAACCTCGTTAGGTTGCCACACCGATCTTTGGGAACCTCAACGCGGAGACTTCTCGTCGTTCGCGAAGACGACGAGATGGGACTCGCGATTTGGCCGTCGGGTCAGCGCATGGACTCCTCTCGGTGCTCTCTTGCCGGAGGTCGCCGAGCGCACTGGTCTTTTCAATGACTGCAAAATCCTTGCTGGAATCCATGATAGCAACGCGTCGTATCTTGCCCATCGCGCGACTCGCGAAGATCCTTTCTGCGTCGTTTCCACTGGCACCTGGATCGTAATAATGGCGCACGGCAGTCCGCTTGAGGTTCTGCGCGAAGAGCTGGACACGCTCGCGAATGTCGATGCGTTCGGTAATCCTGTCCCGACCGCGCGTTTCATGGGCGGCCGCGAGTACGCCGCGATTTGCGGTGGCGACGCGGGCGGGATGCAACCGTCAGTCGGTGACCTGGAAACCATTCTCGCATCAGGCGGGTTGGCGATTCCTTCGTTTGCGGATCAGGGTGGACCGTTTCGCGCGCAAGCTGGCCGCATCGTAGGCGACGTTCCCGACGCACCACGCAATCGTGCAGCACTCGCGGCAATGTATTGTGCGCTGATGACGGACTACTGCCTGACAATGCTTGAGGCACGCGGCGATATCATCCTCGAGGGTCGCCTCGCATCCAACGACGCGTTCGCGGCCGCCCTCGCGGCGCTTCGCGAACCACAGTCGGTGTTTCGTTCTCCCGATGAAACCGGAACGCTCCGCGGCGCGCTGTCGTTATCGTTACTAGCGCTCGGAAAGAGTCCGGGGCCCGCCAAGCTTGATCGCTGTCCGATAGGTCCTGTCGAAAAATTGCGGTCGGCGCGACTCAGATGGCAGAGCCTTCTTCCAACGACTCGGCGCTAGGAGTCGCGATCCTGGCTCCATGCCGCCGGATCGCTGCCGAGCGGCGCGGGCGGTAGATCCCATCGCGGCGGCGTTTCCGACATGTGGGCGATCGGCCCGAGCCGCGAGAGCGGTCCCCATGCGGTATCCATCTCGATGATCCATGGAGCGATTGACGCGGCGTCAAATCCACCGGGCTTCGCGTCCGGCGCCGTGCGCCGCAACGACATGATCCACATCGCGGTGCGCGCGAGCGATACGCGAACGTGCCAACTGCCGCCTTCGGTTGTGCGGCGCGCGAGCGCACGCATCACGCCGAGCGCACCGAGATAACCTGTCGTGTAGTCGTTGACCGCGGCCGGCACGAGCGCGGGATGCTCATCGCCGGCATGCTCGAGCGCCATGCCGGTAACAGTTTGCGCGAGTTGTTCCCATCCGGGTCGTTCCGCAAAAGGACCTTCATGTCCGTAGCAATCGATCGATACCACGATGATGCCCGGACGCATCTGGGCCAATTCCTCCGGCCCGAACCCGCGCCGCGCGAGAGCACCGGGCCGGTATCCTTGCGAGAACACGTGCGCATCGCGCACCAGTGCGCGCAATTGCTGCGCGTCCTCCTTGCGATCGAGATCGAGAAAGCAGGAACGCTTGCCCGGATTCGTGTCGATG
>Ga0182024_10024408_pt1 | contig 10748 bp, 11 predicted proteins | sample P32metaG_FD_120480 | JGI IMG/M metagenome (GOLD analysis project Ga0182024, IMG submission 120480) | Permafrost microbial communities from Stordalen Mire, Sweden - P3-2 metaG (Illumina Assembly) | ecosystem: Environmental > Terrestrial > Soil > Wetlands > Permafrost | place: Sweden: Stordalen...
ATTCCGCACACCCCCTATTACGGCACGGCGGACGCCACCATTCTCTATCTCATCGTCCTGCATAACGCCTGGCGCTGCACCGGTGACGCAGGGTTGCTGGAGAAGTACATGCCCGCGGCCGAGAAGTGCTTGCGCTGGATCGACCACTACGGTGACCGCGACGGCGACGGCTTTCAGGAATACGAAACACGCTCGACCGTGGGCTACTATAACCAGGGCTGGAAGGACTCGGGCGAAGCGCTGGTCAATACCGACGGCTCACTGGTCAAGACGCCCATCGCCCTGGTGGAGCTGCAGGGCTATGTCTACGACGCCTGGATGCGCATGGCCCAGATCTACGACGCCCTGGGAAAGCCGGCCCGCGCCCGCGGCCTGCGCAAGAAGGCCAAGACCCTCTTCGGCCACTTCAACGACGCGTTCTGGGACGAGCATGGCGGCTACTACGCCTTCTGTCTGGACGGCCGGAAGAAGCGGGTGCTCAGCGTCGCCTCCAATCCCGGTCACTGCCTGTGGTCGGGCATCGTGCCCAAGGACCGCGCCGCCAAGGTGGTCAAGCGCCTGATGGAGCCAGACATGTGGAGCGGCTGGGGCATCCGCACCCTGTCGGCCGATCATCCGGCCTACAATCCCAACTCCTATCAGAACGGGGCGGTGTGGCCGCACGACAATTCTCTCATCGCGGTGGGCTTCCGCCGCTACGGCTTCGTCGACGAGGCCATGCGCATCGCCAGGGACATCAGCGGCGCGGCCGGCTATTTCATGCTCCACCAGATGCCCGAGCTCTATTCGGGCGGGCAGCGCGACCCCAGCAACTTCCCGGTCCAGTACCTAGGCGCCAACGTGCCGCAAGCCTGGGCGGCGGGCAGCTGCTTCACCTTCCTGCAGATGATGCTGGGCTTCCAGCCGGACGCCCCGGCCGGCAAGCTCTATATCGATCCGGTTCTGCCCGAATGGCTGCCCGACCTGACCATCCGCGACCTGCGGGTCGGCAAGCACGTCTTCGACATGCGCTTCTGGCGCGACAGCGAGGCGACGCGTTTCGAGGTTCTCAAGGGCGAGGCTTCCGCCGTCGGCCAGGGCGCCTACGCCACGGCCGCCGAGCGATGGGTGTAGAGACCTCTTGCGCGGGCCATGGGCCGCGATAGGGTGCGCCCGTGCCCGATCCCGATCCTCCCAGCGAACCGCTTCGCGAAAAGGCCGTCGCCCGGTGGGACGACGAGGGCGGCGCCGAGCCCGACGGCCCGCAGCGTCTCGCCCCCGATAGTCCGCCGCGGCCTTCCTCCCCGTCGCCGACGCCGGCCGAATGGGCGGAGATGCGCACCCGGGTCATCGCGCTGGAAAATCTGGTCATCGCCTTGCTGGCCACCGCCTCGGAGGCGCAGCGGCGGCTGGCCCGTGAAATGGCCGAATTCATCACGCCGCGGCCCGGCTTCACCAACCACCGGCTGACCAGCCACGCCGCCCACCGCATGAGCGATCTCATCAGCCGCGCCGAACGCTTCGACGAGCAGGGCGAGCGGGAGGTTTAGCGCCCCGGTCCGTTCGGGAAGTTTCCGCATGCCCCCCTGGCCCACCATTCCACGACGCGTTCTTCTGCGCATGGCGGGCGCCGGTCTCGCGGCCGCGCCGCTGCCCGCTCTGGCCCAGAGCGAAGGGGGCGCCCCAACGACGGCGCCTCCGTCGCCGCCCTCCTCGTGGACCAACTTCTTCAAAGGCCAGCGAATCTGGGCCTATGCCGATCGCGCCAGTTTCAATCCCGGCGAGCCGCTGAATGTGATGATGGCGGGCGGACCGGGCGAGCCCGCCCGAAGCGTACGCCTGGAGGTGTTCCGTATCGGCGCCGGTGGGCCCGAGCGCGTGTGGGTCAGCGGGTTCGCCGACGTCGGCTACCGCGGGGCCACCGCCTCGGCCGCGGCCATCGGTCCGGGTTGGCCTCCCACGTTCGCCGACGTCGACACCCGCGCGTGGCGCCCCGGTTGCTATACCTGCGACGTGGTCGAGCAGACCACGGCCACCCGCGACGTTCGCGCCGCCCAGTGGATGGTGAGTAACCCGGCCCGCTCGGGCGCTGTCCTTTGCCGGCTGGGAACCAACACCTACCAGGCTTACAACCCCTGGGGCGGTCACAGCCTCTATCCCAACGACGACAACGAAGGCCGCGGCCTGATGGTCTCCTTCGACCGCCCGACCCCGCTCAGCTTCTACGAATACGACGCCTATCTGGTGGCCTGGTTAGAGGCGATGGCGCCCAGCCTGGGGGGCGTCGACTACGCCGGCAACTTCGACGTCCACGTCGATCCGGCCCTCATGGACCCCTACCGACTGGTGATTACCGGCGGGCACGACGAATATTGGTCGAAGGAGGAGTTCGACGCTTTCCAGCGCCGCATCTTCACCCAGGGGCGAAACACCGCATTCTTCGGGGGCAACACCGCCTACTGCCAAGTCCGCTATGGCGATCTCAACCGCGCCCCGGGGGCCGCCGACCTCGGCCGCCAGCTCGTCTGCTACAAAACCTCGTCCGATCCCATCGCTCGGCGGGCCGGCAAGCTCGATCCGTCGCTACTGATCACCGCCAACTTCCGCCAGGACGCCCGGCGCCCCGAAACCATGCTGCTGGGCGGCGCCTTCCAGGACTGGTTCGACGCCGCCTCGGCCCAGCGGCCGGCCTACAGGGTGGCGCGCACCGACCTTCCGTTCTTCGCCGGCACGGGCTGGAAGGTGGGCGACACAGCCGCCGAAGTGGTCGGCTATGAGTGGGACAATCGTGATCCGCTGGGCGATGGACGGCGGCTGTGGGACGCCGCCCGCTCGCGCATCGCCGCCATCGATCCGGCCGCCGTCAGCGTCCTTTTTCGCGGCGAAGCGGCCGGCGCCTCCGGCCGGCCCGGCGTCGCCGAAGCCACCTGGTTCACCTCGCCGGCCGGCGCGAAGGTGTTCAACGCCGGGACGATCCGCTGGTCCTGGGGTCTGGGCAAGGAAGGCTTCGCCCAGCCCGCCTTCCGCAAATTCAACGAGAACCTGGTGCGGTATCTCGCCGGGTAGAAGCTGACATTTGGCTGACCTCCGGCGGTGCAGCCAACGTCCGCGCCTCGGCGTTGTGTCAAAGGGCGGTAGCGAGACGAAGCGGCCATTGTACGTTCCGCAGCGGGCGCTCGGAGTATCGCGGCGACCTCGCTCTAGTTAGGCGCTTTGCCCGACCATGCGCTCGCGACGCGCAACGAGAGAAGCAAGGCCGTTGCTCACAACCGCTTTCTCGTGCGGTTGCTTCGCGGCGGCCAGGGCCAACTCCATCGCTTCTATGGCCCCGTCCAGCTGGCCGCGAAGCTGCAACGCCTGCGACAGCACGCGGTACGACCGTGTGCTGGGCTCCAGCGAAACCGCGGTTCGAGCGGCGAACTCCGCCTCCTCCCCAGGGCCGCCATTCTTCATGATGAAGATCGTGAGGTAGACCCAGTTTACGGCTATATTTGTCCGCGCCACAACATCCTTGGCGTGAGCAATCGTCTTGATCAGATCGGCCTTCGACCGGACTTTCCATATAAAGATGGCTCCGGGGATGACGCAGTACCGATCAATCAGGTCAACGATTTCGTCGTCCGGCTTCGGGAGGCCTGTTACTGGTTTGCTCAAGATACCTGGAAGCAGGCGCTCCAGGTAGGTCACTGGGGTTATAGTCGCCTCACCGCGCCATTGCTCAGCAGCACTGCCAAAATGAAGAAATAGATCCTCGATGACGTAGCAACCACCCGGCTCAAGCATTGGAAACAGCGTCTCAAATGAGAGTATAGTATAGTCTGCCCGATGCGAACCATCGTCCACTACAACTGTAGGGGGGTGAGATTTAGCTACGCGCGTTAAGAATTGTCGATCAGCTTGGGACCCAATCTCGACGGTGCTCCTGTCGGTTTCATGCTTCTTTGCCTTCTCATTGATATCGATACCGACAATGACGGCCTTCGAGAAGTACTTCTCCCACATCCTCAGGGACGCGCCGTTCTGGACGCCGATCTCAATCAGGTTTATCTTTTTGTGACGATAGGGAGATAGCATCTCCTCGTAGTGTCTCAAGTAATCCATGCGAAGCGAACTCTTGCTGGTTGCTTCCAACATGCCAAAATCATCGAGTGTCGGGGTGTCCTTGACCCGTTTCGGCATATGGGCCTCCTCCAAATTGTCCCTCTCAGATCGGTCGACCTTACGCGGACTGGCGAACCCGATCCACCTTCGACCGGAGCCGCGCCCGCCCCGGCCTAGGCACGTCGGAGCACCACGATTTGTACAGCCCTCGCCTGCTGCGGCGATAGGCGCAGAGGCCGCTCCCCCCCCTTTGCGGAAGTTAGCCGCCCTGGCGGCGGACGGCGCGAATGATAGACGGCCCGAGGTCGCGCAGGCTTGGCGGAAGCCGGACCTGCGGGACCACCAGACTATTGTCCTGGTCGATCGTTGCGAGGCCGCTGATCGGTTCGTCGTTCTTCACGAGCCGGCTCGAGGTTCCCATTCGTCTCCGGTCTCCTCCGATTAGGCTGAAAGGACTCTAAGTCTTCGAATAGGGCGCGCCATCCTTGTGCACGAACCGGCCGTCGGCGTTGGCGCTCATCATGTCGATGTCGGAGCAGGTAGTGACATCGGCGGCCTGGCGCGAGCCGACTTCGAGATAGACCGCCATGGCGCCCGATCTGTTGATCATGTGATGGCCGTCGCCGGAGCCCTTCGCAAAAGTCGCGCAATCGCCGGCGCGCAGCACGCTCTCGCCGCCATCTTCGATGAGCGTCACTTCGCCTTCGAGCACATAGACCAATTCGTCCTCGTCCGAATGCCAGTGGCGCTGGCTCGACCAATTGCCCGGCGGCAGGCGCATGAGATTGACCCCGAAATCAACGAGCCCGCCGGCGGCGCCCAGCCGCTGGCGCACGCGTTCGGCGCAGGGCGCGTCGAAGGGCGGCGGATAGCCCGAGCCCTGGCGTTTCGGCACGGCGGCGATGTCCATCTTCGGCATGGCGGTCTTCCCGGCGATCAGCGATCGGAATCATGCGCGGTCAGCGCATCGCCGACCTAGCATATTTCCCGGAGCTCAGCCGGGCCGCCGAGCGCTGGGCTTGGTCCTCAGACGCCCGCGTTGGCCATGCCGCCGCGCCAGCCCCAGGCGCGCCCGTCCGGGGCCGCCTTCCCCGAGGGGGCGCCGGCGGCGATGCGCTTGTCGATGGCCCTGGCGATCATCCGCGCCGACAGGCCGTGCAAGGCCATGAGGTCGGCGGCCGCGGGGCCGGCCAAGGGAATGGCGGTGATCAGGGTGCGTCCGCCCATCAGGGCGCCGGCCATGAGCAGCGTCCGGAGCGGCACGCGCGCCCTGGCGCCCTGCGCCAAGAGAAAGATCGCCGCGCCGCCGCTGTAGATTTCGCCAACGCCGGGAATCCAGCTCAGCGCCGCATCCGCGCCCAGCCGAAACGGTCCAAATCGGATGAGTCCGTCGGAAAGCTTGCCGACCCTCTCCACGCTGCGGCGGATGGCGGTGAGGTCGGGCTCACGAGAGCGGGACATGAAGTGTTACTCCAAAAGACATCATTTGGCCGGGAACGCCGGCCTTCTGTTCACCAAACGTGGGGTTCGCCGGGGCGTTCCGCCAGATCTCGAGCCCCGCGGCCCGATACCTAGGCTTCTCCCTAGCCGCCGATGCGCTTGTCGGCCTGGGCCAGGGCCGCCACCGTGGCGGCGCCGATGGCGCCGGCTTCGTCGTAGACCCAGCACTCGCCGATGGCCACGCCCTCGGTGGCCTGGTGGTTGACCACCTCCAGGCCGATCCATTCGCTTATCGGCGCTCGGTGCAGATAAAGCGTGACGTCGCTGTTGATGTATCTCAGACCCCGATCGCCGGCGTTGGCGAACGGACTGGCGAAATCGGCCGCCAGGGCGGCCCGCACGAAGGGGGTGAGCGCCTCACCCTCCACGAGGTCCCGGGCCTCGGCCATCCAGATGCGCCGGGGCCCGAGGGTCCCCATCTCGCCCACGATCGGACGCATGGTCCACATGCCCTCCAGATCAGCGCGACGATCGCCCAAGGCCGCGATCGCCTGGGGGGCCGGGACGGTCCAGTTCGGCGGCGACCATACCTTCCCTTCCGGCGGGGCGGTGCGCCGCAGGAGTTGGCAGGACGCCCGCGCCATGCTCACCCCGTTGCTGAAGAACTCCGCCTCCGCCACCTTGATGCGATAGCCGTCGCGGGTCAGCCGCGAGGTCACTTCGACAGGGTCCAGGCCGGGCAGCCGGTACATGTCCACGGTCAGCCGGGCCGGGGTGAACTCCGGTCCGCCGTAGCGCTGTTCGACCGCCGCGCCCAGGAGCCCGACGATCACCCGGCCGTGCAGCGATGTTCGATCCCATGGGCCGCGGCTAGCCGGCGTGGGGATGAAGCGTTCGCCCTGGCGGGTGAAGAAAGGCTGGTTGTGCATGGCGCTGACGATAGGCGGGATTCTCCCGCGATGGCGAGATGGACCTCGCCGCCCAGGGCCTTACAGTGCGCCAAAACTCAACGGGAGACCTTTTGAGATGCCCACCGCCCACGTCAACGGCCAGAGGATCGCCTATGAGGACACCGGCGGCGCCCATCCGGCCATCGTCTTTTCCCACGGTCTGATGATGGACCGCACCATGTTCGCCCCCCAGATCGAGGCTCTGCGCGATCGCTGGCGGTGCGTCGCCTGGGACGAGCGCGGCCACGGCGGCACGGCCGGCGACGCCCTCGCGCCGTTCACCTACTACGATTCCGCCGACGATCTGGCCGCCCTCATCGCTCATCTGGGCCTCCAGCGCGCCGTGCTGGCCGGCATGTCGCAGGGCGGTTTCCTCTCGCTGCGTTGCGCGCTCACCCATCCGAGCATCGTGCGCGCCCTGGTGCTCATCGACACCCAGGCCGGCGTGGAGGACCCATCGCGTCTGCCGCTCTATCACCAGCTCGTCGAGCGCTGGATCGAGCACGACCTGCCGGACGACGTGGCCGACTTCGTCGAGGCCACCATCCTGGGCGAAGGCTGGCCCGGCGCCCGGCCCTGGCGGGCCAAATGGAAGCGCATGAAGCCCGCCGACCTGCTGGCCTGCATGGCCACATTGGGTGGACGCGACGACATCACCGGGCGCCTCGGCGAGATCACGGCGCCGGCCCTGGTGATCCACGGCGACGTCGACGCGGCCATTTCCCTCGATCTGGCGCGGGCGCTGACTCATGGCCTGGCGAACGCCAAGCTGGTGGTGGTGAACGGCGCCGGCCACGCGGCCAATCTGACCCATCCTGTCCCGGTCAACGCGGCGATCGAGGAATTCCTGGACGGGCTCGGCCGGTGAGGGCGTCTCGCAAAGGTGCGCGCCGGTGAGACCCGACCTGTTCGAATTCGCCACCCATTCCGGCACCCTCGTGGCCGTGGTCGTGGGCGCGGTTCTGGCCACCCTCAGCGGGGTCGCCGCCACCCAGCTCGAAGCCCATCTGAAGCGCCGCGAGCGCGAACGAGACGCCGCGCTGCTGTTTGGCGAACTGCTCTCCACCCTGAAGATCCTGCTGGACAACGCAATCGAGAGCCGCCGCCATGGCGATCCCTACGGCGCAATCACCGTGCGCATGCTGCGCGCCTGCCGCCGCGAGATCGACCTCTATGACCGCAACCGCCAGGCCCTCTATGAGCTGCGCGACGCCAAGCTGCGCGTGCAAATCCATTCGCTCATGGTGCGCACCGCCATGCCGTTGGATGGCGTGCTCGACGCCAGCGACGAGTTGGCGCCCGTCGCCGAGACGGCCGACCCCGGCCCGCGCCTCGCCGCCCTGCGAGTCGCCCGCGACGTAGGCTTCGACTTCCTCGTCGAAAACGCCAAGGAAATCCCCGGCCTGGTCGCCGCGCTCGCCCGTCCCGCCCACCATGCCTTCGACGCCTACGACGACGCGGAAGTCAGGGCGCGAAACTCGATCGCGCCTTGATGCCCCAGTGGCCGGCCTGGCGGGTGACCACGTAGATCGAATCGAACCCGCCGATCTCCTCGCCGCCCTGGTCATAGCGGATAAAGTGGGTGTCGATGTGGACCTTGTCGGGGCCGGCGTGGATCACCTCGCGACGATCCCAGGCCGAGCGGCTCCAGCCCTTCAGGGCGCCCGTCTCGAACATCGCCGGCGTGTGGTGGCCCGGCTCGATGACGGTTAGTGCATTGGAGGCGAGTCGTATGCTGGGAAAGTTGAAAGTCGCCTCGAATGCTTTCAGATCGCGGGCGTTGAAGGCGGCCATGAAGTCGTCCAGGCAGCGCATGGCGGCGGCGATTTCATCGACGTGTTTCAGCATGCCCTTGAGGCGCTCCGCGGGGCCCATCGAAAAAGCATCGTCGAAAGCATTGAAATGCGAGCCCGCGACGTACACATTAGTAGCGCCGCGGGCTCATCCCCCCCGTTCTCGCGGCTCAACTGGAGGCCCGGCGGAGTTTTCTTCGCCGGGCCACTTTTTGCCAAGCCGGCCCGATGAGCAAGCGCGCTCGGCGCCACCCGACCAGTTCATCGCCAAATGTGTCAATTTCGACACATATCGTGATTGCTCGCGACCCTCGCCCGAGTCCGATCTCCACGGACGCCAGCCGCAAACCCTGACCCTCCCAACCGCTTCGCGGTCGGGCCCTTCCCTCTCCGTACGAGAAAGATGTTTCGTGGGAGGATGCGAAATGGGTGGATCGTGTGGCAAGGCGTGAGTCGCCGGCGCTTCCGCAGCGCGCCTTTCCGCCCTATCGGTCAGCCATCATTTCAACGGAGCCCCACATGCCCCAGATCAAGGCCATCGGACTGACCCTCGAATACGAGAGCCGCGGCGACCCGAACGGCGAGACCGTTCTGCTGATCATGGGACTTGGCGGCCAGATGACCCGCTGGTCCGCGGCCTTCACCGACAAGCTGGTCGCGCGCGGCTATCGCGTCGTTCTTTTCGACAACCGCGACGTGGGCCGCTCAGAGAAGCTCGACGCCGCCGGCGCGCCGGACATGGGCGCGGTCGTCGCGGCCCTCGCGGCCGGCGAGAAACCGCCTGTCGCCTACGCGTTGAGCGACATGGCGGCCGACGCCGTCGGCTTGCTGGACGCCTTGGGAATTGAGCGGGCGCACATCGTCGGCGCGTCCATGGGCGGCATGATCGCGCAGCTGGTGGCGGCGGACTATCCGGAGCGCACCCTGTCACTGACTTCGATCATGTCCAACACCGGCAACCCCGACCTGCCGCGGGCCACGCCCGAGGCCATGGCGGTGATCAACAGTCGTGGTCCCGATCCCGCCGTCGATCTGGAGGGCTACCTCGCCCACGGCGTCAAGGGATCGCGAACCATCGGCTCGCCGGCCTATCCCGCCGATGAGGTCGAACTGCGCCAACGCATCCTCGCCGACTATCGCCGCTCGTTCTATCCGGTGGGTTTCATGCGCCAGTACGCCGGCGTCCTCGCCTCGCCCGACCGCAGGCCCAAGCTGGCGAAGATCACCGCGCCCACGGTCGTTGTGCACGGCGAGGCCGATCCGCTGGTTCCGGTGGAAGGCGGCCGCGACACCGCGGCCAACATCCCGGGCGCGCAGCTCAAGATCGTCCCGGGCATGGGCCATGACCTGCCCCCCGCCCTCTATGACACCCTCGTCGAGGCCATCGTCGGCGTGGCCGAGAGGGCGCGGGCGGGCGCCTAGAGCGGCGCCTCACACCTCCTGATTGTAGGCGCCCACTTGCGGGTGGCCGGCGAGGCGGGGTTTGACCTCGTCGCGGAAGAGGGCGCGCATGTCGTCGGCCGAGGCCGTGCTTTCCACGACCACCACCAGTTCGGGCTTGTTGGACGAGGCGCGGACCAGGAGCCAGGAGCCATCCTCCAGCGCCACGCGCACGCCATTGACGGTGATGACCTCGCTGACGCCGCGGCCCAGGATCTTGCCCCCGCCGGCGGCCAGCGCCTCGTATTCCTTCACCACATCGGCGACCACGCCGTACTTCACCTCGTCGGGGCAATGCGGGCTCATGGTCAAAGAGGTGTGGGCGAGCGGCAAGGCGCGGCGCAGCTGGCTGAGCTTGGCTTCGGGATGGCGGTCGAGCATCGAGAGGATCGCCGCGGACGCCGTCAAGGCGCAGTCGTAGCCGCGGCCGAGCGGCGCGTTGAAGAAGAAGTGGCCGGACTTCTCGAACCCCGCCAGGGCGCCGATCTCGGCGGTCTTGCGCTTGATGTAGCTGTGGCCGGTCTTCCAGTAGACGGTGGTCGCCCCGTTGGCGGCCAGGACCGGATCGGTGGCGTAGAGACCGGTGGATTTCACATCGACCACAAAGCGCGACCCCGGATGCAGCGGCGCCAGGTCGCGGGCCAGCATCAGGCCGATCTTGTCGGCGAAGATCTCCTCGCCCTCATCGTCCACCACCCCGCAGCGGTCGCCGTCGCCGTCGAAACCCAGGGCCAGATCGGCGCCGTTGGCTCTGACCGCGCGGGCCATGTCGTGGAGCATTTCCACGTCCTCGGGATTGGGATTGTAGCGCGGAAAGGTCCAGTCGAGATCGCAGTCCAGCGCGATGACCTCGGCCCCCATGCGCCTCAGCGCCTCGGGGGCGAAGGCGCCGGCGGTGCCGTTGCCGCAGGCGCAGACGACCTTCAAGGGGCGCTGGAGCGCGCAGCGCGCGGCGGCGTCGACGATGTAACGCTCGGCCATGCCCTCGATGTGGGTTACGGTCCCGCCGGAAACCTCCCGCGAGGCGCCCGCAAGGACGATTTCC
>Ga0182024_10024409_pt1 | contig 10748 bp, 18 predicted proteins | sample P32metaG_FD_120480 | JGI IMG/M metagenome (GOLD analysis project Ga0182024, IMG submission 120480) | Permafrost microbial communities from Stordalen Mire, Sweden - P3-2 metaG (Illumina Assembly) | ecosystem: Environmental > Terrestrial > Soil > Wetlands > Permafrost | place: Sweden: Stordalen...
GAGCTTCGCGGAGATTCCGAAGTACTGGAGCAAGTTCAGCGTGGACCCGGACGAGTACATCGACGCCGGCGACCACGTGGTGGTCCGCGGCGTTCAAGGCGCCACCGGCCCAGGCGGATCAACGGAGTCGCGTTATCTGCACCTCTTCACGCTGAGTAACGGAAAGGTCGTTCGCGGTGAGTACATCGCCGACACCGTGAAGGGCAAGGAAGCGCTCGGCAGCTAAGTCTGCCAAGGACTCGGACGAGCGTCAGCACGGGCGACGGCACACGGCGGCGCCGCCGGCCGTGCTGCTCTCGTTCGTCGTGTGAGCAGTCGTTCCGGTGACGCGACTGCTGGCCCTGGTGGAGAAGCGGGCGTCCACCAGCTTCGCACGAGACGCTCGAGCCCGTCGTGGATGTTATGACTCGTCGCATCTGATCTAAGACATCGTCACGCGCCCAGAGTTGCGTGAGCAGCAATGAACCCTCCTAGAGTTGCTTGTTCTTTCCTCCAGGAGCGAGCGCGCACCGACACCCTCTCCGCATGCTCGCTCTGGACGACCAGGAGCGTATCCGCCAACGCCCGGCGCGCTTTCGCTTTGTGCGAAGCAGGCGACCGGGGAGACAGTTCAGCCCCGCATCTCCACCGAGTACCAGCCGACCACTCGCTCGCCGACGTCAGCGAGTTGCTCGGGCGTAGCTGGCAGCTCCATGCGCTGCGTCTGAATCTCGGCAAGGTATGCACAGACCGCCCGCGCGTCGGCTCCCGCACGAAGCTTCTCCGCCAACGGACCCAGATATGTGTCGTACTCGTCGGACGCCTCTGCAATCCCGTTGACCCCGATGGGATCCCAGTAGGCCATCAGAAGCATGCGTAGCCCGCGAGCGCCGCTCGTCTTCCACCAGCGATGCCACGCCTCCAACTCCACCCCGCAAGCGTAACCGGCGAGACAGCTGCTCACCGGCCCGTAGGTGCGCGACGCCACCGGCGCAGGCGCGCCCAGCGCGACGGTCCGCTGCGCACCAGCTTCGTACCGGCAAGCACGTCGGCGATCGTCCGCAGCTCCTTTCGCTGGCGCGTTGGGTCCATTGACGGTGGCGGGAATGATGCGAACGTCTCATCCGAGCTGGAGGACCAGATTGTGGAGATCGGCTGCTGCCATCGCGCGTAGGGTGGGTAGCTCTGCCGTCGCCTGCTCTTCGTCGTAGACGTTTAGCGGCCAATCGCCGACGGTGCCACTCCGCAGATGCGGGTGGAGCCCACTCGCATGCGGGTCGTCGCGACGACGCTGAGCGCGCGAGCGGGGTCGGCACTCATCAGTCTTCGGGAAGAGCAGCAAAATCACGCTTGGCCTTCCTGTACCACCCCATTCCTGAAATGGGATGCTTCCACCTACCCTTCATCTCCTTCAAAGCACTTTCGTGCGTCCCGTCGCCTTGTGCAACCACATCCCTGAGATGTTTGTCCTGCGCCTTTATGACCTCATCTGCGGTTTCTCCATGGTGCGGTAAATCACATGGTCCACCCAGTTGTTTACATGTCATTGTCTTCATGAGTCTCGCTTCCTTTCGTGGCTGCGATCGCCGAATCGCTCAGCGCAACTCGTTCATACGGATCAGGTTGCCCGCGGGATCGCGGAAGGCGCAGTCGCGAACCCCGTACGGCTGGTCGATCGGCTCTTGGACGACGTCAACGCCGCTGGCCTGGAGCCGCGCGAAGGTGCCGTCGAGGTCGGCGGTGGCCAGGGTAATTCGGGCGTAGCTGCCCTTGGCCATCATCTCGACGATGGTGCGGCGCTCGTCGTCGGTAACGGCGGGGTCGGCGGCCGGCGGCTCCAGGACGATCGACGTGTCGGGCTGGTCGACGGGGCCGACCGTGATCCAGCGCATCCCGCCATATCCGACGTCGTTGCGGACCTCGAAGCCGAGCGTGTCGCGATAGAAGGCCAGGGATGCGTCAGGGTCGTCATGCGGGAGGAAGCTCGCGTGAATGGTGATGTTCATGACGGCTACGCTAGCGCGGCTCGGCGAGCGGCGCTTCTCGATTCCTGATCGGTCTCCGCTGCCGGGACGTCGGGCCGACCGACTGGTATCCCCGCAACTGCCGCACAACCTGCTCGCCCTCGTTCAGAGCGGAATTTCACCCATGCTGCAGATCCGGTGCGTCGGTGGGGCAGTCAATGACATCGACCCGCTCGCCACTGCGGCGCTGAAGTGCGGCGTGGGTCCGGGGCGACGGGGTCCATTTGAGCGGCAAGGGCCGCTAGAGGACGAAGGGAATGAGCATCTTCGTGCTGGTTCGGTACGCCGGATACGCGGTGGGGAATGTCGCGGTGAGGTTCTTCTCCTCCACGGATGCGCAGTAGTAGAAGTACGCACCCAGGATTGCGACGATGATCAGGCCGATCAGGTTAGTCACGAGGGCGGTCCCGAGCAGCCCGGCCAGGAGTCCCGAGTAGATCGGGTGGCGGACGAATCGGTAGGGGCCGGAGGTAACGAGCTCCGGCTCGGCCTTCTGGGTCATCGGCATCCCCCAGTTGCGCCCGAGCTGGACGCGAGACCAAATCGCCAGCGCGATTCCGCCGGCGAACACGACTGCCCCGATCGCTCCAAGGACGGGGCTGTGGACGGCCAGGCTCCCGCCGCGGAAGACGCGGACGAGGAGGACGACCGACAGGGCGGTCAGGCCATTCAGCGGAATCCGACGCCTGCTACCTCTGCCCTCCTTCACGCCAAAGGCGGACGCGAGCCAGTAAACCCAGAAGATGATCCAGGCGATGTCGATGGCGGTCTTGAGCGCGTGCATGTCGTTCAACGACCCTGGGGCCGTAGGCGGATGCCCACCAGCCTATGGCTCTTCTTCCCGGAGGCGGAGGCCGAGCGAGTGGTTGGGAACGCTGCTCTGCGGCGAAAGCGAGAGCGGGACCGCGGGCCACTCGGACCATCGGTCCTCGTCCGTGGCGCCATGACGATACGGTGACGCTCATGTTCGACCACGTCACCATCCGCGTCGCCGAGCTCCCAGCGTCGGAGCGCTTCTATCGTACGACGCTGGAGCAACTGGGCATCGAACCGACCCATGTCGGCGTGAACCTGATCGAGTGGAACGACTTCTCGATTATGGCTGCGGACGGCGAGCATCCGCCGACCCGGCATCTCCATGTCGCGTTCGTCTCGCCAACGCGTGAGGATGTTGAGGCGGTCTTCCGCTCGCCAGCTCTTGAGAGCGGGTCGTCGTTTGGCTGTCAGGCGGCGCGGGTACTACGCTTCGCAAGTCGACCGTCGAGGAGGTAGGTGTTCGTGGCGAGATTCGTGACCATCGGATATGGAGATCGCGCAGGGTACGACCGGACTGACCCTAAAGTCCGCGATGCGGCCCATCAACACGACGAGCGCCTACAAGTGGAGGGAGCATTGATGGGTATCGCTGGTGAGCCCGTGCAAGTGCGCAACCACGACGGGGCGGGCGTGGAGCGGAGCGAGGGACCGTTCCTGCGCTCCGACCTTCCGATCGCGGGGTTCGCGGTGATCGAGGCCGCCACTCTCGAAGAGGCAGTCAGCCTCGTCTCGGAGACCCCTTGCGCGGTCGCACACGGTGTCGTCGAGGTGTGGCCACTGAAGTCGACGCCATAGGGTTTTGCGCTCGACCTCAGCGGCGGCCGCTCCTCAGAAGGGCCGGCCGCGAAAACAAGGAGGTGAAAGATGCAAGCGCGAATCGACATAGTCACGCTCGCCGTCGCCGATCTGGAGCGGGCGCTCGAGTTCTACCGAGACGGCCTCGGACTCGAGTCGCGCGGGGTGATCGGCACTGAGTTCGCCGGCGACGATATCGATCCGGCCGGGGCTATCGCGTTGTTCGAGCTACCGGGCGGGCTGATGTTCTCGCTCTACCCTCGCACCGAGCTGGCGAAGGACGCCAACGTCCCATTCGGTCCACCGGAGAGCGGCGAGTTCAGCATCGGACACGCGGTGGCTAGCAAGGCCGAGGTCGACGCGCTGCTCTCCCGAGCTGAGGCCGCCGGAGCGACGCTCACCGACCGGCCGCACGACCGTCCATGGGGGATCTACTCCGGCTACTTTTGCGACCCCGACGGACACCTATGGGAGATCCTCTACAACCCACGGCTCATCCGCCCGCAGGAGTGATCGCGACGTACTCTGGCGCCGCCGCAGTGATAGTCGGGGTGCTGTTGATGGCCGGCTCGGCGCAGGCGTCTCCTTCGCCGGTGAAGCTCACGTATACGGGTGGGGAGCAGTCCTACACGGTCCCGAGTGACGTCACGGCGCTGGAAGTCGAAATGGTCGGGGCGTTCGGCGGGCCCGATCTCAACAATGGCGGCGACGGTACGGAGTTCACCGCCTACCTTCCGGTGAGCGCCGGAGAGACGCTCTACGGTGAGGTGGGCCAGGGCGGCTCGCTGGGCGGCTCGGCCGCCTTCGGCGGAGGCGGCGCGGCAGGGACGGCGAGCGCAGGGGGCGAAGCAGGCGGCTCGGGCGGCGGTGCGAGCGATGTGCGCACCTGCTCTCTGACCGCGGCGAGCTGTCCCGGCGGCGGCACATCGATTGGTTCGCGGCTGATCGTCGCGGGCGGCGGCGGAGGTGCGGGGGGATCTGGCTTCTCGGACGGGATCAGCTGCGGCAACAACCATATGGCGGTAGCGCCGAGAAGTACAGCCCGGGCGGCACGCATGTGCAAACTGCCGCGGGACTGGTGATCACCGGAGGCAATTCGCAGGGCGAAGCGCCGTCAACTGCGGCCAGCGGGGGTGGTTCGACGACCGCCGGCACAGGCGGCGCCGGTGGGGACTGCGCCACCTTCTCCGGCAGCGTGGCAGGGCAAGCAGGCAGCGGACCCGTCGGCGGGACAGGCGGCAGCGCGATCGCAAAGCCCGGAGGCGGCGGCGGAGGAGGCGGTGGTTACTTCGGCGGCGGAGGCTCCGCCTTGGGCTTCCTGGATTTTGCGAAGAAAGTCAGCGCCCGAGCTGGTCGAGATCGTCGTCGACTGCCGTTGATTCGACGTCAAACGACGGCGCGCCGCGATTACCTGGCGCGAAGCGTCCTGCCGCCGCGGTGAAGCTCATCACGCGGGCGGCGTAGTGGCGCGACATCCAGCGACGCGCGAGCCTGCGGGTGAGCGGGAACAGGAGCAATGCGCCGAGGGCATCGGTGACAAACCCTGGAGCTACGAGGAGCGCCGCACCGAGAAAGCCGAGCGCACCGTCGACCGCGGCGCGGGCGGGCGCACGATGCTCAGACACCGCCAGCGAGACGCGCTCGATCGTAGAGCGCCCCTGAATGCGCAGCAGCTGCGTGCCGAGCACTGAGGTGCCGATCAGCAACACGACCGCCGGCAGCCAGCCGATCGTGCGACCGACCTCGATGAAGACGAACACCTCGAGCACGGGCACTCCGATCAGGACAAGCACGAACATTGCAGGACTCAGCCTACGCGTCCCAGCGTGGCGCGCGTTGCGAAGCCGGCAGTTATGACGAGGTCGGCACGGGGCGTTCCTTGAGCGCTCTCAGGCAGTCGATCATCACCGACAACGTCGTCCGCGACGGCGCAAAGGCCGTTGCGGGCACCGCTTACTACATGACGGCCCCTGGGGATGGTCAGTGTCAAGTTGGAGGAGCGCTTCCCCTGCAGGTGGCCTGATGGACCTGTTCGGTGAGCGTGCTCATCTTCTGGCTGAGCGTGTGGATTTGCTCGGTCAGGTCGGTGTTCTTCGTGAGCAGGTCGGCCTGGAACTGTGCCAACTCGTCGCGATGTTTCGCTGAAGCTTCCTCGTTTGCCTTGTCGGTCCTCGTCTGTGCCTTCTGGGCGATGATCACGAGCGCACCGGTGTAGAACGCGACGCCGGAGAAGATCAGGTTCAGCAGGATCCACGGCTCGGGGTCGAATTCGCCGCCTTTGACGATCGCCTTGCCGGTGCTTTCGAGGTACTTCACGGCGCCGTTGACGATCACCCACGCGAGGATGATGAGCGAGCCGATCAGGACGAATTGCACGGTGCCCATGCCCGAAGCGACATTCTCGGCCACGCGCTCCATGAAGCTGCTTCCGCCGGCGTAGGGCGAGGGGTTCTTACCGTCCTGTTCGTAGTGTGTGTGGTGACGCAGAGGGTCTTTCACGACCGGGTTCTGCTGCTGGTTCGTGGCTGCCACTGAGCTTCCTCTCGATAGCATTGATAAGTACTGGGGCTGAGCGGGAGGGTAGCTGGCGCGTGATCGGCTCGGCATTCGTCGTGACACTCGTCGCGTTGAGCACCAGGTGCCGCGATGTTCGGGCGGACGCCGGCCCTTCGAGTGCTTTCAGGTTTCGGTGTGGACGACGACATCAGCGATGTCGGGGATCTGTTGGCGCAGCTCCTCCTCGAGCTCGCCGCCCAGCTGGTGAGCATCGATGAGGGAGGTATCGGCGCCGACGCCGAGCGTGAGGAAGACGACGCGACCGGCCTCAGTGCGCAGCAGCCTTGTCCCGCGCGGCTCCTTGCCCGTCCGCTCACGGATGATGCGCTCGATCTCCCGCGTCGCGTCGAGGTCCGTGCTCGTGTTGGCTGGGTGAGCGCTCAGCGGGCGCTCCAGGGGCTCCAGGTGTGTCTGTACCTCGCTGACGCCGGGGCGGGCGTGGATCGCTTGCTCGATGCGCTCAGTGACCGCGAGCGCTGCTTGTAGGGCGAGATCGGCGGGGAACTTCAGATGCAAGGAGACGCTGGCCGACCCGTTGTGCTCGAAGATCGTGATGTCGTGTACTTCCTTGACCAGCGGCTCGGCCAGCGCGATTGCCAGTACCCGGTCGCGGAGGTCCAGGCCGCTGCGGCGAGGCTCGACGTGGACGACGACATCGCTGCCGGGCAGCGCGGCCTCGATCGCCGCCTCGATGCGGTTCGCGGCCTGGTGGCCCTCGACCACCGCCGCTCCGGGCGCGACGGCGGCGATCACATCCGCGAAGTAACGTCCGGCGGACTCTCGCAGCCGCAGCCGCACCAGTTCGATGTCGGGTTCCAGGCGCGCGAGCGCGCGCTCGGCTGCCTCTCTGGCCTCGGCCGGCGTGCGGTCCATCAGCACGTTTGCGTTCTCCGCAATCAGCCGTGCAGCGGTGGCGAGGATGATCGCGGCTATGACGAGTGCGGCGCTCGCGTCGCCTCGAGCGACCCCGGTACGCACGAGCAGCAACCCGATCAGGACCGCTACCGAGCCGGCCATGTCCCCGGCGAAGTGAAACCCGTTCGCGCGCAGGGCGGGGCTCCCGTAGCGCCGTGCGGTGCGCAGGGAGATGACGGTGCGGGTGAGGTCCACCGCCAGCGCGATCGCGATGACCACGAAGACATACCAGTGGGTGTCGGGCGTGCCGCTGGGACTGATGAGGTGTCTGATCGCCTCGACTGCCACGACCAGCCCGCCGGCCAGCAGGATGCCGGCCTCGCCGAGCGCCCCAAGGTTCTCGGCGCGGCCGTGCCCGTAGGGATGCTCGGGGTCAGCGGGCTGGCGGCCCAACCGCACAGCGAAGAACGTCAGGATCGCGGCGAGGACATCTCCGCTTGACTCGATCCCGGCCGAGATCAACGCCAGACTGCCCGCTATCAAGCCCACACCGAGCTTGAGGATCACGAGCACGGTGGCGGCGGCGATCGACGCGAGCGTCGTGCGCCGCTGCACGGCAGCCTGCTCGCTGTCGCTGGCCGATCTCATGCGCAGAGACTAAGCGCCGGGCGCTGTCCGGCCGGGCGCTACAGGCGAGCCAGGCGTTGAACGGGTGTGAGTAGGAGGACGGCCACGTCATCGCCGCCTACCGCGTCGTAGGGAGCATCAAAAGCGCCCAGCACGCAATCCCTGAGCTCGAGCTGACCGGCAGGGCTCAGGTCCTTGCAGCCGAAGACGCGCTGGCGCAGCTCCCCAGGCCGGCGCTTTCCGCTGCGCCCGTGCGCCAACGTGAGGTTGTCGAACACGAGCAGGTCGCCGGGGCGCAACACCACGGCGACCTGGACCTCATCCACTCGCAGACCGAAGCCCCGAAAAAACGCGAGCTCGGCCTGCGGGCTGTCGAACTCCATCCCGCAGAGGAAACCTGGGTCGGCCTTCACGCTCGGTAGACGCGGTGTGTTCCCGCCCGCGGCCTCGATGAGCCGCGCGAAGCTGCCCTCCTGGTAGCCCTCGGCATCGTCCCATGCCCCGTGTGCCTTGTCGTACGAGACCAGCCGACTAACTCACAGCCGACTCCTCGCGCGTGGGCCATGCCCGCTGTCTCAGCAGCCCGGCGATTGGCACCAGTCTCGTCAGCGCGGATGTCGGAGGGGCGCCATGACCGATGTGCAACGCCGTGTATTGAGCGACGTCACGTCTCATCTTTGGGTCGATCGGCAGCCCGAAGTCGAAATGAAGCGTCTGGAAATCCCGGGTCTCTGCCGCGTCCGGCGGCGGGATCACGAAATCGCCGATCACAGAAAGGGGCGCAAAAGCGTCGGCGGGTACGAGCGGATCGACCAACGCCCACGCCTCGCCGAAAGCCTCCGCGACGGTCCCGAACCCCCCCGAGATGTAGGCGAACCCCTGATCGGCCAGCGCTGCTCGATGAGCCTCCACCCCCACATTGTTGCCGAGCAACGACGTTCGAGCAGGAAACCCGCGGGGCCTTTGAGCAAGCGCCAAAACGCGAGCGAGCGTGATCCGGCCGGCGGCGTCAGTAGCTGTTTGTCGCCCGATGCGAGCGTGAGCGGGCCCCTTGTTCGGGCGCTTGCTGTCACCCGAAAGCAGGAAGCGGTCGTGCCGCTCGGCTATGGCAGCCCGACTCCCCGAGGGCGTCAGTAGGGCCGGTTGGGGTCCTCGGGTTCGCGCTCGATCACGCGATCACGCACCACCCGCCCCCGACGGGGACTCCAGGCGAACATGTAGAGGACCGAGATGACCAGGCCGACGATCCCGACGATCATGAGGATCAGCCCGACTGTCGTGATGTCGATGCCCGAGACGGTCGCCGTCACCGCGTAGCGCAGGATCGCGCCGACCGCGATCAGGAATATCGATGTGCCGAGAGGCATGCCTCTCACTATACCCGGGGCTTCGCCTTGCGCTCGAGCACCGGCGCGCTCCCTCCATCAGCTCGGCAAGCACGCCGAGCCCGACACCGACGCTCAACGCGAGCAGGCCCTCCTTCGCCGCCCTATCCCGCCCTATCGAAGGCTGGTGACTGCGGTGTTCGTCTGGACGCTGTGAAGCGGGTCAGGATTCTGGAAGCTCGACGTTCTCGAACACGAGGACTTCGGCGAGCTTGTCGAAGTGCGTGTCGCGATGGAGCACCGCGATGCCGCCGTGCTCGGCAGCCGCCGCGGCGATCAGAGCGTCGGTCAGCGGCACGCGGTGGTACCCGTCGCTGTGCTGTGCCAGCCCGCCGATCGCACTCATCGCGGCGTCGGCGACGGCGCGATCGTTGCGTAGGATCCGGAACCCGTCGAGTTCCGTCTCGAACGCGATGTACTCGGTGGTACTTCGCGCGGAGTAGAGGATCTCCATTCGTACGATCGGGGTGATCCACAGACGATCGTCAACGATCGCCTCCTCGACGAGTTCGCTGGGGAGCGACGAGAACCGCCACCACGCCGACGTGTCGACGATGAACGGCACGTCGCCACGCAACAACTCGGCAGCGTCCACCGCAGTCGCTAACGCTCTTCGCCGGTCAGCTGCTCGATGTGCTCAAGCGTGTCCCGATCCAGCCCATCCGGGCTGAACACTCGCTCGATAAATCGCCTGCGCCGCTCGAGACGCTCCTCGTCGCTCAGCGCAGGGGCCTCGGCGGTCGGGGTTGTGCTCAGAACAGAATGTTTCACGATCCCAGGGTAGCGCCTGAGCATGACGAGAACTGGATCAGCGACGCATGTTGGGAGTTTCCCGGCAGGCTGGTAGAGCAGCGAGAACTGTTTGCTGTTCGATCCCACGAGGAGGATCCCATGACTGTTTCCGCTGTTCTCGATTCCGCTGGGCGCCGTCGCTGACCGGCGACTCTGCCCGATTTTCACGCAGGCCGTCCGCCTCGCAACAAGGGGATGCGCTACCCGGCTGACCCACCGAGCATCGCGACGTCCCGCCGTCGGACTGGGCGATGCAGACTGGATACCCGTGGCTGGCCGCGTTCTCGGGCGATGAGGTCGGGGAGTTCGTTCGCGAGCTGGTGGCCGATACGTTCGATGCCGCCCAGCGGGGCACGTTGGAGTACCTGGAGGGCAACCTGCGCGCGTGGGACTCAACCGCGGGTGTCTATGGGCAGCCGGAAGCGATGCGGGCGCTGCTGTCGCCGATTGATCTACAAGCGCGGCCCTGACGATCGCGTCGTCGTCCCCGTGGTCTACGTCGCCCCCGCCCCGCCCGACATCCACTGACCACTGTTCACATGGGACGCTCGCCAAAGCCTCCACCTTCGCGTCGGGCGCGGCAGGGGCCAACCGAGAGCCAATTAACCGCAGCTCCAGGTAGAATCGGCACGGTGGGGATGATCCCCGTTTATCAAAGTCTCGAGACTAAGGAAGCGAAACGGGCATGCAGAAGAGCGGGTCGCAGAAAAGCAAGTCTCCTTCTCAGCTGATAGACGCGAGAATCAAGGAGCTGGGCGACTGGCGCGGCAAGATGCTCAGCCGGCTCCGTACCTTGGTCAAGGAAGCCGATCCCGAAGTCGTCGAGGAGTGGAAATGGAGAGGGGTTCCGGTGTGGTCGCACGACGGATTGATCTGCACAGGCGAGACTTACAAGAACGTCGTGAAGATGACCTTCGCC